>Ga0307374_10010294_pt1 | contig 13584 bp, 10 predicted proteins | sample OX3MG_FD_202532 | JGI IMG/M metagenome (GOLD analysis project Ga0307374, IMG submission 202532) | Soil microbial communities from Risofladan, Vaasa, Finland - OX-3 | ecosystem: Environmental > Terrestrial > Soil > Coastal area > Acid sulfate soil | place: Finland: Risofladan, Vaasa | collected...
TCTTGATGTCGATCATGTAGCGTTTCAGGTCAGGTAAACGGGCGACTTTCGGCGCGTGATCTTCCAACCAGTATTTCTTGAACGCCTGCAGTGTGGTTCCCTGCTTGCGGCTCAATCCGAACATGATTTTGAACATCGTCTCCTCCGATCCAGGGGGCGTCCTGACGTGCGGGCGACGCCACTTCGGCTGCAGGCCAGCGGCCGCCGCTACGCCTTCTGTTTCTCCGCCTTCTTGCGGGCGTCGGCGGCCTCGAGAGCTTCGCGCCAGGCGGCGCGTTGCGGCGGCACGGGGATCGGCTCGCCCCGGGCCGCGGCTTCCTCGGCGATCTTGCGGCCCAGGGCCACCACCGGCGGGATCTCATGGTCTGCCAGGGGCTTCATCCACTGCTTGCGCTTGAAAGCCGCCTCCACATAGGGGGCGAGCTCCTCGTTCTTGCGCTTCACCCGTTCGGCTTCGCGCTCCTTGAACTCGCCCATGACCTCGCCGGCGAACAGCTCCAACGCCTCGCAGATGTGCTCGTGCTTATTGCGGCCGGCCTGCTGGATGAAGGACACCTGGTCGACCCCGCAGGCGTCGAACTTGCGCAGGTGCTCGCGAAGGCCCTCCGGCGTGGCGATGCCGCCCTCGGCCGGGGCCGTCTCCGGCATGGTGGCCAGCGCCGCCTGGAACTTGTCCCAGATGTTCGTGCGGCCGGGGATCTGCTCGCCGAAGCCATAGTGCCAACCCAGGGCGAACTGGAAGAACCGGAAGCCGTCCTGGAACCGGCGGCGGGCCTCCTCCTCGTTCTGGTGCAGGCCAAAGGACGAGACCATGGCGATGTTGGGATTCACAGCATGGCCGATCGGCACGCACTCCTCCTTGAAGATCCGGTAGTAGTCCTCGACCCACTGCTTGGCCTCGGCGGGATCGACGAACGCGAACGTCAGCGCCCCGATGCCCAGGCGCGCAGCGAGCTTGATCGTTTCGCGGTTGGAGCAGGCGACCCACAGCGGCGGGTGGGGCCGCTGCACCGGCTTGGGTACGAGATTGCGGGCCGGCATGGAGAAGAACTCGCCCTTGAACCCTGGGTAAGGATCCATGGCGAGGATGTTAGCGCACTGCTCCACGGCCTCGCGCCAAGCATTGCGCTTCTGCGCCACGTCGACCCCGTAGCCGGCCAGTTCGAGCAGCGCCGAACTCTCGCCGGTGCCGAACTCCACCCGGCCGTTGGAGACCAGGTCGAGGGTGGCGATACGCTCGGCCACGCGGGCGGGATGGTTGTAGCCCGGCGGCATCAGCACGATGCCGTGGCCCAGGCGGATCTGTTTGGTGCGCTGCGAGCAGGCGGCCAGGAACACTTCCGGCGCCGAGGAGTGCGAGTACTCCTCAAGGAAGTGGTGCTCCACCTCCCATACATTGTCGAAGCCGAGCCGGTCGGCCATTTCGACCTGATCCAGGGCGTCCTGGAACAGCTTCTGCTCCAGGCCCTGGGTCCAAGGGCGCGGCAGCTGGTGTTCATAGAAAATGCCAAATCTCATCGCTCGAAATCCTTCGTTCTGAAATGTCTAGGAGGCCGCCTCATCCAGCTTCTGGCCCGCTTCCCAGGCCGCGCGGCGCTCGTCGGCGATCCGCTGTCGCTCGGCGCGCGTTTCCGGATCCCAGGCCTGTCGCGGACCGGTGTGCATGCCGCCGTCCACCAGCAGGTGCGTGCCGGTGACGAAGACACTGTCGTCGCTGGCGAAGAACAGGCAGGCCTTGGCGATGTCCTCCGGCAATCCGGGCTTGGCTATTGGCTGGGCGTTCGGCGCGTTCTGGCGCATGGAATCCTTGATCATCCGCGCCAGGCCCTCGGGCGTGCGCTCGGCGGGGGTGAAGATCTCGGTGAGGATCAAGCCCGGGCAGATGGCGTTGACCCGGATGCCATCGCGGCCCAACTCGGCGGCGGCGCAGCGGGTGAGGTGGATCACCGCGGCCTTGGCCACCGAATAGGCGATCGGGCCCGCGCCGGCCTGGGTCCCGGCGATGGACGCGGTGTTGATGATCGAGCCGCCGCCAACGGCTTTCATGTGCGGGATGGCGTAGCGGATGCCCAGCGCCACCGAGCGCAGCAGCAGGTCCTGGCTGAAGTCCCACGCGTCGCCGGTCATCTCAGCGATGGTGTTCATCGAGCCGCCGGCGCCGGCGTTGTTGAACAGGATGTCCAGCCGTCCAAACGCGTCCACCGCGGCATGCATGGCGCCAGCGATGTCGTCCTCGCGCATCACGTCGCAGTGGTGATATGCGACCTGGCCGCCCATCCTCGCCTGCAGCGCAGCGCCCTTGTCGTCCTGGATGTCGGCCGCCAGCACACAGGCTCCTTCGGAGACGAACAGCTCAAGCGTCCCCAATCCGATGCCCGAACAGGCCCCCGTGATCACCGCGACGCGGCCCTTCAGGCGATCCACGCGCCCACCTCCCTGGCTTCGCTCTGACGGCGAGACTTATCAGCGATAATACATGTCTCCGCCCACGGCGAAAGATCAGGCTGAATCTGGTTCTAGAACGCCACCGCGGCGTCGATCATGGCCAGGTCCATCTGGGGTGGCGCTCACATGAGTTGGTCGGAGCCGCACCATATGACGGCGTCCCCCGACCTGAACCCGATCGAGCAGGCCTTCGCTGAGCTCAAGCACCTCCTGCGAAGGGCTCAAGGCCGCTCTTTACGACGCGCTGCTCGAGACCATCGCTGAGGTGCTCGACGCCTTCCAGCCAGAGGAATGCGGGCCGGCGGCTCTCGCGTTCCATCACCCCGGGCGCCCCAAGGTCGGCAGCGACGGCAGCGAGATCGCAGCCTCAGTTGAGGCAGAAGTGGTCGAGGTTGCGGCTCGCACCGCCGGGCGCCGCGCCGCCCATCTTCCCTAGCTATAGCTAGTCTAGTTCCCGTCCACGAACGTCAACTATCTGAAGTTATTGATAGAATCGGCGTTTTGACGGGTGTCGAGCCCGACGGTTGCGGGTAGTCTTTGGGATCACGCCACTGATTCCAAACACAAACCCGAACCGCCGGAGCCGACAATGCGTCAGCAACGCACCATCCAGGCCAGTCTATTCGATCTATTTGCGGCGCACGAGATCGGGCGCGAGCTGAAGGCGATGTCGGCATGGCTGGATGAGCATCCGGCGCTCATCACGATGGTCGGTGATGACTTGCGCCGGCGCGGCGTCAAGGCGATCGGACGGCAGGGCCTGACGTCGGAGTCGGCGCTGCGCTGCGCGCTGCTCAAGCAGCACCGCCAGCTGAGCTACGACGAGTTGGCGTTCCATCTGGAAGATAGCGCCTCGTTCCGGACCTTCGCGCGGCTGCCGGTGGCCTGGACCCCGAAGAAGTCGGCGCTGCACAAGACCATCAGCGCGATCCGGGCCGAGACCTGGGAAGCGATCAATCGGGCGGTGCTGGCCAGCGCGCGTCAGGAGAAGGTCGAGCCGGGCGAGGTGATCCGCCTGGACAGCACGGCGACGGCTGCGCTCATGCACGAGCCGAGTGACTCCAGTCTCCTGTGGGACGCGGTGCGGATCATAGCGCGGATGCTGAAGGCCGCCGAGCCGCTGGACGGCGGCGAGCCGATCGTCTGGCGCGGCCGGCGGCGGGCGGCCAAGAGGCGGGCGCAGGCAATCCAGTACACCCGCGGCCGGCCCAGGCGGGTTCAGCAGTACCGCGAGCTGATCAAGATCACGCGGGCGATGCTGGCCCATCTCGACGAGGCGACCATGCGCCTGTCGAAGGTCGTGGGCGTCATGGCCGAGGTCTGGCGGGCCGCACTCGCCCACTATCGGCCGCTGATCGAGAAGATCATCACCCAGACCGAGCGCCGGGTGCTTGGAGGCGAAGCCGTGCCGGCGAGCCAGAAGATCGTCAGCCTGTTCGAGGACCACGCCGACATCATCGTCAAGGGCGGCCGCGTCACCCGCTATGGCCACAAGCTCAACCTGGTCACCGGCAAGAGCGGTCTGGTCCTCGATCTGGTGATCGAGACCGGCAACCCGGCCGACAGCGAGCGCTTCGCGCCCATGCTGGAGCGGCACATCGACGCTTACGGCTGCGCGCCGCGCCAGATGGCGGCCGACGGTGGCTACGCCAGCGCCGACAATCTCAACAAGGCCAAGGCCCAAGGCGTCGCCGACATGGCCTTCCACAAGAAAGTCGGGTTGCGCATCGAGGACATGGTCAAGAGCCGCTGGGTCTATCGCAAGCTCAGGAACTTCCGCGCCGGCATCGAAGCGGACATCTCATGCCTGAAGCGCGCCTACGGCCTGGGCCGCTGCACCTGGCGTGGCCTTGCCCACTTCAAGGCCTACGTCTGGTCCTCGCTCGTCGCCTACAACCTCGCCCTCTTCACCCGACTGCGACCAGCCTGACGTCTCCCATCGCCAGCCAGCGGCACCCGGCCACCACCGCCGGCCGAACCGGCATGCCTCCGACGCTCCGGCGCCGCCCCATCACACCCGCCGACCGGACGATCAGATCCAAAGCCACCGCCGACGGCCGTACCTCCGCCCAGAAAACCGCTCGCAACATAACAAAAACAGCCGTTTACGGACGGGAACTAGACTAGAGCGCCAACCCGAAGCTGCAATCGCGGGACCCCGCACGCCGCTGGTCACTGGTCAGCACCAGAGCTCCGGATGGGCGTGCCCTGTCGCGAAGTCGCGGTCGCCGGCCGGTCAGGCCGAATCGTCCCGAAGCTCGCCCGTGAGCAGCGCATCGAGGGCCGCGTCGAAGCCGGCCCGCGGTCCCATCAGCTTGCCGCCGTTCTGCCATTGCGGCCGCGCGGCCCTCGAGGCGCCTGGCGCCGTCGCGCCACAGGCCCTGTCGTTCCAAAGAAGCGCGCACCACGCGCTGCGCCTTGGCAACGACAGCGAGCGGCAGCGCCTGTTTCCGATGCACGAGGCCCCGTGCCCCGATCGAGGAAAGCCGAAGTGTCAGCATCGCTGAGCATGGTGAGGCAAGTGACATAGGGGCCTACAGCCCGTAAAGTCGGAGCGGCCGTCTGTTGACATTCGGTATGGCTGGCGAGTTTGCGCCCGGCGCATTCAAGTGAAGGATCGGCGATGGCTGACGGATCGATGGCAGGGACCGTCTCGCTCAAGGGGCGCGTTTCCGAAGAGGAATGGAAGGCCCGGGTCGAACTGGCCGCGCTCTACCGCCTGGTAGCGCTCTACGGCTGGGACGATCTGATCGACACCCACATCTCGGCGCGCGTGCCGGGTCCAGAGCACCACTTCCTGCTCAATCCCTACGGCCTGTTCTGGGAAGAGATCACCGCCTCCTCGCTGGTGAAGGTCGATGTCGATGGGAAGATCCTCCAGGAAACCCCCTATTTCGTCAATGCGGCCGGCTTCACCATCCATTCGGCCGTGCACATGGCCGTCGAGGACGCCCACTTCGTGATGCACCTGCACTCCGAATACGGCGTGGCCGTCTCGGCTCAGCAGGAGGGTCTGCTGCCCCTCAGCCAGATCGCCTTGATCGCGCTGCCGAAGCTGGCCTACCACGACTATGAGGGCATTGCTCTAAACCTGGACGAGCGCGAGCGCCTGGTGGCGGACCTCGGCGACAAGCCGCTGATGATGCTGCGCAACCATGGCACCCTGTCGCTGGGCAAGACCGCCGGAGACTGCTTCAGGGCGATGTACAACCTCGAACAGGCCTGCAAAATGCAGATTCACGCCCTGACCGTCGGCCGCGACAAGCTGCTGTTCGCGCCGAAGGAATCGCAGGACGTGGTGCGCGAGCAGACCAGCCGCGGCGTCGGCGGCGCCCTCGCCTGGCCGGGCCTGCTGCGTAAGCTCGACCGCCACAACCCCGGCTACGACGCCTGACAAAAGATGCTGGCAGTCTAACGAAACAAGACCGCCGGTGTCGGAGGTAAACCCGTACAAAGCGCAGGAGGCGCCTAGCTGTGAGCTCTCAATAGGTTGTCCATCCGGCCCGGACCGGGAAGGCTGAGGTTGCGAAGCTTCAGTGAGTCTCGGAGGGACCGGATGGACGTACATAGGAATGCCCGCACGACGGCGCACAGTCGAGCCGCGATGGTGCGTCGGGTGTTGGAAGAGGGTCAGTCGCCCATGGCCGTGGCCACGGCCATGGGCGTTGTCGTCAAGACGGTGACGAAGTGGATTGGGCGCTTCAAGGCCGAGGGCCTGGCGGGACTGCATGACCGTTCGTCGCGACCGCGGCGGCTTCGCGGGCCGACAGCGCTGGCGGTGGTCGAGCAGATCATCGCCCTTCGCCGCCAGCGCCGGACGGGCATGCAGATCGCCCAGGAGACGCGGGTCTCGCCGGCCACCGTCAGCCGGGTGCTGCGGGCCGCGCGCCTGAGCCGAGCGAAGGACCTGGATCCGCTCGCGCCCGTGGTCCGCTACGAGCGCAAGGAGCCCGGTGAGTTGATCCACCTCGACATCAAGAAGCTGGGACGCTTCGAAAAGCCCGGTCACCGCGTCACCGGCGACCGCACCGGCCAGAGCAATGGCCGCGGCGTCGGCTGGGAATACGTCCATGTCTGCATCGACGACGCCTCGCGCGTCGCCTGCAGCCAGATCATGCCCAACGAGAAGAAGGAAAGCGCCATTGCCGCCCTGAAGGCCGCGCTGGACTACTACAAGAGCCTCGGTGTCACCGTCTCCCGGGTGATGACCGACAACGGTTCTTGCTACAAATCCCACGCCTTCCGCGACACCTGCGCCGAACTCGGCCTCAAGCACATCCGCACCAAGCCCTACACGCCAAAGACCAACGGAAAGGCCGAGCGCTTCATCCAGACTGCCCTGCGCGAATGGGCCTACGCCCAGGCCTATCCCACCTCAAACCACCGAACCGCCGAGCTGCCCATCTGGCTGCACCGGTACAACTGGCATCGGCCCCACGGCGGGATAAAGTCACAGACACCCATCAGCCGACTCGGCTTGGATCAGGACAACCTGTTGAGGCTCCACACCTAGCGTACGATCTGTCGGGGTGCGGACATCTGACCGCATCAAACGCCGAACCATCTAACAGCGCCGCTTGCAACACCAACGACAAGCCGCACAGCTTCAATCCTGATGAGCCAGATCCTCCGCTAAATCACCACGCCAAAAGTCTCAAGTCACATAACGACGTACACGTTCGAAACCCGATGAGGGAGTAGAGATGACGGCTTCGTTCGACAACCTGTTCTCGATCCAGGGCAAGACAGCGCTCATCACGGGCAGCTCTCGCGGCGCCGGCGAGATGATCGCCGCCGGGTTCCTGGCGAACGGTGCCAGGGTCTAATCTCGTCACGCAAGGCCGACGCCTGCGACGCCACCGCCGAGCGACTGGCCAAGACCTATGACGCGTAGTGTGTATCGCTGCCGGCTGACGTCTCCCAAATGTCGGGCGTCGAGTCGCTTGCGGTCCGCCCCGCGGAGTGGGAGATGAAACTCGACATCCTGGTCAACAACGCGGGGCGTCGCGGGGCGCGCCGCTCGACACCTTTCCCGAGTCGAACTGGGAAAGATGATGGACACCAATGTGAAGGGCGTCTCCTTGCTGACCCAGAAGCTGCTTCCGCTGCTGCGTAAGGCGACGGCCGAAGGGCCGCCGGCCCGGGTGATCAACGTCGGCTCGATCGACGGGCTGAAGACGGCCGCTTTCGACACCTTCTCGTATGGCGCTTCCAATGCCGCCGTGCACCATCTGACCCGCTTTATGGCAGCGCCCCTGACTAAGGAGCGGATCCTCTTCAACGCTATCGCTCCTGGCCCGTTTCCGACCTGGATGTTCAGCACCGGCGTGGGCTCTCGCGGCGAGACCGAGAACGTCGACTCGCCCCCAGTTGGGCGGCACAATCCGAGCGGGAGGGTCGGCGCCGCCGAGGACATAGCGGGCCCGGCCATCTTCCTGTGTTCGCAGGCCGGCGAATACGTGGTCGGCCAGACCATCGCCTGCGATGGCGGCTCCGTGGCGTCGTCCTGACGAGATGGGCGTCTTGGCAGCCTTGCCGATCGCTATGGACGATCGGACCCGCAAAGAGATCAGCAGCCTTTCCACCAAGTTTTTCTACGGCTTCGGCTCCATCGCCTTCGGCGTGAAGGACCAGGGCTTCTCCTATTTCCTGCTCTTCTTCTACAATCAGGTGCTCGGCGCGCCTTCCGAGATGATCGGCGGCGCCATCGCCATCGCGCTCTTCTTCGACGCCTTCGCCGACCCGATCGTCGGACAGATCTCAGACAACTTACGCAGCCGCTGGGGGCGACGTCACCCGTTCATGTACGCGTCCGCCGTTCCTGTGGCCGCCGCCTACTTCCTGCTCTGGAACCCGCCGCACCTATCCCCCCGCACCCTCTTTTTCTACCTGGTGGGCATCATCATCGTCGTGCGCACATTCATCTCGATGTACGAGATTCCGAGTTCGGCGCTCGTGGCGGAGCTGACCCCCGACTACGACCAGCGCACCTCGTTCCTCGGCTACCGCTATCTGTTCGGCTGGCTCGGCGGCCTCGCCATGACGCTGCTGGCGTTTGGCGTGTTCTTCACGGCGACCAAGCGGTATCCGGTCGGACAGCTCAATCCGGAAGGTTATGTGAAGTACTCGATCGCAGCCTGCGCACTGATGGTGTTCGCGATCCTTGTCACCTCGGTGGGGACGCACAAGTTCGTCCCCTACTTCACCGTGCCGCCCAAACGAGCCGTTTCGCTACTCCGCATCTTTCGCGAGATGACCCAGACGCTGAAGAACCGCTCCTTCATCGTGCTCAGCGTCTCGGCGCTGTTCTCGGCCATCGCGGCGGGGACCCTCACCGCGCTGAACAACTACTTCAACACATTCTTCTGGGGCCTATCTGCGCAGCAGATCCTGCTGCTGAACATCCTCGTCATCGCTGCACCGGTGATCGCGCTTTTCATCACGCCCGCCTTTTCCTCGCGAGTCGGCAAGAAGCCGGCGGCGATGACGCTTTGGATCATCTCGACCATTTTCTACTGGTTCCCGATGGCCGCCCGCCTCGCGGGCGCTTTCCCGCGGAACGGCGATCCATGGCTAGTGCCGCTGCTGGCCATCCTGCAGACCACCGGCACCATGTTCTCCATCGCCTGCTCGATCACCCTCTCGTCCATGCTCGCCGACGTGGTGGAGGACAGCCAGCGGGTGACCGGGCGGCGTTCGGAAGGGCTGTTCTTTTCGGCCAACTCCTTCGTGCTAAAGGCGGTCTCAGGCATGGGCATCCTGGTGGCCACGCAGCTGCTGACGTTCGTGCACTTCCCGGCTCACGCCGATCCAGCGACACTCGATCCGCAGATTCCGAGGAACCTCGCGCTTGCCTACTTTCCGGTGACGTTCGCATTCTATGCGTTGGCGCTGGGTTGCCTGAGCTTCTACCGGATCGACCGTGCCGCGCACGAAGAGAACCTGCGACGGCTCACGGAGGAAGCCGTGCTTGCCCCCATCCCCGTCGGGCTCGAGGGCGTGCGCACCAGCCAGCACGGCGACCCTGCCGAAACTCTGGCCGCCGACAGCGGACCTGCGTCAACTCTGAGCGCCGATGGATCTCAAATGGTCGAAACCTAGTGTAGGTGGCGAAGGACTTCGCCGGCCCTGGCGCCGGTGTGCTTGCCGTCCAGGACGTTGATCTGGCCGTTGACGATGGTCGCCTTATAGCCCTTGGCGCGCTGGATGTAGCGCGGCGCCCCGCCGGGGAAGTCGTGCACGATCTCCGGCTGCAGTTGCTTGACGCTGGCCAGGTCGAACACGTTGACGTCCGCCCGCTTGCCCTCCTTAAGCACCCCGCGATCGGTCAGCCCCATGACCCGGGCCGGGCCGGAGGTGATGCGGCGCACGCCCTCGCCAAGGCTGTAGAGTCCGCGGTCGCGGATCCAGTAGGAGAGTACGAAGGTGGTCCAATCGGCGTCCATGATCTGCGAGACGTGGGCCCCGGCGTCGCCGAGGCTCGGCAAGACCTTTTCGCTCTTGAAGAGGTCGCCCAGCTCGCCGAGGTCCTTGCAGAACATGCGGAAGTTGAACAGCGCCTTACCGTTCGTCTCCCGCGACAGCCGCAGAAACAGCTCGACGAAGTGCTCTCCGGCGGCCTCCATCAGCTTCTGGACGTTGTCGCCGTTTGCCGCCGTGTAGTCCGGACTCTCGCCGACGCCGAGGTAGTAGACGTCCTTGAGCGCGCTCCAGCGGTCGGTCCTGAGGCCTTCTTCCACCAGCTTGGCAGCGGTCTCGCCGTCGCGGATCGCTGCCAGGCGCTCGGCCAGCGGCAGCTTGCGCAGCCGGTCCCAGGTCTCGCCCTGGAAGGGCAGCTGCGACTGCAGGCCGAACATGAAGCCGGTGCCGCGCACCTGGGTGATGGCGGTCATGTCGCGGTCGGCGATCATGCTCTCCAGGAAGGCCGCGCCAGCCTGGCCCGCGCCCTTCTGCTCGCCGACGCCCCAGCTGAACAGCACGCGGCTGTCGCTCTCGTCGGCCATGGCCTTGAGCACGTCCGGGGAGGCGCCCACCGCCTGCATCAGGCCCTTGCGCTCGCCCACCACCTTGGCGATCTCCACCAGCTCGGAGACATCGGCGAAGGTGCCGGGGATCGGACGGCCGTCCGGCGCCTTGTGCGGTTCGTAGCGGTTGGTGGAGAAGCCGAGGGCGCCCCGGTCCATCGCCAACGCAACAATGCCTGCCATCTGCCGGACTTCCTCGGGCGATGCCTGTTCCGCGAAGGACCGGTCGCCCATCACCGAGTAGCGCACGGCGCAGTGGCCCACGAGTCCGGCGACGTTGATGCCCGGCCGAAGCTTGTCCAGGGCGTCGAGGTAGCCGCCGTAGTCCTCCCAGGTCCAGGGCAAGCCGCTGAGGATGGCCTGGGCTGGTATGTCCTCGACGGTTTCCATCATGCCGGCCAGCAGCGCCCGGTCCGACGGCTTGCAGGGGGCGAACGTGAGGCCGCAGTTGCCCATGAGCGCGGTGGTCACCCCGTGCCAGCTCACCGGCGTCAGGTCGGGATCCCAGCCGATCTGAGCGTCGAGGTGCGTGTGCAGGTCGATGAAGCCCGGGCTGACCACCAGCCCGTCCGCGTCGATCTCCTGGCGGCCCTCGCCCGCGACCTTGCCGAGGGCGGAAATCTTCCCCTCGTCGATGGCGAGGTCCGCGGCGATGGCTTCGGCGCCCGTGCCGTCGACGATCGAGCCGCCGCGGATAACGATGTCATGGGTCATGAGAAAGCCCGCCTGGTTGAGGTTCAATTGACGACGGTAGAGGGCGGCGCGGCACAGGTCCAATTCGACTTGCGAATGGGCGCGCGACGATAAGTCATGGGTGGCGCTACCTTCCTCGAGGTGTTCAGCCGGCGACCGCAAACCGGTCAGCTAGGCCATACAGCTCGATGACATTGTCGCGAGTGATCCGGGCGCGCTCTGTCATGGGTACGCCTTCGAACAGCTCGTCGATGACTTCCAGGGAACATGGAAACGTCGAGTCCACATGGGGGTAGTCAGACCCCCACATCAGACGATCGACGCCGATGAACTGCCGCGTCGCGACTGCCGGCCTGTCATCCTCAATGGTGGCGTAGAACTGCCGGCGCCATACGTCCTGTGGCCGCTCGCCGGTGAACGGCTCGCCGCGGAACCGCGCCTCCCGCTGGAGGCCCTGATCGACGCGGTCAAGCCAGTGAGCGATCCACCCAGCATTGAATTCAGAAACCACGAACTTGAGCGTCGGGTGTCTCTTCGCCACCCCTCGGCAGATCAGTTCGACGAGGGTCCGCTGAACTGAGGCCGGTGCGTTTGCGTAGTCGAACACCCCATCTCGCCGGGCGTCTCGCTGTCGATGTTGTGGCGGGACGTAGGCGTTGGTGCCGACGTGCATCGCCAGCGGGAAACCGGCATCCTCGGCTATCGACCAGATCGGCTCATAGACAGTATCGAAATAGGGTCTCTCCGTCGGCGACGTGCAAGGAATGAGACCCCCACGGTATCCCATGGCGATCACGCGGCGCAGTTCCGCCGCCGCGGCGCCTGGGTCCTGGACGGGAATGGCCGCCAAGCCGTAAAGACGCCCCTCGCTCGCACTTGCATAGTCGTGGAGCCAGTCGTTGTAGTTCTTCTGGCAAGCGACCAGCAGCTCGGCGTTCTCGAAGGCGAACATGCCGAAGAAACCGGGGTAGAGGAACTCGGCGGCGACGCCGTCGATGTCCTGGTCCTCGCCCCGGAACGCCCCCTCGCGGATGCCCCGGCGAAGTCCGTCGTACCCTCGTGAGAGAAGCACCTTGGCCGTGTCGTCGGAAAGGTCATCCACCTCGGGTTTGTGACCAGCTCGCCGGGTGATCGCCACGCCATCCCGAACGCGCATGCCAGCCCATCCCATGCGTCTGCGGATACCCGCGGCGCCCTTGGACGGGATCACGATGGCATCGTCCAACGTGCCCGCGCCGACGACCCGCGGAGCGTCATCGCCAAACCGCTCGGCGAGGCCGGCGAAGACCGCCTCTGACTCTACAACGTGAGAATCCGCTGAAATGGGCATCATGACCCTGCTCCAATGATCGGTCATCTTCCGTGCCGACCTGAATGGGAATGCCTAGGGCCGCCGATGCGGAAACTTCGGCGCCGACGGCGGCCGCCACGCGGGTCGGCTTTCCGCATAGCGCGCCCTGATCTGTGGAATTGTTTCGGGTTGATCGGCCGCCTGGCGCAAGCCCGACTCAGAGTACCGGAAGCCATAGTCCGCGCCGAGCACCTCCAACGGCGAGTCCGGCGAAAGCTCGCCGATGCGCCGATACTCTCCCCGATCGATCGCGAGGCGCTGCTCGACTTGGTACTGCGGCCCGTTCCAAGCGCCTTCGAGGCCGCCGAAGCCGGTCAGTGCGCCGAGACGATAGAGCAGCTTCGGCGGCGCGTTCTCCAGGATCTCCGGGAACGTCGAGATAAGATGCACCTCCTGCTGGCGCATCCACCACTTCACGCTGTTCATCACGAGGATCGTTCGCGTGGCGTTGCTGCGATTGACGCCCGTGCCGTGCAGCAGGCGGCCTTCGAAGATCATCGCAGTGCCGGCGGGAGCGCTAAGATTGATGGCCGGGGGCAGGGGTTCTGTCACCGCCTGACCGGCGCCCGCGTCCGCCAGCAGCCTGTGCGATCCTGGCACAACTAGGGTCCCACCGTTGTGGGCGGTGGTGTCGTCGAGGATAAACATCGTGTTGACGGTGAAAGGCGCGGCCCGCTCCATGAAGGGCGCGGTGGCTTGATCCAGATGCAATCCCTGAGGGTTATTGAAGGGACTGGAGATGATAGCGATGAAGGACGACATCAGGAAGTCGCCGCCCATCGTCTCGTTGAGCAGTTGCTCGATCACCGGTGCTGCTTGGACGCCCTCGGGGTTGTGCTCGACGCACTGAATGAACTGTTTGCCCTTGTTGATCAGACAGTGCAGAAACTGAATGCGGGGCAGGGCTTCGCCCGGCGCTGGGGCGGTCCCCATCCAGGATGCGACGCCGGCCTTGCGCTCGCCTGCGGCTTGGTCGTCAAGCCGCTTCTTCATCCGCCTGAGCTGACCGGCGGAAAGAGCCTCATCGATCAGACAATAGCCCCAGTCGCGCAAGTCAGAGCGAAGCTTTCG
>Ga0307374_10010295_pt1 | contig 13584 bp, 10 predicted proteins | sample OX3MG_FD_202532 | JGI IMG/M metagenome (GOLD analysis project Ga0307374, IMG submission 202532) | Soil microbial communities from Risofladan, Vaasa, Finland - OX-3 | ecosystem: Environmental > Terrestrial > Soil > Coastal area > Acid sulfate soil | place: Finland: Risofladan, Vaasa | collected...
CGATCGCGTCGAGCGTGCGCGGATCGCCGGCACCGGCGTCGGCGTCGAGCGCTCGTGCGAGCTCCTCACCGAGCCCGCTCACGGGCGCCGCGCCGGCCCGCGGCGGCTGCCCGCCACGACGCGTGCCCGGGCCCGCCGGGCGCGAGCGTCGCGCACCCGTGCCCGCCGGTGGCGCGCGAGGCGCGCGCCGCGCTCAGCCACGGAGCTCGTAGACGACGTGCACCTGCACGCTCAGCTGCTGGCTGCCGGCCTGGAGCGGCACCGGCGACGCGCCGGACGCGGCCCGCGTGGCGTACCCGGGCACCGCGAGCACGGGAGACGGAAGCTGTTCCTGGTCGTTGATGCTCTTCACCGGACCGAGGCGGGCCCCGGCCGCGGTCGCGAACGCCTGGGCCTTCGCCTGGGCGGCGCGCACCGCGCGGATCCGGGCGGTCTGGAGCAGGCTCGAGGTGTTGGAGATCGAGAACGCGATGCCGTCGATGTGGACGTCGTTGCCGACCGCGTGGGCGGCGGCGTCGATGATCGCTCCGGCCCGGTCGATCTCGTGGAAGGTCGCGGTCAGCTCGTCCGCCGCCTGGTAGCCGGTCACGTTGCCGTTCTGGTCGTAGCTCGCCTGCACGCTGAGGCCGCTCGTCTGCAGGTCCGACCGCTTGACCCCCGCGCGAAGCAGCACGGTCTCGAGCGCCGAGATCTCCGTGTTGTTCCGGTCGAGCGCCGCGGACGCGCTCGACGCGCTCGTGGTCGCGCCCATCTGCAGCGTGAGCGTGTCGGGACGCCCCGTGACGACGCCGGTCGCGCTCACGGTGACCTTCGCCCCCGGCGCGGCGCCCGTCGGCGCCGGCGTCGTCGTCGCCGTCAGCCGGGCCTCGCCGGCCGTCGCCGGCGCCCCGCGGGCGACGAGCGCGCCTCCGGTCGCCGCGACCGCGGCGAGGACCGCGAGGCCCGCGGCCCGGACCGCACGCGGACCGCGGCGCGCGCGCGGCCCCGCGCTCGTGCGAGTGGGCTCCTCGGTCGGTGTCGTGTCCATGGCTCCTCGTCGTGCGTCACCGTCGGGACGCCGCGATCCGGCGACCCTGTCATAGGTGCAAAGCTCCGAGCGCCGCGATTCGCGTACGCGCTCGTTGCATTCGCGCTGTCGCCATCCTCACGGCACGTCGATCCCCGTCGCTCCTGACGGCCTTCGCGCGCCCACCGTGGCGCGACGACCACGATGAGCGAGATGCGGGGGGTGCAATTGCCCATCGTCGTCGTGACGGGGAGAATGCGGTGTGGCAAAGATCCAGAAGTCCGTCCGACTGAAGTGGCCCGTCGGGCCGCACTACCTCCGCTGGGTGGACGGCAAGGGCGCGCACGCGTGGGCGCGTTTCAAGGTGAAGTCGGCCGACTGGTACCTCGGCGCGTTGCAGATCACGGCGCGCGTCGCCGGGGACGTCGACCGCTACGCCGGCGTCGAGCTCGCGATCGACGGCACCCTGTCGTCGTTGTGCGCGGCCGCGGACGCCGCGGGCTGCGCGGTCCTCGACGCGGTCGAGCGGGCGGCCGGCGTGCCGGAGGACGAGCGCGGTCAGCTCGCGGTCGACGACTGGGGTGCCGCGCTCGAGATCGCGCGCGCCGCCGGCATCTCGCTCGCGTGCGAGCGCGCGGTCGCCGCGGCGCTCGAAGGTTCGGGCGCACGCGCTCCGGAGGGCTGGCTCGCGCAGCTTCGACTCCTTCGCGACCGCGCCGTCCGCCACAACGTGCTCGTCCGGCGCTTCAGCGTCGGCGGCGAGCCGCCGGGGCGGTTCGTCGACGTGCCCGGGCTCGGTGCGCGCCGGCCGATCGAGTACCTGAAGTCCGCCCGCACGAAGGTGGCCGAGCTCGTCGAGCTGCTCCTCTCGGACGTCGACGCGCTCGCGCACGTCGTGCCGCCGGAGACCGGGCACGACGGCCCGCGCCGCCTCGGCCCGCGCCCGTTACCCGATCTCGCCGCCCGGGCCCAGGTCCTCCGCCGCTACTGACCCGCACGCCAGGGGTGCGCGCCGCGGCGCACCCGGGCAGTTACATTCTCCGCGAGGCCGCGCCGCGCACGGTCGGCGGGCGGAGGGCGACCCGGAGGGACCGACGATGACGAGCTGGCTGTACGACACCGTTGTCTGGACGGGTGCCTGGAAAGCCGGCGAGGACTGGAGCGAGGACCGCTTCACGGCCGGGCTCGTCTCGATGCTCACGTTCAAGGGTCGCGAGGGCTGGGAGCTCGTGAACTTCTCCCGCGTCGACCACCTCGGCTCCCCGAACCCCGAGCAGGTCGTCTTCGTGTTCAAGAAGCCGCTGAAGTAGCCGGTCGGCACTTCCCGGGAGCGCGTCGCCCGCGGCCCTCAGCGGTGGAGCTGCGGGCCCGCAGGACTGTCGTCGACCTGCCAGCCGAGCGCCGCGATCTCCGCGCGCAGCGTGTCCGCCGCCGCGTAGTCGCCCGCGCGACGGGCGTCCTCGCGCCGGTTCGCGAGGTCGGTCACGTGCTCGTCGGGGCGTTCGGACGCGGCGCGCGGCTCGATGCCCAGCACGGCGAGCAGCTCGAGCGCCGTGCGGGCGAGCACGCGTCCCGCGTCGACGTCGCCGGCGTCGAGCAGGCGGTTGGACTCGCGGACCGCGACGAGCAGGTCGCCGAGCGCCCGCGGGGTCGCGAGGTCGTCGTCCATCGCGGCCTCGAACCGCGCGACGGCTGCGGCGCGCAGCTCGCGAAGCGCGCCGGCGGCCGCGGGCGGCTGTGGCGCCGGGCCGACCGACCCGACGCGGCGCGCGAGCTCGTCGACTCGCGCGAGCGCCGCGCCCGCGTCGGCGAGCGCGGCCTCGCCGACCTCGAGCGGCGATCGGTAGTAGGACCGCAGCACGAGCAGCCGGTAGGCGCGAGCGTCCGACCCGGCGAGCAGGTCGGCGAGCTCGACGTAGTTGCCGAGCGACTTCGACATCTTCTCGCCGCCGACGGTCACGAGGCCGTTGTGCATCCAGTGCCTGGCGAAGCCCCGCCCCAGCGACACGGCCTGGGCCCGCTCGTTCTCGTGGTGCGGGAAGACGAGGTCGAGCCCGCCACCGTGCAGGTCGAACGACTCGCCGAGGAGCTCGAGCGACATGACGACGCACTCGGTGTGCCATCCCGGCCGGCCCGGTCCGAACGGGGACGGCCAGGTCGGCTCCCCCGGCTTCGCCTTCTTCCACAGCGCGAAGTCGACCGGCGAACGCTTGTCGTCGGACACCGCGACCCGCGCGCCCGCGCGGAGCGAGTCGAGGCTCTGGTGCGCGAGCAGGCCGTAGCCGTCGACGGCCTCGCACGAGAGGTAGACGCCGTCGCCGGTCTCGTACGCGACGCCCTTCGCGACGAGCGCCGCGACGAGGTCGACCATCTCCTCCACGAACTGCGTCGCGTGCGGGACGACGCTCGGCCGGAGCGTGCCGAGCGCGTCCATCGCCTCCCACCACTGCTGCTCGCTCTCGAGCGCGACGTCCCGCCAGTCACGCGCCTCGACGCGCGCGCGCTCGATGATCTTGTCGTCGACGTCCGTCACGTTGGACACGTGGCGCACCGCCAGCCCGCGGTACTCGAGGTAGCGACGAAGCACGTCGTAGACGAGCACGAAGCGCCCGTGGCCGGCGTGGGGCGGGCCGTAGACCGTCGGGCCGCACACGTAGATCCCGATCGAGCCGGCGTCACGCTCGCCGAGCGGCGCGACGAGTCCCGTCGCTGTGTCGTACAGCCGGAGCACACGGGTACCGTACTAGGCCGATGAGCGCGCCCGACCGTACCGACGACACGTCCGCGACCACCACGCCCGCAGGGACGGGCGTACCCGAGCGGCCCGCCCTCGAGGGGCTCGAGGAGCGCTGGTGCGCCCGGTGGGAAGCCGACGGCACGTACCGGTTCGACCGCGAGCGGTCGCGCGCCGAGGTCTTCTCGATCGACACGCCGCCGCCGACGGTCTCCGGCTCGCTCCACGTCGGCCACGTCTTCTCCTACACCCAGACCGACGTCGTGGCCCGGTACCAGCGCATGCGGGGCAAGGCGGTCTTCTACCCGATCGGCTGGGACGACAACGGCCTGCCCACGGAGCGGCGCGTGCAGAACTACTTCGGCGTGCGGTGCGACCCGCGCGTGCCGTTCGAGCCCGGCTTCGCGCCACCGGCCGAGCCGCCCTCGGAGCCCGCCGCGATCTCGCGGCCGAACTTCGTCGAGCTCTGCCGCCAGCTCACCGAGCGCGACGAGGTCGTGTTCGAGGACCTGTTCCGGCGTCTCGGGCTCTCGGTCGACTGGGGCACGACGTACACGACCGTGAGCGCGACCGCGCAGCGCACGTCGCAGCGCGCGTTCCTCCGCCTCGTCGCGCGCGACCAGGCGTACCGGCACGAGGCCCCGACCCTGTGGGACGTCGACTTCGCCTCCGCGGTCGCCCAGGCCGAGCTCGAGGACCGCGAGATCCCCGGCGCCTACCACCGGCTGCGCTTCGCCGGCGCGGACGGCGGTCGCGGGGTCGAGATCGAGACCACGCGACCGGAGCTCGTCCCCGCGTGCGTCGCGCTCGTCGCGAACCCCGACGACGACCGCTACCGACCCCTGTTCGGCACGACGGTGCTCACCCCCGTGTTCGGCGTGCCCGTGCCCGTGCGCGCCCACCCGCTCGCCGAGCCGGACAAGGGATCGGGCATCGCGATGGTCTGCACCTTCGGCGACCTGACGGACGTCACGTGGTGGCGGGAGCTCGCGCTCCCGACGCGGACCGTCGTCGGCCGCGACGGCCGCCTCGAGCACGCGCCGTTCGGCGAGCCCGGGTGGGAGTCGCGCGACGCCGACCGGGCGCGCGCCGCGTACGCCGAGCTCGAGGGGCGCACCGTGCGCGCCGCCCGCCGCAGGATCGTCGAGCTCTTCGCCGAGTCCGGCGACCTCGTGGGCGAGCCGCGCCCGATCACCCACCCCGTGAAGTTCTACGAGAAGGGCGAGCGACCGCTCGAGATCGTCTCGTCCCAGCAGTGGTACGTGCGGACGCTCGCGCTGCGAGCGCGCCTGCTCGAGCTCGGCCGCGAGCTCGCGTGGCACCCCGGCTTCATGCGCGGGAGGTTCGAGTCCTGGGTCGAGGGGCTGAACGGCGACTGGAACATCTCGCGCCAGCGCTTCTTCGGGATCCCCTTCCCGGTCTGGTACCCGGTCGGTCCGGACGGCTCGGTCGACGGCACCCGCCCGATCCTCGCCGCCGAGGACCGCCTGCCGGTCGACCCGTCGGTCGACACGCCCGACGGGTTCTCGCCCGAGCAGCGGGGCGCCCCCGGCGGCTTCGTCGGCGACCCCGACGTCATGGACACCTGGGCGACCTCCTCGATGTCCCCGCAGATCTCGGGCGGGTGGGAGGAGGACCCCGACCTCTACGCGCGCGTGTTCCCGATGGACCTCCGGCCCCAGGGTCACGACATCATCCGGACGTGGCTCTTCACGACCGTCGTCCGGTCCGAGCTCGAGCACGGTGGGCTGCCGTGGCGCAACGCCGCGATCTCCGGCTGGATACTCGACCCCGACCGCAAGAAGATGTCGAAGTCGAAGGGGAACGTCGTCGTGCCGAACGACCTCCTCGAACGCCACGGGACCGACGCGGTCCGCTACTGGGCGTGCTCGGCGCGCCTCGGGGTCGACACGATCTTCGACGAGCAGCAGATGAAGATCGGCCGGCGGCTCGCGATCAAGATCCTCCAGGCGACGAAGTTCGCCATCTCCCGCCTCGACGGCGGCGAGGCGGCGGGGGCGGGCGGTGCGGGCGACGGCCCGGCCGCGCCGACGACCCCGCTCGACGCGTCGATGCTCGCGCGGCTCCGGGACACGGTGCGCGAGGCGACCGAGGCGCTCGACGCGTACGAGCACGCCCGCGCGCTCGAGCGCACCGAGCACTTCTTCTGGACGTTCTGCGACGACTACCTCGAGCTCGTGAAGGGCCGCGCCTACCGCGACGGGGACGCGTCGAGCTCCGCGCGGCGCTCGCTCGAGGTCGCGCTCTCGACGATGCTCCGGCTCTTCGCGCCGTACGTGCCCTTCGCGACCGAGGAGGCGTGGTCGTGGTGGCACGCGACGTCGATCCACCGTGCGCCGTGGCCCGACGCCGCGTCGCTCGACGTCCCACCCGGCGCGCGCGCGGACCTGCTCGGCGTCGCCGGCACGATCCTCGGCGAGGTGAGGCGCACGAAGACGGTCGCGAAGCGCTCGATGCGCTGGCCCGTCGCGGGCCTCACGGTCCGCGGCCCGAGCGACGCGCTCGGCCTCGCGAAGCTCGCGTCCGAGGACCTGGCGGAGGCGGCGAACGCCACGGCCCTCGAGCTCGCGCCCGACGAGGGCGAACTGCGCGTTACCGTCGTGCTCGCGGAGCAGTCGGGCTGAACACCCCGCTCGCGGCCCGGAACGCAGGATCCCGGCCGCCCGACGCGTCGACGAACGAGGAGCACCACGACATGTCCCCACGCGCAGCGCACCGGCGCGTCGCCCACCCCTTCCGGCTCCCGGCGGTCGCCGCGGCCGCGTGCGCGGCCGCGGTCGCGACGTCCGGACCCGCTCTCGCGAGCCCCTCGGGCGCGAACGGCGTCGGCTCGCTCCCGGCGGCCAAGATCCTCGCGCGCAGCGCCCGCGCCCTCGCCGCGCGCACCGCGATCGACGTCGCGGGCTCGATCGGCATCGCCGGCGAGGGCGTGAGCTTCGACGTGCGCTCCGCGGCGCGGGGCCGTGACGTCGCGGGCACGATCACGACGCGCGCCGGCGGGAAGGTGATCGGCCCGATCCGCTTCGTCGCGCTCCCCGGGACCGTGTACCTCGACGCCCCGGCCGCGTTCTGGCGCCAGGCGATCACGTCCATGAAGGGCGCACCGACCGGCGCCGCGGCGACCGCCGCGGTCTCCGCCCTGTCGGGGACCTGGATCGCGGTGGGCGGTGCGCAGGCCAGGACGTTCACGACCGGCTTCGGCGGGCTCACCGAGCCGGGCAAGTTCGCCCAGAGCCTGCTGTCCGGCGCGGGATCCCTCGCGAAGCACGCGCCGACGATCGTGCGCGGACAGCGCGCCGTCCCGGTCGTGACAGGCCAGGGAGCGACGATCTACGTCGCGCTCGACGGCGCGCCGCTCCCGATCGAGGTGCGCGGCACGGTCGCGCTCGGCGCGCTCTCGGTGTCGACCGTCGCGGCGATCTCGTACCCCGCGACGCAGCACATCGTGGCGCCCGCGGGTGCGCGCTCGCTCGCGGCCGTCGCCGGTTCGGCCGGCGCCGGCTGACCCGGCGCGCCGGCCGTGGGTGACGAGCGCGACCGCGCCGCCGCGGCGGTGACCTCGCGCGGATCGACCGCGGCCGCAGCGATCGATGCGCTCTTCGCGGCCGAGGGCATGCAGGGCTACCTCGGCGAGCCCGTCACCCAGCGGCACCACATGCTCCTCGCGGCGACGCTCGCGGAGCGCGCGGGCGCCGGGGACGAGCTCGTCGCGGCCGCGCTTCTCCACGACGTCGGCCACTTCACGCTCGCGGCCGTCGCCCGGCCCGGCGTACCGGCCCGCGACGACCGGCACGAGCGGGTCGGGGCTCGCTGGCTCGCCCGATGGTTCGGACCCGACGTCGCGGGTCTCGTGCGGCTCCACGTCGACGCGAAGCGCTACCTGTGCGCGACCTCGCCCGCGTACGCGTCGGCGCTCTCTCCCGCGTCCGTCCACTCGCTCGACCTGCAGGGCGGGCCGATGGGCGCGCGCGAGGCCGGCGAGTTCCTCGCACTCCCGCAGGCTGCGGACGCGGTCGCGCTGCGGCGCTTCGACGACGACGCGAAGGACCCGGCGCAGCCGACCCGGGAGCTCGCCCACTTCCTCCCGCTTCTCGAGCGGCTCGCCCGCCCCGCCTGACGGCGGGTGCGCCCGGGGCGGGCGGCGCGCACGGGACCGGTCAACCCGGGCGGCGCGCGTGCCGTGAGAACGAGGATGGTGCCCGCACGCGCCCGCCGCCCGTCGTGACCGACGCCGCGAGCGTGCTCGCGGGCGCGCCGCCGATCGCGGCCTACGGACCCGAGGCGGCCGAGCTGCTCTCGCGCGCGTGGCCGGCGGTCGACCCGGCCGTGCCCGAGCTCGTCGAGGAGTTCTACGCGGACCTCGCGGGCGCCACCGGGCCGTGCACGGTGCTCGACCGGCTCACGCCTGCCGAGCTGCGGCGGCTGAAGCTGTCCCAGGGGGAGCACCTCCGGGCGCTCCTCGACCCCGCGCTCGAGCGCCGGCGGGCACTGGAGCGCGCGCGGCACGTCGGGCGGCTGCACGCGATGGTCGCGGTCGAGGCCGACTGGTACTCCGCGGCGGTCGGCTGCTACCTCGCGGGGATCGTGCGAGCGACCCGCGCATGGTCGACCCCCGAGGACCGGCTCGGCCTCCACTACGTCGCGAGCACGCGGCTCGTCACCGACCTCGAAGGCGTGCTGCACGGCTTTCGCGACGTGGAGGAGCGTCAGTTCACCGCGCTCGCGGAGGTGGGCCGCGTCGTCGCGCACGCGGACACGATGGCGGACCTCGCGCGCGGCGTGCTCGACGCGCTCCTGCGCCTCGACGGGGTCGTCGCCGGGTTCTTCGGGCGGCCGGACGCCGACGGCGTCTTCCAGTTCGAGGTCGGCATCGGCTCGGGGATCGAGACGTTCATGCGCGACGACGAGACGGCGCTGGCGCCGCGGATCTCGACCCGCAGCACCGACGTCACGGGCCTCGGCCCCGCGGGACGCGCGTGGCGCTCCGGGCGTGTCGAGCGCTCCGACACCTACCTGCTCGACCCGACGACCGCTCCGTGGCACGACTTCGCGCTCGAGAACGGCTGGCGCTCGAGCGTCGCCATCCCGCTGAACGCCGCGGACGGGACGCCCCGGGCGGTGCTCTCCATGTACGCGAGCTACCCGGGGTACTTCGCGTTCTCGAGCCGCTCGGCACTCCTCGACCAGGTGAAGGGCGTCGTCGAGCCCGCGCTCGCGCACATCGAGCGCCGGTCCGGCCCCGTCGCGGGCGTCGTCTCGTACGCGGCCCGCGCCGCACACCTCGCCTCGCTCGGGTCCGGCGCGGTCGTGATGCTCTTCCAGCCGATCATCGAGCTCGCGACCGGGCGCGTCGCGAAGCTCGAGGCGCTCGCCCGGCTCGGTCGCCCCGGCGCGCTCGCGTCACCCGCGCAGTTCCTGCCCGTCCTCGGCGACACCGAGCTGCTCCGGCTCTTCGAGCTCGGGCTCGACCAGGCGCTCGGCGCGCTTCTCGCGTGGGAGCGGGAGGGGCTCGCGACGTGCGTGTCGCTGAACCTGCCCGCGACGTCGGGAACCGACGACCGCTACGTCTCGCTCGTCGCCGCCGCGCTCGGTCGCCACGGCGTCGAGGGCTCCCGGCTCACGCTCGAGCTCCTCGAGACCGGCGCGATCGACGCGGATCCCGGCGCGCACGCCCGCTCGATCGCCGCGCTCCGCGCGCTCGGCGTACGGCTGTCCGAGGACGACCTCGGCTCCGGGTACAGCTCGCTGCTACGCCTGCGCGACGTCGCGTTCGACGAGGCGAAGATCGACCAGGAGCTCGTCCGGGGAGCCGAGCAGGCCCCGCGCGACGCGCTCCACTTCATCCACCCGCTCACGACCCTCGCGCACAGCCTCGGCGTCGAGGTGACCGTCGAGGGGCTCGAGACGCCCGGCCTCGTCGAGGCCGCGGTGTTCCTCGGCGCGGACTCGGGTCAGGGATACGCGATCGCTCGACCGCTCGCAGCCGGCGACGTCGTTGCGTGGGCGCGCGACTACCGCCTCGACGTCGACCGCGAGCGGCCCCGGACGGGCCTCGGCGCGCTCGCCGCGCACCTCGCCTGGGAGAACCGGCTCGCCGTGCTGTCCGTGCGCTCGGGACTCCTCGGGCGCGGGTCTCGGACGGGCTGCCCGTTCGAGGCGTTCGTCGGGGACCTCGGCCCGACCGGCGCCGAGACCGCCGCCGCGCACCGCGAGCTGCACGCGGCGACCGCGGGCGGGCTCGGGAGCCGTGCGCACGCGACGGCCTGGGAGCGGCTCGAGCGCCTCGTGACCGCGGCGTCCGGACGCGGCCGAGCGCCGGGCGCGGCGATCGGCACGCCCCCGAGGGCCCGCTAGCTCGCGCGCCCGGCGGCGCGTCCCGCGGCGCCCGCCGGCGTCAGGCCACCCACGCCCCCCGTCGCGACCCACCGCTACGCTCCGGGCATGCCACGGTGCGATTGGGCGGAGGGCTCGGACGCGATGCGCGCGTACCACGACGACGAGTGGGGCGTGCCCTCGCACGACGAGCGCCACCTGTTCGAGATGCTCCTGCTCGAGGGCGTCCAGGCGGGCCTCTCGTGGTCGACGATCCTCGCTCGGCGCGACGGCTACCGCCGCGCGTTCGCCGGCTTCGACCCCGAGCGCGTCGCCCGCTTCGACGACGCGACCCTCGCGTCGCTGCTCGAAGACCCCGGGATCATCCGGAACCGGCTGAAGGTTCGCGCCGCGGTCACGAACGCACGCGCCTTCCTCGACACCCAAGCCGAGCACGGGAGCTTCGACGCCTACCTGTGGGCGCACGCCGACGGGCGGCCGGTCGTGAGCTGGCCCAGCTCGAGCGCGGAGATCCCCGCCCGCTCGGAGCTGTCCGACCGCGTCGCGAAGGACCTGAAGCGGCGGGGCTTCACGTTCGTCGGCTCGACGATCGTCTACGCGTTCCTCCAGGCGACCGGCGTCGTCGACGACCACGTCCGCTCCTGCCCGGCCAAGCGGGCGACGAGCCCGGGAGAGGGCGCCTAGCCCGGCGACGCGCGCTCGAAGGCGGCCGCGAGCTGGCCGCGCTGGTCGGCCCGGGCGAGGATCGTGACGTCGTCGCCGGCCTCGAGCACGGTGTCGCCGCGCACGGGCAGGATCTGCCCGGTGCGGACGAGAAGCGTGATCCAGGCGTCCGCGGGGAAGTCGTCGAGGTCCCGGATCGTGCAGCCGTCCGCCGGCGACCCGGTGCGGATCGTGAGCCGCTGCACCCCGGCGGGCTCGTCCCGCAGCCGCACGCCGAGCGACCAGGGTTCGAGCTCGACGACGCGCATCGGCAGGCGGAGCAGGCGCGCGACGGTCGGGACCAGGCTGCCCTGGACGACGACGGAGAACACGACGACGACCACGACGATCGAGTAGAGGCGCTCGGCGCCGGCGACGTGGGCGCTGAGCAGGTAGCCGCCGAGCAGGATCGGGACCGCGCCCTTCAGACCGGCGAACAGCACGAAGCTCCGCTCGTTCGGCTTCAGCCCGGATCGGGCGAGGCACAGCCCGACGAGCGCGGGACGGAACGCGACCGCGAGCGACGCCCCGAGGACGAGGCCGGGCACGAAGACGTCGGGCCGCGCGATCTCGGTGAGGTCGACCGTGAGGCCGAGCACGACGAACGCGACGATCTCCCCGAGGCTCGCGAGCGCCGCGTGGAACCGCTCGATCTCGCGCTTGTAGGGGGCGCGCTCGTCGCCGAGGACGATGCCCGCGACGAACACGGCGAGGAACCCGGAGCCGTGCGCGACCGTCGACACACCGAAGAGCAACAGGATGCTCGCGAGCGTCCGCACCGGGTACAGGCCCTCGCCCGGGAGGGGAACCTGCCGCATGAACCAGAGCAGCGCCCGGCCGCCGGCGATGCCCACCGCGGCGCCCACTCCCATCTGCAGGAGGAACTCACCCCCGACCCGGGCGAACGCGCCGCCGCTCAGGCTGCCCGCCGACACGAGGCTCGCCATCAGCGCGATGCCGACCGGGTCGTTGGCGCCGGACTCGCCTTCGAGGATCGTGCCCGCGCGGCCCGACACGTGGCGGCGCGCGAGGACCGAGAAGACGACCGCGGGGTCGGTCGGCGCGACCGCGGTCGCGAGCAGGAGCGCCACGTACCAACCGAGACCGAACGCGAGATGGCCGAGCGCCGCGCCGGCCGCGGCCGTGAGGAACGTGCCGACGACGCCGACGACCACGATGGTCCTGCCCGCGGAGCGGAACCGCGACCACCCGATCTGCATACCGCCGTCGAACAGCACGCAGACGAGCGCGACGGTCACGACCCGACCGACGGTGGGCTCCGTCGGCGCGTGCAGGCTCGGGATGGTCTTCACCGCGACCGCCGCGCCGACGAGCACGAGCGCCGGCGACGGGATCTTCAGCCGCTCGGTGAGGCGACTCGACAGCACCGCGACGAGACCGACCGCCGCGGTGAGCAGGACGAGGAGTGCAAACGGCCCTGTATCGCCCACGGTGGTCTCCCCGGTCGAGCGCGGCTACGACGTTGCCGACCAGGCTTCCCGGCGCACCGGGCCCGAGCCTAGTGGGGGCGCGCGGGGCGACCGGGCGCCGGCCGCGCGCTCCCCTAGAGTCGCCGCCGTGAGCTCCCCGTTCGGGACCGTCGGGCGCCTCGCGGTCCGCTTCCGGTGGATCGTGCTGCTCGTGTGGGTCGGCGTCGCGATCGGCTCGGTCGCCACCATGCCCTCGATCGCGGCGGCCGTGAACAACAACAACACGCGCTTCCTGCCAGCGACCACGCCGAGCAACGTCGCGTCCCGCCTCGCGGCGCCTTTCTACGGGGCCTCGAACAACGACGACGCGTTCGTCGTCGCGGCGAGGCGCGACCACCGGCGACTCGGGGCGGCCGACCTCGCGGCGGTCGACCGCCTCGCGCTCGCCGCGGGCCGGCTCCCCCACGCCCGCTCGGCGCGCGTCGTCGCGCTCTCGGGCGACGGCGAGGCCGCCCAGATCACGGTCCGGGCGTCGCTGTCGCAGGCGACGAACACGCCGGACGTGCGGTTCGTCGCATCGCTGCGCGCGCTGTTCACGCGCGTCCGGGCACCGGCCGACCTCACGCTGCACGCCGCGGGCAATCTCGCGGTCACCGCGGACCAGGCCGGCCAGGCGAGCGGCCTCGGCGCGCGCACCGAGTACCTGTCCATCGGCCTCATCGTCGTGCTGCTGCTCGCCGTGTTCCGCTCGCCGCTCGCGACGCTCGCCACCTTCGCCCCGGCGGTCCTCGTGCTGCTCGTCGCCGAGTCCGTCGTCGCGGAGATCGCGAGCCTCGGCCTCGGCATCTCGAGCATCACCCAGCTGCTGCTCATCGTGCTCGTGCTCGGCGCGGGCACGGACTACGGGCTGTTCCTCGTCTTCCGCGTCCGCGAGGAGGTCCGCCGCGGGCTGCCGCACGCGTCGGCGATCGAGCGGGCGGTCGCCTGCGTGGGCGAGTCGATCGCGTTCTCCGCGGCGACGGTCGTCGCGGCGCTCCTCAGCCTCCTGCTCGCGACGTTCGGCGTCTACCACGGGCTCGCGCTGCCGCTCGCGATCGGGGTCGCGCTGATGCTCCTCGCCGGGCTCACGCTCGTGCCCGCGGTGCTCGCGATATTCGGCCGGGCCCTGTTCTGGCCGGTCCGCCCCGTCGCCGGGGAGCGCACGAGCGGTCTGTGGGGACGTGTCGCGGCCCGCGTCGTGCGCCGGCCCGGCGCGGCGCTTCTCGCCGGAGTCGCCGTGCTCGCCACCCTCGCGGCGTGCGCGTTCTCGATCCGGCTGTCCGGGTTCGGCGGCGGGATCTCGGCGCCACCGGGGAGCG
>Ga0307374_10010296_pt1 | contig 13582 bp, 7 predicted proteins | sample OX3MG_FD_202532 | JGI IMG/M metagenome (GOLD analysis project Ga0307374, IMG submission 202532) | Soil microbial communities from Risofladan, Vaasa, Finland - OX-3 | ecosystem: Environmental > Terrestrial > Soil > Coastal area > Acid sulfate soil | place: Finland: Risofladan, Vaasa | collected...
GGCAGGAGGAACCGGGCTGTACCTGCGGGCGCTGCTGCTGGGGCTGTTCGAGGGACCACCGCGTTCGGAAGAATTGCGGGCCGAGTTGCGAGCCCTGGCGGGCCGCCATGGCCGCGAGTTTGTCCACCGGCTGCTCATGCGGCTTGACCCTGCTTCTGCCGGCCGCGTCGATCCGCGCGATCTGCAAAAGGTGATTCGGGCGGTTGAAGTCTGTGTGCTTGCCAGGCAGGCGATCTCAATCTTGCAGGCGCGGGGCCGTGAACCCTTGCCCGGCTACCGCTGTTTCAGGATCGGGCTTAACCCTGGCCGCGATGAACTTTACGCCCGGATCAACCGGCGCGTGGAGCAAATGTTTGCCGCAGGGCTGGAAGCGGAGACCCGGCGCATGCTGATTCGGCCGGACGCTCAGGCCATCAAGGGACTGGGCTCGTTAGGTTACCGGCAGGTTTCGGCCGCCTTGCGAGGCGAGATCACGCTGGAGGATGCTCTTCGTGACACTCAGACAGCTACGCGGCAGTATGCCAAGCGCCAGATGACGTGGTTTCGGCGGGAACCGGATATGAACTGGTTTGCGGGCTTTGGAGATGATCCGGCGCTTCAGCGCCAGGTGCTGGAAGCGCTCCAGGAGTGGTCTGCAGCGAATATAAAGTCGAGCTCCGCGTTCGCCTAAGGTTGTATCCTTGGTGATGAGGCGGCATGGCCCGGAGAGCGTGGGCGGAAAACAGGATAGCTATGGAAAAACAACAGAACATACAGGACGGTTTCCTAAATTCCCTGCGCAAGGAAAAAGCGCATGTCACCATTTATCTGATGAGTGGCGTCAAACTAACCGGCCGAATTCGCAGCTTTGACAAATTCGCGGTTATCCTGGACAGCAACGGCATGGAGCAGTTGATTTTCAAGCACGCGATTTCAACGATGGTGTTGAACCGTGCACCCAATGCTGTTGCTCCATCGGCGTCATCGGGAGGCTAGTTGGATCATCGTCAGCAGCAAATTCCTGAGAAAGCGTATCTGGCGGGGTGGGTCCAGACGCGCTACGGCAGAATCATTGCTGACTACGACCCGGAAGAAAGCCTGGAAGAACTGCACGAACTGGCGGCCAGCGCGGGGGCACAGGTGGTGGGGTCAGTGCTGCAGCGGTCGCCGGAAGCCGATGCCGCCACCCTGGTGGGCCGGGGCAAGGCCCATGAAATTTGCGCCGAGGCCCGTGCCGCAAATGCCAACGTCATCATCTTCGATCACGATCTGACCCCGACACAGCTGCGCAACCTGGAATCGGTCCTTCAGTCCAAGGTGATCGACCGAACTCAGTTGATCCTCGACATTTTTGCCCGCCGGGCGCGCAGCCGCGAAGGCCAGTTGCAGGTGGAGCTGGCTCAACTGAATTATCTGTTGCCCCGACTGTCCGGCCACGGCACGCGCCTCTCCCGCCTCGGCGGCGGTATTGGAACCCGAGGGCCCGGTGAGCAGCAACTGGAGTTTGATCGCCGCCGCATTCGCGCCCGTATCCAGCGGCTGGTCCGGGGAATTGCCAAGGTGCGCTCAGAACGTTCGATCCATCGTGCTCACCGCCGCGAGCGGCAATTCCTTACGGTGGCCCTGGTGGGTTATACCAATGCTGGAAAATCAACCCTCTTCAACGCTTTGACCCGCGCGCGGGTCTCCACTTCGAACCGCCTGTTTGCTACGCTCGATCCTACCGTGCGGGCGATCCAGCTTCCATCGCACCGCCAGGCGTTGCTCTCCGATACGGTGGGATTCATTCGCAAGCTGCCGCCGCACCTCGTGGCCGCCTTTCAAGCCACTCTCGAAGAGCTGGAAGGTGCCAGCCTGCTTCTTCAGGTGATGGATGTGTCTCATTCGCAGCGGCATCAGCATGAAGCGACGGTAGAGCGGCTGCTGGAAACGATGGGACTCGTCGGAACTCCACGTCTTCTGGTGTGGAACAAGCTCGACCTGCTGGACGAGGCTTCGCGATCGCGGCTGCCAAAAGGTCCCCTGCAAGCGACGGTTTCTGCCGTCACCGGGGAAGGCTTCGAGACCCTGCTGGAGGCCATCGACAGGACGCTGGAGGAAGATCCGATTGTTGAGGGCGAGTTTGAGTTTTCCGCCGGTGACGGTGAGCGGCTGGCTCTGCTTCATCGTGCAGGCAACGTCCTTTCCATCCGGTATACGGACAATCGCGTGACGGTGCGCGCACGGCTTGCGAGATCGATCTTGCAACGTCTGGAATCCGAGAGTGACGCTCAAGCGAATTTACTGGTTCACCACTAACCCCCTTTATTTTCGCGGCTTGGAGACCTGTGGAAAAAGTTGTGGAAAAGAACTGGTCCTTCGGGCTAACGCCTTTTGTTCCGGGCAAGCGTTCAATTGCGGAGGTTTTGGAAGGCTTGCATGTTATCCCTGTGGTTTCAGTAAGTTAAGTAAAACTTAACGAAGGGTTACTTGGCAGGCGCAAGGCGATCAGAGTCTCGAAGCCTCGGCAGAACCGGCCGGAGTTTTGCACAAATATTAGGTCGACGTATTCTGCGTATAGTGTAGCCTGCCACCCGTTGCTTTTACTCGTCAAATCAATCCCCTCAGGAAATAGGCTCGTTCCATAGCCGTAGCCGGCTTGCCATGCCGGAGGGTCGCAGCGGCCTTGGTCGCGGAAATCCGGGCTGGTCCGGAAGTCGCGGCGGGCGCGGATTTTTTGGGCTTAAGCGTCTGTGTGAAAACAATTCTCCGCCGTGTCATTCCGAGTGAAGCGAGGAATCTCGCCTTGAAAGCGCGTCCGTTACGCGATTCCTCGTCGCCCTTCGGCAGAGTGAGCCCCTCACTTTGTTCGGGGCCGTTCGCAAGCGGAGGGCGAACGGGCTCAGGGCAGGCTCTTCGGCTCCTCGGTATGAGACGCAACGTGAGTTTTCACACAGACTCTTAAGGCCCGGATTTCGAGGATGCGTTGGGCGATGCGGTTTCTCTTTGCCTGGCCTGCGCGCAACTATATTCCTTCGATCCTGGATGCCACTGGCGGAGTGTGTTGCGGCTTTTTTCAGCGTCCGCTCGTTGACCACCTCCGGCCGCGGGCGAAGCGTTGATTGAAGATCAACTCTGGATTGACATAGTCCGAAAAAATCTTCCGGGTGATCTCGCGGAGTTTCGTTGACACCCCGCATCGCCTTGGCTATAGTTGGGTGTGTCAGTCGGGCTCCCTGCTGAAAGCCGTGGAAAGCCTTGGCGAGTGAGCCTTTCTCCCATGCTTTTCCGCTGGGGATGAAAACTCCTTTTGATATGAATTTGCCTCTTTCACTGACGGTCCTTCGGATCTTTTTTGTTCCCCTTATCGTCGTGTTGATGCTGACGAAGGGAAACAACATGGACATCTGGGCGGTGGTGGTGTTTCTGCTGGCATCGACCACCGACCTGCTGGATGGATACCTGGCGCGGAAACGGGGGCAGGTGACGACGCTGGGAATTTTGCTGGATCCGCTTGCCGACAAGCTGCTGACGGCATCGGCCTTCATCTCGTTGGTCTGGCTTCATCTGGTTCCGGCGTGGATGGTGGTCATCATTGTGGGACGCGAGCTGGCGGTCACCGGGCTTCGCTCCATCGCCTCGTCGCAGGGATTTTTGCTTCAGGCTTCGGAGCTGGGCAAAACGAAAATGGTTTTGCAGGTGGCGGCCATCAGCGTGATTACGCTTGAGCCACGCTTCCCGTCCGCCCTGTTCGGCGGAACGCTTTTGCTCTGGGCCGTGGTGGTATTCGCCCTCATTTCCGGTACGCAATACTTCTGGGATTTCCGCAGGAAGATGGAATTCCGCTCCAAGCAGCAGCCGCCCGGCCAACTGGTGGTGATTCCGGGCGGGAAAGATAAAGAAGGCGAGAAGGATGTCGCCGCTCACTGATGAGGAACGGAAGACTCTGCTCAGGCTGGCGCGGCAGTCCCTGGAAGAAGGCGTTTGCGGAATTGCGGTGCCGAAGGAACTGCCAGACCCTGCGCCTGCCCTCATGGAACCCCGGGGAGCTTTTGTCACTCTGCGCAAACAAGGCCAGCTTCGAGGCTGCATCGGGCATGTGCTGACCTCCGAGCCGCTCTACAAGACGGTTCAGGAATGCGCTGCGGCTGCGGCGCTTGCCGATCCCCGATTTGCTCCCGTAACCCCTGATGAAGTACCCTCCCTGCACATCGAAATTTCCGTCCTCAGCGCTCCCGCAGAGATTGCGCCCGAGCAGATTGTCATCGGCGAACACGGCGTGCTGATCACTCAGGGCAGGCGTCGCGGCCTGCTTTTGCCGCAGGTCCCCGCTACCTGGAATTGGGACCGCAAGCAGTTTCTGGAAGAAACTTGCGTCAAAGCGGGGTTGCCCCAGGATGCCTGGCAAAAAGGCGCGCGCATCGAGGCGTTCACAGCAGAGGTTTTTGAAGAATCGGCTGATTCTCCTGTTTCATCCTCTTTCCAAGGTACAATTTCCCACGTTACGACCAACTTAAAAGATTGATTGCCTGACTCCTGTCTCGCCCGGCCCTCCAGGTTTGCGAGGATCGACCTGAGTGGCAGCCTGCGTCTTGATAACGGGATTCCTTCTGCGCCGGCGCCAGCCCTGAAACTCCCGCCGCGCTCACAGGGCAGAGTTTCCCATTGGGGCGTCCATGGATGTTTCCTCGGGTGTTATAATAAAACAATCGTGATCAGGAGTTGTTGCTGGACACTACTATTGGCCCTCAGCCTCTGGATTCCTTTCCATACGTCTTTGCTGATGAAGGGAGCTTCGGCCTCGTGCCAATCGGCCTGTACCTGCGGCTGCTGCATTCATGGCCACGGGATGTGCCCCATGATGGCGAAGGACGCATCGATGGGGTCGCATTCCTCGAAAGCGTCCGCGGACCGGCAATCCCAGTCGGGCGTTACGTGCACGTGTTCGGTATCGCAGCCGGTTTCTTCTTTTATGACTGCTTCGCACGCGGATTTGTTTTTCGACCTGCCGCGGGCAAAGCTTTCCTATAAACTTCCTTTGTCGATAAACTCTACCGGCAGTGACTTTGCTCTTCTGCCTGGCCCTGACGGCCGTCTCCCTGACCCGCCTCCGAAAGCCTTCTCCGTCTAACAACCGAACCCCATTCTTTCATCGCTGAATTCAATTTCGGTTGCCTCGCGGTGCGTTCGTGGGGGCACGTGTATTTCCATTTTCCAGAGGAGTGCTTTCATGCGGTTTGCCCGGTGTTTATTCCTGCCGGCCCTGGCCTTAATTTTTGCAGGGTTTGGGTACGCAACGATTTTCGGGAACGTGCGCGGCATCGTCCACGATCCGCAGCATCGTCCCATTCAAAACGCCCAAGTCGCGCTTCACGCCAGCGCGTCGGCGTGGTCGCAGACGGCCCATACGAACCCCAACGGCGAGTTTGAGTTCAGCGCGGTGCCGGCGGGCGCCTATTCGCTGACGGTGAAGGCGCAGGGCTTTCAGCCGGCGGAGCAGTCCATCACGGTGAGTTCGGGCAGCGCTCCGATTCTCCATTTCCCGCTGGAGATTGCGTCGGCGAAGCAGAGCGTTCGCGTGTCTGCCGCGCCCGAAAGAGTCAACACGCAAGCTTCATCTTCCCAGACCACCATCAGCAGCCAGCTCATCACCCGGACTCCCGGCGCGGACCGCACCAACAGCCTGGCCATGATCACCGACTACGTTCCCGGCGCTTACATGGTCCATGATCAGCTCCACGTGCGCGGCGGGCATCAGGTCAGCTGGGAAGTGGACGGCGTTCCGGTTCCCAACACCAACATCGCCAGCAACGTGGGTCCGCAGTTTGATCCCAAAGACGCTGATTATGTGGAGATGAAAACGGGCGGCTATTCCTCCGAATACGGTGACCGCACCTACGGCGTGTTCAACGTGATTCCGCGCACGGGCTTTGAGTACAACAATGAGGGCGAACTGGTTTCGAGCTACGGCAGTTACAACCAGACGAACGATCAGTTGAGTTTTGGCAGCCACACCGACCGCTTTGCCTGGTACGGAAGTTTTGAAGGCAACCGATCGGACCTCGGCCTGATGACGCCTGTTCCTCAGGTGGTCCACGATATGGACAGCGGACTGGGAGGATTCGGCACCTTGATTTTCAATGCCACTCCCAGGGACCAGTTGCGCCTGGCCGCTTCCGTTCGCGGCGACCACTACCAGATTCCCAACACGCCCGAACAGCAGAGCGCGGGCATCCGCGATCTTGACCTTGAGCGGGACGCCTTCGCCAACTTTTCCTGGGTCCACACTTTCGGTCCCGGCATGCTGCTGACCGTTTCTCCTTTTTATCACTTCAACCGGGCGAATTTGGTGGGCGGTCCGCAGGACACACCCTTCATCCTGAACAACAATCGCGGGTCACGTTACCTGGGTGGGCAGGTGAGTCTCGGCGTGGTGAAGGGAAAGCACAACGCGCAGTTCGGCCTCGAGACCTTTGATCAGCAAGATGACACGTTCTTCGGCCTCAGGTCCGCGGATGTCGCCGGCCAGCCGCCCATCGAGCAGCGCTACAAACCTTCCGGTAATCTGGAAGCGGGATTTTTTGAGGACCAGTACCAGATCACTTCCTGGTTGTCGCTGAACGGCGGCCTCCGGCTCACGCATTACGCCGGCCTGCTGCGGGAGAATGGAATCGATCCGCGCATCGGGGCGGCCATCCGCGTGCCCCGGCTCGGCTGGGTTCTGCGCGGTTTTTACGGGCGATACTTTCAGCCGCCGCCGCTCGATACGTTTGCCGGGCCGCTGGAGCAGTTCGCGCTGGAGCAGGGCGTAGTATTCCTTCCTCTGCACGCGGAGCGCGATGAGCAATATCAGGCGGGCATCACCATTCCGTTCCACCAGTGGGTGCTTGACGCCGACACCTTCCGCACCCACGCCCGCAACTTTTTTGACCACGATGAGATCGGCAGCTCCAACATTTTTCTGCCGCTCACCATTCAGGGTGCGCGCATCCAGGGCTGGGAAGCCACGCTGCGTTCGCCCGAGATCCTGCAACGCGCCCGAATCCACCTGGCTTGGTCGCATCAGTTCGTCCAGGGCTTCGGCGCTGTCACAGGAGGCTTGACCGACTTCGCGCCGCCGGCGCAGGGTTTCTTTCTGCTCGATCACGACCAGCGCAACACGCTGAGCACGGTTCTCTCCACCACGCTGCCCTCGGACGCCTGGGCTACCGCCACCGTGGCCTATGGTTCCGGCTTCCTGAACGGCGATGGCCCGGCGCATCTGCCGCCCCACACCACGGTGGGCGTTTCCCTCGGCAAGTCGTTCGGCGAGACGTGGTCGCTTGCCCTGAACGCCCTGAACATCGCCAACCGGCGCTACCTGCTGGACAACAGCAACACCTTCGGCGGAACGCATTACGCGAATCCCAGAGAGGTTTACGTGGAGATGCGCTACCGCTTCACCTTCTAAGAGGTTGTTGCCGAATTCTGGTACCGATCATCCTGCGGAGCCCTGAACATTGCGAAGGAATCTCTCCCGTGGCCTTGTTCTATCAACACCGGGATTCTTTGCTTCGCTGAGGATGACAGGGAGAAACTTTTCCGCGGCCGGGTCTGAAACCCACGCCGACAGGATAGAGAGGGAGCGGGCGTCGAGCACCGTGCCTAATGACACGCGAATTACAATTCGCTTGACAAATAGTCCTGAGTCTGAATAGAATCCCCCCCGTCGGGAAGAGGGCAGTCGTCTTAGGGGTGTCAACACTGTGACTGATTCTTCCCATCGCAACAAACTCCACTAACGTAATGTTCCCTGGGACGGCGCAAGCCTGTTCAAACGTACGGCGACTTTAAGAAAGCCGACTGGCCTTCTGGGCAACTAACTTCTTTTTCTGCCTTGCTTCAAGTGCGCTTTTAGTGTCTTGTTTGCTCTCTATCATCATAGCTGGGAGGTTCAAATGTCTGTCAAGAAACTCATTGCTTTGGCAATTTGGGTTTGGTTTATTTTCCCCGTGGGCGCTGGCGCCCAGGTTGTCACCGCCTCACTTCAAGGGGTGGTCCGTGATCAGAGCCAGGCTGTCGTTCCTGGCGCGAGCGTGGTGGTCCGCAACACGGCAACCAACGTAGGAGTGCACTTAACGACAGGGCCAGATGGATATTTTCTCGCACCGTCGTTGCAGCCGGGCCCGTATACCGTCACAGTGAAAGCAAGTGGATTCAAAACATCGGTGTCAAACACGATCGAGTTGGAGGTGGACCAGCAGGCGCAGGTGCATTTTGTTCTCCAGGTAGGTGCGCCCACGCAAACTATCTCGGTAACCGCTCATGCACCGCTGCTGAAGCGAACAACATCTGATGTGGGGCAGGTGATCGACTCGAAACAAATCGCCAACCTTCCCCTGAATGCGCGCAACGTGTTTGGCCTGGCCTTTCTGGCGCCGGGAATTCACGGATCGGTTGGTTTTGGATTTAACAATTTGAACATGCAAGTCAACGGAGGCCGGCCGGGCAGTACAACGCTTTTGCTGGACGGCATTCCTTCTTCGCCTCAATTGGTAAACCCCATCTATGGTTACACTGTGTTTCCGCCGGTGGATGCTACGCAGGAGTTTAAGGTGCAAACCAGCAACTATTCGGCGCAATTCGGAGACGCCGGGGCAGGATTCATCAACCTGATCTACAAATCCGGGACCAATCGTTTGCACGGTGATGTCTATGAATTCCTGAGAAACTCAGCTCTCGATGCCAATAGTTTTTTCAACAACAAGAACGGCAACAAATTGCCTCTCTTTCACCGCAGCCAGTTTGGATTCACCCTGGGCGGCCCGGTGGTCATTCCGAAAATCTACAATGGGCATGACAAGACGTTCTTTTTTGGCGACTTCGAAGGTCTGCGCCAGGGTTCGCCCGCCAGCACGTTGGCCACGGTCCCCACAGATGCCATGCGGAATGGCGATTTTTCGGGCCTCGTCAACAGCCAAAACCAGCCGGTCACGATCTATGACCCAACGACCACCGTGGCCAGCGGCAGCGGATTTGTGCGGTCGGCCTTTTCAGGCAATATGATTCCGACCGGTGATATCAATCCAGTCTCGGCCAAGATCGTAAGTTTCTGGCCCAAGCCAAACCTGCCTGGCTACGTTGACAACTTCACAGCGGCCGGAGTATCGAGTGAAAGCATCAATCAGTACGATGTAAAGGTAGATGAAAACGTGAATGAGAGCAGCCGTTTCTTTGTGCGCTTTTCCCGGCACAATCTGACGAACAACCCTCCCTTCTATTTCCCTTCGGCAATCCAGGTGGCAGAAAGCAATACGCTCACAAATGAAATTGGAACGGACGTTGCGGCAGACTATACCCACACCTTTTCTCCCACCTTCCTCACCGAGTTTCGTTACGGATTTGCCCGCATGAACGAACAACACAGGCCCAGCAGCCTGGGTTTTGACCCGACGCAGCTTGGTTTTCCGTCCTATATTATCCAGAACTCAGACATCCCCTTGTTTCCCGGAATTTCGCCCTCGAGTTACATGGGAATCGGTATTGGAGGTCCCAACTTTCGCGACGACACTTTCAACGAACATTCCTTTTCCATCAACAATACATGGATCCACAATACGCATACGTTAAACTTCGGGTTCCAGGCTCTGATCCCTCAGGTGAACGTGCGTGAGGCCAACCAGGCGGACGGCAGCTATAACTTTGATCGCACCATGACTCAGGGCCCCAATCCGCTGGCATCTTCAAGCACGGCAGGAGACGCTTTCGCCTCGTTTCTGCTGGGTGTCGGGAGCAGCGGAGGAATGTACTTGGATTCCAAGAACGTGGCGACCACCAGTCAGGGCTTCGCTTCTTACATTCAGGACGACTGGAGAGTCAAGCCAAAGCTGACGCTCAACATAGGTCTCCGTTGGGACGTGGACGTTCCCCGCACCGAACGCTACAACCGCATGGAGTACTTTGATCCCAGCGCAGCGAACCCGCTTGGATCCCAGGTCGCGAACGCCCCTGGCGCATCCAATTGTCCCGCCTGCTCAAATCTGCTGGGCGGCCTGGTCTTCGTGGGCGCCAACAACATCGGTCGGTCGCAATTCTCCACGGAGTGGGCTAACTTTGGCCCTCGGTTCGGTTTTGCCTATCAGGCCACCAAGAACACGGTAATTCGCGGCGCTTACGGCATCTTCTATTACTCGGGCCAGACCACCGGCGCCGCCGGCACTGTGGGAACCACCGGGTATAGCGCCCAGACCACTTATGTGGGCTCCGTTGACGGGCTGACGCCCACGAATTATATCTCGAATCCATTTCCCAACGGCATCACCATTCCGCCTGGGAACGCCGATGGCCTGGCGACTCTGGTGGGTTCCAACGTCGAGGGGCCGCTGCCCAATACGGTTGTTCCCTACAGCGAAAACTGGAACTTCGGCATTCAACAGATGTTGCCTGGCTCGGTGATGGTGGATGCCTCGTACGTTGGCAGCCACGGCGTTAAATTGGATTCGGGTGGCGAGAACTTTCCGATCAATCAACTGACTCCTGCTGCCCTCACGCTTGGCAGCGCTCTGACACAAAAAGTCACCAATCCCTTTTACGGCATAATCACCACCGGACCCCTGGCCGCGGCCACGGTGCCCCTGAGCTACCTGCAGGCGCCTTATCCACAATACAACGGCGTCTCACTTGATTATCCCACCGGCGGCATGTCCCTCTACCACTCATTCCAGTTGAAGGTGGAAAGACGGCTCACCTCAGGACTGAGCCTCCTGGCTGCCTTTACCGGCGAAAAACTTATCGATGACTTCTCTAATATCTCAAACGTAGGACGCAATGCCACCCATCAGAACATTTATAATATGCGCGCAGACCGTTCTGTCTCCGCCAACGATATCTCCCGGGTCTTCTCCTTCGCCGGGGTTTACCAACTGCCCTTCGGCCGTGGACGCCAATTCGGAAGGAGCTGGGGAGGAGTGACGGATGCGCTCTTGGGCGGCTGGCAAATGAACGGCATTCTATCGCTGGAGACGGGCTTCCCACTGGCTTTGAGCACTTCGAACACTTCCCATTCGGGCAGTCCCACCTTGCGGCCCAACTACGACCCGAATGGTTCCGGTTGCGCTCAGGGTGCGGCCCTCAGCGGATCGATCGTAAGTCGACTGAACGAGTACTTCAACACAGCTTGCTTCTCGCAGCCGGATCCCTTCAGCTTTGGGAATCTTGGGCGCACGATCTCAAGCATCCGCGTCCCGGGAAACCGCAACATTGATTTTTCCTTGTTCAAGAACTTTCACGTGGGCGAAGCAGTCACCGTGCAGTTTCGCGCAGAATCCTTTAACTTGATGAACCAGGTGGTGTTTGGACAGCCAAACCAAAACCTTAACAACTCCAATTTCGGGCGAATTACCGGCCAGTCCAATTCGCCACGGCAGATGCAATTTGCGCTCAAGGTGCTTTTCTAGAAGGTGCTGGGTAAAGTAACAAGGACAGGGCTTCACTAAAAATACAGAGAAGACCCTGTCTTTGCTGTTTTTGTGGACACGCGCTCGCACACGACTTGTGGCAGTCCGAACATCGCACGGGTCTCAGGCGTGCCCCAAGCGCCTCATAAAAGCTCCGGTCTGCGCGGGTTGGGGAATCCGTAATCAAACAACGATCCCACTGCAAATGACCTTGTGCGGTTGTATGAGATGCACAATAATGCTGCCGAGAATCAGAATTACATCTGAGGAGGCCTCCAAGCATGATGAACCGCCGCCAGTTCCACCGCCTCTCGATTTTGGGTCTGGGCGCCACAACATTTCCCGGGCTCGCACGCTGCAAAGGCATTGATGCCGGTATCCATCCCGCCAGTTCTGAAAGTCTTTCTGCGAAAGCGCCGACAAATCCTGCACGGGGCGCCTGGTTCAAATCGGCCCGGTACGGCCTGTTCGTTTCCTACAGCGTCTATTCCCTTCTGGGCCAGGGATCATGGGCGATCTTTCTCAACCAGATTCCCGTGCATCGATACAAGAAGCTTATGCACCGGTTTGATCCCAAAGAATTCAGCGCCAGGCGATGGGTCCAACTTGTTAAAGATGCCGGGCAGCGATACGTCACGCTTATTGCCAAACATCGTGACGGATTCTCGATGTTCAACACGAAGTTGTCCGACTTTTCAATCATGCACACCCTCTTTGGACGAGATCTCTTTGGCGAGGTGGCAGAAGAGTGCCATCGTCAGGGAGTGGTCATTAACGCCTACTATCAGCTTCGGGACTGGACGAATCCGGCCTATCGCGAAAGCTTCAGGCCCGGCACACCGCTCTCCAAAGAATATGTTGATTTTGTGCACGGTCAGGTTCGGGAACTGTGCACACAGTATGGCAAATTGGGCGCTTTGTGGTTTGATGGGGGAGTTGATCACACCCCCGAGCAATGGAAGGCAGCCGAGCTTATCGGGATGATTCGAAAACTTCAGCCTGACGCGCTTGTCAACGACCGCACGGGTCTTCCCGGCGATTTCTCGACCCCAGAGGAGGAATCCGGCCATCCTCCCTTCAATTCTCAGCGTCTCTGGGAGCACAACATGACCATGAACGATCATTGGGGATATGACTCCAGCGCCCAGCGTTACAAGAGCCCGGGGTATATTGTGCAATTGCTGGTTCGCAATGTCGCAAGCGGTGGCAACTTTCTCCTGAATGTTGGCCCGGAACCCAGTGGGATCATCAATCCGATTTCCGCGGCGAACCTCCGTGCTGCAGGGGAGTGGCTAAAACTCAACGGCGAGTCGATCTATGGCGCAGGACACTACCGGAATGTTTATTTTGACCACACTTATACCACGGCCAAGGACGATAAGATCTACTTTCACATTTTCGACTGGAAACCAGGTCATCTGTGTGATTTTCCGTTCCCGGGTGTTGAGGATGCAAAAAAGATATACTTTCTCGAGACCGGGGAGCCCATCAAGGTGAATCGTACCCCCATCGGCCTGAGTCTCAGGGCCCGCAATACGATTTCTCGGCCTTCACCCGATACCGTCATCGTAATTGAAGGAGCACAGAAGATGAGACATAGCGTACTGTTTTCCGTTCCGGCCTGACGTGCCACAGGGTTCAGAAAAAAGGGAGTTCCATCGTTTATTCAGTGCATGCCCTCTTGCCACCAGCGTATCCGACTTCCGTGCGTGATCGGTCGAATATGTTTTTCAGCTACTGGTGCGACGCTTCTCAGCAGTTATGCAAGGAATCTTCCTCTTTGTAGCGGCCCATGCAATTTGTGACTTGACACGCAGTAAAACTTCTGGTTCAATACCCTGCGTTGGCCTAAGCGCTTATTCAAGCGAACACCTAGATACGATAACCGATGTGTTGTATTAAGTTGGGGCAATAACTAAGCGTTGATTGATAAGAGTTGACTGTACGGCCGGTTGAGGCGTGCGTAGCATTCTATTGGAACCTGTTGGGCTCCACGGCCCGGCTGATGAAGGCGACGAAATATTTGGAGGTGTCAGGATGCAAGCTCACTTGAAAAGGACCCTGACGGGGAGTCTGATTGTTGTTCTGGCGTCTTTGTTCCTTGTCCCTGTTCTCTGGGGCCAGATTGACACGGGTGCGATTCAAGGGATCGTGGAGGACTCTCAACATGCGGTCATCCCTGGCGCGCA
>Ga0307374_10010297_pt1 | contig 13581 bp, 15 predicted proteins | sample OX3MG_FD_202532 | JGI IMG/M metagenome (GOLD analysis project Ga0307374, IMG submission 202532) | Soil microbial communities from Risofladan, Vaasa, Finland - OX-3 | ecosystem: Environmental > Terrestrial > Soil > Coastal area > Acid sulfate soil | place: Finland: Risofladan, Vaasa | collected...
GCCTTGAATGCCGCGGTGTGATTCCTGCGGGGTCGTCTCATCGTCTTCTGCTCCTAGGAGCGCCTTGCGGCGCCCGTGATTAAAGCAGAGTTCCCACTTACGACACTGTCCGATTATCCGTGGCCAGATCTTCCGCTGAAGTGCGTTGACAGCCAGTAATTCTTGCAGTTAACTCGGGGATTAACAGGCCGCACGCAACGCCAAGTACGAAGGTGTTACCCGCATGCTTACCGAAGCTGCTGTAAGACATAGCGGAACCCGCTGCTGAGCAGTACACCCTGTCCGACGGGTTGGGTCTGTTCTTGCTGATTCGTCCCAGCGGCGGCAAGTGGTGACGACAGAAGTTTCGGCTGCACCGGACAGTTTCTATCCGCATGATCGCCGCTCAGGCGTACAGGTGTGGACAAACCGTGGACGGGGCACTACAGGGGCAGAGTCTTGGTGCCCCTGTAGTGCCTTCACGGTGCTAAAACCAGGCTTCTGATGCCTAACCCCTGTTTGGGGTCTTTTGGATAACTCATTGAAAAAGTTAGGCAGTAGTAGTGATGCGTAGGCATCACTACTACCAATTTGGTGGAGGTGGCGGGAATCGAACCCGCGTCCGACAACATTCCGTCCTTCGATCTACATGCGTAGCCCGTTCTTTGGTTTTGGTCGAATGCTCCCGGATGGGCACGGAACGCGTTCGCTTATCCACTTTAGGGTTTTAGCGAATCAGCCAGTGGCCTGCCTTATCGCGAGTTGATGAGAGTCGACGACTGAGTCAGGGGCATCAACACCACCTGGTCAATCGCTCACCGGGATTAAGCGGCGAGGGCGTAGTTGGAGTCGTTCGCAACTAGCTTGTTTGCGATAGAGTTTTACGAGGACCACCGCACCTCGGCATGCACGTTAGATTTCCAGTCACCGTCGAGCCCTGGTCACCCCCGTTTACGCTGATGATGGTATCACGACGCGAGACTTCAAGTGTGTTGTGCTGCGGTCAGGCGGAGTGTCGCAGGATGCGCCCTTTTTCTCGCGTCCAGTCGCGGTTTTTCTCCGTCGCGCGCTTGTCGTGCTGCTTTTTGCCCTTGGCCAGACCGATGGTGACTTTGGCGCGGCCACGCGTCCAGTGCAGGTCCAGCGGCACGACGGTATAGCCGGCGCGCTCGATCTTGCCGATCAACAGGCTGATCTGCTTGCGTTGCAGCAGCAGCTTGCGGGTGCGGGTGGCATCCGGATGGACGTGGGTCGAGGCCTGCAGCAACGGAATGAAATGCGCGCCGAGCAGCCAGGCTTCGTTTTTCTTGATGATGACGTAGGCCTCGGTGATCTGTGCCTTGCCCATCCGCAGACTTTTGACTTCCCAGCCTTCAAGTGCGAGCCCGGCTTCAAAGGTCTCTTCTATGAAGTAGTCGAAGCGCGCACGACGGTTTTGCGCGATCTGACGCTGCGCATCTGGTTTGGTTTTGGCGTCGGACATCAGGGCATTATAGGCGGCATGAGAGAAGCCACGGCCGGAATGATCGGGATCGAAGTCGTCTGCGCCCTGCCAGACGAACAGGCGTTGGTGTCGTTGCGGTTGCCGGTGGGGACGACAGCACTGGAGGCGGTGAGGGTTTCGGGTTTGCTGGAGCGGTTTCCGCAATTCAATGCGGACTCGTTGCGTATAGGCATATTTGGACAGCGCGTTCGAGCGGAACAGCAATTGACCCATGGTGATCGAATAGAACTCTATCGGTCACTGCAGGCCGATCCCAAACAAGCGCGGCGGCGGCGCGCTCGTCGTTGATGCAGTTTTCAGAGGCCGCTTGAGTCGGCATAAAATATGGACAAAACTTTGACGAGGACATTCAGACGCTCTCCGACTGCTTTCCCGCTGATTGCCACAACGCCGTCGCCGTCAACACCAGAATGGCGGCGGCTGCGATCAACGCGGCGGCAAAACCGTGCTGGATACCGGCGACGGCGCTGACAACAACGGGGCCGAGCACTTGCCCCACCGCAAACGCAGCCGTCAGGGCACCGATGAATCCGGCCGCACGGTTGCTGGCGACGCGGCGCGCCTCGCGCAGTCCGCTCATGGTGATGACCATGAAGGTGCCGCCGACCAGCAGTGCCGCGATCAGGATGGCGGTCAGCCCCGGCCACACCACAGGCAACACCACGCCCACGGCCATCAATACATGAGCGATGGCCCATACCCGCCGATCGTCCATCGCATGCAGCCAGCGCGCGGCGGCGAATGTTGACAGCGCGGCGGCCGTGCCGAATACTGGCCAGGCCCAGCCGAATACGGCGGGATCGGTGACCAGATGCCGCGCCATGGCTGGTAGAAACGTGGCTGGAATGATGTAGCCGAAACCGAACGCGCCGTAGCAGGCGGCCAACAGCAGCTTGTCGGGGCTCCACGCGATGTGCTGCGTGAGCGCCGGCACAGGTTTCATGTGGACATCGCGTGGCGAATCGGTGCTGAACGCCTGCCAGACCCCGGCTGTCAGCAATAACGACATAATGCCGAACAACTCCCAAGTGCGGGCCGAATCGATCTCCGCGTGCATCAGGCCCATGCACAGCGCGCCGGCGCCGGTGATGCCGACGCCAACACCCGCGAACACGACACCGCTCAATGCCAGCCGTTGTTGCGCCAGCAACTGTTCCAGCGTCCACGCCGACACGTTGACTAGCACCCATGCACTGGCGATGCCCGCCAGCAGCCTGAGCACCAGCCGGACGGCGAAGTGATCGCCGAGTCCCATCCCGAACGTCACGATTGCTATCAACACCAGGCTGCTACGGATCGCCGGCACGACCGGCAGCCGTGCTGCGGTCAACGCGCCGATCAGGTAGCCCAAGTAGTTGGCCGCGGCGAGCCAACCGGCAGCCGACAGCGATAATCCGGCGTCCGCCTGCATCATCGGCAGGATCGGGGTGAAGGCGAAGCGCCCAATCCCCATTGCCACGGCCAGCGCGACGAGTCCTGCGCTAGCGACTCGTATCGCGCTGCCCGCCGATGCCATCGTCACCGAGACGGCATCGGAGTCGTCAGATCGGCCTCAACGTTGAGCGGGCCGGGCGGCACTGGCTATACGCCGTGACCAGTACCGCCCGTTCGATGTAACGAAGAAGCCGGCATCATGGAACGGATCAGATCTTCAGATCCAGCCACAACCATGCTGCGGATACATCGCGCGGCGGACCGCCAGCCGAGTAATGATCGGCCGAGTAATACCCGTATTCAATGCCGGCCGTCAGAATCTTGCTGATCGGCCGTGTCGCCTTCAGATCGATTTCGGAGCCGTAGTGCCCCGAGCTGTTGTTGGAGTTGAAGTTGTGCCAGACCGCCATGAGCTTGGCTTTCTCGACTTTCCCGCCCAGGGTGACGTAGAAATCCTCAATGCCACCAGGGGGGGTGCCTCCTCCGAACTGGCCGACCCAGCCTTGGAATGCATGCACCGTATACAGCGGCGTCTGGAAGGCGTAATTGCCGTCGCCGCCCAGCACTTCATAGTCGAGCTTGCCGAACAAGCGCCAGTAGCTGGCACCCAGTTCCGCCGCGTAGTAGTTCGCTTGTACCGACGATGGTGAAGCGGCATAGCCGGTCTGACGAGCGTATTCCAACAGATAGTTCAGCTTGACCGGGTGCAGCGAGAACTTGCCGGTGACGCGGCCGCCGTAGGTGGCGGTGTCCCGTCGGGCGACGTTGAGCGGGCCCCCAGGTGGATACGGGGCGTCGTAGGCGAAGTTGATCAGGTAGGTGTAGCCGGTGAGCTGCATCCAGCTGGCAAGGTCGTATTTGAGGTGGAACAACTGGGTGGCGTTCAGGCCGACATTTTTCGTCAGATCACCGGTGGGGGTGTTGGGGATGCGGCTGTACTTGAAGCTGTCGACATTGGTCAGGTAGGCGTAGTCGAACCGTAGCTTTGGCAGCCAGGTGCCGGTGAGGGTGACGCCGTCGTAAGTCTGCATTTGCTGCCGCCAGCCGACGTCGCCGATAAAGCGGGCGTTGTCATAGACGATGCGCTGCCGGCCATACCGGATGACGGTATTGGGCAGCCCGGCGTAGCCGATATACAGTTGATCAAAGTTACTGCCGCTGGGATCGGCCTCTGTCGGATATTGCGTCCGTCCGTTTTTGGTGCTGTTGAACTGATCGTCGCCGATGTCGGTAACACCCTGGAACTCGACTTTGGCGAACAGCCCGTTCCATTTTTTGGTGGTGAAGCCCAGTCGGGCGCGGGCCGTGACTGCGTTGGCGTTGTCAGGCTTGTTGTGCTGGTTGATGGTTGCGTAGCGCAAGCGCACGTCGAGATTGGGCGTGCCGCCGGTCACCGCGTCTGGCAACGATGAAATTGGATCCGAGAACGTCGGCAATAAACCGGCCTGCGCTGGACTGCTGCAAAAAACCGCGATTGCCGCAGCCGCAGGTATCAGTGCGAGGCGGTGAAAGCTGCTTCGATTTGTACGCTTGTCTTTGATGAAACCCATGATCTCCTCCTGATGGCAACTGGAAATGTCGCATTTTTAGTTGGTGCCGGCGGCGATTTCGGGCGACTTTGCGAGAATACGGCTTGCCGGTTTCGGCAACGTTCTTGCTGAAGCGAGAACCGCCGCTTAGCACTGTACAGGGAGAATCGTCAATAAGTAAAGCAATTAGCCTCATACAATGACACGTGAGCCTGAGCGGTCATTCTTAGAAAATGATTGTGACTCTCAATACTCAGTCGTAGACCTCGCTGGCCGAGGTGCAAGCTTTTCTGGAGGGCAGCACCGCGGTGAGCTTCCCGCCACCCGCCGAGGCGGGCCGTTATGGGCGGAGGCTACGCTGCGCCAGCTCCACGACAACGGCCTCAAACGGGCCGGCACGCGCTGAGCGGGGTGCAGCTTGATCGTCTGTACGGCCAGCCGGGGTATCTGCGTGGACTCGGTGCACTCGAGGGACTTCGACGGGATCCAAGGGTTGTAGGTTATCAATCGGGTCGATGCGGTCACCCCGTTCGAGTGCGTCGTCGCGGTCGAGCGGATCAGCGAGCACTTCATCATCCCGGCTTTGCTCAAGACGACGGAGGATTTCCCCTTGGTGATCCGGGGCTTCTATTCCGGCAACGGGCCGGAGTACATCAACTGCCGGCTGGCGGCGATGCTGGAGAAGCCGCGTTGGTGCTGTCCCTGACGTACCAGGATCGGTCCATCCTGACAGGGGTAGAGATCGGTCTTGTACTCAAACTCTGGACGCTGCGCATCGAAGTACACGGTGAAGTCGTCGCAGTGGGCGGGTTCGTAGTTGGCGCACATGAGACCGGAGGCAATCAGCCGGTGCGGCCAGCCTTCGTCTTCGTGTCACCCAGTGTTTCCAACTGGGCTTGAACCTCGCGCTTGCCCACCCCGCGCAAGCTGGCGATGGTGGGTAGCTGGCTGCGGCGGGGTGAGGCCTTGCCCTGTTCCCAGTTGTAGACAGTGGCGGTGGACACGCCGATGAGCACGCCCATCTGTTGGCCACTGAGCCCGAGACGCTCGCGGTTGCTTTTGAAGCCTTTCGCCCTAAACCGCAACCGGGTGTCCTGAACATCGCCAGAGGCGGTCTCACGCTTGGCAGGTCGAGGTTTGGTCTCGGCGCGTTGCTTCACGGCCACCTGCCGCGCTTTCTTCAGACCAGCGATGTCCTTGCGCTGCTGCGTGATCTGTTTCCGCAACGGTTCGAGTTGTTGCTTGAGTTCCTTGCGGGCCAGCCGCTGGATTTCTGCCTTTAACACCTGCGACAGGTCGGGCATGGAATGTCTCTGATCGATTGGCAGTAGAGTTTAGCGGATTGTTATCGTGGCAGACGTTCCGTCGTATGGAGCTTGCGCTCATCAGATTCATCGAGGCGCTGTCATTCAAAATTGCGGAGGGTTTGTGAACGCCCTGGTGGAATCCCACATTGCGAGCAAACCGGCTGCGCTTCACCTGTGCGCAGGATGCGCACGCTTATCTATAGAGGGAGGCGCCATGGCAGCTCGAATCACCCGCAAGGATGTCGTGGAGGCATTGGCCAAGCAGCACGATCTGCCGAAGTCGCAGGCGGACACTCTGGTACTGGAACTGCTCGTAAGTCGCAATACAGTCATATGCCATCATCGATTGGACCTCCCAGAGTCTGATTCGGTGGTGGCAGATCAGCGTGTGAAGCATTAGTTGGTGACGGAGGCTGTCTATACATGGGCAGTATGCTTCTCACCCGTACCCGATGGGGCGACGAGTCCAGATTGGCATTCAAATTCCGCAACGAAAAAATCGATCAGACGCCGGACGGCGGGAATTAGGCCGCGCCGGGACGAGAACACGGCTTGGATAATGCCGGGTGTGGCCTGCCAGTCGGGCAACACCCGCCGGAGTCTACCTTGGGCGATGTCGCCACCGACAACCATGTCCGGCAATAACACAGCGCCAACCCCCGCGAGTGCGGCGTCGCGCAGCGTGTTCAGATCGTCGGTTACCAGCCGCGGTTCGAGCCGGATATCGGCGCTGGCGGAGTCCGGCCCTTCGAGGTGCCAGACGTGTTTGCGCTGCGCGGGCCCGTAATCGAGGCTGGGCAAGCGCTCCAGATCGGTCGGAGTAGCAATCGTCGACGTGCTTGCAAGCAGCGCCGGACTGGCGATCAAGTGTTGGGCGTCGTGCCCCAGGAGCCGTGCGATGAGGTCACTGTTTTCGAGCGGCGGGAAGCGTACCCGCAAAGCCACATCGAAACCCTCGTCGACCACATCCACATGGCGGTTCGTCGCTTCGACGAAGATCCTCACCCGCGGGTATGCAGTCATGAACCGGCCCAGCATCGTCGACACCCGCCAGTGGAGGAGCCCCGTTGGGCAGCTCAGCAGCAGGCTGCCGCTGGGTTCGGCCACGACGCGGTCGATAGCGTCTTGCGCAGCTTCGGCCTCAACCAGCATCGCGAGGCAGTGACGGTGATACTCCTGCCCGATCTCGGTGACCGAAAAACGCCGGGTCGAACGCTGGAGCAAGCGCACACTGAGGTTTTGTTCTAGCGCTGCAATATGGCGACTCAGTTTGGACTTGGGTACGCCCAATGCACGCCCGGCAGGAGCGAAGCCGCCGTGTTCGACCACCTTCGTGAAGTAGTAGAGATCGTTGAGATCCTGCATGGGATCGTCCTGTTAATGTGACACTGAGTATACAGAACGGCAACTAGTGCGGTGATTGTTGCGGGTTTACACTCACCCGCCACCATTTCACACAAGGAAACCCGGATGCTTCCAAAACTTCACGTCATCATCTGTTCCACCCGCCCTGGCCGTATCGGTCTACCGGTGGCGCGCTGGTTTTATGGGTTCGCCAAGCAGCACGGCAAGTTCAATGTCGAGTTAGTCGACCTGGCCGATTTCAATTTGCCGGTATACGACGAGCCCGTTCACCCAGTCCAGCAGATTTACGAACACGAACACACCAAAAAATGGTCGGCGAGTGTGGCCGCGGCTGATGCCTACATCTTCGTGACGCCCGAGTACAACTACAGCCCGCCGCCGTCGCTGGTCAACGCACTCGACTACTTGTACAGGGAGTGGAACTACAAACCTTGCGGTTTCGTCAGCTATGGCGGTGTCTCCGGCGGCCTGCGTGCCGTGCAGGCGGTCAAGATGCAGATCACCACCTTGAAGATGATGCCGATGGTGGAAGGTGTGATGGTGCCGATGGCGGCTAGTCAGGTCAACGATGAGGACCAATTTCAGTCCAACGAGTTGATCGACAAGTCTGCCGGCACGCTACTGGACGAGCTTCGGTACTGGACCGACGGGTTCAAGGCCATGCGCGATAAAGGCCGGAACTGAGCAAAGTGTTCCTGCCGCTACGTTGAGGGTCATAGTTGACTCTGTAGGTCCAGACTGCGTTCAATGCGGCGGTCCGGAATGAACCAGATGGCCGCCACGGCCACATACAACACGTCGGCTATCCACGGGCTCAGGAACGCTAGTGAAATGGCTGCGACATACATGGCCACGGAGAGCTTGTTCTTGAGATCGCTGCCCAGCGCATTGGCCAGCGCGGAGGACTTGCCGTGCAGGGCGATGAACGCGTGTGCGAGGATGTAGTAGGCCAGCGCAGCCAATAGCAGCACCACGCCGTACAGTGCAGTGGGCACGGCGGCGAAATAATTTTCGCCAATCCACGCCGTGGCGAATGGGATCAACGTCAACCAGAACAATAGATGCAGGTTGGCCCAGAGCACCGGACCGTTGACGCGTTTGACTGCGTGCAGCAGATGATGGTGATTGTTCCAGTAGATGCCGATGTAAATGAAACTCAGCAAATAACTGAGCAGCACCGGCACCAGCGACTGCAGCGCTGCCAGATCGGTCGTCTCGGGTACCTTGAGTCCCAGCACCATGATGGTGATGACGATGGCCAGAACGCCATCGCTGAACGCTGTCATCCGACCTGTGCCCACGGTTTTCCCCATCGCAAGAATGAAACAATGGGCATACTGCCGCGACCAGCCGGTACGCGGCGAGTACTACGACGACTTACGCCAGGTCGAACAGCAGCACGTCGGCGCGGTGGTCGCTGACCAAAGTGATTCTAGGTTCGTCGGTGATCGCGGCGCCATCGCCCTCGCGCAGCTCGTCACCGTTCAGGCGCACGATGCCGCATGCGACCTGCAGCCAAAGCCGACGCCCCGCGGCGACGGAATAATTGACGTCGACCCCGTCGCTCAGGCTGCCGCAGTAGATACGCACATCCTGATGCACGGTGACGGCGCCATCGGTTCCATGGCGGTCGGCGACGAGCCGCAGATGGTTGTGCGTTTCCTCGACAGGGAAGCGCTTCTGCTCGTAACCCGGCTCGATACCACGAGCCTCGGGAATGATCCAGATTTGCAGGAAGTGCACCGGCTCGCTGTCCGACGCGTTGAACTCGCTGTGGGTGACGCCGGTACCGGCCGACATGCGTTGCACGTCGCCGGGATGGATGACCGAGCCGGTACCCATACTGTCCTTGTGCTTCAGTGCGCCTTCGAGGACCAAAGAGAGAATCTCCATGTCAGCATGGCTGTGTGTGCCGAAGCCACCGCCGGGTATGACGCGGTCATCGTTGATCACACGCAACGCACCGAACCCCATCTGGTCGGGATCCCGGTATTGCCCAAACGAAAACGTGTGGTGACTGTCGAGCCAACCGAGCTCGGTACGCCCGCGGGTATTGCGGTCTCTCACGATGATCATTTCGCATTCTTCTGAGTGATAGTGGTGTCGGGGTCGCCATGTTGGTTCCGCAGTCCGTCTTGCCGGCCTGCAGTTGTCAATCGCCGTCTACCGGCCCGAGCCGCAGCGTTGCGCGTTGGTCCTCCGGCAATGGAATGAACTCCGGGTCGCCAGCGACCATCGGGTAGCGTTGCGCGCGCCAGGCTTGGCGGGCTTGTCCCAGCAGGATTTCGGAACTCGCGACGTAGTTCCACCACAGATAGCGAGGGGCATCGAGCGGCGCGCCACCCAGCAGCACCACATGAGTGTCGATATGGGCGACGAGATCGATATCCACGCCCGGTTCGAAGCTGATCAGTTCACCGGGGACAAGGGCGTCGTCGCCGACGTGCATGGCGCCTTTGATGACGTAGGCTGCGCGCTCGACGTGCTCGTTCGGTAGTCGTAGTCGTTTGCCTCGCGCTACTTGGACATCCACGTAAAACAAGTCACTGGAGATCGACACCGGCGAGCGCTTGCCATAAGCGCTGCCGGCTACTATCCGTCCGGTGACGCCATCGAGTTCAAGTGCGGGCAACGCGCCGGCGTCGGTATGTTCGAAGGACGGCTCACCCTGTTCCTGATCGAGAGGCAACGCTACCCACAATTGCAGGCCATGCATGGTCTGCGCTTTGCCACGGTCTGAGGCAGTGGTGCGCTCGGAATGCACGATGCCACGCCCAGCAGTCATCCAGTTGACCGCGCCCGGCTCAATGATCTGCGTGTTGCCGAGACCGTCCTTGTGCTCGACGCGGCCTTGCCACAGATAAGTCACGGTCGCCAGGCCGATGTGCGGATGTGGGCGCACGTCCATGGCTTGGTCGGCCGTCAGCGTCAGCGGTCCCAGGTGGTCCATGAAAACGAACGGGCCAATAGCGTGTTGGTGCGCGGCGGGCAGTACACGACTGACTATAAAGCCATCGCCGAGGTCGCGCTGGTGGCCATGTGCGCGCTCGCGTATCACGGTATTCATAAGATAAGTGATGTCTCCAGTTTAGATGTCAGGGGCAGGCCCGAGGCTCGCCCGCAGCGCCAAGCGCACATTCCAGATCGGCACGGTTCCAGTTGCCAGTCTTGGCTGCGGCTTCGTAGGTGCTCTCGAGAAAGTTGAGCAGCACTCGGTCAGGATCAACCGCCGTGCGCACGGCGTCGTAAGGCAGCAGGAACTCGCCGGCTTTACGGTGAAAGAACGCTTCAGCCGGGTGTACTGGGTGCTCGGCGAAGCCGGCCGGGGTCGGGTAGCTGTAGGAGTAGAACGCCGCGTAATCCGTGACGCCGCCGCCAGGCCAGAAGCCGGCGCTGCTGACTTCATGTGAGTAAGCTTCTCGGGATACCGCATCCGGCAGTGCCGGCACGCCGCCGGGGTGGCGCGGTGCGGTGCGACCGGAAAAGCGCGTTACCGCGAGATCGAAACTACCCCAAAAAAAGTGTGCCGGACTGCTCTTGCCGAGAAACCCGGTGCGGAACTGCTTGAACACGCGATCGCTTTGCAACAGCACGCGCCAGAACCGTTGTGCGTACTCGGGATCATATGCGGCGTGGGTCGTGTCCTCGCGAAATGGAATCGGGTCGACCACTTCGTTGGGACTGCCGTGAATCGAGATGTCGAAACCCAACTCATCGAGTGCAGCAAACACCGCCGCGTAGAAGTCGGCGACAGTTCGCGGGCGCAGCGCGACCTGGCGCTCACCGCCGTCTGCGGTACGAATCACCAGCACATGTTCGATAAAGTCGAAGTCGATCTGGAAAACCCGCTGGCCGGTGCTCACCGGTGAGGTGCCCAGCCCGCGCGCCGTCAGATACAGCGGGACATGCCACGAATGGTTGAGCCAGGGCGTCTGGGCCAGGCGAATCTTGCCGATAATTTGAGTCCATAGCTGCAACGTCGTGCAGATGTCCTGCCAAGCGGCGTACGGCAGTTCCGGCCAAGCGGCATGAGTATTCATGACATGTATCTCCTGCGTTGTTCTTTATCCAATGGTGGCACGGCGGGTAATTTCGCCCATGTGGCCTGAGCGGTAATCGGCAAACGCCTGCTGCAACTGGGCATCGCTGTTCATCACGAACGGCCCGTAGCGCGCGACCGGCTCTTCGATCGGTTCGCCAGCTAGCAGCAGCGCACGCGTCGTGACTTCTCCAGCATGCCACAAACGCACGCTGTCGCCGTCGCCAAGGCGCGCAAGCTGGCCGTTGCCAACGATCTGTTCGTCGTCGCCAATCTTCAGCGCGCCACCGAACACATACACCATGGCCTGTTCTCCATCGGGCAAGGCCACGCTGACATCGGCGCCGCGCTGCAACGTCCAGTCCTGGAAGGTGATCGGGATGTGGGTGTCGATGGCTGCCGACACACCCAGCGCCTGGCCGGCGATGACGCGCACCTCAGCCAGACCGTCGGCGCTGCGGCCCACGGGTATCTTGGCGGCAGTCAGTTCCTGATAGCGCGGCGGGTGCATCTTGTCTTTGGCCGGCAGGTTGATCCAGATCTGGAAGCCGTGGACGCGGCCACCGTCGCGGCGGATCCTCGCGGAGGGCATCTCCGAATGGATGATGCCTGCGCCCGCAGTCATCCATTGCACGTCACCGGGGCGGAGCGTGCCTTTGTGACCGGCCGAATCCTCATGCTCGAATTCGCCTTCCAGCATGTAAGTCACGGTCTCGAAGCCGCGGTGCGGGTGATCGGGCGCGCCAATGGCTTCGCCCGGGGCGTAGTCGGCGGGACCCATTTCATCAATCAGCAGGAACGGGTCGATATAGGACAGGTCGCCGCTCGGAAACGGCCGGCGCACGGTGAAGCCAGCACCTTCGTGCTGGTGGTGTGCAGTGATGATGCTGTCAATGGCACGGGTGGTATCGGTCATGTAAGCCTCCGTGGGAGTGGTGTATCCAAAACTTGAGGTAAAGATGTAAGGCTTCAAGCGCATGCATTAAAGTGGGTTAGATGGGTTTCATTGTTGTGAATATGGAACGATAACCACGGTTAACATGCACGAGAATTAGTTGCGCCTACCGCGATTCGTTTTCCGCCTCGTCCAATTATCCCGAGGTGTCCCAGAAGAAGCGCAAAGAGGTTCACGAATGGGTTCCACCAACACGCGGCGTAGTGCGCTACCGGTTTCGGTGCTCTAGCCGTTGCGATACCGCACGTTCGCGGTGATTGGGGCAACAACTGTCGTGTCCAAGATTTCGCATCTGGATGAGCTCAGTTAGTGCCTGTTAGTTGGTGACTTCGCTGACGTCCTCGCCGACGATGGTGGCGCGGGTACAGATGGCGGCGACGCTGTCGGTGTTCTTCCTGGCGCTGTCAGTAGGCACGCTGGCCGATATCGTCGATTGCCACCGGCTGCTGCTGGTGTGTCAGATCGGTATGTGTCTGGTTGCCACCGTATTCGCGCTGCTGGTCGGCAGTGGTTGGTGACGTCACTGTTCGTCTACTGGAGCGCATTCGTGAGATACACGAAGACAGCAAAGGCGCCATCGGAGCGACGTCTCGACGGTCAGCTTGACCCGTTGTTGCGTGAGATCACCAAGATCCTTCTCAGTCTTGATGCCTTTTGCCAGCTCCGTCGCCAGCGCCTTCAGTGCGTCCTGATCCATTGCTATACCCATAATGATTTCCTCCACAAGAAATTAGCCAGTTATGGGCAGTTACACAATTTGGTTTACAGGCTCACTCGCCCGGGCTCATGTGTCGCTGGAACAGCTTCAGTAAGCACATTCCAAAAGTGGAATGAGCCTGGGCGGTGGGGTATTCGGGTTCAGGCGGCTTTATTGTTTCTGATGTGTTGGAACAGCTTTTCACGTTCCCGATTGAGTTGCTCAGCGGCCTGGTTATCGGTCATGGCATGGGCCAGAGCATCCAGTGCAGTGAAGCTCAGGCCGGGCCTCAAAGTGTCGGCGGCGTCAGGGATCGCGTGGAGACGCTCGTAAGGCGTATTCATGTGCTCATAGCGATAGCGCCGCCGCTGGCGGCCCTTGTCGTCGAGGGTGGTCTCGGGGAAGAAGCACGGCCGATGGTCGTTGAGATAAGGCGTGAGAACCTCACACAGGAAGGCACTGACGCGGCGGGCGTGGTGATTGGGGATAGGGCTATAGCCCAGATGCTTGCGCACCACCGAGCCATTCTTCGACTCCACCCATGCATGATCGTTGGTACGCCGGGCCCGTGATTTTGTGAACTTGATGCGCAGCTTCTCCAGCATCGCCGCCAGCCGGTGATGGATGTACTCCGACCCGTTGTCGGAATGAAAGCCCAGAATGACGAAGGGGAAAGCCTGCATCGCCTTGAGCAAGGCCGGGATGAGGCAGTGCTCGCTGATCCGCTCGACCGCCACGACGACCTCGAACTGCGTGACCGCATCGACCCGAT
>Ga0307374_10010299_pt1 | contig 13577 bp, 8 predicted proteins | sample OX3MG_FD_202532 | JGI IMG/M metagenome (GOLD analysis project Ga0307374, IMG submission 202532) | Soil microbial communities from Risofladan, Vaasa, Finland - OX-3 | ecosystem: Environmental > Terrestrial > Soil > Coastal area > Acid sulfate soil | place: Finland: Risofladan, Vaasa | collected...
TGAAGTCCTTTAACGCCTGGTGTTCAAGGGCCTTGCGCTCAAGGGACTCATACAGCCGGGCGCCTTCAAGGGCCATGGCCACGTATCCCGAAACCGTTTGCAACAGATCCACGTCTTCACTTGAGAGAAAATCGTCGTCCCGGGTCTTCCCCATGGCCAGGTAACCCAGCGTGGTCCCTTTGACCCGCAAGGGCAGGTAGTAGTGCAGCCCCAGCTTTTCAATGCTCCTCTGAGCAGCAGGCTCAAAATCAACGCGATGTTTTACACTTTCAAAGAAAAGGTAACCCTTCCCCGTTTCAGTCTGGCGGGGCCCAAGGAAACTCAGGTCGAGCTCGCCGCCAAAGGTCAGTCCGCGGGACTTGGCCAGACAGGCCCTTCCCGATTCGGACATGAGGAAGGCAGCCACACGGTCCACGCCCAGGGTCTCCGCCAGGCGCTCAACCGTTTGGTCCAGCAGAGAATCAACGTGGACTTCCGAACCAAGGTCGCGGGCAAAGTCCAGCAAGGTCCTCCGGTAATCATAGCGCGCGCGGTTGAAGAACCGGTCCAGCCGCGCCTGAATCCGGGTCACCATCGGCTGGAACAACAGAGCAGTCACCACGATCGCCAGCAACCATCCGCCCTGGCTGGTGATCAGGTCGCTGTTGCGGAAAAAGTCGGCAAGCAGGAACACGAGTCCGAAGTAAACCCCGATGATCGCCGCCGTCGCCAGGGCATAGGCGATTCCACGACGGAAAATCATGTCCACGTCCATCAGGCGGTAACGCACAATCGCGTAGCCAAACGTCAGGGGCAGCAGCACCAGCGAAAAGACGGAAAGCTTCATCCATTCCGCCGGAATGAATCCCATCCCCAGGAAATAAGGCACAGCATAAAGTGCGATAAAGGGGACCACCGCCAGCGCCGATCCCCGCGTGACCCATTTCAATTGTTGCCTGGCCAGCGGAGCGTCGGCGCGCTGATAAGAGCGGAAGAAAAAGAAAACTCCGGCCGCAAAATAAACAGCAAGATGACCCATCTCCAGGCTGTCGAGCAGCCAGCGGACTGACAGCATGGGGAGTGGCAAAGACACAATCCCCGCCATCACCAGACCGTGGAATGCCAGCAGCAGCGCGGCAGGAGCGTAGAGAGCCGGCAGCACATAGGGCCGCCGCTGGACAAAATTGGGTTTCTCGGGAAAAGTGAGGCTGAAATGCAGAAACAGAGCCGGCTGGAGCAGGAGCGCCGTTACATTGAGCCAGTAGACCGTCGAATCGAAAAGATTCAGCTTCCCGGTGTAGGAGAAGCAATAAAGGACAAACGACGCAAGGCAAAAAAGATAAAAGTGCAGCGATTTGGGCGCCGACCAGCGGCGCAGAAAAACAAAGGCCCCGATGATCAGGTAAAGAATCCCGACAACTTCAAGGTAATCGTGAAGGGCCTGAGAATTGTTCTCCGGCCTGAGAACCACGCTCGTCTCAAAGGATTCTCCTCCGCGAACCAGGTCGTAAGTGGTCCGTGACCAGACACCCCTTTCAAAAATGTCGCGGGAAGCTTCAACCGTTGTTTTAACGGCATGGCCGTCGATCGACTTGAGGATGTCTCCGGCAAGAATGCCCGACCGCTGCCCTGGCGAGTCTGGCGCCACACTCCATGCCCTCAGCCCCTGTTGCGTTGTGACCCATGAAACGCCGTCGGTCGGAAGCTGATAAATTCTCCTTTGTTGAATGTTGAAGACGGCAAAAATGACAAGGGACACGCTCACAATTGCGAGCAGGAGGGTCAAAAAACGATATGGGGCCCGCACACTCATGGTACTTTCGCTATCCCATCGTCAAGCAAGGGCAGAAGAAAACCTTGTAGCAAGCTGAGTTCCTTAACATAATCCAAAGGCTTTATGGCGTTTTCTCATGCATCTCGCACCCTTTGGCAAGCTGCAGCCGCTTGTTTGCCTCGCTGTTATATGGGATATAGAATATACAATATGATACCTTGTATAACACCGGTTTCCATACAACCGTCTGCTCTCATCCCAAATGGCCACAATACTCAGGAGTTTGATCTCTGTACTACCTCAAGGAAAGCAGACGAGATCCCTGCCGGAACCTCAAAACTGGACAGCAAACCCACCCCGGACGGAGCGATAAGCGGGAGTGAGCAGGGCGGACCCGCCATTTGCCTGCCGCAGCGCGACGGAACCCTGTCCCAACAAGTTCCTGAAGTCGGCGATGACCACAATTCTCAGAGGCAGCACGTCAATTTTAGGAAGCGGCTGGCGGACCTGCAACCCCCAAAAGGGCTCAAATTCCATCCGGCTCTGTCCATAGGGATCAACCAGGGTGATGCGTCCGGCGGGAAGCCAGCTGTAACTGCTGATAATCCGGGTCTTCAGTACCGGAACAATCGTCGAGAACCTGCCTGAGACGGACTGGGAAAATTCTGCGCGGAGAGCCTCAGGCAAGCTTGCAGCGTCAATGGAAATCCCACGACCGGCTCCCGCAGCCGGGCCGACAGCCAATGCGCTTCCGAAGGCATACATGACGCCCACTTCCCCGTGCCGTCCGAGCTGCTTCTGATAGGCAACCTCTCCTCCGGAGGAACCGTAATGCCCCGCGTTCAAGACCGCCCTGTTTCCTGCAGGGCTGACCAGAACGTTGCCCGCTGGCGACGAATCCTTCAGGCCCTGAATTCCGCCAACGCCCCAGACCGCCACATCCCGAAATGCGTCGTGATAGGCCGCAAACTCTATTCGCGACCCCGCACCGAACCTTCGCTTCAGCCGAAGCTCAGTGCGACTGGCCTCCTCAAGCCGCGGATGGAAATTATGCAGGGTTATGCGCGGGAAAGCATTGAGGTCCCCAATGCGATGGAGCAGAGTGCCGGGCTGGTCCAGGCCCGCCGCGCCGTAACTGAGACTCAGAACGGTCGAAGGATCCATTTGATAGTCGAGGCTGATCTCCGGCTGCGTGGTGCCGGTGTCGCTGACGGAATTCAAATACCTCATCTCAAAGCCCGCCGTCAGAGTCAGCGCATCAGAAAGCTGGCGGGTCTGCACGAAGCGCAGCACCATCCCGCGGGACATTGGCGATGCACTCCCCTTCAATGCAGAGACGGAGGCATTGCTTCCGTCCAGGCTCAGTTGGTGAACAGCCAGGCTGATCTCCTCGTGGTTCCTCTTAAGGAAACCCCTTCGGTAGTCGGTAACAATCGATGACCCGTTAACACTGCCTGGGGTAACGGAACCTGCCACCAGAAGGTCGGAGTTTTCATCCAGGGGATGCAGGTAAGCCACCACGTTGCCCGTTCCGGATCCATCTGAAAGCCCGTCGGCGCCTGCCGTTCCAGGTATCATGGCGATTAAACGCCGTGCCGGAAGCGGCGTGTGCTCAGCGGCCTCCTTGCGTTCGCGGTCAGCTTTTCGGTAACGGAGAATCGGACGGGTCGAGGCCGATGTCCGCAGGATCCATTTCCATTCCTGGCCCCACGCGCTGAAATCACGCGCGGGGTGCTGCCAGCGGATCCCGGAAAGGATGTCGCCCAGGGCAAAAGTCTCTTGCGTCGTCGTCCCGGGCCTCACTTGCACCCTGTTTCGGATTACGGGCAGCTTCGCCAGCGAGAGCACCTGCAACGAATACCAGCCGGGAATCACACCCTTGATCGTGAACCTGCCTTGCACGTCCGTAAAAGCCCGGCCGATCGAGCCGTCCAGCAACTCCTTCGAGTTGTCGATCCCTGGCCCGGCCAGCAGGACGCTTGCGCCCATGATCGGATTTCCCGCCGTGTCGGTCACCGTGCCCGACACCCGGCCATACTCGGCGCCAAAGCCCCGGCCGGCTGCCAGGACAATGCAGAGAAATACTCCCACTGAGAGTAATTCCGCGCCTCGCCTTGAATGATGGGAACGCCGCATGATGCCTCGATCAACGCTTATCGAAGATATTCGCCCCGGCTATCGACCCGGAATCATCTCCCCCGAGTTCATTCCTCAACCCGGAAACTGGTGGAATGGCTATCCGTCTGGTCCTTGACTTTATCTGTGATTTTGATCTGTAACGTGTATTTGCCCGGCGCGAGCAGATGAGCAGGCATCGTCTTCTCCAACGTGACCTGCTCAGAAGCATCCTTGATGTTGGCCGCTTGCTCCGTCTGGTTCAAAACTGTTTTACCATCTTTCGAAATCAGATACTCAATATTCGCGGACGGGAGGTGCGTCTTCGGATCAACGCCCAGATTATAAACCTGCATGTAAATACCCAGGTCTTGTTTCTGTGTAAAGACCTGGTTCACGCTGGGGCGCACCTTCGTTCCGCCGATGACAAAGGGCCCGGAACCCACCTCGCTTGTCGGCAGCGGTTGGATCAGATCAGCCAGGATAAGCGAACTGCTGGTCAGCTTGCCGTCGCTGAACTGGGGCACGATGATCCCCATGTTCTGCGATCCCATGTGGCCGCTGTGGTCATCCTTGACCACAATGCTGAGCTTGTAACGGCCGGGGCGCAGATACACCGCCTTCTGGTAAAGGGACTTCTGATTGACATAAGCCTGGAAATCGTGCTGCGGAACGTCCACCGCCACGCTTTGTTCAAAAGTGTTGGCGACTCTTCCGCCAAGGGTTGAGAGCTCCCCATAAATATCAAGAACGGCGTGCATCACTCCGTCCTTGTTTTCAAACTGCATCTCACGGTTCGGGACCTGGACGGTAATCGGCGTGAGGACCGTGTCGTCCGTAATTTTGATAAAGTCTGTCCGGACGCTGAAGGGCAGCAGTTGCGCCGTCAACGTAGAGGTGACCATCGTTTTCAGGTCGTTGAACTTAACGGCCGGGGCCTGGAAAATTTTCGAGTAGAGATCCAGGCGGTTGAATTCATCGAAGTTCTGGCCCATGGTGTTGGACGTCACCATGGATCCCTGCCCGGCCGCGCTGTTTTGATTCAACTGGCTCGGGCTGATAACCATATTGGGGTTCCAGATCGACCCGATGGCAACGCCTCCCTGGCATCCCGTCATGTCTCCAGGGACGTTCGCCATGGCGTCTTTCTCGCAGGGGTTCATCGTCAGATGATATTCGCCGGTCAGCGTCGGATCAACGAACTCAAGATCCACGTTCTCCCCGATTCCCGGGATGTAGCGATAGGTCCAATCCTCAAACGGATACGTCACCATGGTATTGGAGGCGTCGGGACCCGAATAGGGAAGTTGGGACGGGTCCGCGACGTAATTGCCACCGCTCGGGTGTGATTCAACCTCGTCCGGCGGACCGTACATGATGTAGATGTGCCCCCGGTCCGTCCGCCAGCCGGGAATGCCCGAGGAATAGTGCTCGTTCGCATAGGCGATACGGCGGAAAAACTCTTCCTTAAACTGGTTTTCGGGCGAGCCGGGGCTCGGATTGCGCCGCCTCCAGAATTCTTCGATAAAGCGGTCGCGTTCGTCGTCGGTGGTGAGTTTTTTGAAAGCAGCACGCTCCTGGGCCGTGATGATGTAAGAGATCGGTCCGGAAATCCACTTCTTGTAGGGGCTTTCCATTTCCTTCTGGATAGCCTTCTGACGGCGGCGCTCCTGCTTGGTAAGCTTGTTCCCGTTGCCCTGGCCAGCAAAAACCGGGAAAGCAACAAATCCGAATGCGCTTGCCGCAAGCAGGATGGCCGCAATCCATCGGATCCGATCATTGAGTTTCCGAGAGCTATAGACTCCTGTCCCCAACTGCACTCCTCCATTCTCCGTCTCGGAGAATCAATAGCTGTAATTGTATTTTTCGAAAATGATAAAGTCAATCAATTCCGCACCCTCAGAGTCCATGGGGGCTGGTCATTCGCCTGTCGAATTGACTGATGTTCTTCGGGTCCTAAGGGTGGCCTGCAAAGCAACCTCAATTTAAAAATTTAACAATTCACGAAGCCGTCTGTGGAAACGCTCAATGCCGTTGCCCGGCTCATTTCTCTAGCTTAGCATTACTTTTTATTACAACACAAACAGGCTGTAAAACAGGCATCAGTCAAAATCCGTCCAGGGAAAGCCAAGATGAGGGTTATTGCTGGCGGGAAACGCCGGGACGCTCAATAGGGAAGCGGGAGTGGAACCTTTTCCGCCGCCCGAACGTATACTTAATGTTTTAACAATGGATGATGTTATCATAATTTTCCGGCTGTTTCAAGACAGAGGGGACATCTCCCGTGCCTGCCGGCTGTGCCTCCGATCTCCAGACGGAAGAGATCAATTGAGAAGGTCGCCATGGGTCAAACCGCAGAGGTCAAGATAGGGCAAATCAATCATCTTCCCCCAGAGGAAGCGGGTTCGCCGGGCTGGCGTTCCAAACCGGGCCTTTCCCGCAAGAAAAAAGTCTTGTTCCTTATTCTGGGCGCGGCGGTTTCAGCGGGCCTGGTGGCCGGAGGAATCTACTGGAGCCACCGCGGCCTGGTAACCGTTCAAACCGGCAAAGTGACGCGGCAGGACCTGTCCGCGGTCGTGACCGCCTCGGGAGAAATCAAGCCGCCTCCCGACAAGTTTGCGACCGTCAACGCCAACTCCTTTGGCAAAGTGACGGAGATCCTCGTCAAAGAAGGCGATCACGTCAAGAAAGGGCAACTGCTTCTGCGCACCGAAGATATCCAGCAGGAAGCCGACGTTCGCGCGCAGGAAGCTGCGCTGAGCTCTTCGCGGGCTGACGCGCAAGTCTCCGCGGCGGCGGTGCAATCCTCCGCAGCAAACCTCCAGACGGCGCAGGCGAACCTCAGCCAGACGAAGGCAAAGCTTCAGCAGGCCAAGGATGACTTTGCGCGCTCGCAGCAGATGCTTAAGGAACAGTTGATTGCCCGGCAGACCTTCGACCAGTCTCTCAGCAATTACCAGGTTGCGGAGGCCGCAGTCCAATCCTCGACGGCACAGGTCGAGCAAGCCAGAGCGCAGCTTAGCCAGGCCACTTACAATCGCGATATGTCACATGCGCACGTGCTGCAAGCCCAGGCGCAACTGGTCGGCGTGCAGGATGCGCGGAACAAAACCATTTACACTGCGCCCTTTGACGGCGTCATCACCTCGCTGCCCGTTCACGTGGGCGAAAACGTGGTTCCGGGCATTCAGAACCAGACGGGGAGCATGCTCTTTCAGGTTTCCAATCTCTCGGTGATCAATGCCGTGGTGGACGTGGATGAAACCGATATCCTGGGCATCAAATACGATCAGCCCGCAGAAGTCACCATCGATGCAATTCCCGACAAGAAATTCAAGGGCCGGGTCACCGAAATCGGAATGAGCGCCCTCAGTTCCACCTCCGGCCAGACCACCACCAGCAGCCAGAGCTCCACCGGTTCCGGTGAAGCCAAGGACTTCTCGGTGTCCGTCACGCTTGACCATCCCCCTCCGGGGGTGCGGCCCGGCCTTTCGGCCACGGCCAAAGTCACCACTGCCACGCGAAAGGATGCGATGGCCATCCCGATTCAAGCTCTTACGGTCCGGGAGCAGGGCGAACTCGACCGGGAGAAAAAGGCAAAGACAAATGGGGCGGCCCTGGCGGCGGGATTCGCCACGGCCGGCCAGAATGCCGCCAGCAAGAAGGAAATCCAGGGCGTCTTTATCGTCCGCAATGGCCACGCCGTCTTTACACCTGTCAAGACCGGAATTATGGGCACGATGAACGTCGAGGTGCTCAGCGGGCTCAAACCCGGCGAGGAGATCGTTACCGGAAGTTACCAGGTGCTGCGCACCCTGAAGAACGACGCAAGGATCAAGGTTGATAACAGCGTCAAGGGCCTGGGCCAGCCCTCATCATCGTCATCTTAAGAAGCTGGATGACCGTTTAGAGATCGCGTTTGATGGTTCGAGACTCGACCATGGAACATTTTTCAACGATGGAATCCCAAGCTGGCGCCGCCCCACTCCCGGAAAGCTCATCGTCATCGAACAGCATTGTCATCCTTGCTCATGATTTGTGGAAAACCTATGACATGGGGGCGATGAAGGTCAACGCGCTGTGCGGAATCTCTTTTTCCATGCGCCGGGGAGAATACGCCGCCATCATGGGCCCTTCCGGGTCAGGCAAGTCAACCCTGATGAACCTTATTGGCTGCCTCGACACGCCCACCGGGGGACAGTACTGGCTGAACAACCGCCTGGTCAGCGAGCTCACGGACGACGAGCTTGCCCACATCCGCAACAAGGAGATCGGTTTCGTCTTCCAGACCTTCAACCTGCTGCCGCGCGCCACAGCTTTTCACAACGTCGAGTTGCCTCTGATCTATAATGGAACGCCCCCCGAAGAACGGCTGGAACGCGCCCAGGAGGTGCTTCGCATGGTGGAACTGGGCGACAGGATGCACCATCGACCGAGCGAACTTTCCGGAGGCCAGCGCCAGCGCGTCGCGGTGGCGCGCGCCCTGATCAACCATCCCTCCATCATCCTGGCCGACGAGCCGACGGGCAACCTGGATTCCGCCACCGGCGATGAAATCATGAACCTGTTTGACCGCCTCCATCAGTCCGGCAACACGATTGTTCTGGTGACTCATGAGCATGACATTGCCGCCCGTGCCCATCGCATCATTCACATCCGCGATGGCAAAATCGACCGGGACGAACAAGTGGGTTAGGGCGATTCAACGGGTTGACCGGCGCCAGGTCCTCTGACAGGAGATTTCTTGGGAATTGCAGCCTCTGGACAAGCGCCGATGAACGATCCGCGTCGCAGGCATGGTGAGCTGTTTAATGCCTGGGCGACAGCGCGCGAGGCCTTCTGGATCGCCCTCGAGGCCTTGCGCTCGCATAAGCTCCGTTCGTTTTTGACCCTGCTCGGTGTGGTGATTGCCACCACCACCCTGATTGTCGTCATGTCCGTCATTAACGGCATGAACCTTTACATCGCCGACCACGTTGCCAACCTGGGCGTCAATACCTTTATCCTGAGCCAGTACAAGTGGGCCCAGGGTTACGAAACCTGGCTGAAGGCGCGGCGCCGCAACCGGCCCATTCGCCTTGAGGATTACAGGTTCTTGAAGGAGAATGTTGACGGCTACAAGGCCATCGGCGCGACGGCCGGGTACGGCGGCCGCACTGCGAAGTACGGCGGCCAGGTGGTCTACGATGTATCGCTCACGGGCGTTACGCCCAGCATCATCGATATTGGCCAGCAGAAAGTTGACTATGGGCGGTACATTACGGAATCCGACTACCTTCACGGGGCGCCGGTTTGCTTCATCGGGCAGGACCTGGTCGACAAATTCTTTCCTAATGTTGACCCGATGGGTAAAGAGATCCGGGTCGGCGGCCGGTCGTTCCGCGTCATCGGCGTTGCGGAAAAAATTGGAACGACCTTCGGACAAAGCCAGGACAATTTTGTCCAGGTCCCTCTCACCACCTTTCAGAGACTCTTCTTCGCCCGCCCGGAACTGAATGTCAGCATCCAAGCCTGGTCGGCGGCCCAGATGTTCCCGCTGGAAGATGAGGTGACCTCCCTGATGCGCGTCCGGCGCCATCTGCGCTACAACGAAGACGACACCTTCGGCATCAATGCCTCGGAAACCATCATGGACCTCTGGAAGCGGCTGACCAGTTCCATCTTTGCTGTCACTATTGGCGTGGTGGCCGTCTTCATGGTGGTCGGTGGAATTGTGATTATGAACATCATGCTGGCCAGCGTCACGGAGCGCACCCATGAGATCGGCATCCGCAAATCGCTCGGCGCGCGCCGCCGCGACATCCTGACCCAATTCATCATCGAATCCGCCGTGATGGCGGCCGCGGGCGGGCTGATCGGCGTCCTGCTGGCCATGCTCATCAGCATGATCGTCCAGAAGTACTTCACTTCCACCGTGCCGCTGAGCGCCATCCTTGTGGGCCTGGGGCTGTCGATGATGGTCGGCCTTTTCTTCGGCATTTATCCCGCCAGCAAGGCCGCCAAGCTCGACCCCATCGAAGCGCTGCGGGCAGAAAACTAGGCATGCTGAAAGACCTGCGCAATATCCGGGAAAACCTGCTGCTGGCCCTCGACACGCTCCGCACCCACAAGTTTCGGTCGTTCCTCACCATCCTGGGAGTTCTGATCGGAACGACCACGGTGATCGGCGTAGCCTCCATCGTGACGGGACTTAACAACCAGCTCGTTCAGGTGGCGGAGCAGTACGGTTCCCGTTCGATCTTTATCTATAAGTTCCAGGTCGGTTTTAATTTTCGCCTCACGCGGGAAGAGCGGATGCGAAAGCCGCTGAAGTACGAGGACGCCGTCGCCATTCGGGACTATTGTCCTGACGTCCAGCAGGTGGCCGTTGAGGTTTTCCATCAGGGGCCTGCCATCGGGGCCAAGTATAAAGGACAGGATATGCTGGACGCCAACCTTCAGGGTACGACCTCGGAGGATTTCGCCATCAACAACGCCACGTTCGTCAGCGGGCGGCCCTACACCACCATCGAGGACACCCATCGCCGAAACGTTGCGGTCATCGGCGCAGATATTACCAAGAGGTTCTTCCTGAATGAGGACCCTGTCGGCAAAGACATCACGGTGGGCGGCAACACCTTTCAGATTATCGGCACGCTTGCCAAGAGAATATCGTTTCTGGGCGACAACGGCGCTGACCGGACCATCTACATCCCTTACTGGACGTTCAGGAAAATCTATCCCGACGCCAAAGAAAACTTCATTCTGGCGATGGCCTACCCCAACCGGATGGCCGAGGCCATGGACCAGATCACCGCCGTCCTCCGAAGGATGCGCAAAGTCAAGCCCGACCAGGAAAACAACTTCGGCATGGCGACCGCATCCTCCATCATCAGCCAGTTCAACCAGATCACAGGAGCGGTTGCCCTGACCTTGGTCGTGCTTTCCTCCATCGGCCTGCTGGTGGGCGGAATCGGCGTGATGAATATCATGCTGGTATCCGTGACCGAGCGCACCCGCGAAATCGGCATTCGCAAAGCCATTGGAGCGCGCCGGCAGGACATCACCTGGCAGTTTCTGCTGGAAGCGATGACTTTGACGGGCGCGGGCGGGGTGCTGGGCATCCTCCTGGGCTACTTCCTGAGCTTCTCCATTCGGGTCCTCTTTCCCAGCCTTCCCTCCGCCGTCCCGCTGTGGTCGGTGGCGCTCGGATTCATAGTTTCGATCAGCATTGGATTGTTCTTCGGAATATGGCCTGCCATGAAGGCTTCCCGGCTGGACCCGATCGTCGCCCTCCACCACGAATAGGTCCCGGGTTTCCCGGCGCAGCGGAAGCGCCGCAGTCCTTCATTTTGAAACCGGCAGGGCGTCCCGCTTTTCGAACAGCGCCTTCAGGCTTTCGGCATAGGGTTCGCGCGCGATGCCGCGCTCGGTGATGAGGGCCGTCACATACCGGTGCGGGGTCACGTCAAAGGCGGGATGGCGGGCGCTGACGTTTTCGGGAGCGGTCGGGATTCCCCTCCAGTGCGTGACTTCCGCGGACGAGCGCTCTTCAATTGGAATTTCATCTCCCGACGCAAGGCTCAGGTCGATGGTCGAAAGCGGAGCGGCCACGTAAAACGGGACCTGGTTCTCGTGCGCCAGAACGGCCACCGTGTAGGTGCCGATCTTGTTGGCCACGTCGCCGTTTGCGGCAATGCGGTCCGCCCCCACGATCACCGCCTGGATTTTCGACTGCTTCATAAAGTGTCCGGCCATGTTGTCGGTAATCACCGTCACCGGAATGCCGTCCTTGGCCAGCTCCCACGCGGTCAGGCGGGAGCCCTGAAGAAAGGGCCGGGTTTCATCCGCAAAAACGCTGATTTTCTTCCCTTCCGACACCGCGGCACGGACCACTCCCAGCGCCGTTCCGTAGCCTCCCGTGGCAAGCGCTCCAGCGTTGCAATGCGTCAGAACGGTGGTGGAATCATGGAGCAGCACGGCCCCGTGCCGTCCCATCGCCTCATTCACGGCGATATCTTCCGCCAGCACGCGCCGCGCTTCTTCCTCCAGCGCCGCGCGCGCGCGGGCGATTTTCTCAACCTCGGAACCCGGTCCGGCCAGCGTTTGTTCAAACACGCCGCGCATGCGCTTCACCGCCCAGAACAGGTTGACCGCGGTCGGCCGCGTCCTGGAAATCGTATCCGCGATGGTTTCAAACTCGCTCCGCAGTTCCGCAACGCCTGGGGCGCTCGAATGCTTCACCCCCAGCGCCACGCCCATCGCCGCCGCCACGCCTATGGCCGGCGCCCCGCGAATCACCATGCTGCGGATGGCCTCCGCGACTTCCTGGTACGTCCGGCAGGTCCGGTAAACCTCTTCGACTGGCAGGAGCGTCTGGTCGATCATCCGGACGCCGTCGCCGGTCCACTCAATCGTTTTGAACATCACGTCTCGCTCGGTTTGATTTGTCTGCAATCCAGCAAATTCAAGAATTATAGCAGTTCTCTGTCTCACGGGCATCGTGGGTGGCGCACACGTCGCGCTTTTTGCGATGCATGTGATCACGGTGAATTTGTAGCGCAGGGCCCGCTCTCCGGCCCTGCGGCTTGTGCGTGGGATTTAAGGCGAAAGCCGCAGCGTTGGAAGGCGAACGTTGCGGTACAAGGGCAACGGTTTCCCGCCTTTGTAGCGCAGGGCCCGTTCTCCGGCCCTGCGGCCCTTTCGTACGAAACGGGCAATTTCCCAGCCCTGCAAAGCGAACGCGCCGCTGCAAACTCCGGACCTCTGTGTCAGATGGTTTGATCTGTTATACACCGCGACATAAATGTTTGCCTATGGGCGGTCTGACAGTTCGTCATGGCATGGCTTCAGCCATGCCGCAAGGCGTGCCGGAGCGCCATCCAGGGCTTCAGCGGCTAAAGCCGGTTGGAATGCCGGATCTCCCAACGGCATCGCTAAAGCGATGCCCTGATGCGTTGGATGCGAATCTACTGATTGCGCCGTGTTAGTATGAGTCAAGGAGCCGAAGCGCGCGGGGCATTCATGCGTCAAGGCTGGCGACCAGGCCTGAAGGGGGCAGCGATGGAAGAGAAAAAAGTCACCAGGACAGACAAAGAATGGCAAAAGGACCTGTCGCCGGAGCAATACCACGTCACCCGCCGCAAAGGCACCGAAGCGCCCTTCACCGGTGAATACCATAGCCTGCACGAAAAAGGGATTTACCGCTGCGTCTGCTGCGGGGCGGAGCTTTTCAGTTCGGACAAGAAGTTTGATTCCGGAACGGGCTGGCCGAGCTACTGGGCCCCCCTCGATGAGCAGAATGTCCGCACCGAATCCGACTCAAGCCTTGGCATGAAGCGCGTGGAAGCTCTCTGCAGCCAATGCGATGCCCATCTCGGCCACGTCTTTCCGGACGGCCCCGCGCCCACCGGCTTGCGCTATTGCATCAATTCCGCCGCCCTCAAGTTTGAAAAGAAGCCGTAGGAAGGTCCGGGCAAAACATCCCGCCGTGCCGTATCTCAAAACTCAAACTCGCGCTTCACTTGTTCCGACTTCTCCATCACGCCGCGGGCCAGTTCCTTCTTATATTCCACCAGCTTCCGGGCCATCGCGGAGTCCGACGTTGCAATGATCTGGACGGCCAGCACGGCCGCGTTGACCGCTCCGGCCCTGCCGATGGCCGTGCAGGCCACCGGAACGCCGCCGGGCATTTGCACCGTCGCAAGCAGCGAGTCCAGCCCTTGCAGCG
>Ga0307374_10010301_pt1 | contig 13577 bp, 14 predicted proteins | sample OX3MG_FD_202532 | JGI IMG/M metagenome (GOLD analysis project Ga0307374, IMG submission 202532) | Soil microbial communities from Risofladan, Vaasa, Finland - OX-3 | ecosystem: Environmental > Terrestrial > Soil > Coastal area > Acid sulfate soil | place: Finland: Risofladan, Vaasa | collected...
ACCGGGGGCATCCAGGAAGGGGAGACGAGCGTAAGTTTCTACGTTGAGCCAGATACCGACTTGAGCCGGATAACTCTGCTTCTTGGTTCACCGTCGCGCGTTTTGGGAGGTAGCTGGGTGGTGCAACTCAAACCTGCGTAAGTGGCAGCACGCCTCCCAGCTACGCGGGAGAACGGGAGATTCAGCTATGCGACCATACAGTTGGCTCATTCCGACGGTTTCCGCCGCCCTCATCGGCATCGGCGCAGTGATCGGAGCTGCGGCTGCCCTGCCCCCGGCGTGCCCGGCACTGTCACGCCGCAACAGCGCTCCTATGTGATCGGGCGCGACAGACAGATGAGTGTGACGGTCGAATTGCCGAACAACTGCGCTGGCACTCCAGTCGAACTGCGCTTCTACCAGCCGGCAGCCGATGGGTCGAACGGACTGGTCCCCGTCACCGAGCCCGCGCTCGCCGCCATCACCGCCACAGCGAAGGCGGCCACGGGAAGCTTCTCCGTCGTCCTGCCGTTGCCGGCCGCGCTGGCGGGCGACCCGGTCCGCGTGTTGCCTGGTGTTTCGGGTGGGTGCCTGGCGACGCCGGTTTACGATTCTGGCCTCGGCGTTGACCTCGCGAAGCTCGACCCCGTCGAAAATCCCGGTAATACGTCGACCATCGTTGTGCTGGGAGCGGCGCTGAGGTGGGTCTCGCCAACGAACCCCGACAAGACCACGCTGGGCGCCTTCACCGGCTCCATCACGGTCATGGCCAACGGCGTCGCCTGCAGTTCGGTGAAGCTCGGAAAGGCGGCGGTGACGGACGCGGCCGGAAACGTACGCATCCACCTGGGCTCGGCCGGGCAGCCCATCCAATGCAGCATCGCCGGGGCCACGGTCACGTTCGTCCGCGCGGACGGGGCCACGCTGTACGAGAAGCGCACGCTCCTTCCAGGTGTGACGCAGATGATCCAGAACCTCGCGCCCGAAGCGCCCTTCGATGGCCCGACCGCGACGGCCACGGCGGCGAAGACGGTTGCCCCCATACCACCCAACACGGGCAGTGAAGGCCCCTCAACCGGACCCGGTGGCAGCGACTCTCCGCCGTGGTTGCTGGCGCTCGGTGGGCTGGCTGTGCTCCTGGGGGTGGTTGGCGCAGGACTGATGTTCCGCCGGCGGTAGGCTCGGGGGGTGCCACGTTTGGGGGCCGGGCCGGACACGGGCGCCACATCAACGAGACAGTGACTGAAGCACGTCCTGTGGGCCGGCCTGTTCGTTGTGCATGCGCTCAGCGGCAGGAATTGGTCTTGAATCCTATTCGTAACGCACGTTACAATTTGGCCCATGCCAAATAACCGCCCCCAACAATCGTCCGGCCCCCTCCGCATCGGCGTGCTCTGGAGAGGAAACCCCGCGGAGCCCGCCCTCTCAGGCGAAGCCACCCGGCTCCGCGCCATCTTCCGCGCGCTCACCGCCCAGGGCGCGGTAGCCGTGCCCGTCATCTTCGCTGACGGAGTCGCCGACCAGGCTCGGGATCAGCTCCTCGCACTCGACGGCGTACTGGTCTGGGTGGACCCAATCATGGACGGGGTCAACCGTGTGATCCTCGATGGCGTGCTCCGCGATGTCGCCTCGCACGGCATCTACGTGAGTGCCCATCCCGACGTCGTGCTGCGGATGGGTACCAAAGATGTCCTCTACCAAACGCGCGAGATGAGCTGGGGGACAGACGTGCGCCGCTATGCGAGTCCCGGCGATCTCCTCCATCAGCTGCCGGCTGCACTCGACCGCGGCCCGCGCGTCCTCAAGCAGCTCCGCGGGAACGGCGGCAACGGCGTCTGGCGGGTCGAGTGGGTGACCAACGGGGCAGGCGGGACCAGGGCCGAGGTCTACTTGCTCCACGGGCTCCGGGGCAGCGCGGTGGAAACCGTGACCCTGGGCGAACTCGTCCGGCGGTTGGAGCCATACTTCGCCGGCGTGCCGTGCATGATTGACCAGGCCTTCCAGGCCCGATTGGCCGACGGCATGATTCGCTGCTACCTCGCCCAGGACCGCGTTGCCGGTTTCGGACACCAGATGGTGACCGCGCTGCTCGCAGCGCGGGAGGCTGGAGCGGAAACTCCCCCGCCGCCACCGCGGGTCTATTACGGGCCCGGCCATGCCGAGTTCCAGGTTGTGCGGGAGCGGATGGAATCTGAGTGGCTGCCAGACCTCCTTCGCACGCTCGATCTCGAAACGGCGCAGTTGCCTGCGATCTGGGACGTAGACCTGCTCTACGGAGAGCGCACGGTGGCAGCGCCGGACAGCTACGTCCTTTGCGAAATCAACGTCAGCTCCGTGTTCCCGATCCCGGATGAGTCGGTAGAGCCATTGGCCAGGGTCGCGGTCCGGAATGCCGCGGCCGCGAAAGCGGCGCGCGCTCACTGATGCGAACGGGCGCACTGCGCCGGCTGATGTTGCCCTTGCCGAGCCCGTCGCCAGCTCGTCGACTCTATCCGCCGGCGATGGCTACTACAGCGGCATCGCCTGGAGCTTGCGCCAGTGGTGCTCTGTCTGGATGCGGCGGATGGTCCCGGAACGCGAGCGCATCACCAGCGATTCGCTCGTGGCCCCACCTGCGACATAATCAATGCCCTGCAAGAGGTCTCCGCTTGTCACGCCGCTCGCCGCGAAAAACACGTCGTCGCTCCGCACGAGGTCGTCGATCGTCAGCACCTGCGTGAGGTCGAGCCCGCGTTCGGCGGCGAGTCGCCGGTCATCGTCGTGGCGCGGCCAGAGCCGGCACTGGATGTCGCCCTCCACCGCCTTCAGCGCACACGCCGCGAGCACGCCCTCGGGCGAACCGCCGATGCCGATGAGCATGTCGACTCCGGTATGGGGCAGGCCTGTCATGAGCGCCCCAGCGACGTCTCCGTCGGTAATGAATCGGATGCGGGCACCGGCCGCGCGCACCTGGTCGGCGATGGCCGTGTTGCGGTCTCGGTCCAGGATCACGACCGTGATCTCTTCGATGGAGCGGTCCTTTGCCTTCGCGACCTGCTCGAGGTTCCAGAGGATCGGCGCGGAAAGGTCGATCTTGCCCTTCGCTTCCGGCCCGACCGCCATCTTTTCCATGTAGAAGATGTCGCGCGGGTTATACATCGTCCCGCGCGGGGCGACGCCAACTACGCTCACGGCGTTGGGGCGGCCCATCGCGAGCAGGCGAGTCCCTTCGAGGGGGTCGACGGCGACATCGACCTGCGGGCCGCGCCCATTGCCGACGTGTTCACCGTTGAAAAGCATCGGCGCCTCGTCCTTCTCGCCTTCGCCGATGACGACGATGCCGTCCATATCCACGGTGTCCATCATCATGCGCATCGCGTCGACGGCAGCGCCATCGGCGGCGTTCTTGTCCCCGCGCCCCATCCAGCGCGCGGCCGCGAGGGCCGCCGCCTCCGTTGTGCGCACGAGTTCCATGGCGATGTTTCGGTCCGGGATGCGTTCGTTTCTCACGGTAGTCTCCAGGGGTTCAGAGTGGCCGGTTGGAGCCGGTTGGTGGTCTCGCTCGTCAGGGGGTGACCCCGATCTGAGAAGCCACGGGCTTGAGCGCCTCCGCGATGAAGCGGATATGTTCGTCGAGTTCGACACCGAGGTCGGCGGCACCCTTGATGAGGTCGTCGCGGTTGACGGCGCGCGCGAAGGCTTTGTCCTTCATCTTCCTTCGTACCGAGGCCGGCTCCACCGCCGACAGGGACTTTCCGGGCTTGACGAGTGCACAGGCCGTGACAAAGCCGGAGAGCTCATCGCACGCGAAAATGGCGCGGTCCATCTTCGAGGTGTACTCCAGGCCAAGGAACGGGGCGTGACAGAGGATGGCGTAGCGGATGTCTTCGGGGACACCCCGAGCTTCCAACAGCACCGACCCTGCCTTCGGGTGCAGCTCCTCCGTGGGGTGGATCTCCCAATCGAAGTCGTGCAGCAGGCCGACGATGCCCCACTTCTCGACATCTTCGTGCAGCTCACGGGCGTAGGCCTGCATCGCCGCTTCGACGGCTATGCCGTGCCGGCGAGTGCGCTCTTCGCGCGAGTATTCACAGAGGATGTCCCAGGCAGCGTCTCGATGCATTGCGTTCCCCGGCGCCATGTTAACTGTTTTTGAAGTTTTGGTACGGGAAGGGCCCGTGTCGAGACGCGGGCCGGTTTGTGCGCGCCTGCACGGCGAGAGTGCTCCGCGAAATCCGCGGCGTCACAGGGCTACACGGGCCGCCCACTCATGAACATGAGCCCCTTCGCCAGCACTTCGCCAGCGAAAACCGCGCCCATGCAGATGTAGAGCAGTCCCGTCGCGCTTTGCATCGCCTTGATCTGCGTCGTCTTCAGCGAAAGCACGGCGAGCACGATGGGGAAGACGATGCCCACGCCGATGCGAAGGTAGAGCGCCGGGTTCGCGAAAATGCTCACGTCGACCGGGTTCGAAGGTGCCGGGACTATCCGGACGGGGATAGCGAGGTTTATCGCCACGACGATCGTCTGGAACACGAGGGCCGCGATGAGGATCCACGCCAGGTCGCGCAGGGGCCACGAGGGCAGCGAGCCCTCCGTCAGGTACCAGTGCCCCCAGACCATCGAGACCGACACCGCACCCATCGCCAGTGTCCCCGCCAGGAGCGCGAGAAGAGCCCCGGCATACCCCCACGTTGGTGGCGCGAGCATGGCGGCAAAGAGCCCAATCGCCAGTGCGCCAGCCATCGAGCCTGCGATTCCGGCCAGGCGTCCGACGGGGTCCCACCCCATGAAGACGGAAAACATGTACACGATGCTGGCGATCAGCACGGCCAGGAGCGCGCGCTTCGCCGGTGAAAACCAGTCCGGGCTGATGCGGTAGCCATCCACGTTGTTGCCGATGTGGAGCGTGGCAGCCGTCCAGTAGGTAAGCCCCGCGGTGATGGCGACTGATAACGCCATGGTCATCACAAAGCCGCGCGTAACGCCCCCGCGAAGGTCACTTGCGACGGTGATCCAAAGACTGCCGATCGCCAGCTCAGCGAGGATCAGGAGGAGTGTGTAGGGCAGCGCCTGGACGTTCACACGACCGAGTGTAGGGTGTGCCGGAGTACTGGGGGAGCCCGTCGCATCAGCCGCGGCCGCTGCGCCAGTCAGACCGACCATGAAATCGCGGCGCCCGCCCACAGCGCTACCATCATCGCGGCCAGCCCAATCCCAATCAGCCATCCGAATGTCCTTCGTCCCGATGCGAATGCTACGATCGCCTTCGTGACGGTATTCGCGGTGAGCCCGGCGAGGATGGCGGGCGCCGCCTCTGCTGCGGAAACCTTCCCCTGGGCGACCAACGTGGCCGCAGAGATCGCTGCCGCGTGTGCGTCGGCGAATCCCGCGACGGCCGTGCCTACAAAGAGCCCCGAACTGCCCAGGGTGTCGTTGAGCGCGGCCGCCACCACCATGAGTCCGGCGACCGTGGCAGCGAGCAGCAGTGCCTGGCGCAAGTCGAAAGCGCGCCCCTGCGTGATGGTCTCCCCGGTCGGCACCGATCCGACACGCCGACCGGCCATGCTCCCCGCGATGACGGCTACCGTCCCCGACGCACCGAGAGCCGGCGCTACCTCACGCAGCACAGCCGTGCTCGTCGCTGCGAGCACCACGGCCATCTGCACGATGGTCGCTACAGATGAGAGGATAGCGCCGGCTACCGCAGCCTGGCGCAAGCCCGGATTCCGCCTTGAAACTCCCGCCATCGAGCCGATCGTCGCCACGCTCGAAACAAACCCGCCCGCGAGGCCTGCCACGGGCAGCCCAAGTCGCGGACCGAGGAGCCGTAGCGAAACGTAGCCGGCGCCGCCGATCGCCATCACGAGGACCACAAGCCGCCAAACGACAGCCGGGTTCACGGCCCCATAGGGTCCCATCCCGCGGTCAGGCACGAGAGGCAGGACGACGGCGGCGGCCGCCGCGAGAAGTAGCAGGTCCTCCAGCTCCTGCTCGCTCATCACCCGCTGGACGAAGCGATGCATGCGTTGGCGTTCGGTGAGAAGCATCGCGACAACGACCCCGAGCCCGGCCGCATACGGCGTGTCGATCTGGGCGAACGCACCGAGGATGACTGTCAGCACGAGGGCGACTTCGGTGGTCATGCCGGGGTCATCTCCATGGGCGCGCGTATAGCCCACGAGCGCGAAAAGCCCCACCGCCACCGCAGCGATCCCCGTTAGTGCGGCCCCTCCGGTGACCATGGCGGCGCCCCCCAGGAGCGCCGCCAGCGCGAAGGTGCGGACGCCCGCCGCGGCACGGTCCGCTCCCTCGCCCTTCCGCCGCTCGCGATCGAGCCCGATGAGCACACCAATCCCGAGCGCTGCGGCCAGGCCGACCGCCGATGGCTCAGCCACGGCCCGAGCACGCCAGGCAGACAACATGGTTCACCGCTGAATTTTCCATCGCCCCCGCTTCCACGACACGGGCCTGACGGAGCCATTTATGCCGCCATACGGACCGGCTCTCAACCGGGGCTAGGGCGCTCCTTCGAACTCCGACCCGAGCTGCTCCATCCCTTCGCCCTCCCGCCAGCCTTCGATGGATTCAGCCCACGCCCAGAGCTCCCGCCAGCGCTCCATCTCCACGGTGATCTCCCCTTCTTTGCCCAGCAGGAGCCCCACGAGCTCAGCCGGCGCTGCCCCACTTGCCGCAGCGGCATGTGCGAGCGCCCACCAGGCCTTGTCGCTGCCCTGGACGGTGACCCTTACCCTCACGCACACCTCATCGCTCGCCCGGAATTGGCTGCCTGTCGGGCAGTCTACCGTGTTTCTCATCTGGGATCTTGTTGGGAGATTCCCTGCGCTTCTGGTGTGGGCTCCCCGTCTTTCCTGTCCCGATCTTCGATTTGTCGCAAAGCTGTCGAAGCTCTCGGCAAGACCTTCTTGCAGGAGCGACCCATGCGCCGTCCCTACCTTTTGGAGATCGTCCCTGAGCCCGATGGCTGGCGTGTGCGTCAGCCCGGCCACACGTCAAGCTTCATCTTTGCCGACCTGGGGACGGCGATCGATGCCGCTACCGCGCCGGCGGAAACAGGCACACTAGTGCGCATCGTCGTGCGGCGTTGTGTTCAGGAACGGTTTGGCGCAACCGAAGCAGCAGCCGCCTGACCGAGCGCTGACTCACCCGTCTGCCCGCGGAGCGCGGTACACTCCCTTCATATTCTCGGAGGGACACATGGAACTTCGCTCCCTGGGACGCACCGGCGTCAAAGTCAGTAGTCTTTGCCTTGGCTGCATGATGTTCGGCGGCCGCACGCAAGCGCCCGACGCCTACGGCATCATCGACCGCGCGATCGACGCCGGCATCAACTTCCTCGATACCGCGAACGTCTACAGCATCGGGCGTTCGGAAGAAGTGACCGGAGAAGCGCTCAAGCGCAACGGCAAACGCAGCCAGGTCTTCCTAGCCACCAAGGTGCACGGGAAAATGGGCGAGGGCCCGAACGACCTGGGAAACAGCCGCCGTCACATCATCGAACAGTGTGAGTCGAGCCTGCGCCGCCTTGGCACTGACTATATCGACCTCTACCAGATCCATCGCCCACAGGCAGACATACCGATCGACGAGACGCTCCGCGCCCTCGACGACCTTGTGCGCTCCGGCAAGGTGCGCTATCTCGGCACGAGCACCTACGCCGCCTGGCAACTCGTCGAGTCGCTCTGGGTGTCGAAAGAGAATCACCTCAACCGCTTTGTCTGCGAACAGCCACCCTACAACTTGCTCGACCGGCGCATCGAGCGCGAGCTCATCCCCATGGCGCAGACCTACGGCTTCGGGATCATCCCCTGGAGCCCGCTGGGAGGCGGCCTCCTCACCGGGAAGTATCAGCGCGGTGAGCCACCTCCACCCGATACGCGGTTCGGGGCGATGGCTTCGAACCCGATTCAACAGCGCCGCTGGTCGGACCGTGTCTTCGACGTCGTCGAAGGATTGCAGCCGATCGCCAGCGACAAGGGCGTGACGCTCTCCCAGCTATCGCTGGCGTGGTGCATGCAACAGCCCGGCGTGACCAGCCCGATCATTGGGCCGCGCACGATGGAGCAGCTCGAAGACAACCTGAAGGCGGCCGAAGTGGAGATCACCGCAGAAGACCGCAAGCGCATCGACGATGTATCGCGGCGTGGTGAGATGGTCTCGCGCTTCTACGAAGCTGAATTCGGCCCCCACCCGTTCCGCGTGTAGCCCGCCCAAACCTCGCCGCATGGAGAGGGAGCGTCCACGCTCCGGCCTGCGAAGCCAGGGCGGCCGGTGCTCCCTCTCCGGCGCTACTTCTCGACGATCTCCGACGAGTGGCCGCTCGCCGCGATGAAGATGAATTCGAGGCCCTCGCCACTCTCAGCCGCGTGGACATGCGCCACACCCCGAGGGATCCAGACAACCATGCCCGGCCGCAGGTGGTGTGTCTCTTCGGGGGTGCTCACGCTCCCCTCGCCCGCCGTGATGATGATGTACTGGTCCGAATTGTGCGTGTGAAGGGCAGAGATCGTGCCGGGTTCGTAGCGGCCCTTCGACAGGTGGTTCTTGCCGAGGACCCGATCAAAGAGCGGCTGCAGCGTCGCCTTACCCACGATGAATGGCCTCGCTCGCGGGAGCGGTGGCGCCTTGGCGGAAGTATAAGTCGCGGCGGCCCGCACCAGCCGCTCTTCGAGCAAGTCCGGCCCTAACCCGAGAGCCACGATGTACTCGGGCTCGGCTTCGACGGAGATCTCTTCGTGTGCCATCTGTCCCCCCGCTGCGTGGCCCGTCGAAAGGGCCAGCGCGATGGCGCATTATGGCGCGGACGGCGATCTGCCGCATCACCGACCGTCACATCTTCACTCGGCTCCAGTCCTGTCGGGCGGATGCACTCGTGAGGATCCGGAGGCCGCTCTATCAGCGCACTCCCGGCCTGCTGGTGCCCGCGGCTTTACCGGCGGGCCAGGATTTTCTCAGGATTCCCCACTTGGTTCGTGACGAATCCTTCCATTTGGCCTACTGTTGATCCGGGAGTTGGGCCATGTCCGACAAGATGGAACGCGAAATCGAGGAGATCCTGGCGAGGCTGGACACGGACGCCCCGAATGCGCCAGAGCCAGCGCCACCGATCTCCATTATGGCGCGGCGCAAGAAGGCCGCCAGGCGGTTTGCGCCCGAACGAAGCGGCTCGGGAGGGATGCTTGGTCGTGTGAATCCGACCGCGTTTCTCTTCACCGGGGCCGGCGTGATGGTCGCGGGCCTGGTGCTCTCCAACGTCTGGCAGCCGTTCATCTGGGCGTCCTTTGCGGGCGTTGTGTTGTTCATCGGCGGGTTTCTCTGGTCGTTCCGGCGCAGTCCCGGCCCGCATGGAGCGGGCGCCGCGCCCCCGCCAAAGGGCCATTACTGGCGTGACCGCTACATCGAATACGAACCCGCGGCACCGGGGCCGATGGATCGCCTCAAGCGGCGTCTCCGCAGGCGCTGACGGCGCTGCTGCTCTGGCCTGCCCGCGGAGGGCGGGCTCTTGTTTCTCGTCCCTGTCCCGGTGGATGGCCGCTCCGCGCCCGAGCAGGTAGGCTCTGTTCACTGGTGGTCCTGGCGCTCTCGCGCCGCGGACGAACAAACGCAATGGGGTGTGCAGATGGGCAGTGCCGGACAGGTGGAGATTCCACCGCCTTCAATCGACGACGTCCTCTATGAGAAGCGCGAGTCCTTCGCTGTCCTCACGCTGAATCGTCCCGTCGTGCTCAACGCTATCAACTGGTCGATCCTTCGCCGCCTGATGTGGGCTCTCGATCGAGCGGAGGCGGACGACGAGGTGAAGTCCATCATCCTCACCGGTGCCGGACGTGCGTTTTCGGCCGGCGGCGACATCCAGTCGACGCCCCCGCCAGATAGCGAACCGGTGCCCGGCGGCAGCGAAATCACGATGAAGATTTGGGCCATGCCGAAGCCCGTTATCGCCGCTGTCCGCGGCTATGCTGTGGGCCAGGGATGTGAGCTTGCGGGGATCTGCGACTTCACCGTCGCGGCAGACGACGCGGTCTTCGGGGAACTGCAGATCCGCCACGGATTCGCACCACCCACGCTCATCACCCCATTTCTCGTTGGCATGAAGCAGGCCAAGGAGGTCCTCATGCTGGGCGAACGCATCACTGCCGCGGAGGCGCTCCGCCTGGGCATGGTGAACCGCGTCGTCGCTGGTGATCAGCTCATGGAGACGGCCGAAGAGATGGCACGAAAGCTCGCCGCGCTGCCTCAGAAAGCCGTCCGACTCAACAAGGTGCTGGTCAATCGGGCCTATGAACTGGCAGGCTTCCGCCTGGCGCTGGATTATCGCTCCGATCCAGCCGTCGCCACCTTCACCGGACAGGCTGCGAGCGAGCCCGACCCCCACCTCCAGGTGCTCCGCCAGGAAGGTTGGGAGGCGTTCCGGAAGTCGCGCGATGCACTGTACCGTGGCGAGGAAAGCGCCCGCGGATAGGCTTGCCGATCAGGCCTGCCGGTAGGCGCGGTGGCGCGTCGCAATCGATTGCAGGATGCCGAGTGAGATAAAAAGGCTCACGAGCGAGCTGCCACCCGCACTGACAAACGGCAGCGGCAGACCTGTGACGGGGAACAGGCCGATATTCACGGCGATATTGATAAACGCCTGCATGAGGATGAGCACGACGATACCCACCGCCACGAGCTGCCCCGCCGTGTCGCCCGCGATCTGCGCAGCCCGAATGCCGCGCATGAGCAGTGTCACAAACAGCGCGAAGAGCGCCATCGCGCCGGCGAACCCAAGCTCTTCACCGAGCACGCTGAAGATGAAGTCCTTGGTGGGGACCTTGAGGTAACGGAGCTGTGTCTGCTGCCCCTTTGTTAACCCCGTGCCGAACCACTGTCCCGATCCCACCGCTATCTCTGCCTGGATGTTGTTGTAGCCGGCGCCGAGCCCGTTCTGGTCCGCGTAGGGGTTGATGAGCACGGAAATACGCTGCACCTGGTAGTCCGCCACCCCGAAGGCCCAAACGAACGGCAGTATCGCCACAAAAATCGCGCCCATCACGATCAGATGGCTGCGCGAGACGCCGGCGACGATGACAACCCCGAGCCAGATGGCGAGGAAGACGACGCTCGTGCCGAGGTCCGGTTCGATGAAGACAAGCCCGGCAGCGGGCGCCACGATCGCCAGGGAGAGCAGGAGGGTCTTCAGCTCTTTCGCGTCGCCCCCGTGTTCGCTGAAGAATCGCGCCAGCGCGAGGATCGTGGCAAGTTTCGCGAACTCCGACGGCTGGAGCTGGATCGGCCCAATCGTGAACCAGCGCGTCGAGCCGAACGCCGTGTGGCCGATGACGAGAATCGCGACGAGTGCCAGCAGGCCGATGAAATACAGCACCCACGAATAATGCGTGAGGTGGTGGTAATCCAACTTCGAGGCCACCAGCATGCCGATGAAGCCCACCACGGCAAACACAGCCTGTTTCACGACCGGGTTGGAAAAGCTCGCGGTGGGACCGGTGTAGACACGGCTGGACCCGCTATAGATGAGCGCCAGTCCCATCGCCACCAGTCCAAGCGCCGCCAGCACGAGGATGTAGTCGAAGCGATCCCAACCGCGGAAGACCCCCGTCCGGCGGCGGGTTGAACCGAGGCTCGTCCCGAAGCTCAGCGCACTCATGGCTTCACATGGTCGAAGAAGTATTTCAGGATCTTGCCAGCCGTGGGCGCGGCCTTCTCACTGCCGATGCCGAGGTCGTAGTACACCGTGACAACCACCTGTGGGTCGTTAAAGGGGGCAAAGCCTGTGAACCAGGCGTGTGATTTGGTCTTGCCATCCGCGGGATCGATGAACTCCGAAGTGCCCGTCTTCCCGGCAATGTCGAGTCCAGGGATCTGGGCGGTCGAGGCCACCCCTTGCTGGACGCCGAGGTGCATGCCTTCGCGGATCACCTGCAGGTTCGCAGCAGACACGGGGACAGTCTTCCACTCTGGCAAAATCTTCTTGATGACGGCCCCGGTCGGCGAGTGGATCTCGGTCACCAGGTGCGGCGTCAGGAGCTTGCCACCGTTGGCCACGGCCGCAGTCATGCGCGCAACCTGGAGTGGTGTGGCTGTGACGTCGCCCTGGCCGATGGCCATGAAGCAGGTGTCGGCGTAATACCACTGCCGGTCCTGGGGATTGAAGCCCGGGCCGCTATGGTCGCGGGCTTTCTGCTGGGCGCTGGGGATGAGGCCGTCCGCTTCATTGGGTAGGTCTATCCCGGTCGGGGCGCCAAATCCGTAGGCGCGGGCATAGCTCCCGAGGATGGCGGCCGCCTTCTCATAGTCGTCGCTCCCGCCGAGTGCCTTGGTCTGTCCATAAATCCCGCACGATGCCATATAGAAGTAGATGTCCGACGACCATTCGATCGCCTGCCGCAGGTCAATCAGGCCCTGTACGCGCCAGTCGTAGAGATTGTAGATGACCCCGTTCACGCCCTTCACTTCGAGGATCGTGCTGGGCACGTTCCACGTCGTGTTGGGCGTGATGAGCCCCGTCTGCAGTGCCGCTGACGCTGTCACCAGCTTGAAGGTCGAACCCGGAGCAGCCTGGGAGACCGCGTGGTTGGTGAGCGGCGTGTGGACGTTGTCGTTGTTCCAGGCAGTGATTGCCGCGACGTTTGCCGGGCTGGAACGATTCTCGTAGGCGTTGTTGTCGTACGTCGGGACGGAGGAGAGGGCGTACACCTCGCCGGTCTTCGCGCTCATGACGACCGCGGCCGCGACGCGAGCGTTGCCCCCCGCGTCGTTCATCGTCGCCGTAAGCAGGTCCGAGACGTATTTCTGCAGGCCCGCATCGATCGATAGCTTGAGGTTGTTCCCGGGCACCGGTTCCTTGGTCTGGAGGGCGGAAATGAGGTGCCCCTGGGCATCCTGTTCGTTGGCTGTGAATCCCACCGTGCCACGCAGTGTGTCTTCGTATTGGGCTTCGAGCCCGTCCCGTCCGATCCACTCGTTGTACTGATAGCCCTTCTGCTGGATCAGCGCGAGGTCTTCCTGATAGAGCGGGCCAGTGTAGCCGAGGATGTTCGAAAATGCTGTGCCTGCCGGGTAGGAGCGGCCCGGCGTGACTGTCAGGCTGACGCCAGGCATGTTTGTCGAAGCCTCATCCAACGTGAGCGCTTCAGCGTTGGTGAGGTGGTCCTTCAACGTGAGCTGTTGGTCGCCAACCTTGTTCTTCTCGGCCGCATCGACTTTCGTCTGGATCTCCAGCGCCGGCACCCCCGTCAGGCTTTCGAGCTTCCGGTAGATGGCATAGCGTGTGGCCGGGGCGGCCGGCAGCAGGTCCGGCACGAGCGAGGCCGCATAGACCGGCGTGTTCTGGACGAGTGGCACACCCGTGCGGTCTGTGACGAGGCCCCGCGGCGGCAGGATGTTCGTCTGGATGATGTGGTTCTCGCGCGAGCGTTGCGCGTAGGTGCTGCCGTCGATGACCTGCATCCAGAAGAGCCGGACGCCGAGCACGCCGAAGAGGAGGAGGACGGACGTGCGCAGGGCGTTCAGATTCCCATGCGGTCGGTTGCGGCTGCGAGTCGTTGGTCCGCTGGAGTGAGGGCCTTCGTCGTCGAATAAACTCATAGGCTGTATCCGCC
>Ga0307374_10010303_pt1 | contig 13574 bp, 17 predicted proteins | sample OX3MG_FD_202532 | JGI IMG/M metagenome (GOLD analysis project Ga0307374, IMG submission 202532) | Soil microbial communities from Risofladan, Vaasa, Finland - OX-3 | ecosystem: Environmental > Terrestrial > Soil > Coastal area > Acid sulfate soil | place: Finland: Risofladan, Vaasa | collected...
TCGGGATACGCAGCTCAACCGTGCCGGCGCGGGTCTGCCAGTCGCGGTCGCGGTAGCCGTTGCGTAGGTTCTGCCGCTCCGCCGTCCGCTCGCCGGGGGCGGCGGCGCACAGGCTCTCGGTCTCCAGCGCCATCAGCCGCTCGGCGGCGAAGCCGATCATCTCGCGCAGGAAGCCGGTGTCGGAACCCTTTTCCAGGAGCTCGCGAAGGGCGATCTTGTCATTGGTCATCGTGGTGGTCCTCGGGTTGGGGTTGCGTCTCGCAACCCAACCCTACCCGGAGCCGCCACGGTGACCACCTGCGCGGCCACCGCTGTGGATAAGTGGCCCGCCTGCGCCAGACTCTCGGCGGTCGCTCCGGCGGGCCACTTACCCACAGCTCCTACACCACTCGGGGGGACACGACCTGATGACGCGCAGGCAGCCGACCTGATTCAGGAATACGAGGCCAAGATCGCGGCCCTGGAACGCATGGTGGGCCGCCAAGCGTTGGAGCTCGAGCTGCTAAAGGGGGCTTTGAGGCATGCTCCCCGGCCGAAAAGCGGGACCACCTCCGTCGTCACCGGCCCCGTGGCGTCACCGTCAGCAGAGGGTGCGAACTGATGGGCCTGGCGCGCTCTACCTTCTATGATGCTTTGCCTGCGCCCATGACGCCGAGTGAGATTCTCACACGGATCAACGCGATCTGCGACGAATTCGAGTGCTACGGCTATCGCCGTGTTGGTGCCGCGCTACGCCACCAGGGTGTGATCGTGAACAGCAAGAAGCTGCGACGCCTGATGCGAGAGAACGGCCTACAGCCAAAACGACGGCGGCGTTACGTCATCACGACCGACAGCGATCCTGCCGGACCGATCTTCCCGGACCTGGCCAAAGATGTCGTTCCCGATCGCCCGAATCAGCTGTGGGTCGCAGACCTGACCTACGTCGCCATCCCGGGCGGCTTCGTCTATCTCGCCGCCATCCTCGATGCGTGGTCACGAAAGGTCGTCGGGTACGCGATCAGCCGATCGATGGATGCCCGTATCGCTGTCGCCGCCCTGAAGTCGGCCATCAGGGGGCGCGAACCCCCAAAAGGCTGCATCCACCACTCCGACCGCGGATCGCAGTATGCTTCTGAGATCTACCGCGCTCTGCTCGCTGCTCACGGTCTGGCAGGCTCGATGAGCCGCCGCGGCAATCCTTACGACAACGCGCAGGCAGAGAGCTTCATGAAGACGTTGAAGGTCGAAGCCGTCTACCTGGCCGCCTACGAGACATTCGAGGATGTCACCGCCGACCTTCCCCGCTTCATCGATCAGGTCTACAATGCTCGTAGGCTGCATTCGGCACTCGGCTATCTGAGCCCGGTGCAGTTCGAGGATCAACACGCTCGGCAGACGGTCAAATCAGCAGCTTGATCCTGTCCACCCCCAGGGGCGCACTCCATAGGGGGGTCAAAATTGCACGCCGAAACACACGCCGTGCGGTGGGGGCAAAAACAAACCCCCCGGAACAAGCGTTCTCGGGGGGTCAACTGTCGGTGGTTGCGGGTGAACTCCCCCAGCATGACTTGCTGTTCCGGGCAGCGGCATAAGCCGGCCAGCGTGCCAGCATGGAGTCGAGGACGCCAGCCTGCCGAATGAGCGCACGCATCGCCTCACCGATAACGATGAACTGGACATCGTGGCCTCGAAGAGAGAGGTCCAATCGACGCCTGCATGCCCGCCGCGAGCCCTGCTGGCGCTGACCGTTGCAACGGAAGGGTGGCCGCGGAGACGAGGATGGCTTTATGGGGCGTAACCGCGTCCGGGCAACTGCACAGACAGAGGATGGCTTCGCCGTCAAGGCGTGGTCGGCTGCCGGAGAACTTGACCTCTTGACCGATGCCGTCCGGCGGAAGATAGATTGTGGCACCGCTTACGGTATGGTCGAAGGCCGCGGATCTGGCTATGTGCGGCGTACCTTTTGTCGTTGCACGCAGGCTTATGCCGTCGCGTTGGAGGACACGTACCAATGACGTCCAAATCGGATGATGACTGCACGGTAGAGGTCAGTTCCCCGGTCTGCGCAATGCACGAGGCAGACGATGCTTATATGGGCTATTTCACAAAGGAAGACTTGATCGGGGCCCTTAACGAAATACTTGAGGCGGAGCGCGCCGGAGCGAGAGTTACCCTCGAGAGCGCACGCACGGCGGGCGCCGGCCCGATCGCCGAACTGATGAGCACCGTCCAGAAAGACGAAGCGCGCTGGTGCGCCATGCTGCTCCGCTACGTCAAAGCACTTGGGGGCACACCTTCTTCGAAGGTTGGCGCCTTCTATGACAAGGCGATGGCCATCGCGGAATTGGGGCCGCGCACCGCGTTCCTCAATCGCGGTCAAGGCTGGGTCGCACGAAAGCTGCGCGAGATGCTGCCCCGCGTTCGCGACGACCGGCTCCATGCCGATCTCACCGAGATGCTGCGATCCCATGAGGCCAACATCGCCCTCGCCAACGACGTTGTCGCCCGCGCTCAATAAAGGGCCGATCGCGCTCTTGTCGGGCCAGGCGAGACAGGATCAGCGCTCGTTCATCACCGAGGATATCAATCCGGAGGTTGATTGCTGGAACCGGCAGGAGGCGAGGCGCTATCGATTGCGGCGCGTGATCGAACGGCCTGCCGCCATGTGTCGATTTCCGCCGTGTCGGCAGGGAGAACACTGAATAAGGGGCCGCCAAGTTTTGCCCAAGCTTTCTCGAAGGCAGGGGAAATTGATGTCAGAAGTGGGACATGGGTTTCGACGGCGGCTTTGAACGCAGCCGCAAGCCCGCCTCCGGCTGCTTCAAGCTTGCCGAACTTGCTCAACACGACGAGCTCACATCCCGCGGCAATGTCCCGCCGTACCGCTTCGGCCGCTGCAAGAGCGCCGGCTCCCTCAAGGTGGCAGGCTGTCGATTCAGCTCCGAGATCCTGGAATATCGGGAACAGCTCGCCATTGGCGATGTTTCGCAGAAAGCCGGCGGTGCAAGCACGGTCGGCAAGGCCGTGGCTTTCAGCGATGACGCCGGCCATGCGAACAGCTGGCTTCCACCGATCGACCAGCACGCGGAAGATTTCCTGGACTGCCGCACTCGGCGCGCCCTGAACCACCGCGATCATCTTCACCTGACCTTCCACCACACCCTCCTGTCATTCGCGATTCTCTCGGCGTAACCTGGCCCGAACGGCGCCGACCCGTAGCGCAGCACAAAGTGCCCGAAGGCGGCGGCCCAGAGACATACCGAGATGGCCAGAAGCGGCACGGTTCTAGTCGCCGCGATTATGGCGGCGGCGCTTTCGGGCACAAGTGCGCCAAAGACGGCCGGGCGCAACGCTCCGACAGGCGTGCCGACGCTGGACATCTCAGCAACCCGGCATCAGTCGGTCGCGTTCCCGGGCAGCCGGTGGCGATATGTCTCGACCCCCAGTGCAAGGCTCTGAGCGATGCGTTGCGCGGCCGCCTCGAAGCGCGGTGCCTCGGCGGGGCAGATACTGTGCGCGGTCATGGCGAATAGATCGAGCCAACGGACGAAGTGGGTGCGTCCGACCGATAGCGCCATGTGTTTCTGCATGGGTGTTCCATGATAGCGGCCGGACTTCAGCATGACAGAGGACCAGAATGCGCACATCTGGCCAAGATGCGCGTTCCAGTCACGGATACGCTGCTCGAAAATCGGGCCGAGCCACAAATCGCGGCGGATCTCCGCGTAGAACGCATGCACGAGGCGCGCGATCATCGCCTCGTCGATCGTCTCGAAGATTGGGCCATCGGCGGCACTCACCACGTCCGCCGCGGTTGCAGCGGTCATGTAGGAACTCCATTATCAGCATCTGGAGTACCTAGATAACACCCTTTTCAGTAAGCACAATACCCAATTAAGGCAAGCCCATGAGACTGACTCAATTTACCGATTTTGGGATGCGCGCCCTCATCGTTCTGGCCGATCGCGACGGCGAGGTGGTGAGCACCGCGGCGATCGCCGAGTTGCTTGATGTCTCCGTGCATCACATGGCGAAGGTGCTGCAGGCCCTGGGAGCCGCCGGATTCGTCCGCAGCCTGCGCGGCAAGCAGGGCGGGGTCACGCTCGCCCGACCCGCCGCCGCGATCCGTGTCGGTGCCGTCGTGCGGGCTCTGGAAGCGGACCAGCCCTTGGTCGAGTGTTGCCGAAGTGATGGCGGTGCCTGCGTCCTCACCCCCGCCTGCCGACTGCGTTCCATTCTCGTCGCCGCCGAACAGGCGTTCCTCGCCCATCTCGAACGCTTCACCCTTGCCGATTGCCGCATTCCTAATCTTGCCCGATGGCTGGTGCCGGCCCATGTCGATAAATAGGCGTTGCTGGTGCTGATATGGCCTCGGATGGCCTTCTCATTGTCTATTGGCGTGGAGAGGGCGCGATGATGCACCGCTCGGCGGGTCCGGCCTCGCGCGCTACCCATACAGGCGACCGCGTGGCCGCAGCGCGGCCCGGAGCCCCGACACCCGTTCGCGGCGGCCCAGCTGCACCCGCTGCCGAACGCCGCCGATGACCGCCATCCCGCGCTACCGCCCGCATCAGGGTCCGGCCCTTCTGTCGGCCGGGTTCCGCCCGTTCTTCCTGCTCGCCGGCTGCGTCGCGGCGGTGGGCATCCCGTTGTGGCTGCTGGCCTTCGCCGGGATCGCCCAGATGCCCAGCGCGTTCCCGCCGCTTGTCTGGCACGTGCACGAGATGGTGTTCGGGTTTGGCCTCGCCACCGTCGCGGGGTTCCTGTTCACCGCGGTCCCCAACTGGACTGGGCGGATGCCGCTGCAGGGCGCGGGCCTGGGGTGGCTGGTCGGGCTATGGGGGCTCGGCCGCCTCGCGGTGTTCGGCTCAGCCTGGATCGGCGAGGCGGTGGCCGCACCGCTAGACCTCGCCTTTCCCGCCGCGCTCGTGGCCGTGATGGGGCGCGAGATACTGGCCGGGCACAACTGGCGCAACCTGCCGATCCTTGGCGCCCTCGGCAGTCTGCTCGCCGCCGATGCGTGGGTGCATCTCGGCGTGCTCGGGGTGGTTGCGCACCCGCAGGGCGGTAACCGGGCGGGCGTGGCGGTGCTGCTGCTGCTGATCAGCATGATGGGTGGGCGGTTGATCCCGAGCTTCACCCGCAACTGGCTGGCGCGCACGTATCCCGCTGCCCGGATGCCGGGGCCGTTCGCGACGGTGGATCGCGTCGCGCTTGGCGCTGTCGCGTTCGCCCTGCTGGCTTGGGTCGTGGCGCCGGGCGCCGCGGTAAGCTCCTGGGCCGCGCTCGCCGCCGGCTTGCTGCTGCTCGGCCGCCTGGCGCGCTGGCAGGGCTGGCGCACCTGGCGGGAGCCGCTGCTGCTCGTGCTGCATGTCGGCTACGCTTGGCTGGCGGGTGGGTTCCTGTTGCTCGGGATCGCCGGGCTGACCGGATGGCTGGCGCCGGCCGATGCGGTGCACGGGCTGGCGGTGGGGGCGGTCGGAACCATGACCCTGGCGGTGATGACCCGCGCCACCCTGGGCCATACCGGGGGGGTGCTGCATGCCGGACCGGGGACCTGCGCCGCCTATGCGCTGGTGGGCCTCGCCGCGCTGCTGCGGCTGGCAGCACCACTGGCCGGGCATGACGCGCTGCTGCTGCTCGTGCTGGCCGGCGCGGCTTGGAGCGGCGCGTTCGGGCTGTTCGTGATCCTGTATTTCGGGTCGCTCACCCGGCTGCGGCCCCGCCGCTCCGACACACCGTGAAGGGGGCGCGGCGGTCGGGCAGAGCGGGGGAGACTTGCTCGGGCACGGCGCGGTGCTAGCCTCGGTCGTGCCACGGCCGGCACGACGGCCGGATGCGGAGGGCCGGTCGAGCCGGCCCGTGGAGGTTCCGATGACAGCACGACTTGACGCCAACCGGCTGGCCCCCGAAGGCCGCCAGGCAATGGCGGGGTTGCAGGCCTATGTGAACCGCAGCGGGATCGAGTCCACGCTGCTGGAGCTGGTGAAGATCCGCGCCTCGCAGATCAACGGTTGCGCCTTTTGCCTCGCCATGCACATGCGCGATGCCCGCGCGCAAGGCGAGCGCGAAGCGCGCCTGGACCTGCTCCCCGCCTGGCGGGAGGCGCCCCTCTATACCGCGCGTGAACGGGCTGCCCTGGCCTGGACCGAGGCGGTGACGCTGATCGCCGACGGGCACGTGCCGGACGCGGTTTATGAAGCCGCACAGCGAGAGTTCGGCGATAAGGAGCTGGTCGATCTCACCTATGTGGTGGTCGCAATCAACGGCTGGAACCGGCTCGCCATCGCCTTCCGCAAGCCGCCCGAGGTGGCGGACGCCGCCGCGTAACGCGGTTCCCGCAGAAACCGCCCCGCGCGCGCGGCGTGAAACATCTTCCGCCTGCCTATTTCGCGCTGGTGATGGCCACCGGGATCATCTCGATCGCCGCGCGCGATTTCCAGTTCCCGGTCCTGGCGACCGGGTTGTTCGTGTTCAATCTGGCCGCCTACGCGGTGCTGACAGCGCTGACCGTGCTGCGGGCGATCCGCTATACGCGGCTGTTCTTCGCCGACATGACCGACCACCGCCTCGGCCCCGGCTTCTTCACCGCAGTCGCCGGGTCGTGCATCCTAGGCACCCAGTTCATGCTGATGACGCACAGCCTAGCGGCGGCAACCTTCCTTCTCGCGCTCGGCGTCACGCTCTGGATTGGCCTCACCTACACGATCTTCACCGCGTTCACGGTCAAGCGGTACAAGCCGCCCCTGGAAGAGGGGATCACCGGGGCCTGGCTGATCGCGGTGGTCGCCACCCAGTCGATCGCGGTGTTGGCGGCGCTCGTTGCGCGCGACTGGCCGCAACCCTATCGCCTGGATCTTAATTTCTTCGCGTTGTCGATGTGGCTGTGGGGCGGGATGTTCTATATCTGGATCATCTCGCTGATCTTCTACCGCTACAGCTTCTTCGCCTTTTCGCCGGGCGACCTGACGCCGCCCTACTGGATCAACATGGGGGCGATGGCGATCTCCACCCTGGCCGGCGCGCGCCTGGTGCAGAACACACCGGACGCGCCTTTCCTCGATTCGCTGCTGCCATTCCTGAAGGGGTTCACGGTATTCTACTGGGCCACCGGGACGTGGTGGATTCCGATGCTGCTGGTGCTTGGCGTCTGGCGGCACGTGATCCAGAGGTTCCCGCTGCGCTACGACCCGCTGTACTGGGGGGCGGTGTTCCCGTTGGGGATGTACACCGTCGCCACACGGCAGATGGCGACGGCACTCGATCTGCCGTTCCTGGACCCGCTGCCGCCGGTGGTGTTCGCGTTCGCACTTGCCGCCTGGGCGCTGGCCTTCGTCGGGTTGCTGTGGGAGCTGCGCAAACTGCTGCCGCGCCCGCACTGAGGCGCGTGGGTCCGGCGGCTAGAACTCGAGGGCGCCGGCACTCGCGAACCGCGGCCTGCCCAACGCGATGCGCGGTCTCGGGGCGGTGCATCTCGCGTTCGGGCGGCCGACCAGGGGTAGACCCGCCCCTTGGCGTGGACGTAGATGACCGCACCCGGCATGTCGCGGAACATCGTGATACAGAAGAGCGGATCGTCGAGTATCATCACTCCGGCCGCCCCGTGCATGCCACGCTCGGCCCGGCCTTATCGCTGGCACACAGCGGGCAGCAAAGGTATTCATCGGAGCGCCGAACGATCACTTGATCAGTGCGACTATGTCACGAAGACGTGGGTGTTCTGCCGTTTCAAGCCATTCAAATACTACCATCTCTGTGGTCACGATCTCCGCACCATTCCGCTCCATTCGCCGGATCGCGGCGTCCTTATTCTCTGAACGACGCGAACCGACCGCGTCGCGCACGACATAGATGCGCCGGCCTGCGTTCAGCAAACCCATCACGGTCTGGAGCACGCAGACGTGGGCTTCACATCCTGACACGATAACATCATGCCGACCCAGGGTCGCCTCGAGAAAGCCAGCCGTGCGACACGCATCGAACGTCATCTTGTGCACGAGGCGGCCGGTGTCGGACCGAAGCTCCGGCACCGTGCTGCCGAGGCCGTTGGCGTTCTGCTCGGTGAACAGGATCGGCACCTGAAGCATCTCCGCTGCATCGAGAAGGCGTCGCGCGTTGGCAACGACCTGGATGCCGTCATCGATTGCGGGCATGAGTCTAGACTGAAAATCCACGGCCAGCAAAGCCGCACTCTCGCGATTGATGGTGGGCATGCTTCATGGTCCTTCTCTGAAGATCTACGGCATATTGTCCAAGCTTACCTCAACCCGCGGCAGAGGTGCATCCTCATCGATAACATAGGCTGTGACGGGGCCCTTAGCGATACGCGGCCGGCCCTGGGGATGGCGCATCACGAGGAAGCCGACCAGCGCCAGATTGACGAGGTTGAACATCACGCCGGAGCCGAAGGCCGGCGCGTAGAAGCCAAAATGATCATAGATGCGCCCGGCAAACCAACTGCCGAATGCCATTCCGCTCATCGCCGTGAACAGCACCAGCGGGATGCGCCACGACGCCTCCTCCGGCGGGAACAGGTCGCGGATCGACACCACATAGGCGGGGATGATGCCCGCGAAACCGAATCCGTAGGCAGCGGCAACAACAAACAGCCCCGCCTCGTTCTGGGTCAGCAGGAAGGCGCCGATCGACACCGCCTGAAAGGCGGATCCCGCGAGCACGGTCTTCAACCCGCCGTGACGGTCGGCGAAGGCGCCCCAGAGCTGCCGCGAGATGAATGCGCAGCCCAGCAGCACCGACAGCATCGTCGCGCCCGTCGCCGTGCCGATGCCGATGTCCCCGCAGAACGCCACCAGATGTGCCTGGGGGATCGCCATCGGCACGCAGCAACAGACACTCGCCGCGCAAATGATCGCCTGCACGACATTGGGCCGCAGCCCGAGCACGCGCGTCCGGGGTTCCGGGATCGCCACATGCCGGGTTCCGGCATGCTTGCCTCCGGCGCCAAACACGTCCGGGGCCGGGTAAAGGAACAGGGTGGCGAGCGGCAGCACGCCCAGCAAAACAACGCCCGCGTAACCCAGATAGGCGATCCGCCAGCCGGCCCCGGCGATCAGCCGTTCGAATACGGCGGGCCAAATCATCCCTGCGACGTATTGGCCGGATGAGATCAGCGCGATGGCGGTGCCGCGCCTCCGATCGAACCGGCGACTGACGTAGATCACCAGCGGTGGATAGATTGCTCCCATTCCCAAAAAACCGATCAGCACGCCATGCCCGACGAAAAGTGCCCAGACGTGTCCGGTCGATGACAGCGCGAGCCCCAACGCGACCATGACGGTGCCCATTAGCACGCTGTTGCGAATCCCAATCCGATCGGCAAGCCAGCCCATGATGATACCGCCAAGCCCGGTCCCGATCCAGGTCAGCGCGCCGGCAAGCGCCAGGATTGAGCGCGATACACCGAGATCAAGCTCCATCGCCCGGAGCCCGACCACGATCAGCAGAGTCGAACCGTAGGCCACCGAAAGGATCGCAAGCGTTACCCCGGCCGCGATCCACGAGGCGCGACTCTCGATCGAGGGGGGCGGAGGATCCGCAATGGACGAACCGAGGTCATCCCGCATGAAGCAATTCCTACCGCCTAAGTCTCAATGCTGGACGGGTGCCCGGCCGGGCACCATTGCCCGCGCTTCATGTCAGCAATGCGGCCCGCCGTTTCCGGTGCGCTCCATGCTTCATCCCGACCCCCCCCTGATCCGTCCACACCATTTCAGACCGGCACCAGCGACCGCCGTGGCTCTGGCGGCAACTCGACACGGATCGAGTCGCCAGGCCGTACCAGGCCTCCAATCAGGACGATGCCCATCACGCCCGCCTTGCGAATGAGCCTGCCCTGCTCGTCACGCCCGAGCACGGCGGCCATCAGACCCGGCTGAAAATCGTTCGACTGAGCGCAAGGATTGCGTAGGCCGGTTACCTCGACCGCTGCCCCATCGCCCAGGTGCAATCGGGTGCCGGTCGGCGGCCCGAGCAGGTCGATGCCGCGCGTGGTGATATTCTCGCCGATCTGCCCAACCGATACCCGGAAGCCGGCGGTCCGCAGTTCGTCCAATAGCTCGTCGTGGACCAGATGAATCTGGCGCAGGTTAGGCTGGGTCGGGTCGCGCGCAACTCTTGAGCGGTGCTTCACGGTCTCGCCCATATGCGCATCGCCCTCTACCCCCAGTCCCCGCAGAAGCCGGATGCTGCCCTGTGTCGCCTTACCGAACGTGTGTGTCGCGCTGCGGGACACCGCGGTTACTATGCCATTCATTGGCTTGTGCTCCTCTCTGGCAGACGGCACGGAACGAGCATGCGACAGATCGTCCGACAGCCTCCAGCGTGATAAGATCTGTCAGCCACGCGCCGGCAACCCATCAGAAACCTGTCGATCAGATGTTCCTCAGCCGGATGTGATACGCTACCCTACGGCGGCGCGCTTCGCCGCCGGGCGGCCGATCTCCACGCGCCAGACCTCCGGCCCCTGCTCCAGGTAGCGCCACAAGAAGGCGCCGTGATGTTCGGCGTCGAGTTGGTGGTAGAGTGGTCGCGGATCGTGGTCGTTCACCAACTCAAACTTCGCGCCGGCCGGCAACGCCTCATACGCGGCGAAAATGCGCTGGTGCCGCTCCGCGGGCACCAGCGTGCGCACGTCCAGAATGCGAGTTTCACTCACGGTCTGTATCTCCTTGGTTCGGGGGGGCGAGCGTGGCCTTACAGTCCATAGTATGTGCCGCCGCAGTCAGCCGTTCTGCTTCCCGCCTGTGGGGAAGGCGCGGCAAGGACCTGCCGGCCGCGGCAATACGGCGAGCCCTCTCGACGGTATCGCCGCGGGCGAGCAGCGCCGGGACCAGCGGGCCGTTGCGGCCGCCGACCTCATCCGTTGCAGGACCGGGCGCGGTTACGATTAAAATGGCTGCACCACCACCATGATGACGATCAGGCCCACCAGAACAACGGGGACCCCCGCAGCCACCCGGTAGAAGCCGGGCGTCCTGATATTACGACTGGCGCGGAAACTGCGGCGCCATTTCGACAGCGCCCCGTGGAACGCGCTCATCAGCAGGACGGCGATGAGCTTGGTCCACCACCAGCCGGCTGACCAGGACATGGCACCGGGTGTAAGGATCAGGACGGTGCCGAATAGCCATGCGGCAATCATGGTCGGATTGATCGCAAGCTTCATCAGCCGCCGCTCGACGTCTGACAAGCGCGGGGTGGCCGCATCGCTTCCGGAACACCGCGCATGCTCCACATAGAGCCAGGGCAACGTGAGCATGCCAGCCATCCACAGGATCACGGAGATCACGTGCAAGGCCAAGGTCAGGCGATAGAACGGCAGGAGGGCGTCAATCGTCATGGGAGCGCCATCTACCGCGCCACGAAGGCCTTCTCGATGACAAATTCACCGGGCCGGCTGGCGCTGCCCTCCCGGAAGCCGCGCCTGACCAGGAGCGCCCCCAAATCCGCGAGCAGCGCGGTACTGCCGCAGATCATCGCACGATCGGTCGCTGGGTCGAGAGGCGGCAGCCCGAGATCCGTGCCCATTTTGCCGCTTTCGATCAGCGCGGTGATGCGCCCCGGCGTCCGGAACGGTTCGCCGGTCACGCTCGGATAGTAGATCAGCCGTTCTCGTACCATTTCGCCAAGCAGTTCATGCCGTGGCAGCTCTTGTGAGATGTGCTCGGCGTGAACCAGTTCGCTCACCAGGCGGCTGGTATGGGTAAGCACCACGCGATCAAACCGCGCGTAGAGATCGGGGTCCTTGATCAGGCTCAGGAACGGCGCAAGACCGGTCCCGGTCGCAAAAAGATACAGCGTACGACCGGGCAGCAGACTGTCCTGCACCAGCGTGCCGGTCGGCTTGCGCCCGATCAGAACCGCCGCTCCGGGCGCGATGTGCCGGAGCCGCGACGTAAGCGGGCCATTCGCTATCTTAATACTGAGGAACTCGAGCGCATCGTCGTAAGGGGCACTGGCCATGCTGTAGGGTCGCAGAAGCGGGCGGCCATCGACCATGAGGCCGAGCAAAGTGAACTGGCCGCTTTGGAAGCGAAATCCGGGGTCGCGGGTGAGGGTGAAGCTGAACAACCGCTCGGTCCAGTGCCGCACGCCGAGCACGGTTTCTCTGCCCAGAACTGCCGGGCCGGCAGACGCCGCACGATCAGCAGCCTCTGGACCAGGCGACTGGGCCGCTGAAAGTCCAGCATCCTCAGATATCAGTCGCGTGGAATGGTGCATGCATGACCTCATATCACCCGGAACGAGACACACTTAGGACTTAGTTAAGATCGCTCCCAACAGGCTCTACCGGCCATCCTATTCGGCCGATGCCGGGGTGAGCGTTGCAAGCGCCTCACGGACGATCTTCTTGCGGGGAGCTGCCACCGCATCGGCACATAAGTACCTGTGAATACAAGCCGCTACCGCACGCCCGTCACGGATCGCCCACACCGCGAGTGAAGGGCCGCGCGAGAGATCACCGGCGGCGAAGACGCCCGGGAGATTTGTGGCGCCCGTCTCCGGGTCCACCTTAACGACGCCGTTCTCGGTCGTTATAAGTCCATCGGCGCCGTACGCTGCCGGGAGTTCCGGTTGGCTCCCGGTCGCAGATATGGTCATATCAGTGTCGATCGTTCTCTGTTCGACCTTATATCCGTTCGCATTGCTCCGCCGCACCACCAGCCGGCCACCTTCATCCACTCCACACGAACCCACCGCCGCCTCGACCATCGTGACGGTGTTCGGAAAGTAGCTCTCGATCTCGGTCTGCCAGAGAACCTGCACGCCCTCGGCCTGCGCCTTGTTGAGTTCTCGACGAGATCCGGAACGGTCGAGCTCGCCACGCCGATAGAGACAGGCCACGCCCAGACAACCTTGACGCAAGGCGGTGCGAACGCAGTCCATCGCCGTATCGCCGCCACCAATGACGATAACACGCCGGCCGCGGGCATCGAGACGCTCTACGTCAACTCCGTCGGGCAGGGCGGCGCCTGGCTCCTGCATGCTGGCCAGCAGATAGGTCAGGCCATCGATCAACGTCCCTTCGCCCGCGCCGGGTAGCGCCGGTCGGTTCGCGCGATAGGCACCCAGCGCCAGCAGGATCGCGTCGTGCCGAGATGCGAGCTCGGCCAAGGTCGCGTCCCGGCCCAGCGCGAAGCCCCCGATAAAGCGGGCGCCGGCATCAAGGACGAGTTGACCACGGCGGGCGATGGCCGGCTTCTCGAGTTTGAACCCGGGGATGCCGAACCGGAGCAGTCCGCCAGGCAAGCGGTGGCGATCATAGAGAGTGACTGCGTATCCGCGCGCCCGAAGTTCTTCGGCCGCGGCAAGACCGGCAGGTCCGGCTCCGACGATGCCCACATGGTGTTGCCGCTCGACGCGCGGGATACGCGGGCGCGCCCAGCCCTTCTCGAAAGCCAGGTCACCGAGAAACTGCTCCACCGCGCCGATCGTCACGGTGCCATGCCCAGCCTGCTCCAGCGTGCAGGCCCATTTGGCTTCGCACAAACGGTCCTGGGGACAGATGCGACCGCAGATCTCCGGGAGATTATTGGTGGATTCGGCAAGGCGATAGGCTTCCTCGAACCGTC
>Ga0307374_10010305_pt1 | contig 13572 bp, 10 predicted proteins | sample OX3MG_FD_202532 | JGI IMG/M metagenome (GOLD analysis project Ga0307374, IMG submission 202532) | Soil microbial communities from Risofladan, Vaasa, Finland - OX-3 | ecosystem: Environmental > Terrestrial > Soil > Coastal area > Acid sulfate soil | place: Finland: Risofladan, Vaasa | collected...
TTTCCAGCCACGTGCTCCACATGGCCGTCGAAATCGTGTCCGGCATCTCCTGCATCCAGGGCAGGTTCGCGTGCGTGCCATCACCAAACTGCAGCGATGCGTAGGGCAGAAAGCTAAACGGATATTCCTGCGCGGCGCCGTCAAACTGCGGCTCCGAGACTTTGGCCGGAGCCGGCAGGCGATGGGCCGTCTGCACCGCGGGCGAACCCTTGATCCCGGCGCTCCACCAGCCGCCCTTTGACTGCACTTCGCTCCAAAAATCGTCCGCCGCCTTGGCCGAAACCGAACCCGGATGGCTGCGAAGCGGATCAAAGGCCGCCTGGAGCACGTCCTGGTACGTTTTCCACGGCAGCGCCTTGCCTACATCGCCGCCCACCTGGTGCGCCACGTCCAGCAAAACATCCGGCATGGCCCGCGTGTGGTGCAGCGGATTCATCGCCGGCGGCGCGAGGCTTGCCACGGCCTGCGTGGTTCCCGATTCCGGAATGTTGTCAACCCAGGATTCCAGATAGGAATGGTCCGGCAGGATCAGATCCGACAGGATGCTGGTCTCATCCACAAAACTTCCAAAGCTTGCGATAAACGGAACCTTCTCCAGCGCTTCCCGCACTCGCCAGGCCGGTGGGCTGGCAAAGGCCGGATTGGCGTTATAGATCAGCAGGGCTTCAACCGGAGCCGATCCCGCCAGGATACCCTCGCACAGCGCGCGGACAGACAACCCTTCCTTTGCGGGGACAAAGTCCGCCACCGGCGCCTGCGGTGTAAAGCTCATTCCGCCCGGCTTCCCGACACTTCCCAGCAGAGCATTCAGCGCGTTGGCCGCCAGCGCATTGGCAAGCCCGTTGGTCTGGGCCAGCGACGCTCCGCCGATCAGGGCCACGGCGGGCGCGTGCGCCGCCATCTCCCGTGCCAGGCGCACGATCCTTGCCGCCTCCACGCCCGTCGATTTCTCCACCGCTTCGGGCGTGTAATCCGCAAGCCCTTTGGACCAGCCATCGATTTGTGCTCCGGCTTGGCCAGCCGCATCCGCCGGCCGCAGCTTCTCACTGAGGATCACGTGAGCAAGCCCCAAAGCCAGCAAGCCTTCCGTTCCCGGCTTTGCGTACACCCACTCATCGGCGTTCGCGCCGGTCTGCGACATTCGAGCCTCAACCTGCACAAAATTGCCGCGCAGCCCGGGCCGCCCCTGCCGCATGGTTCCGTAACCCCGATTCTGCGATACCGGCGAGTTCCAAGTTCCCAGGAAATCCGCTCCGAATGAGATCACGTAGTTGGCATTCGCCAGGTCAAAAGTCGGCAATTGGTAATGGCCAAAACTCAGCTCGTTGGCCCGCCGCAGAACCGTTTGCTCAAAGAATTCAAACTTCACCGCCGGAGGTGCGCCAAGCGCTGCAAGGAAATGCTCGATCAGCACGCCGCGATGGTCGCGAAGCGGTTGAGTCAGGAATGCGACCGGCGCCGCCTTGCCCGCCGGCTTCGCGGACGGCAGGTGCGAGGCCAGATCCTTGATCGCCTCTTCCCAACTGATCTCCTGATATTCTCCCGAGCCGCGCGGGCCGGAGCGCCGCAGGGGGAAACGGATGCGGTCAGGATTGTAAGTCACCTGGAGACCCGCCTGCCCCCAGGCGCACAGCCCGCCCTGGCTGACGGGGTGGCTGGAGTTGCCTTCCAGCTTCTTGGCCAGCCCCATGCTGAGCAATCCCACCTGACCGTGGCGAGTGACTTCCGCCTCGCCTTCCATCACCCGCACCTCGATGCCACAGCCCGCCCGGCATTGCGTACAAACTCCCGGCTTCCACTGAGCAACACCGGGAATCAGTTCCTCTTCCGGAATAAAGCGTATGAGCTGGCGCTCCGGCTTGCCGCACGCATCGAGCGCCACGGTTGCACTGCCTACTGCCGAGATTTTTAGAAAGTTGCGACGATCCATAAGCCTCTTCGCTGCCTTGGCCCCGGTATCCGTCCGATTTCGGATGAATCCGCGGTGCCTAGAAATGACAAGTTGTACAGTCCGTCGGAGCCTTGTGCATGCGGTGGCAACTGACGCAAAACTTCATGTCCAGGCCCGCCTTGCGCACGGCCACCGTCTGCTGCTTCAGGTCTCCATGACACGTTGCACAATCAACCCCCGCACGGATATGGGGCCCATGCCGGAATTTCACGTGCGCCGACTGGTAGAACCAGTTAACGCGTTGCCAGGGAATCTGCTCGCCCTTCTTCTGATAGGCGGCAACCTTTTTGATCTCCGGCTTGTCGGTTGCAATCACCTGGTGGCAGGTCATGCAGAGTTGCACGTTGGGGATGGTGACGTCCGGCCCCTTGCCGATCCCCTTGTGGCAATCCGCGCACTGCATGGAATGTTCTAGATGCATTTTGTGAGTGAAGGCAATCGGCTGTTGAACCTGGGTTGGATATTCATCCAGGTAATCCTTGGCCGCGGCCAGCACGCTGGGATGCGCCGTGGTGAATTGTCCCGAGGTCACGTAAGAAGGGTGTTTGACCTGCGCCTGATTTCCACCCGAGCACGAAACCAGAGTTGCGATGACACCAGCGACAACAAAACCTAATCCAACTTTATTCCAGCGCCTGAAAAGTAGCATGTCGAGTAGTCGATCCATCCTTTGATTAGCCGCCGTTAAAAACAGATTTATTTCTCCAGCGGCTTCCTCGCTTCCGCCAGCCCCACTTCCGTTTCCGGAAGTGAACGCCTTCGGCAAAGAAGCAACTCCATAATCTTTTGATCTATGTGGTAAAGCCTAGCCCCTTGCCCTCTTGGAGGTTCAGGGTTTCACATCTTGCGGCAGGCCAGGCCTCTCTTCGGCCTGCCGTCCAGCATAAAAGCGAGTCAAGCCTTATCCCTTATTGCGCGCGGAAAGTAAAGTCCGCCGTTGCCGACCCATGCGCAGGCACGGTCACTGTCATCTGCTGCGTCCCAAAGGTCGCCGTCCAGGCTTCAATCGTATATTCGCCCGCCGGCAGGCCCTTGAGGGTAAACGTCCCGTCCTTGCCCGTCACGGCGTAAAAGGGATTGGTGACAACGCCGATGTACGCCTTCATCCACGGATGCTCGTTGCAGTGCACCGGGACCATGATTTCCGGATGCGCAAACTTCTTGTAAAACGGCGCACCACCCGGCGGCTGAGACTGGTTCCACTGTGGATTGTCTTTGGGCATCACGTGGATGTTGTGGGTTGTGAAATCGCTGTTCACGACCTTCAGGGGCTGCCCCACCATAATCCCCAGCACGTGAGGAACGTAAGTGCATCCCTTCTGATCCAACTCCACCGCCTGCCGTGGAGTTGCAAAGTGTCCCTGCGCTCCGGATTTCACGTATACAAAAACGTTGGGGAGCGTGTCGTTGGCATTCACCAGTCCGTCCTGCGGATAGATCGCCTTCCCCTGCGCCTCCCTGGCACACTCCGGGTCCTGCGCCATGGAGATTTGGGGACGATGCGGCTTGCTACCCTCAAAGAGAATCTTGCCGCTGATCACGCCTGTGGCCGATTCGCCCTGTGCACGGGGCGCGGGCGCCGCCAGGGATACCGTCGCTTGCCCGCCCCAGACTGCCAGACAAGCCGCGACCAAAGTAATGATCCAGGTACTTCGTTTTGTCTTCATTCTTTTCTTGACCCCCGCAAAAATTTCGAACAGCCTAACTGCGTCCACTCAGATGACCCTCCCAACCTATCAAGCTGGATCCCATCATGCTTGAGCCATCTTATCAAAACCGCCATCCCTCTCGCTGCTCACCCACAGTTTAAACCCTCGGCCTGCAGTCACCGAAGGATTCCCAGGGAGGCTTTGCTTCTTGCGCTTCCGCTTGCGCATCCATCCGGCTTTCCGCGCCAAGCTCCGGCCTCCCGGGTTCTTTTTGATACGGCCTAGAAAATGAACCAGGCCGTGAAGTAGGCTGCGTTGTTATCAGAAGCGTTCCTGCCCGCAGCATCGTAGTTCTTGGTCCCGCCGTTGAACTTCAGGTAACCGGTATACTGAGCCGTGAGATCGATATTCTGCCAGGGCCAGTATGCAACCTGAAGAGTATATCCGTCACTCCCGGGGTTGCCGGTAGCGCTGCCATCGATTGGGTCCTGGGCGTAAAGCACCGGGTCCGCCGTGCCCCAGGTGTTGAAGTACCCAGCGGTGAGGCCGTATTTGTTTCTAAAGTGGTACGTGCCATCCAATTTGAAGGTGTTCAGGTCATGTTTCGCCATGGCCGCACCGTCAAGCCCATAGGTAGCCTGCAGGTCGGTCGATTCGTGAATGTAAGTGGTATGGATTGAGATCGTGTTGTTGTTAAGCGACGGCAGAATGCGTTCGTATTGAGCATCGGCAGCCACATCCGTATAAAAGTCTTCCGGCCCCGTAACCGCTCCGGGTGAAGATGCCGCGTGCATGCCGAAAGTGCCGACTTCAAGGTAATTGTTTCCCATCGTCTGCTGCCAGGCGAACCGCCAGTAGGGAGCGGCGCCGCGAATATTGATGCCGAAGTCCGTGCCGGTGTTCGGTTGCGCGTTGCCAATGTGCGCGGAGCGGTAAATGGAAGCAGCGCCATAAAGATGGTCATTCCACATGGCATAAGCGCCCACCCCGGCGACATCCTGCGCAAGCCCGCCGTCGATCAGCGTTCCGGCCATGGGAGTGGGAGTCTGGTTCGGGCTTACCCAGGGAAAGCCCCAGGCAGGCGTGTCATTCCAAAGATCTTCCACGGTCGGATTGTTATCAAAGGTCAAGCCATACACCAGGTCTTTGCCGGCAAAGTTTCTCCGGTTGGCATAGCGGAGGTCCGTATTGTCCCAACTAAAGTGATCGGCCTGCGCATCATACGTGACCTGAATAAAACTTCCCACATGGTCGGAGATCGCTCCGGCCAGGAAAAGGCTTGCCGCCTGCGGAAATTCATAGTTCCAGTTCTCTGTTCCCGGCTGCGGCCGATTGGTTCCCGCATTCGAAAACTGAATGAAAGCGGCAATGGGCATATAGCGGTTCAGGTTAAGGCCCGCCTCCTGATGAGAGGGCTTGGCGGTGATCTGCGGCATGCCTGTCATGGTGTATCCATTGAGCTTGAATGCTCTTCCAAACGGCGTGAGTTCCGGCGGAATGGTATGGCATGAACTGCAGGGCAAACCCGTCTGCCTTGCAAAGCTGGTGATGGCCTTGGCGCTGGAACCGCCCAGCAACCCCAGGGCCATCAAGGCCACACCCATCCACGCTAACCTATAACAATTCTTAAGCGAACCCATCTAAAACACCTCCAACTCGTGTTTCCTTCGATGCCCGATTTGTCTGCTACCGGACGAAAAAACCCACAGCATTAATCCCTTCTCCTTCGCGGCCAACTCACCCGGCGACATCCCGGGGCGGCGTGGAAAACGGCCGAGAGCCCATCGCTCTCGCACTCAAACTTCTACCCGATAACTTCCCGTATCTTTGCCGTCAGCCTGGCAAGATTCTGAATGGGACCCCGGGGCAGGCGCCGAAGCGCGTCATACATAGGAATCATGACCTCGAAAAATTCCAGCATGGTGCGCAGGCGCTCCTGGATGTACAGGTCTCCCTGCGTGGACTCCGTCACTTCCGCAAGGCACGCCCGCAACGTTGTCACAGTCGGGTTAATCTCCCGCCGCTTGCGCTCATCAAGAATCACCCGAAACATCTCCCAGGGGTCCTTGATCGCCTCGTAATATTGCTTGCGGTCGCCCCGGAAATGCACCGGGCTTATCAGACCCCAGTTCTGCAGCTCGTGCAGGCTTGCACTCACGTTGGAACGGGAAATCGACAAGCCGGCGGCGATGTCTTCCGCGTTCAAGGGATCGCGAGACAGGTAAAAAAGAGCATGGATTTCCGCAACCGTGCGGTTAACACCCCACTTGCTCCCCATTTCGCCCCACCAGGCCACGAATTTTTCGGTTGCAGGTGTGAGATCCATAACAAATGTACTGAATGTCTCGTTCATTCTGTTTTTTCTGAACTTACAAGCAACACGGGATACTTTGCAACAGTCGATTATACCTGAGCCGTGATTTGGGTCACGCACCGCTGTGATGGCCGTCACAATCGAGCCCGAAAGCATACCCTAACAGATACGTAAGCGCATGAAAGCATTGATTTAACTCTTCACAAGTTAAAACTTCTTGTCACCGATTTTGGCACAGGAAAACGAAGATTTTAACCCCGTCAACGCCTTCGCTGGGTTACCCGAGGAGTTCTCTGATTGTGGTTGTTACCTTGAAAAGATTTTGAATGGGAGCGTGAGGCAGGCGCCGAAGCTCTTGATACAAGGGAATGATGGCGGCAAAAAATGATATGATCTCGCGCATCCGCTCCGCGGTATAAGAATCTTCCGGAGCTGTGCGCATCTGTTCTTCAAGACACGCCTGGAACACAACAACAGCGGGATCAATGATCCGGCGTTTATGGTCGTCCAGGATGGCTCGAAACGCCTCCCAGGGGTCTTTGGCTGCTTCGTAATACTGTTTGCGGTCACCGCGAACGTGGACGGCGCTGATGAGTCCAAGGCCTTCCAATTCCCTCAGGCTTGCGCTGACGTTCGAACGGGAAACAGCCAGTGCCTGGGCGACGTCTTCTGCACTCAGCGGTTCCGCAGAAAGGTAAAACAACGCATGAACCTCAGCCACTGTGCGATTCACGGCCCATTTGCAGGCCATTTCCGCCCAACCATCGATGAACTTTTGTATGCTGGGTGTAATGGTCATAACACAATGCTCGCGCGTGCAGTCATTCGATGACTAAGGTCAAACCACCTGGTTGGCTATCATCCTGCTCCACAATTCCGCATTGCGCCAGTGACACATCTCACAGATGACGGTGAGCCAAATCACACACCTTTCGCCCTCTCCCTTTCCCGCAGAAAGCATATTGTCGCAGCAACCTGTATGCCCGACGTGAGGTAAGTTGCAGTCCGGGTCCAAACGCCAGGCCTTGCGGACCGCGCTTGACAGCCCATGGCCATCGGAAGCTGGTGTCAGGGTGGACTAACGGACCGGGGCCGCCCCGCTCCAGTGTTTCCAGATAAAGTAGAGCGGAATCCCCGCAAGCACGATCGCCAGCCCCAGGAGGGACGCAAGCGGCTTGGTTACCAGGGTATTGGCGACAATAGCCACGGAGGCGAGGATAAAAGCGATGGGCAGATACGGATACCCCCAGACCAGGTAGGGACGATGCAGGTTGGGAAGGCGGCGGCGCAATATGATGACACCGGCAATCGCCGCGCCGGAAAAAATCCACATGGCAAAAATCACGTAGGTGTAAAGCTGTTCAAACGATCCGCTCACGGCCAGAAGAGTGGACCAGGCTCCCAGCAGGATCAGGGCAACAGCAGGAGTCTGGAACCTGGGATGAATGCGAGAAACGACCCGGAAGAACACGCCATCCTTCGCCATCGCGTAATAGACGCGCGGAGCCGTGAGGATGGTTCCGTTCAGGGCCCCAAAAATCGAGCAGAGGATCAGCGCCGAGACAAATCGCGCTCCACGGGGGCCAATCAGAAACTGCATGGCCGTGGCCGCCACCCGCTGATGCTCCGCCATAACCGGCAGCGGGAGGACTTGCAAATAAGCCGCATTGGCAGCCAGATAGACGATGACGATGATCGACGTCCCCAGGAAGAAGCCAATGGGAAGGACCTTGGACGGATTCTTAACCTCGCCGGCCGTATAGGAAAGCTGATGCCAGCCCTGGTAGGCCCAAAGCACTCCCACCAGCGCCACGCCAAAGGAACTCAGCGTGGTGTGGGGTGTGGGAAGCGGGTGGGCCGCAACGGCCGGTGCCAGAGGCGGCAGAAAGATCGCACAGCCAATAATAACCGCCAGCCCGCCGAGCTTGGCAATCGTGAAGATGGTCTGTACCGCCGTGCCCTTGCGAACGCCCAGGATGTTCACCAGCGTAAGCAAAGCAATCACAATCGCGCCGAGCACTTTCTGCTCCAGCGATGTCAGTGGAAAGAAGGCTGAGGCATAAATCCCAAAGGCAACCGCCAGCGTGGCTGCGGAGCCGGCGTCAATCACCAGCAGCGATCCCCAGCCATAGAGGAAGGCAAACAGCTTGCCGTAGGATTCCCGCAGGTAAACGTAGATGCCGCCGGCTTCCGGCATGGCGGCGCCCAGTTCCGCCAGTGACAGCGCTCCAGCCAGCGCCAGAGCCCCGCCCACAATCCAGACCAAATAGAGGCTGAACACGCTTCCAACCTGCTGGGCGACGTTGTGCGGAACCAGGAAAATGCCCGAGCCGATGATGGTTCCCACCACAATCGCCGTGGAACCCAGGGTCCCGATCTCCCGCGGCAGGACTTGCACACCGGGCTGCTTGGCAGCATTGTTCAATTTCGAATTCATGCCCTCCGCCCATACCGCGCCCCGATGCGTCGGGGCGGGCCTTACGTTCAATCACCCAACCCGCCGCAGGGTCGGAACGCGGTCCATGCGCTACAAGCTTCGAATACCCTGCTTGCGTGGACTTAACACGGTCCCCGCATTCAAAAGCTTTACGCCCGCGCGGTGCGCCATTATACTGGGAGACTGCCTGCAGAACCTAGTAAACTTTTTTCTCGGGTTGCCCCGATTGGAACAAGGGAGTTACAGCCAGCTATGGATTTCATACCGGATCGGTTTCGCGGCCAATGCGCCCTGGTGGTGGGAGGAGCGCAAGGAATTGGCAAAGGTATCGCCGTGCGCCTGGCGCGGGAAGGCGCTCACGTGATGATTGGCGACATCGACCGCGCCATGATGGCCCGTACGGAGCGTGAAATCACGAAGGGCGGCGGCTCCGTTCGAACCGTCGCCTGCGACGTCCGCCAGAAGCGCCAGGTGCAGCGGATGGTGGCGCAGACGATGCGCTGGCAGAAACAGATTGATGTTCTGATGTACGTGGCCGGAGTCGGCAAGCTGGTTCCCTTCACGGAAACCGATGAAAAACACTGGGACTGGACCATGGACATCAATCTGAAGGGCGCCTTTCTGACGGCCCGCGAAGTGGCGCCGCACATGGTTCGCAGGCGCAAGGGCAAGATGGTCTTTATGGCCTCCACCAACAGTTGGGACGCGGAAGCCGAACTGGCGCCCTATAACGCCTCCAAGGCCGGACTCTTCCTGCTGGCCAAAACCCTGGCGCGGGAACTGGGGCCCCACGGAATCAACTCCAACGCCATCGGGCCGGGCCTGATTCGCACACGCCTGACGGCGCCCATTGTGAAAGACAAGAAATTCATGAGCAAGTACAAGGACCTGATTCCCGCAGGCCGCCTCGGCGAGCCTGAAGATATTGCCGGCCCGGCCGCTTTTCTGGCTTCTTCGGATGCGGATTACGTCAACGGAATCCTGATGTTTGTTGACGGCGGGCAGTTGGCTTAAGATGTCACCCTCGGGTTTGAAAGCTTTTAGAAATTCGGCGACAGCCGTTATCTCGAACGACAGGAGTTCCAATGCGCAAAGTTGTTAAAAGCAAGAAAGCCCCGCAGCCTCGCGGACCATATTCCCCGGCCATCATTGCAGATGGCTTCGTTTTCGTGGCCGGCCAGGCGGCCATCAATCCCAAGACAGATGAGCTCGAACTCGGCGATGTCCGCGCGGAAACCCGGCGCACGCTGGAGAACATCAAGGCGATTCTCGAGAGCGCCGGAAGCTCGATGAAAGAGGTTGTCCGGGTGGGAGTGTTTCTTTCCGACATGAAGAACTTTGCCGCCATGAATGAAGTTTACGCGGAGTTCTTCCCCAAGGATCCCCCGGCCCGCACCACCGTCGGCGTCAGCATGCCGAAGATCAAAGTGGAAATCGACTGCATCGCACGGGTCAGCAAGTCCCGCAAACGCACCACAAAACGAAAGTAAGCAGAGGTCATTGATGAACTATCAGGAGCTGTCAACACCCGCTCTCACCATCGATCTGGACATCCTGGAGCGCAACCTCGACCGGATGGCCGCCTACTGCCGCGACCACGGAGTGGGGCTGCGGCCCCACACCAAGACCCACAAGACGCCGGAAGCCGCGCGCATGCAGATGGACCGGGGAGCGGTGGGCCTGACCGTGGCCAAGGTAGGCGAAGCGGAGGTAATGGCCGCGGCGGGACTGGATAACATCCTGATTGCCTACCCGATCTGGGGCGCCGAAAAGCTGCGCCGGATTGCCGCGCTGGCGCGCGAGCGCAGCATCCTGTTGTCGCTCGACAACGAAGCAACCGCCGAAGGACTTTCACGCGCCGCCAGTTCCGCCGGCGCAACGGTCGGAGTGCTGGTGGAATTCGATGCGGGGATGCGCCGTTGCGGCGTGCCGCCCGGCCCGGGATGCCTGGAACTGGCCCGGAAAATCGAAAAGATGCCGGGGTTGAAATTCAAGGGCCTGATGACCTTTCCCGGAAACATCTGGGGCCCGGAAGCCGATCGCGAAAAGGAAGTGAAGCAGGTGGCCGCGCGATTCGAGCAGGCTCTTGAGCCGTTTCGCAAAGCCGGCATGGAAGTAGAAATCGTTTCCGGAGGCTCCACGCCCTCCGCATTCATGTCACATCAGATTCCTGGCCTGACGGAAATTCGTCCTGGAACATACGCTTACAACGACCTGAACACCTATTACCAGGGCGCCTGCCGGTTGGAAGACTGCGCGGCCAGGGTCGTCACAACGGTCGTTTCGACGGCGGTTCCGGGGCGCGCGATGATCGATGCCGGATCGAAGACGCTGTCTTCCGACGCATTGGGCTCAGGCCCCGCCACCGGACACGGATATGTGGTGGAAGCTCCGGACGCCGCCTTGATCAAACTCAATGAGGAACACGGGCACATCGATATCACGCGCTCTTCGCATGCTTTTCATGTGGGCGAAATCGTCACCGTGATTCCAAACCACGTTTGCGCGTGCGTCAACATGCACGATGAAGTTTTTCTTCTCCGCAACGGCCAGGTCCAGGGCGCCTGGAAAGTGGCGGCTCGCGGAAAAATCCGCTAGCGGGTTGCCGGAAACGCTCTGGAGCTGTGCCATTCCAGGCCCGGCCGCCCTGCCCTCATTGAATCCTGGGCGGAATCAAACCGTCCAGGGGTATAATGGAGCCTTGCCGCACGAGGACGACTTTTGTAGCATGATGCCGGGGTAGTTTTCCAGGAGCCGGGTAACCGCCTGCCGTTTATCCGGCGCATAGAGTTCTTTCAACGCATCCTGAAAGTAACAAGACAAGTAAGTATCTTTCCACCGTCAATAAGCGGGGCCAAATGAAACCCAAGGGTAAAGACGAGAATCGTCTGGGACCAGTCAATCCGTTCTCCGTTGGCAGCGCCTTTGTCGAGGCCGCCAGGAAACTCGAATGGATCGAGGAAGAGAAAACCGAGCGCCATCGGCAATACTTCATCACTTCCAAGGGATTCGAAGAGATGGCAAAACTCGGCATGAATATCGAAAAGGTTCTCCTCTACCGGCAGCCACCGGAACAGGAGCAGCGGCGTACGTCCTCTCACTCCCAAAATCGATCCCGAGGTCGCCGACGGCACTAATGGGGATTGCAAGATAGACCGACAACCTAATATAGGGGCGGTCCACGACCACCGGCTTTTCGGCGCGTACAGAGCGCCCTTGCGGAATGATGAATGTGGCTCTCTTTTGCAAACATGAGTCCATTGCACCCACGCCTGCAGAAGTAGAGTTCTAAAGGGCCTGACGCATCCGATTCGAATATCGTTTGTCGGCGGGCGCCCAGGTTGGATACCTTCACATGGCAATTGATGCAAGTCCGATTCCCCGGCGATCTGAACGGAAACCCATCCGGCAAGCCGTCGTCTTAATGATTGAATCGGGTGACGCGGAAATCCCTCAGGAAGCAACGGCACTCGACCTGTCGCCGCATGGCGCGCGAATCGCGGCCCAGGCGACGCTGACTCCCGGTCAAACCCTCAACCTCATTCAGCCGGATGACCCCGCCCATACCCTGCGTTGTCTTGTCGTCTGGACTGGAGATGTCAGCGCCGATGGACAGGAACAGGCGGGGCTGGAATTTCTCGACACTCAACCGGATATTCTGGAGAACTGAAAGGTTCTTTGCAATAGAGCCATCAAATAGCAGGCAATGGGACCTGCCGGAACCGGAAAGACCCTCGCCAGTCTGCAATCCAAAGTGCCGCATCTTATTGGGTGGTCGGTGCCATGTTGAGGCGGCCGCGTGAGATATCAAGTATCAGACCGTACGTGTTAAAGGTGCTCATTTTGGTAAATGCACAAGCGCCATCATGGTCCACAGGCGTATAGTAAATTCATTAGCATGAATTAGCGGACATTCTCCACGAGCGCTGATGGGTATCTACACTTTACTAATTGCAGTCATGGTGCTGCTGCCACTTGCGGGGTTCAGTCAGGGCAGGGGGCAAAACTTTGTGCAACAGTATGTCGACGCAAACGGGCACTGCCACTTTACTTCAAAGCAGGTATGGGCTGCGTTCAGCGAATTGGTGGACTGGGTGAGCCATGGGAAGCGTCCGGAGCCTGGATTGCTTCCAGAAAATCCACATTAGGACCCTGGTTGTTGAAAAACTCATGCTCCGTGTCATTCCGAGGAGCCAAAGAGCCTGCCCTGAGCCCGTTCGCCCTCCGCTTGCGAACGGCCCCGAACAAAGTGAGGGGGCTCAGGATAAACTCCGCCGAAGGCGACGAGGAATCTTGAAAGGCCCACGACAGATAAAACGCTGTCGTGGCTACCACTGCAAGGCAAGATTCCCGTTTATCCTGAGCCCCTTCGTTTCACTCAGGGCCGTTACACCATAGGCCGGCGGTGAGGATAGCGCCGCTACAGAGTGGAGAGCGAACGGGCTCGGAATGACACGCAACGTAAGTTTTCACACAGACCCTAAAGCCCAGATCAGGCGGTGAACAAATGCTGGATCGCAATCAAAATAGCTTTGTAATGCCAGTCGAATATTAAATTGCCATTGATCAGTCCAAGCAGATTAATCGCACTGGGTTTTTCGAAAGTCTTATCGAGCAGCGAGTCCGGAAGTCTGGCCATCAATTTTCTGAAATAATAGCCTATTTCCAGTTCCCTGCTGAAAGCGGAACGGCAGTAAGGCTCAAAGGTGCTGAGGACCTGCTCCGACAAATCGTTTCGTTATAGCGCGCTCGCCATGACCTCCGCCGCCATTTCGGCGGAGAGAAGGTCGTAGTAGATGCCGCTGACGGCGGCTTCATCACCAAGGTCGCAATCCCTTCTGGTGAGCCCGATAACCTGGTGTTCCGCTGCGAGGACCGGCGCCAGGGCCTGTCCGAGCATCCCCGCTGCCCCGGTCACGACGATGCGCATGGGAGGACTCCTCCGGGATTCTGGACTCTTGCCAAAGTCTCGCCACCATCTTCGTATTGTTCCCGGAAGTAGGAACGGTAGGCCTGATTCTGGATATGGTTTCTCCACTCGTCATTGGTTTGATACCACTCGATCGTCTTTGCCAAACCCGCTTCGAAAGTTGCTTCGGGTTCCCAGCCTAACTCGGATGTGATCTTTTGAAAGTCAATCGAGTAACGCCGGTCGTGTCCGGGCCGGTCTTGAACGGATTCGAGCAGCGACTCAGGCTGGTGAAGCCATCTCAGAATTTGT
>Ga0307374_10010306_pt1 | contig 13571 bp, 14 predicted proteins | sample OX3MG_FD_202532 | JGI IMG/M metagenome (GOLD analysis project Ga0307374, IMG submission 202532) | Soil microbial communities from Risofladan, Vaasa, Finland - OX-3 | ecosystem: Environmental > Terrestrial > Soil > Coastal area > Acid sulfate soil | place: Finland: Risofladan, Vaasa | collected...
AGGAAACGCTCCACCTTGGTGAGCGGAGCGTTGATCAGGCGCAGCGGGATCGTCTTGTCCGCCGAAAGCCCCAGCTTGCCCAGGCAGTCGGCCAAGTCGAGGAGCTCGTGGTTGGTCAAGGCAACCCGCGTCACTCCGCCGACACGTTGCACCCGACTGGGCGAGTAGCCGAAGTGCTCGACAAAGGCAGAGCAGAACGCCCCGATCAGCTCCGGGTCCGTATTGCAGAAGTGGGGCAGCTGTCGCGGGCCGTTCACCAGGTCCGGCGTGTCGCCCTCGGAGATGAGAAGCGCCGCGAGCTCGACTTGGGCCATCGTGACCTTGCTGGCGCCGTCGGTCACCGTACGAGCTGCAACTGCGACCAGATCTCCAGGAGCGATGGCCCCCAGCTCCTTCCAGTCCTCCTCGACGAGGAATCGATGCTCGGCCGTCGCCTCGATGGAATAGCCGGTCGAGGTAGTGAGTCGATAGACGGGCTTCGTACCCACCGGCCAGACGTCGGCGACTTCGGCGAATCTCGACGATGCGCTGGTCGTATCGATGGTCTGGACACGCCGATCGGCGAGCCCCATCACATGCTCGATCGGCACGTAACCATGGTTCCTGGTCAACATCAGGCTGCCCGCCGGCAGACATGCCTTCCTGAGGTTGTCCGCCTCCTCGAGGGAGTAGCCGGCGAAGCGCTGCGCCACGCGCATCACCGACTCCTGGTAGAGCATCAGGCCGTAGGTGTCGCCGAGGATGCCCTCGAGGTCCGGATGGAGGTAGGTGAGGGCCTTTCTCCCGTTCTTCAGCTCGGGATAGTCCCGGTGCATGTTCGCCGCCATCGGGCCCGGCCGGTAGAGGGCGACGAGGGCCGCGACGTCGTCGAAGGACGTCGGCGCGAGCGAGCGCAGCGTGGCGCGCATCGCGCCGCCCTCCAGCTGGAACACCCCGATCGACTCCGCCCGGCGCAGCATCTCGAACGTCTTCTCGTCGTCGAGCGCGATGTTGTCGATGTCGATGCGCGAGCCGCTCTGCTCCTCGATGAGATCGAGCGCCATCTCGATCACCGAGAGGTTCCTGAGCCCGAGGAAGTCCATCTTCAACAGGCCGAGCTCCTCGACCCCGTGCATCTCGTACTGCGTGACGATCGGCGCGTCGCTGGCGGGGGCGCCCGGCTCGGGCTTGCGCTGGATCGGCAGGTACTCCGTGAGCGGCTCGTGGGTGATGACGACCGCGGCGGCGTGGATGCCGTCCTGGCGCCGGAGGCCCTCCAGGCCCTTCGCGACGTCGATCACCCTTTTCGCGTCGGGCTCGGCCTCGTACATCTCGCGGAGGTCCGCCGCGGCGACGTAGCCGTCCTCGTGGCCGTCCACGCGCTCGAGGCAGGCCGACAGCGGCGTGTCGCGCCCCATCACGAGCGGCGGCATGGCCTTCGCGATCTTGTCGCCGAGGGCGTAGGGGTAGCCGAGCACGCGCGCCGCGTCGCGCACGGCGGCACGGGCCTTGATCGTCGAGAAGGTGACGATCTGGGCGACCCGGTCCCAGCCGTAGCGCTCCGTGGCGTAGCGGATCATCTCGCCCCGGTAGCGCTCGTCAAAGTCCATGTCGATGTCGGGCATCTGCTTGCGGCCCGGGTTCAAGAAGCGCTCGAAGAGCAGGTCGTAGCGGATCGGGTCGAGGTCGACGATCCGCAGGCAGTAGGCGACGCAGCACCCCGCGGCCGACCCCCGGCCCGGGCCGACCCTGATGCCGGAGGTGCGCGCGAAGTGGATGAGGTCCCACACGACGAGGAAGTACGCCGAGAAGCCCATCGAGGCGATGACGCCGAGCTCGTAGTCGATCCGCTCGGCCACCTCCGGCCGGAGCGGCGCGCCGTACCGCTCGGCGGCACCCTCCAAGGTGAGGTGGCGCAGGTACGCGCTCGCCGCCTCCTCGTAGGTCGCGCGGCGGAACTCCTCGGGGACGGCGAACTGGGGGAGGGTCGGCTTGCCGAGCTCGATCTCGACGTTCGCCCGCTCGGCGATCCACAGCGTGTTGTCGCAGGCCTCCGGGAGCTCGGCGAAGAGCTGGCGCATCTCGAGCGCGCTCTTCAGATAGTGCTCCTCGCCCTGGAACTTGAAGCGCTTCGGGTCGTCGATCGTGGCACCGGTCTGCACGCAGAGCAGCGCGTCGTGCGCCACCGCGTCCTCACGGCGGCAGTAGTGGCTGTCGTTCGTCGCCACGAGGGGCGCGCCGATGGCACGGGCGATCTCGACGAGCTGGGGGTTCGTCCGGTGCTGGTCCGCGATGCCGTGGTCCTGCAGCTCGACGAACAGGTGCTCCGGCCCGAAGATGTCCTGCAGGCGCCCGGCGAGCTTCATCGCCTCCTCGAACTGCCCCGCGAGCAGCGCCTGGAGCACAACGCCGCCGAGGCAGCCCGTCGTGGCGATCAGGCCCTCGTGGTAGCGCTCGAGCAGCTCCCAGTCGCAGCGCGGCTTGTAGAAGTAGCCCTCCAGGTAGGCCGCGGAGGAGAGCTTCATGAGGTTGCGGTAGCCCTGGGTCGTCTCGGCGAGCAGGGTCAGGTGGTAGTAGAGCTTCTCGCCGCGCTCGCCCTCCCCGCCGGTGTCGTCGAGGCGCCCGCGGCGCACCGGGCGCTCGGTGCGCGAGTTCGCCGCCATGTACGCCTCGGTGCCGATGATCGGCGTGACGCCCCGGGCGCGGCACTCCTTGTAGAAGTCGAGGACGCCGTACATGTTGCCGTGGTCGGTGATCGCGAGCGCCGGCTGGCCGTCGGCCGCCGCGGCGGCGACGACGTCTTTGATCCGGGCGGCGCCGTCGAGCATCGAGTACTCGGTGTGCTGGTGCAGGTGGGCGAAGGACCGTCCCGACCCTGTCCCGCCAGCACCGGGCGACCCCGCCCCGGGTGCCGTCATCGGCCTGCCTCCACAGCTCGTCCACACGACTTGTCCACCGGCTGTGGACGACTTACAGGCGTGTGATTCGGCCCGAGGCGAGGATAGCGCGGGCCGGTGCCGGCGATCGGGCGACGATCAGAGGTAGGGCCCGGGCCTCGCCGCCGTCTGGTCGGGCTGGACCCCGGCGGGGAGGCTGTTCCTGCGCATCTCCTCCAGCTGGGCGCGCGCCGCCATCTGCTGCGCGAACAGCGTCGCCTGGATCCCGTGGAACAGCCCCTCCAGCCAGCCGACGAGCTGCGCCTGGGCGATTCGCAGCTCGGCGTCGGACGGCTCCTCGGAGTCGAACGGCAGCGCCAGGCGGTCGAGCTCGTTGGCCAGGTCGGGCGAGAGGCCCCCGGCCAGCTCGCGCACCGAGCTCTCGTAGATCTCCTTCAGCCGGAGGCGGCTCGCGCGGTCGAGCGGCGCCTGGCGCACCTCGTCGAGCAGCTGTTTGATCATCGAGCCGATCCGCATCACCTTCGCCGGCCGTTCGACGGCCTCGCTCGGGGTCTCCGAGCCGGCGCCGTCGGCGGCGCCCGCGGCGGGCGCGAACGCCGCGGCGAACTCGTCGTCCGCGCGCTCGGGCGTGACGATGATGACGGGCGTGCTGGGATCGGGCTGCTGGTCGGTCATGGTCCCATTCTTTCGCGCTCGGACAGGCGGTGACTCACGGGCGGCTTGGCAGCTCCGGCCCGGCTCGCGTGACGTCACGTCACCGAGGAGGCGTCTTGCCCGCGAGCACCAGGCGAAACCACCGGGGGTGCCCCGGGGCGGAGACATCGAGAGACGGGACTCCCTCGGCGCCCCGAAGGGCGCCGAGGGAGGCGCGCGGCGGCTAGGGGGGGAGCGCCGCTCAGGCGCGCGCGACGCGGCGGAGGTCCTCGAGGGACATCTCCGCGGTGGCGTCACCGCCGCACTGGTCGCAGCGTGCGGTGTGTCGCCACGAGCGGAGCAACCGCGTGCCCGAGGCATCGAGGAAGACGACGAACGCGTCCGAGTCGGGATGCAGCACGAGCCGGTCGTACGAGCGCCACTCCGTCGCGACGGACGACTCCATCCGAGGCCCTTTGAGCACACGGCAGAACCGCTTGTCCTTCGTGTCGAACAGCCACGTGCTGTGGCATGACTCCAGGACGAGGAAGTCCCGGCCCGACGAATCCGTGCTCGGCCCGAACAGATCGAGCACAGAGGCGTCGGCTCCAGAGGTCCTCCCGCCAGCCGCTGCGCCTACCAACTCCGTTTCCACAACACGATCATGCCCCCGGGGTGCGACGAGTCCTGCGCGGCAGGATTGCAGTCGCGTGACGATATTCCGTGCCAGTTTCTCCCCGAGGACCCGGTGCCACGGGCACCTCGCGCCCGACCGCTCGCGGTGCCGAACGTCCAGCGTGCGGCCCGGCGACGGTGGGGGTCGACCGGCTCAGGGCTCCTCCCGTTCGGCTCCCTCGGCGAGCTGCAGGCTCGTCGAGTTGATGCACCAGCGCTGCCCGGTCGGGCCCGGGCCGTCCTCGAACACGTGCCCGAGATGGCCGCCGCAGCGGCCGCACGTCACCTCGACGCGTCTCATGCCGTATGAGCGGTCTTCGTGCAGCGCCACCTTGGTGGGGTCGACCGGCTCGGTGAAGCTCGGCCAGCCGGAGCCCGAGTCGAACTGGACGCGGGCGTCGAACAGCTCGTCGCCGCAGGCGGCGCAGCGGAAGACCCCTGAGAACTCGGGGTGGGTGAACCGCCCCGTGAACGCCGGGTCGGTGCCCTTCTCTCGCAGCACCCGGTACTGCTCAGGGGTGAGGCGTTCGCGCCAGTCCTGCTCGCTCAGCTCGGCGCGGTCGGGTCCGCCCGGGCCGGTTGCGGTGGTGTCGTCCGTGGTCACGGCCGCGACCCTACCGGCGCTCGATCGCGTCCACCGCGTCCGGCTCGAACGGTCCGGCGCCGACGAGGGCGTCGAGCAGCCGGGCCTCGACGCCCTCGAGCGCCAGCGCCTCGACGACGCGACCCTGGCGGTGGAGCGCCTCGGCGAGATCGGCCAGCTCGGCCGCGAGATCGAGGCAGCGGCCGCGCTCGAGCTCGACGGCCCCGCCGGACGACGGCCGGACGGAGCCGGCGAGCCGGGCCCGGACCGACGCGAGGCGCTCCTGCGCCCGCTGCGACGGCGGGGCGGTGCGCCCCGAGGTGGCGGGCTCGCCGTGCCGGGCGGCGGCCGGCGCGCCACCGCGTCCCCGACGCGGCCGGGACGGCCGGGGTCGAGCGGGCCGCGTCGGCACGCGACGGCCCGCCACGTCCCCGACTCCGGCCGGGCCGGGTCGGGACAGCTGGTCGAGCGCCCGGAGGAGCCGGGCCGCGTCGCGCGCCCCGAGGCGGGGCGCCCGGACGAAGACGCCGCCGGCACCGCCTCGGGGGACACCAGGTGGTCGGTCGGGCACGTCGCGACGCTCGCCGTGGCCCGTACCGTGTCAGCTACCGCCCGCAGCCCTCACACGAGCGGCCAGGGGTACGGGCGGTCCTCCAGGTCCGGCTCGGGGAAGACCGGCTCCGCGAGGAGCAGCTCGGCGCGGCGCCACATCGCGGCGCACTCCTCGGGCGCGAGCAGCTCGGCGAGGGCGTCCGCGGCCCCGGCGAGCACCGCCTCGCAGGCGGCGACGACGTCGGCCGGCAGGTGCTCGCCGGCGAAGTCCCACATCACCGTCCTCAGCTTCGGACGCGGGTGGAAGCACAGCCCGTTGTCGATCGCCCAGATCCTCCCGCCGGCGTCGAGCAGCAGGTGGCCGCCCTTGCGGTCGGCGTTGTTGACGAGCAGGTCGAAGCCGGCGATGCGGCGGAGCGCAGCGTGGCGGCCCGGCTCCCCCATCAGGCTGAAGTAGTGCTCGGCGTAGTCGGCGTCGACGAAGCGCTGGAGCGAGCCCTCGCCGTAGGGGGCCTCCGGGCGCAGCACCGTTTCGGGGACGACGTCGAGGCCGAGCACCACCGACGCTAGGTACGCCGCGACCTCCCGCCGGCACAGGCCGCCGGGGAAGTCCCACAGCGGCCGCTCCCCCTTCGCCGGCTTGTAGATCGCGCGCGCCGCCAGCTCACCCGAGCTGACCGTGACGAGGAAGGTCGCGTTCGAGCTCCACGGCATCCTGCCCTCGAGCTCCACCTCGCCCTCCCGGAGGAGGTCGAGCCACGCCTCGCTCGTCAGGTCAGGGGAGGCCGGTGGCCGTTCGTCCTCGGGCACGCGTGCCCCCTCGGGTCGAGCGGGAAGCCGCAGAGCGGGCAGGGCGGTCGGCCGGCGTCGACGAGCCGGGCGCCGCGGATCGCGAGCGCCGCCGCCTGCTCGCGCCGCAAGGCCATCCGCGCCTCGTCGCCCGTCTCGTCCTCGCCCACGAGCTCCTCGGCGAGCAGCACGACGCGGTCGAGCGAGACGTCGTAGGCGACGGCCAGGGTCCCGATGACGAACGTGGGCTCCTCAAACTCCTCGAGCTCGAGCGCCTCCTCCTCGGGGAGGTGGCCGGGTCGCGCGAGGTCCTGGAGCAGTTGGCCGAGGCGCTGGGACAACGCGCCGACATGCTGCTTCTCGAGCTTCAGCGTGACGAGCGTCGTGCCCTCACGAGCCTGGAGGAAGAACGCCCGCTGGCCGACGGGGCCCACCGTGCCGACGGTGACGCGCTCGGGCGAGCTCAGCTCGTAGTCGGTGCTCACGCGCCGCTCCCGGCCGCCGCGTCCGCCCCCCCTCCTGCCGCGCCGGCGCCTGCCCGGCGCCGGCGGCCGCCGGCCGGCCGGCCGTCGGCGCTCGCCCCGAAGCCGAGCGCCGTGAGATCGCCGGTCGAGTTCACCGCGAGCACGACCGGCGATCCCGCTCCGTAGGCGACGACGCTCACCGAGCACGGCGAGATCACCGTGCGCTGGACGAGGTCGAGCGGCTGGCCGAGGGCGTCGCCGACGGCGATCTTGATCGGGTCGGCGTGGCTCACCGCCACCACGGTCTCGCCGGGGTGCGCCCAAAGGAAGCGTTCGACCGTGGCGGCCATGCGCGCCTGGACCTCGGCGAAGGACTCGCCGCCGGGGAAGCGGAAGCCGCTCGGGTGGCGCTGGACGGCCTCCCACTCCGGGCGCTTGCGGAGCGAGGCGAGCTCCTCGCCGGTCCACTCGCCGAAGTCGCACTCGAACAGGCCCCGTTCGACGACGACAGCCAGCCCGAGGTGGCCGGCGACCGCTTTGGCGGTCTCGCGGGCACGCTCGAGCGGGGAGGCGTACACGGCGCGCACGGTGCCGAGCGCGGCCAGCCGCTTGCCGGCCCCGTCGGCCTCCTCACGGCCGCGCTCGGACAGGTGCAGCCCGCGCGCGCGGCCCGGCAGGACCTTGCCGGTGGTCGGCGTCGTCCCGTGACGGACGAAGCAGACGACCGTCGGCTGGGACTTCACCTCTCGCGAACGCGGCACGGAACCCAACGTAGCGTGGGACGCCGTGCCCCCCATCCGACGCGACCGGACCCCGGCGGACCCCGGCGGAGCCCCCGCCAGCGGGGACGCGGCGGGCCGACTCGGAGCGCTGCGGACCGAGATCGTCGGCTGCCGCCGCTGCGAGCGGCTCGTCGCGTGGCGCGAGGACGTGGCGGCGACGGGGAGGGCCGCCTACGCCGGCGAGCGCTACTGGCAGCGGCCGCTGCCGGGCTGGGGCGACCTGGCGGCACGCCTCGTCGTCGTCGGCCTCGCGCCCGCGGCGCACGGCGCCAACCGGACGGGACGGATGTTCACCGGCGACCGGACGGGCGACTTCCTCTTCGCCGCGCTTTGGCGGGCCGGCTACGCCAACCAGCCCGAGAGCGTGTCCGCCGACGACGGTCTCCGGCTGAGCGGCGCCTACGTGACCGCCGCGGTCCGCTGCGCGCCGCCCGACAACCGTCCGGCACCGGGCGAGCGGGACAACTGCGCGCCCTACCTGGCCGCGGAGCTGGACGCCCTGGTGCGGGCGCGCGTGCTGCTCGCGCTCGGCGCCTTCGCCCTCGACGCGCTGGTGCGCCAGCCCTCGGTCGGTCACGCCGTGCTGGCGGACGGGGCGGGACGCGGCGCCCGCCGGCCGAAGTTCGCGCACGGGCTGGAGGTCCCGCTCGCCGCCGTCCCCGGGGACGGGCCGTCCCGGACGCTGCTCTGCTCGTACCACCCGAGCCAGCGCAACGTCTTCACCGGGCTGTTGACCCCCGCGATGTTCGACGCGGTCCTCACCCGGGCACGCGAGCTCGGCGCCTGAACCCCGGGGCGGCGCGCGCCGCGCTCAGCCCGCGACGACGGGGATCCGCCGGGGCGAGCCGTCCATCGCCTCCGGCCAGCGGCGGCGGCTCACGCGCGACAGCTTCTCGAGCAGCACCACCGCGCCGGGGTCGTCGGCGATCGGTCTCGTCTCGATCGCCCCGGCGGCGGCCATCTCGGCGAGCAGCTCACGGCCGCGTGCGGTGCGCACGATGGTGAGGGTCCAGTCGGCGAAGGCCCCGATGCCCCCCGTCGAGATGTCGGCGTGCTCCGCCGCGAAGTCGGGGCACGCCTTGCAGCCCTCGCGCGTCCAGGCGTGGGCCTCTTTCAGCGGCACCTCGTGGTAGCCGCCGTCACGCGTCCAGATCTGGAAGACGCCCTTGATGTTCATCTTGACCATCTCCTCGCGGGCGAGGCCGTAGCGCGCCTCGAACAGCTCAGGGAAGATGGCGTCGTCGAAGGTCTTCGAGCAGAGCAGGCCGATCGTGAGCGCGAAGCGCCGGGCGACCTTGCCGGCCTTCCGGGCCGCCATCACCGCCGGTGCCGACGCCTGGCAGCTCATCCCGACGAGCGCGACGCGCTCGGCCCCGCCCTCGATCGCCTCGGCGTAGGCGAGCGGGTTGGCGGAGTAGGTGTAGCGCGACCCCGAGGCGGCGAGCACCTCGGCGCGGGTGCGGGCGACGCCCGGCACCGCCTTCCAGCTCGCCGCGCCACCCTCCAGGTAGGAGACGAGCGCCGCGTCGACGACGTCGTGCTCGAGGGCCCAGACGAGGATCGCCGAGACGAGCCCCCCGTCCTGGCCGGCGCCGTGGAGCTCCGGGTCGGTCGCGCGCGCCAGCACCACGTCGTCGGCGACGCCGTAGACCTCGTCGTCTTTGCGCGGCCGGCCGAAGAGGAAGCTGTCGATCTCCGGCTCCCAGGAGCGAAAGCGCGGGCAGGCCCGGGTGCAGAGGGTGCAGCCGCGCTGGCCGTGGGTGCAGTCGGTCGGGCCGCCGGCGTCCTCGACGTGAAAGGGCCGGTAGCGGCCGTTGGCGTCGTCGTAGCGGAGCACGTCGTAGGGGCAGGCGACGATGCAGCCGGCACAGCCGGTGCAGAGCCCGGACGTCACGACCTCGGTGTACAGCTCGGCCCACTGCGGCTTCTCGGGAGGCACGCGGGCGACCTTACGCCTCGAGCGCGGCGAGCACCTTGGCGGCGTGGCCGTCGGCGCGCACGTGGTACCAGGCCTGCTCGAGCCTGCCGTCGGGGTCGACGAGGAACGTCGAGCGGATGACCCCGACGGTCGTGCGCCCGTACAGGGTCTTCTCGCCCCACGCGCCGTAGCGCTCCATCACCGAGTGGTCCACGTCGGACAGCAGGCGCACCGTCAGGCCGTAGCGGTCGCGAAAGCGCCGGTGCGACTCAGCGCCGTCGGGCGAGATGCCGAGGACCTCGACACCGAGGCGGGAGAAGTCGTCCAGCAGCTCGTTGAACTGGCTCGCCTCCTTGGTGCAGCCCGGCGTGTCGTCGGCGGGGTAGAAGTAGACGACGACCCGCCTGCCGGCGAGATCGGCGAGCGCAACCGGCTCGCCGTCCTGGTCGGGGAGGCTGAAGGCCGGGGCCTCGTCACCCGCCGCAAGCTTGACCATGGCGTGCTCTCCTCCCGAGAAAGATCGCGAAGACCCAGGGTACACACCGCAAGGTGCCGGATGACCGGGCCGCAGGTGGCAGACTCAAGGGAGTGAGCCAGAACAGATGACCTCCAAAGCCACCTTCGCCTCCCTCGGCGTGGCACCGGCGCTCGTCGCCGTGCTGGCCTCGTCGGGCATCGAGACCCCCTTCCCGATCCAGGCCCTGACCATCGCCGACGCCCTCGGCGGCCGCGACGTCTGCGGCAAGGCGAAGACGGGGTCCGGAAAGACGCTCGCCTTCGGCCTGCCGTTGCTGATGCGCACCCCGCAGGCCCAGCCGAAGCTGCCGGCCTCGCTCGTCCTCGTGCCGACACGCGAGCTGGCCGTCCAGGTCACCGAGGTGCTCGAGGTGCTCGGCAAGGCGATCGGGCGCCGCGTCGCCGCCGTCTACGGCGGCGCCGACCTGGAGCGCCAGGCGAAGCAGCTGGCGAAGGGCATCGACGTCGTGGTCGCGACCCCCGGGAGGCTGATCGACCTCCAGGACCGCAAGGCCGTCTCGCTCGCCGCGGTGTCGACCCTCGTGCTCGATGAGGCGGACCGCATGGCCGACATGGGCTTCATGCCCCAGGTCGAGTGGCTGCTCCGGCACATGACGGCTCCGCGCCAGACGCTGCTCTTCTCGGCGACGCTCGACTCCGCCGTCGACCAGCTGGTCAAGCGCTACCTCAGCGACCCGGTCTTCTTCGAGGTCGCCTCGGCCCACCAGACGGTCGACGCGATGGAGCACCGCTTCTTGAAGGTGCACCAGATGGACAAGGCCAAGGTCGCCGCCGCGATCGCGCGCGGCTCGGAGAAGGCGCTGGTGTTCGTCCGCACCAAGCGCGGCGCCGACCGCCTCGTCGACGATCTGCGGGCGAACGGCGTCCGGGCGGCCGCGATCCACGGCGACCTGCGCCAGGGCATACGCGAGAAGGCCCTCGACGAGTTCACCGCCGGCCGGCTCCCCGCGCTCGTCGCCACGGACGTCGCGGCGCGCGGCCTCGACATCGAGGGTGTCGACGTCGTGGTGCACTACGACCCCCCGGAGGACCACAAGGCCTACCTCCACCGCTCCGGCCGGACGGCGAGAGCCGGCGAGAGCGGGATCGTCGTGACCCTGGTGCTGTGGGACCAGGAGCTGGCCGTCGAGCGCCTCCAGCGCCGGCTCGGGCTGAGCGTGCCGCTCGTCGAGGTGTTCTCGAACGACCCGCGCCTCGCCGAGCTGGCGGCGTGGAACCCCGCCGAGGCGGCCGTGCAGGGGGCGTCCTCCTGAGCGACCGGCGGTACTTCCGCCAGCTCCTCGCGGGCAGGGACTACGCGCTCGACGACCGCTTCGCCCGGGAGATGGCCAACTACGTCTACGCGATCGGCGACCGCGAGACCGGCGAGGCGGTCCTCGTCGACCCCGCCTACGCGCCGGCCGAGCTGGTCGCGCTGCTCAGAGCCGACGGCCTCTCGCTGAGCGGGGTCCTGCTCACGCACTACCACGCGGACCACGCCGGCGGGCACATCGGTTCCGTCGAGATCGCCGGCATCGCCGCGCTGCTCGAGCACGCCGACGTCCCCGTCCACGTCCAGCGCGACGAGCTCGGCTGGGTGACGGCGACCACCGGTGTCGGCGCGGGCTCGCTCCTCGCCCACGCCCCCGGCGACACCGTCACCGTCGGGGGCCGTTCGATCACGCTCGTCCACACGCCGGGCCACACCCCAGGCAGCCAGTGCCTCCTCGTCGACGGCACCCTCGTGACCGGCGACACGCTGTTTCTGCACGGCTGCGGGCGGACGGACCTTCCCGGCGGTGACCCGGTCGCCCTCTACGACAGCCTGATCCACCGCCTGGCGCCGCTGCCGGGCGAGACGGCGGTCTTCCCTGGCCACGCCTACGCCCCCGAGCCGAGCGCCTCCCTGGCGGTGCTGCGCGCGGAGAACCCCGTGCTCGCGCCGCTCGATGAGGCGGACTGGCTCGTGCGCTACGGCGCCTGAGCCGCCAGGCGGCGAAGGGCCTCCTCGAGCAGGTCCAGCGCCTCGGCCAGCACGGGGCGGGGCGTCGCGAAGTTGAGGCGTGCGTGGCCGCGCCCCGCCGGCCCGAACCACCCGCCGGGCTGGAGCGCGACGCCCGCCTCGCGCTGCAGCACGGCGGCCGGGGCATCACCGAGCCCGGTGCCGCGCATGTCGAGCCAGGCGAGGTAGGTCCCCTCTGGCGGGACGTGGGCCACCCCGCGCCAGGCGGCGACCCGCCCCGCCACGAGCGCCCGCTGGCGCGCGAGATAGGCGATCAGGTCCTCAAGCCAGGGCCCGCCCGCCTCGTACGCGGCGAGGGTCGCGAGCAGCCCGAGCGAGCTCGGGCTGCCGCGCAGATGCGGGGGGAACGCCGCGAAGCGCTCCCGTAGCGCCGGCGAGCCGAACACCGCGGCCGCGCAGCCGAGCCCGGCGAGGTTGAAGGTCTTCGAGGCGGACGTGAGGGTGACCGTGCGCCGGGCGATCTCCGGGCCGAGGGTGGCGAGCGCCGTGTGCGCGGCCCCCGGCAGGGTCAGGTCGGCGTGGATCTCGTCGGAGACGACGACGAGGTCGTGGGCGCAGGCGATCAGCGCCAGCGCCTCAAGCTCGTCACGGCGGAGGACCCGGCCGGTCGGGTTGTGGGGGTTGCAGAGCAGGAGGCAGCGCACGCCCTCCGCGACGACGAGCCGCTCGAGCGCCGCGGCGTCGAAGCGGTAGCCGGCCGCCGACGCCTCGAGGTCCAAGGTGACGGGACGCCGGCCCGTCTCTCGCACCGAGGAGGAGAACGGCGGGTAGGCCGGGGTGAGGAAGAGCACCCCGTCCCCCGGTCCGGTGAGCGTCATCAGCGCGGCGCAGATGCCCTGGACGACGTCGAAGGTGAGCAGCACGTCCTCGGCCGACACCGCCACGTCGTAGCGGGCGCGCAAGCGGTCGGCGAAGGCGGCACGCACCTCGGCCCGCAGCCGCTCGGCGGGGTAGCCGAGGTCGTCGGTGTCGACGGCCCGCCCGATCGCCTCGTGCACGGCGGGCGCGACGGGGAAGTCCATGTCGGCGACCCATGCGGCGAGCACCTTGCCCCCGTCCCGGGACCACTTCTCGCCGCGCCGCCGGGAGAGCTGCGCCCTGCCGTAGCGCTCGAAGTCGTGCACCGGTCCTCCTGCGCCGGCGACGAGCCGGGGCCTCCCGCCGAACGCTACCGGCACCCGTCGTGCTCCCACCAGCGGGCCACGGGCGCGGCCGGATGCGCAGCGACGGTGAAGTGGCGTTGAGTGTGTGGCATCACTAATCTGCCCCGCCGGCGACGGCACCAGGAGGCGATCTCGATGAGCGCAGGTTCCCGTTACGTCATCCGGGGGGCACGCGTCCTCAGCCAGGATCCGGCCGTCGGCAACCTGACCCGCGCCGACGTGCTCATCGAAGGCTCGACGATCGCCGTGATCGCCCCGGATCTCGGCCCGCTCGACGCCGCGGAGATCGACGGCACCGACCGGATCGCTCTGCCCGGCTTCGTCGACACGCACCGGCACAGCTGGCAGTCGCTCATCCGGCACGTCTCGACGGACTGGACGCTCCCGTTACCGGAACCGTGACTAAATGCCACCACGGTCAGGCAGCCTCGCCTTGCGACGAGGCGGTGACGGCCTTGTCCGCGCGAGCGGTGCCGTCTTCGCGCTTCACCGGAGGCTTCGGCAGGTGCCGGGGATGCCCTCCTCCACGCGCATTTACCGTCTCCGGGCCACTCCCGGCGACGTGGTGCGATTCTTCGAGAACCCGCCGCCCGTAGG
>Ga0307374_10010310_pt1 | contig 13570 bp, 11 predicted proteins | sample OX3MG_FD_202532 | JGI IMG/M metagenome (GOLD analysis project Ga0307374, IMG submission 202532) | Soil microbial communities from Risofladan, Vaasa, Finland - OX-3 | ecosystem: Environmental > Terrestrial > Soil > Coastal area > Acid sulfate soil | place: Finland: Risofladan, Vaasa | collected...
CGGCGTTGCGCACCGTCGAGAGCCGGTGCGCGATGACGAAGGTCGTGCGGCCTCGCATCACCCGATCGAGCGCCCGCTGGATGTACATCTCAGTCTCCGTGTCGACGTCCGAGGTGGCCTCGTCCAGAATCAGGATACGCGGGTCGCGGAGGATGGCGCGCGCGAGCGAGATGCGCTGGCGCTGGCCCCGGCTGAGCATCGCCCCACCCTCGCCCACCTGCCAGTTGTAGCCACCCGGCAGCTTCATAATGAAGTCGTGCGCGTAGGCTTCCTGCGCCGCGGTGATGATCTCCTCTTCGCTGGCGCCCAGCCGACCGTAGGCGATGTTGTCGCGAATCGTCCCCGAGAAGAGGAAAGTTTCCTGCAGGACGACCGCGATGTTCTCGCGTAACGACTTGATCGTCAGGTCGCGAATGTCGTGCCCATCGATCAGAATCCGCCCGCCATTCGGGTCGTAGAAGCGCGGCAACAGGTTGACCGTCGTCGTCTTGCCCGAGCCGGTGTGGCCGACCAGCGCGACGATCTCGCCCGGCCGCGCCTCGATGCAGCAATCCTGCAAAACGGGCTTGCCCTCTTCGTAGGCGAACCAGACGTGATCGTACACCACGTGGCCCTGCGCATCGATCAGGTCGATCGCGCCCGGCCTTTCGTTCACCTCGGGCACCTCGTCGAAGAACTGGAAGATACGCTCGGCCGCGGCAAACGCCTGTTGGAACGTGTTGTTGATCTGGATCAGGTCGGCCACCGGTTGGTAGAACGCGACGATGTAGGAAGCGAAGGCCACCAGCGTTCCCAGGCTCATCGACCCGTTCATCGTCCACTCGGCGCCAAACCACATCACCAGCACCATCCCCAGCGCGCTGACGGTCTGGATCACCGGCGTCGAGAACGCCTGCACCGAGGCGGTGCTCATGTTCGCATCCAGGTTCTCGCGGTTGCGTACCTGGAACCGCTCCGTCGACGCACCTTCCTGCGCGAAGGCCTTCGCGACGCGCACGCCGGTGATGTTCTCGGCCAGAACGCCGTTGACGGTCGACATCGTCCGGCGAACGACCATGTACCGGTCGCGCAGCAGCTCCGAGCTGACGTAGCTGGCGACCGCCATCATCGGCAGCGTGGCGAACACCAGCAGGGCCAGCTTCCAGTCCAGGACCAGCATAATGATCGCGTAGGCGATCATGTTCACCAGACCGACGACACTGTTGACCATGCCACCGGTGAGCGCCTGCTGGATCACGCCGACGTCGCTGGTCGTTCGTGAGATGATGTCGCCGGTGCCGTTGCGCTCGTAGAACCGCAGCGAGAGCCGCTGAACATTCTCGAAGAGGCGCCGGGCCATTTCGTAGACAAGCTGCTGCGACGCCAGCGCGACGGCGTAGCGACTGACGTAGAGCAGGCCGTACCGCGCGAGGTACAGCATCGTCAGGGCGATCGCCAGGGCGATGATCAGCCGCGTGTTCGCGGTCGGGATCAGCACGTCGATGACGTACTTGGTTGCCTCGGGGGGGATCATCTGCAACGCGGACGAGAGCATGATCGTGATCATCGCGAGGATAATCTGGCGCTTCTGGGTCGCGATGATCTCGCCAAGGCGGCGCAGGATCTCGCCCATGCTGCTCTGGAGCTCAACCCTCTCCTGAGCCCAGACGGCGTTCGCTCCACCCCACCTCATCCGGCCACCTCCGCGACTGTTTCGGCGCTCCCGTGACGCTGGAGCTGGAACTGGATCTCGTACAACTCCTGATAGATCGGGTTGCCGGCGAGCAGCTCGCGGTGGCTGCCGCTCGCCACGATCCGCCCGTCGACCATCAGCAGGATGACGTCCGCCCGCTGCACTGTCGACAGGCGGTGCGCGATGACCAACGTCGTCCGATTCTGCATCAGCGCGTCGAGCGCCTGCTGAATCAAGAAGTCGGTCCGAGTGTCGACGCTGCTGGTTGCTTCGTCCAGAATCAGGATGCGCGGATTGACCAGGATCGCCCGGGCGATCGAGAGGCGCTGGCGTTGGCCGCCCGAGAGGCGGGTGCCGCGCTCGCCGATCTCGGTCTCGTAGCCGTTCGCGAACTCCATGATGAAGTCGTGAGCGCAGGCCGCCTTCGACGCGGCGATCAGGTCCTCTTCCGACGCGTCGAAACGGCCGTAGCAAATGTTCTCGCGGATCGTCATGTTGAACAGGAACGGCTCCTGAAGGACGATGCCGATCTGGCTGCGCAGTGATTCGAGCGCGACGTCGCGCACGTCGATGCCGTCGACCCGGACGCGCCCCGCCGTCACGTCGTAGAAGCGGGGAATCAGGTTGGTCAGCGTCGTCTTCCCCGAGCCGGACGGACCGACCAACGCGATCGTCTGGCCCGGCTGAACGTCGAAGCTCACGTCGCGCAGCAGCGGTCGGTTGTGGCCGTAGGCAAAGGAGACGTTCTCAAAAGAAATGGCGCCTTCGAGCTGGGTCAGGACCTTCGCATCGGGCTTCTCGGCGACGTCGAGGGGTGTGTCGAGAATCTCGAAGATGCGCTCGCCGCCAGCCAGGGCTTGCTGTGCCATCTGGTTGACCTGTGCCAGCCAGCGGATCGGCTGCCACATCAGCAGCGTGTAGCTCTGGAAGGCCACCAGGCCCCCGATCGTCAGGTCGCCGTGAATCACACGGTACGCGCCGAAAGTCAGAATCAGGACCGAGCTGGTCAGCGTCACGAACTCCTGCCCCGGGTTGACGACGGCCATGTTTTTACTCGTCTCGAGGCGGGTGGACCGGATATCGTGATTCACCTCGTCGAAGCGCTTAGCTTCGTGCGGCTCGCGGCCGTAGGCCTGAATCAGCTTGATTCCCGCCACGTTCTCCTGGATGACGATGTTCAGATCAGCCATGCGCCGCTGCACGTGGCGGAACATGGGCATGATCACCATCTGCTTCTTCTGAAAAAAGTAAATGCCCGGGGTGATCAGCAGGACCACGAGGGTCAGGACCGGATCGAGGAGGAAGAGAATGGTCAGGTTCAGGATGACAGTCACGGCCATGTTGACCAGGCGGGCAAACCCCTGGGTAATGAAGAACTGGACCTGGGAGACGTCGTTAGTGACCCGCGACATGAGCTGGCCAGTCTGGTTGCGATCGTAGAAGCTCATGGACTGGGACTGGAGGTGTCGGTACAGGACGTTGCGCAAGTCGAAGATAACCCGCTGCCCGACGTACTGCTCGAGGTAGGACTCACCCGCGGTGAGGCTGTTGGTGAGGAGCGACGAGCCAATCAGGCCAAGTACAAAGAGACCAAGGAGGCGGATGTCCTGGTGGGGCACGGCCTGGTCGATGATCAGTTTGATGAACCAGGACGGCCCCAATCGGAACGTCGACAGCACGATGATCAGGGCGACGTCCAGGACGCTGAGTGGCCAGTAGGGGCGAACGAACTGAAAGAGTCGCAGCAGCGTCCGCACGGTGGCTCCTCCCTCAATCCTCCTGGCGCGGCAGGTGGAGGATCGCTTGCTCGAAAGTATTGAGCACGTTCGACAGGGCGTCGAGATCCTCGGGCGAGAGCTGCTGGAGCGCCATTACGAGCCGGGCGCGCCGGCCCTCCTGGAGGCGCTCGATCAACACCGTGCCCGTTTGCGTCAACTGGTTGATCACGCGGCGGCGGTCGGTCGGATCGTCCTCACGCGAGACCAGCCCTTGATGCACCAGGCGATCGATCGTCGCGGTAATGCTCGGCAGCGTGACGGCGAGGTGGGAAGCCAGGTGGCCCACCGTCGTCGGTCCGTCTTGCCGCAGCAGGACCAGAATCTTGAGCTGCGCCCGGGTCAAGCTGAGCGACGTCCAGTCTTCCTGCGAGCTCGCCCGGAGCTGCCGATTGATCCGCCGCAACTGATCTGCCACGAGATCGGAAAGCGACTGCTCCTGGCTCTGTGCTGGGATCATGATCGTCTTCACTGTTCCTTAGCTAACCACAAAAGGTTAGGGAGATGCAAACAGTATACCACACCTGGCTGCAAAACAAACCACCCAATTGGACACTTTATTCAATTGGTGGTAAACTGCCGTCCGCTGCGAGCGTCGCTTGGACGAGCGTAAGGAAGGAGTACCCTTGGCGGACAAGATTGGCATCGGCATCATCGGAGCTGGCGGTATCGCCGAACACAGCCACATTCCCGGTTATCTGCAGCAGACCGACGCGCAGGTCGTCGCCGTGGCCGACGTGGTCCCGGAGCGAGCGCAGCGGCTCGCCGAGCAGGCCGGCATTCCCCACGCGTACGGCGCGGTCGAGGACCTGCTTCTCGACACGGACGTCGACGCGGTCAGCGTCACCACGCCCAACGCATTTCACGGCCCGGTTACCCTTGCCGCCCTGGAAGCGGGCAAGCACGTCTTCTGCGAAAAGCCTCCCGCGACCTCCGTCGCCGAAGTCCGCCGCATGAAGGCGACGGCGGAGCGCGCCGGCAAGATACTGTACTTCTGCCTGAACAACCGCTTTCGCCCGGACGTGATCCAGTTGCGCCGGTACGTCGAGCGCGGTGAGCTGGGCGAGATCTACTATGCGAAGACGGCGACCCTGCGGCGCCGCGGTGCGCCCGGCGGCTGGTTCGCCGACAAAAAAATGGCCGGCGGCGGCGCGCTCATCGACATCGGCGTCCACTGCATCGACTGGACCCTCTGGATCATGGGTAGCCCGCGGCCGGTGGAGATCTTCGGAGCAACCTACTCGAAGATCAAGAAGTACGAGCTCGACGATCATCGCACCTGGTCGCCCCAGGAGGTTCGCGGCCAGGAGGGATTCGTGCGGGCCGGCGACGTGGACGACGCGGCGACCGGTCTCGTCCGCTTCGCGAACGGCGCGACCCTCTTCGCCGAGGTGAGCTGGTCGCTCAACCTCGAATCCGAGGTCGAGAGCACCCAGGTGTTCGGCACGCGCGCCGGCGCGACCCTGCAGCCGCTGAAGCTGTTCCGCGACGAATACGGGCGCATGGTCAACCTGGAGGTGAAGCTGGAGGAGCGCCGAGGATCCACCAGCCACGGCCGAGCGATTCGCAACTTCCTCGACGTGATCCAGGGCAAGGCCGAGCCCGTCGTCACACCCGACGACGGCATCCGGATCATGCAGATACTGGACGGCATTTACGCCTCGGCCGAAAGCGGCAAGTCGATCACCGTCGAAGGGTAAAGACATGCCGGGGGACACGGGCAGAGTTGGCGCAGCCAACTCTGCCCGTGTCCCCCGGCCTCGATCACCGGGAAGCGCGTAAAAGGGTGGCGCAATGAGCACAGCGACGACGATCACAATTGAACCCGTTCAAACGCGTCAAGACTACCATGCCTTCGTCGACCTTCCCTGGCAGGTCCCGCAAGATCGGCCGATGGTCCGCCCGATGCGGGAGTTCGAGCGCCACCTGTTCGATCGCGGGCGGCGCTTTCGCGGCGGCATGTCGCTGAGCGCCCAATTAGACGTCATGCTCCTGGGCAAGGACAACCCGTTCTACGAGCACGGCGATCTGGAGATGTTCCTCGCCCGCGATGACGGACGTCCGATCGCTCGAATCGCCGCGATCCAGAACCGTCTGCACAACGAATGGAACCACGATCAGGTTGGCTTCTTCGGCTTCTACCAGTGCCTGGAAGGCGGTGAAGCCGGTCACGCGGCCACGCGCGCGTTGGTCGAGGCGGCCAGCACCTGGCTCCGCGCGCGTGGTCTCACTTCGATCCGTGGGCCATTCAATCCGACGATCAACGACGACTGTGGCATCTGGACCGACGGCGACGCGGCTCCCGCGTTCATGATGCCGTCCAATCCTCGCTATTACCCCGACCTGCTTCAGTCCGCTGGACTCAGCCCGGTCAAAACGCTCCGGGTCTACCGGCGCGACCTGGCGACCATCTCCGAGAACGACTGGACGCGCTGGGAGCGGCTGGCCGAGCGCGTGCAACGCGCCACGAAAGTGACGTTGCGCGGCGCGAACTTCAAGGACCTCGACGCCGAGGTCAAGTCGTTCCTGACGATCTACAACGCTGCAGAGGAAGTGGCGAACGGCTGGGGCTTCGCGCCGATGAGCTTCCACGAGCTCCGCTCGATGGCCGAGTTGTTCCAGTATTTGATCGATCCGAACCTGATCCGCGCGGCGGAGGTTGAAGAAAACGGCGTGCAGAAGGTGGTCGGCGCGGTCATCTCGGTGCCCGACCTGAACGAGATTCTGCGCTACAGTGGCGGCCGGCTGCTCCACCCGGCGATGATCTGGAAGCTGCTGCGCATGAAGCGCGGCACCCCGACCCACCGCATCCGCGTCGTCTTCCTGGGCGTTTTGCCAGAGTATCGGCACACGCCCGCCTCTGCCATGCTGCTTTTCGACGGCATGCGCATGGCTCGCAAGTTCGGCGCGCGGGAAGTCGAAGGGTCCTGGGTCTCCGAAGATAACCCGGCCATGTGCAAGCCGATGGAGGACCACGGCTTTCAGATAACCGATCGCTACGTCATCTACGAGCGCCCATTGGCTTAAGCAACGCTGTCACGGTCTGAGTTTCAGCGCGCTCCGCGTGCTGAAACTCAGACCGTGACAGCGTTGCTTAAGCCTGCGTCAGAACAGGCACACCCCGCCGCAGACCGAAATGATCTGCCCCGTGACGTAATCGGACAGGTCCGTGGCCAGGAACTCGACCACCTTCGCGCAATCTTCTGGCGTGCCCAGCCGCTTCAGCGCGATTTCCGCTTCGAGCCGCGCCCGCGACTCCGGGCTGCCACGGCCGCTGGCCATCGCGCGAGAGGAGAGGATCCAGCCTGGCGCGATACAGTTGACGTTCACGTTGTACGGACCTAGCTCCCCGGCCAGCTTGCGCGTGTAGTGGTGGATCGCCGCCTTGGCCACCGAGTAGGAGGTCCCGCCGCCGCCACCCTGGGACCGCAGCCCCGCCTGCGAGCCGACGTTGACAATTTTCCCGCTCCGCTGCTCCTTCATTGGCGCGGACGCGGCCTGGCAGCAAAAGATCGTGCCCATCAGGTTGATGTCCATCATCCGGCGGAAGTCCTGCTCTGGCACGCTCGAAGCGTAGCTCGGGCCGGGGACGAGCGCGCCGCCGGCGTTGTTGACCAGAATATCCAGGTGACCAAGCTCGCCGACAATCTGCTCGACCATGCGATTGACCTGGATCTGGCTGGTCACGTCGGCGACGATACCCAGGGACCGCCGGCCCATGGCCTTCACCTCGTCCATCACCGTCGGCGCGGTCAGCTCCTCGTCGTACTGTTGCGCCGCCTGCATGTCCACGTCGTTGATCACCACGTCGGCGCCGAGCGTCGCCAGGTGCAGCGCGTAGGCCCGCCCGAGCCCGCGCGCGGAACCCGTCACCAGCGCCACCTTTCCGTCGAGTTTCACCGGTCCCTCCCGCGTTCGAGTTTTTTCTCGGTTGCACCCATCCTACCGGACGGCGCGCTCGACGTAAACTGCGCGAAGTGCCTCATATTGATGGTTACCGAAGCAGGTATTGTCGTCCCAGAGGAAGCCAACGGAAGAAATACTCGGGAATGGGGAACAATAATTACCGGGCAGATTGGGCACCGCTCCGAGCAGATTTGGATCGCGATCAGGATCTATGATACTAACTCAGCACCGTTCGAGTCTTGCCCGGCGTCGGCGACGTTGCCGCTCGCGTCGGTGACGAGCGGACCCTTGCTCATGTCCAGCAGCACCAGGCGATTGCCCCACGGATCCTCGACCACGACGCACCGACCAATCCGAATGTCGAACGGCGGCACGTCGACCTTCCCACCCGCCGCGACGAAAATCGCCGCGGCGGCGTCGGCCGAGGCCACCAGCAGATTCGACTCCTGATAGTCCCGCTCGACCTGTAGGACGATCTCCGCATCGGTATCGGGCATCCGCAAACCGGCCATCGTCTCGCTGCGCCAGTTTAGCTGGTGGCCGAGCTTGTCGCGGTAGAACGCAAGCCCCGCGTCGAGATCCGGCACCGGAATCTGGATGCAGTCGACCTTCCGGATGAAGGGCTCCGGCCGCGATTCGGTCATTCTCTGCCTCCCCTGTCGAATTCTGACTCGTCGCTGACTGGCGAGCGAGCCGACGTCGTTGTGACCGACACCTCGTCGATGGTCAAACGGATTTTGTCTGACAAAGATGGAGCGTGCTAATCCGGTTGACAGTCCCGTGATCCGTGGCTATAGTACCCGATAGAGGGGACGAGAGGAAGGCCGCCGATGGGTAGCCCCGGATCAGTGTTGCTCGAAATGACTCCGCATCAGGTGGTCGAGCAACTCGAAACCGATCTTTACCTGACGCGTGACGATCTGGCAAGGGTGCTCAACGCTAACGTGCGTACCGTCGAGCGGTGGCGCACGGGTCAGGCGTATCCGCAATTGGAAGCGCGCCATCGACTGGCCGCGCTGGTGGGCCTGCGTAATCACCTACACGAGACCTTCGCCACACCCGAGGCGCTCCGTGAATGGCTGCAAACCTCCAACCGCTACCTTGGCTGGCTTTCGCCAATCGATGCGCTGAGGGCAGGCCGCATTGATCGGGTCCAGGCAGCCCTCGAGGCGCTCGACTCCGGCATCTTCCTCTAGCCGCACCCAACTGATGGGGGTTCCAAACGATTGGGATGCCAGCCGGGCGGTGGCCTCCTGCCAGATCATCACCTGGGCAGGATCGACATGGCGAGCACATCGGCGCAAATACCAGGCAACAGACCCGGGAGGCGCGCGTCGAATATCGGGCCGTTACCATCGTGGGTTGGATCAGTTCCCGGAAGACCGGATCTGGCCCGCCCTTTATCTATCGCTCGGCCCTGAGACGTGCCTCGGCGAAGTTCTGCGCCACATCTCCATAACGCTGCTCCCGCAACTCAACGACTTCCGCCTCAGCGAGATCTCCCTTCGTCTGCAGGTCATCGTGGACTGCCGTGATCCATCGATACTTGGCCTCACCGTCGACGACCTGAGCGATGACTATGACTACCGCGTAACGCAGGATCTCGCCGCCGCTGCGATCGCGACTGGTGCCGAAGGCATCCTCGTTCCGTCCGCCACGCGGTTGGGGGACAATCTCATCCTGTTTCCAACCCGCCTTCATCCGGACTCGCAGGTCACGGTCGTCGGAAGTCGGGAGCCGAAGCTCTACGTCCCGCGGCTCTTGTGAGACCGTATCGCGCCAATGGTGTATTCAGCGGTTACAATGGATCGCGTTCGGGTGTCAAGCACAATGAAGGACAACTCTGATGCGACAGTGGGGAAGGCGGCTCGAAAACCCGGCGCAGTTCGACATCTCCCGGCTGCGGATCGTCGGCGAGTGGGGCCAGGCGAGCCGATACATCGGATCGCGCTGGGAGAGCGTCGGCCTCGACTTGCTCAGGGCAGGCGTAGACGGACAGACCACGCTGGGTATCCTGGGCGTCTGCACCGATCCGGAGCTCCAGGGCCTGCTCGCCTCGACGGGCAGCAAGAACCCGGACGTCGTGCTGGTCCTCGGAGGCGACCACGAGGCCATCCTCCAACCGGCCGACCTCAAATGGTCGCTCGACGTCGCGAGCTACCGCCAGATCAGCGCGCGCGTGCTCGACGCGCTGCTCGAGCAGGTCTCCCAGCTTGGCGAGTCACTGCGCGCGCTGCTGCCACCCGAGGCGAGCGGCCTTCCCTGGAGAACGCGCGACGGCATCTTCGTCAGCCCCAAGACCTACCTCAACCAGCGCTTCCTGACCTCCTCGGAAAACCTGAAGCAGGAGTACCCGATCGAGCCGAGCGAAGTCCTGTTCATGACCGTCGAGACCTTCGGATTCTACGAGCCGCTGCCCGGCTGGCCAACGGCGCGTGAGCTCGCCCGCCTCGACGGATCGGCGCGGGGACTCGCTCAGATCGACACCGCCGACCGCTACTACCACCTGGGTGCCGGCGTCGCCGGCGCGCTGGTGTCGCTGGAGCGCTCGATCTTCGACGAAGAGGCAGCAATCGACCCGGCCGAGGAAGCGGACCGGCTGCGCGACTTCCTGAAGTCGGTCAGCCCACCGTCGACGGCGATGGCCGTCGACCGGCTGGGCGTGCGGATGCGCCAGCGGCGCGAGCTCAGCCGACAGCTCCGCGATCTCACCCGCTCTTCGATGAGCTTCGCCAGCTTCGCCGCGGCGCTCGTCGAGGCCGGCCTTGCCTCCGCGGACGAACTAGAGAGCGACCTCCGGCGCCGGTTTACCGACCTCTACCGGTCGCTGGTCGAGGCCGAGGAAGTCGAAATTCGCAAGGCTGGGCGAGAGCTTCTGGCGAAGGGGGCCAGCGACGTCGAGGCGCTCGACCAGCTCGACCGCCGACGCGATACCTTCGCGCGCCGGCTTCGCGCCCGGGCCCAGGTGGCCATCCGCGCGTTGCGTGAGTGAGGAGAAGAGGGCAGGGATGTGCGCAGCACATCCACCACATCCCTGCACTTTTCACCTTGACCTTGCTTTACGCGTCCAAATTCCGTACTTCCTTCGCGTGGCTCTGAATAAATCGCTTCCGCGGTGGCACCGCGTCGCCCATCAGCATCTCGAAGACCTCGTCGGCCTGGACCGCGTCTTCGACCGACACTTTGAGGATCGTGCGGCGGGCCGGGTCCATCGTCGTCTCCCAGAGCTGCTCCGGATTCATCTCGCCCAGGCCCTTGTAGCGCTGAACGCTTGGCGTCTTGCCGTTCAGCTTCTTCACCAGGTCCTCGCGCTCTTTCTCGCTGTAGACCCAGTTGTGCTCCTTGCCCGAGCTGATTCGATAGAGCGGCGGCTGGGCGATGTAGAGGTTGCCGTTCGCGATCACCGGCTCCATGAACCGGAAGAAGAACGTCAGCAGCAAGGTGCGGATGTGGCTGCCGTCGACGTCCGCGTCGCTCATGAGGATCACGCGGTGATAGCGCAGCTTCTCCGGCTTGAACGTGGTGCCAATGCCCGCGCCCAGCGCCGTGATGATCGCGCGGATCTCCTCGTGGGCGAGCATCTTGTCTTCGCGCGCCTTCTCGACGTTCAGGATCTTGCCCCGCAGCGGCAAGATCGCCTGGAAGCGCCGGTCGCGACCTTGCTTTGCGCTTCCGCCGGCCGAATCGCCCTCGACGAGGTACAGCTCGCACTTGCTCGGGTCCCGCTCCGAGCAGTCGGCGAGCTTGCCGGGCAACGTCGTGTTTTCCAGTGCGCTCTTGCGCGTGACCGTCTCGCGCGCCATCTGCGCCGCCCGGCGGGCCCGCTGCGTCGTCAGACACTTGTCGAGGATCTTCTTGGCATCCGCCGGATTCTCGTCGAGGAAAGTCCGCAGGCCCTCGGTCACGGCCGTCTCGACGTGGTTCTTCACCTCGCCGTTGCCCAGCTTCGACTTCGTCTGGCTCTCGAACTGCGGCTCGACCAGCTTCACGCTGATGATCGCCGCCAGCCCCTCGCGCACGTCGTCGCCGGTGAGGTTGTCGTCGTTGTCTTTGAGGAAGCCGTTCTTACGCGCGTACTCGTTCATCGTGCGCGTCAGCGCGGTCCGGAAGCCGGTCAGGTGAGTGCCGCCGTCGACCGTGTTGATGTTGTTCGCGAAGCTGTACACCGATTCCGAGTAGCTCTCGTTGTACTGCAGCGCCACTTCGACGGTCGTGTCGCCGATCTGGCGCTCGACGTACATTGGTCGGGCGTGGAGGACCGTGCGCGCCTTGTTCATGTGGCGGACGAACGAGAGGATGCCGCCCTCGAAGTAAAACGAGAGGTCCCGATCGGACCGCTCGTCCGTGAAGGTAATCAGCAGCTTCTTGGTCAGGTAGGCCATCTCGCGGAAGCGCTGCACCAGGGTATCGGCGTGGTAGTCGAGCGTCTCGAAGATCGTCGTGTCCGGCAGAAAGGTGGTCGTCGTCCCAACGCGGTTGGTCGGGCCTTCGTCCTGGATCGGCCGGCGCGGCAGGCCGGCGGCGTATTCCTGGGAGTAGAGGCGTCCCTTCTGGACCGTCTCGACCCGCAGGCGCGCGGAGAGCGCGTTCACCGCCGAGACGCCGACGCCGTGGAGGCCGCTCGCGACTTTATAGCCGCTGCCGCCGAACTTGCCGCCGGCGTGCAGACGTGTCATCACCGTTTCCAGTCCAGAGATGCCCGTCTTTGGGTGTATCTCAACCGGAATACCGCGTCCGTTGTCCGCGACGGTCACACTCGCGTCGCCGTGAATCGCGATCGAGATCTGATCGCACTTACCGGCGAGTGCCTCGTCAACCGAGTTGTCGACCACCTCGTAGATCAGGTGATGCAGCCCGCGCACGTCGGTGCTGCCGATGTACATTCCAGGACGCCGTCGGACCGCTTCCAGGCCTTCGAGCACCTGGATGCTGTCGACGCCGTACTCTAAAGTGTCGTTGATCTCTCCAACTGCCATGCACTCTCCCCCGCTGGATTCTCACGCGGAAACTCGTCCTAACACGCCGCTGGCGGCCGGCAGGCGCGCGACCCGCGACTGATAATAGAGCAGGCTCGCCGCGGTCAGTCCACTCGCGATGTAGGCATTGCCGACAATCGCGATGAAGATCCCGGCTGGGTTGGAGCTCAGCGCCTTCCAGATCTCCTGCGTCCCCAGCGAAATGACGTAAATCAGAGCAATGAAGCCGACCGTCCTCCAAAAGTTGTTTGCAACGACGCGCGCGCTACGCGCCGCGGCGCGGACCGGCCCGACCTCGCTGACGACAATCGCGTCGACGAGGAAGAACAGGTACACCATGAACAGAATCGCCGCGATCTGCACCGCGGCCAGCGCGGCGTACCAGAGCGCTACTCCCACGCCCGGCGCGATCAGTTGGATCAGCCCGATCGCCAGGGTGACCGGGATAATGATCACCAGCCCCACGCCGATGGCCAGGAGGATGAAGCCGATCACACTCAGCCAGTAGAACCAGACCCGCCGGCCGAGCGTCTCCAACCTGAACTTCCCATCGCGAATCTGTTGCCCCATCACGCCAAGATAGATGCAGCCGATGAGCATCCCGACGACCTGCGTCAGCAGCACGACACCGATCACCCCGACGAGCGATCCAATCTGGAAGGTCGCGGCGCCCACCCACGCTGGCGGCAAGATGCTGGGAACGCTGGCAATGTTGATCACGAGCAGCGACAACAGGTTGAAGTGGCCCGACTGCGTCTCGAAGCCTGCGATCGCCTGCCGGGCTTGATCCAGCGTGCTGGCGTCGACGTTGGCGCCGGCCACGTTCTGGTACACCTCGGTCATCTGGGTGTACCAGCTCCCCACCTGCTTGAACACGGGAGCGGCGCCCAGTTGCGGGCCCAGCCAGAGAAAGAGGTCCATCAGAATCGGCAAGGCGACGACCCAGAGAATGCGATTCACCTGGTCGAACCCCGCGGACAGCGTCTCGATGACCCCGGGGGCGCCGTTGCTGGCGGATGCTTTTACCGGCCGTACACTCGGTCTCGTGTCAGTCCCCTAACCTGGATCGAGAAGGTCCCCGACCGCCCAATTTCCGCGCCCACTCAAGGCCTTTCGGCGCATGATACGGCACGTATATGTTATCAGATCCCACGGCCGCTGTCGCCCATGGCGAACTGATGATCGGATTCAGGGAGTGACGGTTGAGGGGTAGGGAAGGATCTCACAGCCGTGGTGTGGGC
>Ga0307374_10010311_pt1 | contig 13569 bp, 13 predicted proteins | sample OX3MG_FD_202532 | JGI IMG/M metagenome (GOLD analysis project Ga0307374, IMG submission 202532) | Soil microbial communities from Risofladan, Vaasa, Finland - OX-3 | ecosystem: Environmental > Terrestrial > Soil > Coastal area > Acid sulfate soil | place: Finland: Risofladan, Vaasa | collected...
GGATCCTGACCGCCCGCGGCGGGCTGGTCAGCCACGCCGCGGTGGTGGCGCGCGGGTGGGGCAAGCCGGCCGTTGTCGGAGCCGAAGTGCTCCGCCTGTCCGACCATGCGGTCTCCGTCGGCAATGTGACCCTGAACGAGGGAGACTGGATCTCCCTGGACGGCGGTGCCGGCATTGTGGTGGTCGGCCAGGTCCCGCTCATCGCCGCGGCCCCGCCCCCGGCCTTCGCCACCGTCCTGTCGTGGGCCGACGACATCCGCAAGGGCCATCTGGCCGTGAGGGCCAACGCCGACACCGGCGAGGACGCGGCCAACGCCCGGGCGCTGGGAGCCGAAGGTATCGGCCTGTGCCGCACCGAGCACATGTTCCTGGGCGAGGACCGCCTGCCGGTGGTGCGCTGGATGATCCTGGCGGATACGCCGGCCGAGGAGGCAGCCGCGCTGGAGCAGCTGCGTGTCGTCCAGCGCCAGGACTTCATCGCCATTCTGGAGGCGATGGACGGCCTGCCGGTGACCGTCCGCCTGCTCGACCCACCCCTGCACGAGTTCCTGCCCAGCACCGAGGAGATGGCGGTCAAGGAGGCCACGGTCGGGCTGAGCATGGAGGAACGCCGATTGTACGACGCGGCACTCTCCTGGAAGGAGGCCAATCCGATGTTGGGCACCCGGGGCGTGCGCTTGGGTGTGGTCAAGCCGGGTCTCTACGCCATGCAGGTGCGTGCCCTCATGGAGGCGGCGCGCCAGAGGGTGGTCGACGGCGGGCATCCGGTCGTCGAGATCATGATCCCGCTCACGGTGAGCCGTGAGGAAATGGCCCTGGCCCGGAGCTGGGTTGAAGGGGCGCTGGCCGCGGTGGCGGCTGAGCCGGCTCCGCTCCCCTCCAAGGGAGCGGCAAAGGCGTCGGGGAAGGCCGGCAAGCTGGAGGTGACGATCGGCACCATGATTGAGACACCTCGTGCCGCGCTGCAGGCGGGGGAGATCGCCCAGGTGGCCGATTTCTTCTCCTTCGGGACCAACGACCTGACCCAGATGACGTTCGGCTTCAGCCGCGACGACGTCGAGGGCCGCATGATGGGCGCCTACCTCGAACTTGGCCTGCTCCCGGGCAACCCGTTCGAGGTGGTCGACTTCGACGGCGTGGGCGAGCTGGTCCGGTTGGGAACCCAACGGGGTCGGGCCGTCCGCCCGAACCTGAAGGTGGGGGTCTGCGGCGAGCACGGGGGCGATCCCGCTTCCATCTCGATGTTCTATTCCGCCGGCCTGGACTACGTGAGCTGCTCGCCGTTCCGGGTCCCGGTGGCCCGCCTGGCGGCCGCCCAGGCCGTGCTGGCTGCCCAGCCACCGGTGGCTGGGAAGCGGGCGGCGAAGGGGTCAAAGGCCCGCTGACCGCCTCTGGCCCGGATCGACCGGCGCTGCGCCGCGGTACCGTCATACCGTGGGCATACCCGACGAGGAAGTGGCCCAGGTTCGGGCGGCCACCGACATCGTTGCGCTCATTGGTGAACACGCTGCCCTGAAGAAGGTGGGAAGGAACTGGACCGGCCTGTGCCCTTTCCACACGGAGAAGAGCCCGTCCTTCAGCGTCAACGCCGAGGCGGGGTACTACTACTGCTTCGGATGCCAGACGTCGGGAGATGCCATCACCTTCGTGCGCCAGATGGAGCACCTCGACTTCGTCGATGCCGTCCGGTTGCTGGCCGACCGGGCCGGGGTCACACTGCACGAAGATGCCGAATCGGGAAAGGACCACCAGCGCCGCACGGAGTTGTTCGGTGCCATGGAACGGGCCGTGGTGTGGTACCACGAGCGGCTGCTCACGTCTCCGGATGCCGGGCCGGCTCGCGACTACCTGCGCTCGAGAGGCTATGACGGCGGTGTCGTCCGCCAGTTCAGGCTGGGTTGGGCACCGGACGAGTGGGATGCCCTGAGCCAGGCGTTGAATCTCCCCGAGGGCGTCCTGACCGGCTCGGGTCTTGGCTTCATCAACCGGCGCGGGCGGGCACAGGACGCCTTCCGGGCCCGCGTACTCTTTCCCATCTGCGATCCCTCGGGAAGACCGGTCGCCTTGGGTGGGCGCATCCTTCCGCCCCGTCCGGGCCAGCCACCACCGGAGCGTCCTGAGCCCAAGTACAAGAACTCCCAGGAGACCGCCATTTACGCGAAGCGACGGACGCTTTACGCGCTGAATTGGGCCAAGACGGATGTCATCGCCCGGGATGAGGTCGTCGTGTGCGAGGGCTACACCGATGTCATCGGGTGCTTCCAAGCCGGCGTTCCCCGTGCCGTGGCCACGTGTGGCACCGCCCTGGCGGAGGAGCACTTCACGCTCCTGCGCAACTTCGCCAAGCGCATCGTCCTTGCTTACGACTCCGACTCCGCGGGACAGAGCGCCACGTCCCGGGTCTACGAGTGGGAACGCAAACACGAGGTCAACGTGGTCGTGGCCGATCTCCCCGGTGGGAGCGACCCCGGTGAACTGGCTCGCAGTGCGCCGGAGGCCTTGGTCCGCGCGGTGGCCGAGGCCAGGCCGTTCCTCCAGTTCCGCGTCGATCGCATGTTGGGCTCGGGCGATCTGACCACCGCAGAGGGCCGGGCCCGTGCCGCCGACGCCGCCCTGACCGCGGTGGCCGAGCACCCGGACGATCTGGTGCGGGACCAGTACGTGATGCAGCTCTCGGATCGCTGCCGCCTCGATTCCGCCCGCCTGCGCGAGCGGCTCGAGCATCTGCGCGCCCACCCACCCGCCGACCTCGCAGAGGGGCACCGGCGACCGCGCCATCGCCCACCAGCGAGTCCTGAAGATGGTTATGACGGGGACCCGGGTCATCTGCGCGATCCTGATGGTCCAGACGCCGGCGGTGCCGCGGCGACAGCTCCCGTGGCGCGCCAGGGACCAGGGTTGGAGGCACTGAGGCTGGCTGTGCACCAACCGGAGGAGGTGGCCGATCGCCTGCATGCTGCGCTCTTCGTGGATCCCTTGCAGCGGGAGGCCTTCACCGCGCTCTTGGAACATGACAGCCTCCATGATGCGATTGCATCGGCATCGCCGGATGTGGCCGCACTTCTCCGTCGGGTCACGGTGGAGGAGCCCTTCATCGGTGACTCTGAGCTGGGGGATCCCATCGACTCGGTGGTCATGGTGCTGTTGCGCGGGGCTGTACGACGTGCCCTCGCCAACGTGGAGATGGAGTCCCGCTCTCCGGGCGCCTCATGGCAGGACGGTGCGGTCGAGACGGCGCAGGTACGGCTCTGGCTGGCCGAATTGGACGAATCGCCTCCCGCGAACACTGCAGCCCGACGATTGGTAGCGTGGTTGTCGGAGAGGGGACGAAACGAGGAATGAAGATCCTGGTAGGGCGAAGGTGAGCGAAAAAGCTGCAATCGCAATTGAGGACGTTGGAGCCGACGACCAACCCTCCTCGGAGTCTGCCCTCGCCCCTGTCTCCCACGTCGCGCTCCCGCCCGGAGTGTCGCAGATCGACTTCGATGCCGCGCTGGCCGCCGGTCGTGAGAGGGGACATCTCACCCAAGAGGAGTTGATTGAGGCGTTGCACGCCGTCGAGTTGACACCCGAAGTGCTGGGCACACTTCTGGCACGGATCAACGCCGAGGGCGTGGCACTTGTTGAAGAGGACGTCGAGGAGCTGGTGAAGTCGGCGGACCTGTCCACCGAGCCCCGACAAGCCACCCGATCCCCCGGCGGAGAGAGGAGTGGGGCACGCCGTGAGTCCAATGGCAAGCGGCCCATCTCGGTTGCCGCCGAATCGTCGGGTTCGTCCGAGGACCCCGTGCACACCTACCTCAAGGAGATCGGCCGGGTGCCCTTGCTCAACGCCGAGCTCGAGGTTGAGATCGCCCAGGCCATTGAGGTCGGCAATGAAGCGGCAGCCCGCTTGGAAGCCCACGAGCTGGCCAACAGCGACGACGGGCCCCCGGAGGACCTCCTATCCGATATTGAGCAGACCAGGAACCGCAGGCTGGTGCGCAAGGGTCTCAAAGCGAAAGACGAGCTCATTGAAGCCAACCTGCGCCTGGTCGTCTCCATTGCCAAGCGTTACCGGAACCGCGGCCTGGCATTCTTGGATCTCATTCAGGAGGGCAATCTGGGACTCATGCGTGCGGTCGACAAGTTCGACCACACCAAGGGGTTCAAGTTCTCCACCTACGCCACCTGGTGGATCCGTCAGGCCATCACGCGCGCCATTGCGGATCAGGCCCGGACCATTCGCATTCCGGTGCACATGGTCGAGACGATCAACAAGGTGGTGTGGGCCCAGCGCCAGCTCCTTCAGGAGCTGGGACGCGAGCCCACCATTGAAGAGGTGTCGCTCCGCGTGGAGTTCCCCATCGAACGTGTACGGGAGATCCTGCGCATCAACCAGGACACTGTGTCGTTGGAACAACCAGTGGGTGATGAAGACGACTTCAACCTCTCTGATCTCATTGAGGACCGAGGTGCGATCGTTCCCGATGACGCGGCTACCCGCTCACTTTTGGATGCCGCCGTACGCGAAGCGCTTGCCCATCTGACCGATCGCGAGCAGGAAGTCGTCCGTCTCAGGTTCGGGCTCGACGACGGGAAGATCCGCACGCTCGAGGAGGTCGGCAAGGAGTTCGGCGTCACCCGCGAGCGGGTGCGCCAGATTGAGTCGAAGACCCTGGCCAAGCTCCGCCGGCCCGATGCGGCCCACCTGTTGAGGGACTATCTGGAAGAGTCCTGACCGAACCTTCGGCGGGCCGCCCAGGCGTACTTCGTCACGGTGCCCCGCTGGTATCGTTCGGAAGCGATTTCGCAGATCTTCCGGGGTAGCTCAATGGCAGAGCAAGCGGCTGTTAACCGCTAGGTTGAGAGTTCGAGTCTCTCCCCCGGAGCTTTCTTCTCCGAAGTCGCTGGTCACGGCATGTAGTGGCAACACCTCACTCACTGCCTCATCAACCTCGTGCGCGCTACGTGCGCGATCTCTTTCCTGAGGGAACTGCAACGGCACCACGATCCCGCCCAGGGTGAATGGGTTGAGCGCATCGGCCAGGAGAGCGTCACGCTCGTTGCTGGCGTGCTCGTAGCGGACCACCATGGTGACGGATCTCCAACCGCCCCGGCTCATGATCTCCTTGGTGCTGGCCCCGGTCGAGGCGAACATGGTGGCGGCGAAGTGGCGCAGGTCGTGGAAGCGGATCGTCTCGCAGCGGGCCTGGCGCCGAGACCGTTCCCAGATGTTCCACAGGCCGCTCGGTCGCAGTGGCTCGCCGGTGGCACCGACGAACAGGGGCGAGTGCTCCTCGGGCCCCACGAAGCGATCCAGATGGCTCTCAATGGCCGGGAGGACGTTGCTGGGCAGGTGGACCGTCCGGGGATCTCCGTTCTTGGTCGGCCCGAGCTCGAGGGACCCGTCGTGGTACTCGTGGAGCGCCCGCTCCACCCGTACCGATCCGGACACCAGGTCGATGTCCTTGCGCATGAGCCCGAGCACCTCACCACGGCGCAGGGTGCCCCAGGCGGCGAGGACGACGGCGGCCCGGTACTGTTCGGGCATGGCCTGAGTGAGGGCAGCCACCTGGGCCACGGTCGGCACCGTGCGCTCCGCCGACTTGTCGGAGCCGCCACCCTTGACCCGGCAGGGGTTCTTGACGATGAGGTCGTCCTGAATGGCGGTGTTGAATATGGCCCGCAACACCCGACAGGCGGAGTGTGCGACTCCGGGGGTCGCCTGGGCCAATTCGGCGTACCAGGCTCGCACCTGCACTGGCGTGACTTTGGCGAGCTCCCGGGCACCGAAGTGAGGGACGAGGCGGTTCTTCAAAAGCCAGCCGTAGTGCTCCCGGGTCCTCGCACTCAGGTCACTCCGCTGCGCCAACCACAGTGTGGCGTACTCGTTGAAGGCGATCCGCCCGAACTCGGGGTTGACCCAGTCGCCCCGATGAATGGACGCGGCGGTGGTGTCCAGGAAGGCATAAGCGTCGGCCTTGTGTTTGAACGTGTGCGGGGCGATGTGCCGGCGGCCGTCATGCCAGTAGGTGGCCTGCCACTAACCGCTGGGCAGCCGCCGCACATTTCCGAAGTGACGCCGAGGTGATGTCATGTTGGCGTTACGCCGTCATGGATTTGGTTCACGGTCGATGCCTCACTGTCCGAATTGCTCCGAACGGGTTGGGAACGGTCTGAGGCGAACGCCGACGGAGAACTCAATGACGGTGAGCAACTCCGAGCCACCTGGCTTGACCCTTCCAATCCTACCGGGGACCTGTACCACGGCAGGTGGAACGCTGCACCTCGACCCGCTGGCCCTCAAGCCACACGTCGAGCTCGCCCGGGTCGAAACGGACAAACCGTCCGACCTTCAGGTACGGGATCCGACGCTCGGCCACAAGTCGCTGGATGTGCCGTGGCGTGACACACAACACCTCGGCCACGGCGTGGATGTCGATCAATGGCGACACCGAGAGCGTTTCCGATCGCTCACCGATTGGTCCCGACGGTCCAAGCGGGTCAACACGTTTGCTCATGAATTCTCCTCTCGAGTCGGGGCGGGAATCCCTCCCCTACTTATGAAATGGGCAACTCGCGAGGCGAAACCGAACAACACCCTGGTCACGACGGTGTGGTATTCCTGGCCGCAATTGGTGGCGCAGCAGTCGGCAAAGTCGCGCATGAGTGCCCTCTCCTTCCGGGAGGGAACCCCTCCCTTACTTATGAAGTGGGCAATTCGCGAGGCCAAATCATACAAATGCCTGGTCACGGATTCGGCTTCGACACGGCGCCACCGCTCTTCGCCTGGGTCACCGACTATCCGCATGCTGTCCACCTTCAAGTACGGAAGGAAATTCCTCCCCTACTTATGAATTGGGCAATTCGTGAACCCAAATCGGACAACATCCAGGTCAGATGGTTGTGAAGTTCGTCAGTGAATCACTGAGAGTTGAACCTCATGAGCATCATCAGCGAGGTGATCCAAGCGGCAACGAAGGATGAGGATGACTCGTGCGACCGTGGAACCGAGATCGGTGTGCAATCACCCTTGCATGACCCGTGAGTTAAGAAGTTTTCTCTACTACTTCAAGCCGCCTCGCCGTCGGCCGGCGGCTGCGCCGCCACCTCGGCATGCGGTCGGGGCCTGCGGCCCCTCTCCCGCACGGGCCTCTTGCAAGGCCCGTGCGGTCCTTTGTGTGTCCTCAGCCAATCATTGCAATGGACTCGTTGAACGCCTCAGATGATGACATCCAGTCGAGCGAATGTAGATGGTCGAGGAGGAAGGTACGTTATCTCGTCATTCCCAGACCACCGTCTGGAAGGACAGCGCACAGTTCCGTTGCCATTGCCACACCCAATCCGGCACCAGGGTGCGCACTTGCGTGCACCGCCCGAAGACGGTCGATGCTGACTCTCGTATAGAGCTGGGTGGTTTCCAGCTTTGCATGTCCGAGCATCTCGGCGACGTAGCGGATATCCGCACCTCCTTCCAGCATGAGGGTGGCGACGCTGTGTCGAAGAAGGTGGCAACTTCCGCGTTTCTCGATTCCAGCAAGAGCGATGTAATGCCGCACCGAGGCTGAAAGCCAATCGGGGCACAGGGGAGTCCCAACCGACGAGAGAAAGAGATGATAAGGAAATCGATCATTGACATAGTGTGGTCGAACGAGTTCGGTGTACAAGCGCAACCAGAAGAGGGCTCGTTCACCAATGGGGACGTAACGATCCCTCGCCCCTTTTCCGCAGCGTACAAACACAGTGCCCCGGGAGAAATCAACGTCGCGGCAAAGAAGCTGTATTAGCTCGTTTCTACGTAGGGCACATGAGTAGAAGACTTCCAGTACTGCTCGATCACGCAATCCGAGGGGTTTCGAAACCACTGGAGCACTCAACATCGCAGCAAGTTCGGAGTTACTCAATGTCGCGTCTGGTAAGCGTCGATCCGGTTTAGGCATGGTTATGTCGGCCGCCGGGTTGACATCGAGGCGTCCGGAGCGGTGCATCCAGGAGAAGAACTGCGTGACGGCGACAAGACGTTGAACCTGTGTGGCAACGATCAGGGGTAGACCGTTTCGCTTCTTGTGATTGAATAGCTCCAGCTGGTAGGCAAGCAAATCTTCCAGACCAACCTCGTCACCATTCTTGATTTCCCGGTCTGTCAGGAAACTGGTGAGGTACATTAGGTAACGCTCTCTGTTCCGAATCGTCGTCTGTGCGTAGTTATGGACCTGCATCCACAGCAAATAGTCCTCAATGTCCATCAGGATGGGCATCACGACACCGTCCCTTCGAGACGGCCTGCCAGGGGACGAAGGAAGGTACGAACCTGCCGACAGACCGTCATGAGATCCTGGCAATCCCCCGAACAAAGCCTGTGCCGCCGATCCGTTTTCGACAAGGTGTTCGACGTCTCCCCACCAATTCACCAGGGAGAAATATTCATTAACCGTTACTACGATCCGGCGACAGATCAGTTCTTGAGTGTCGATCCGTTGGTGGAGCGGACGGGTGAACCGTATGCGTTCACCGGTGATGACCCGCTGAACGCGACAGACCCGCTGGGATTGAAGGGTTGGTACTGCATCGCCGGGTACGACGGTCAAGCGGGTTACACAACGCACTACTTCAAGGGCAATAAGTACGGGGCGGCGAACGGAGCCTGTATTGACGGGCACACCTATGCGCAGGTGGCCGCCTTTGCTTTGGCTTACGAAGCTTGGCTGGCTCGAAACTCCCACTCCGCAGTCACCGCAGGGCCGAGCGCTGCGTCCCAGGCGGTAAGTGATTACATCAATTGGGGCAATCAGAACGCTAACAACCTCTACATCTCTGTGTGCGGCGCATTTATTCTCATCGCTTGCTACGGCATGGCAGGTCGGAACCATGTTTCGATCGGGTTTGGAGTAGGTGTTCCCGGAATAAGCGCCACCATGGGCGGGGTGCAAGGAGCCACAGCGGATCAGTACCTCTGCGGGGAGAGCGTTACCGTTGGTGGCGCCTATGGTCCCAATCTGGCCGGTGGAGCTGAGGTCGGCATGAATCCAAGAACGGGAGACTCGGCTTTCGGGATACAGGTGGGAACTCCGGGCTTTGGGGCGTTTCGGACGTGGGGAACCTGCTAAATGGCACCATTAGAAATGTCAACCCAACAACCATTGGCTCTGATGATATTGGGACCAATCGCGGTCGTCACTGGCCTGCTTCTAGTTTTTGGGGCAATCAAGAATCCATCCGGGTTCTTCTCAAACTGGTACGAGGACTATAGAGACTCCAAATTGGGTTTCTGGGCGATTTCCAGGAGTGCCAACCAATTTCGATTTTGGCATGCCGTATTAGGGCTCGGGATGACTGTCGCTGGTGTAGCGGTCGTCATCAATGGTTTGTGACGCCGGAGATGATCTGTTGAATGTGACGGATCCAGCTTGAGGCCAACTTGCGGGGGTGACCAAGCTTCTTGATGGACAGTAAGTAACACAGGGGGGACACCCGGGAATAGTGTGAAACTGTGCTTCGCCCTCTCCGCACCTGGAAGGTTGAAGTCGTAGTAGCGCCCTACTGATCGTCCCGCGTTGAGCGTGTTGGCGAATTGACCGCTGACCTGGTTGTCAACGACGCGGATTCGCAGATGCGGTTTCGCTGACGCCGCCATGATTGACCGCAACCCACGACAGGGCGCAATCTCTTGGAGCGGGTGATCGTGTCGGGCTGAGGGTGTCGGTGATGATCCCCCACCTCATCAGCCACCCGTGGCCGGCATCCTCGAATGGAGGATGTCATGACCCTTGAGATCGATGTACACGACTACTTGATGTGGATGAAGGTCCACAACTACGCCACGACGACTGTCGAGAACCGGAAGTGCTATCTCGGTTACCTGCTCGGGTACCTCGATCGCCAAGACGTGCGCGCTGCCTCTGAAGTGACACATGAGTTACTGAAGGGCTACCAGGCAGAGGTCTTCTTGCACCGCAAGGCCAATGGAGAGCCCCTGAGCTTTGGCACGCAGGTTCAGCGTCTCGTCCCGGTGCAACAGTTCTTCTCCTGGCTCCGCAAGTTAGGCCGACTCGAGTCCAACCCGGCCATTGACCTGACCTTGCCACGGCCGGACCGTCAGCTGCCAGAAGCGACCCTCAGCGCAGGGGAGATGGCCAGAGTACTGTCATGCCCGGTCGTGGCTCGACCCCTTGGGCTCCGCGATCGGGCCATTCTCGAGGTTTTCTACTCCTGTGCCATTCGTCGAGCCGAACTCATCGCTTTGACCTTGCGTGACGTCGACTTCGATCGTGGCACCGTTTTCGTACGCAGCGGCAAAGGTGGCAAGGACCGCTACGTGCCCATTGGTGAGCGAGCCATGTTCTGGGTCCGCCTCTACCTCGACCTGGTGCGCCCCAGCTTTGTACGTGACTGCGTCAGCGACGTCATGTTCGTCTCCTCGACCGGCACACCGATCTGTGCAGACTGGCTGTCGAGGAGGGTGAAGCGCTATTTCGCTCAGGCCGGCGTGGCCAAGAAGGGAAGCTGCCATCTCTTGCGCCACACGGTCGCCACATTGATGCTTGAAGGCGGGGCCGACATTCGCTACGTGGCCGAGATGCTCGGCCACGCCCGGCTGGAGACGACCCAGCGTTACACGAGGGTGAGCATCGATCGACTCCAAGCGGTGCATGCAGCTACGCATCCGGCAGCCAACTTGAGCGTGGCAATGGCCACCGAGATTTGCAGCGTGCTACCCGGAGCCGCCGGGATGGACCTTCGTTCTCTTCAGTCCGCTGCGTCAACCGGCTAACTCCCTGGCCCAGAAGCGTCTTCAGCTGTGCTGCTGCGACCCCAAACCAGGAGACGCACCTTGGAATCTTCGCGGTTTCGCCAAAACCCCATGTCAGGGGGGTCGTTGACAACCCTGCATCCGCGCAATTGGGATTCGCATCCGTCAGACTTGTGACGTCGCTGAGTTGGAGACAGGGCGCCAGGCCTGACCCTTCGGCTGTTGCGGTTGTTTCAAATCAAAGTGTGGTTTCGAAGCGAACACCAACGGTCAACTCAAAATGCCATCACCACAAGCGCTCACCCTCATTGACAGCGTCAACGAGCTCGACATACCGACCGGAGTTGTGCCCCGCGGGGCTGTTTTTGAAAATCGCGCCGGATTCCGAGTCGCTCACATCTTCGTTTTCAACTCTTCCGGCGATCTGCTGTTGCAGCAAGTTGGTCGAACTCGACAACGGAGTCCCTATCGATGGGGTTCCTCCGTCGCCACCTATCTGAACGCAGGAGAGTCTTACGCTGAAGCAGCGCGGAGAAGACTATATGAAGAGCTCCTGCTGCAAACAGAGTTGCGCAAGCTCGGCAGCACCAGAATGCATGACGACGGAGCGTCGAAGTTCATCGAGCTTTTCGAGACCAAGTCCGACTTTGCTGAGATCGGAGAACCGGACCATATTGACGCTCTCGAATTTGTGCCGGTCCCGGTAGTACAAGACTTGCTGTCTTCAGATCCTCATCGATTTACCGAAACATTTCCGTTTGTCTTTCGTCTGTTTCAGGCTGTCAGTGGACTCCGATAATGCCTCCGGAAAGGTAGTGACTGTCCCCGCTCCGGAACCATCGCGGGAAGAATTGCTCCAGCTCTACCAGATCGCAGTTGACGAATACCGATTTCAGGTCAACTTGAACTGGAGTCGCACCCAGTACTACCTAACTCTCAATGTCGGAATAATTGGAATTTCGACTGGAATTCTGCAGATCGCCAAGGGTGACGTTGGGTATTTAACCGCTGGCCTCTACTTCGCAGGGCTCGTTTGCTGTGGCTTGTCCCTCGCCGCAAGTTACACTCAGCATGGGTACTACCGATCGATCAGAGATCACAAGGCAAATCTCGAGAAAGCTCTCCAGCTGAACACTCACGGTATCCGGACTACTGCCGGAATGGGTGGACGAGTAGCACGTCTCGGCAAAGTCACAACGTTTTTGAACGTTCTGATGGTGGTGCTGGCGATGATGAACGTTGCGGGTCTCATTACCGTCGTCTTCAGGCAATGACTCGCCCCACTGAGGTGACACGTCAGTAGGGCGCTACTACGACCCCGTCCAGCGTTGAGCTAGAACTCTTCTTGTCCGACGTGGCCAAGGGACCCTTGAGGGCTTCTATTACCTGTTCACTATCTCAAAGCAGCCCTTCAAGGCCGTCAACTATGTCCATATGATGAAGTTGGAGAGGTGATACGCGCGAAACAGGATGGCCTCCGTGTGCTTGGCCAGTTCTGCCTGGTCATCAAGTCTGAGCCATCCTGAATCAAGAGCAGAATCACAGATCCGTTCGAAATCCTGATCTCCACCGATTCCCACGCTGGGGTAGCCGCTGCTGATCCATGAGAGCCCCGACAGCACTTCCTGATCAGTCAAGACGTCGCTATCACCTGTTCGGACAATCCCAAACGCAGCCTCGTCGTCCCGAACGTACTGAATGTTTATTGGAAGCTGGTTGAGTCGGTCCGACACTAAATCTGGGGCGCTTGTCATCTCATCGCAAATAAGCACATGCGATCGGCCGGAACCGAGAAACCTTGCCACAACCCGACGTTCAAAACTTTCATTGCTCAACGCACTTGGGCGGATGTCGAGCCACTCATCTGGATCAAGATTATGGCTTCGATCTTTCGGTAGGAAGGCCAAGGCACGTCCACCCTCAGTAGACACTCGATCCCTTAGAAAATTAGCCAGTTGAATACTCCATTCATGGCGCTCTCCTTTTGGGGACGTCATCGACCGTTCGGAAAGCGCTACCAACTGTTGTAGACACCACTTGACACCAAGAGGTCCGAGGTCAACCCAATCCCAGTCTCCTGAGGATGAAGGACCAATCGCCATCAAATTTCTCCAGGATCGATCGTGTCGGTACCGATCCCACCAGGATTGATCCCTCCGATGTCAAGGACATCGCTTGGACTCAGGGGTTCGCCGGATCCCGATTGAAGGATATCCCCTTCGTACCATCTCCAATATCCCTTCGCTCCGCGAATTGAATAGTCATAATGGTCCGCCACGTCTCCCTCATGATTGAAGTCGGCATGAAGCGTCTGACCGGTTGATGGATTGAAGAATCCCTGGTGGCCATTAATGTCGAAGGAGTTGAATCCTGGGCCTGGCGATTTGGTGGGGTCCGAGAATGACGGATGAAGGTCACCAGTCGGACCGGGGACATCTCCGACGCCCATTGTGGTGGGCAGATCCGCACATGCACAGATCGAGGTACCCGGTCCGATGGCCATTCCGGAGCCACCTTGCGGAGTATTCGGGGATGAAGCAAGACTTCGCCCAAGCGCCGAGAAGGCAGCCGCGGCCCTTGCAACTAGTCGCTGTTGAGATGAAGAGGCGGCCTTGTACTTGTTGCCCTTGTACCAATGCCAAGACCCGTTATGCCAAGTCCATCCCCGCAGCCCCAATGGATCTGTTGCGTTCAGCGGGTCGTCACCAGTGAACGCGTAGGGCTGGCCGGTCTGCGGCACCAACGGATCCACGCTCAAAAACTGGTCGGTCGCCGGATCGTAGTAACGGTTAATGAATATTTCTCCCTGGTGAATTGGTGGGGAGACGTCGAACACC
>Ga0307374_10010312_pt1 | contig 13568 bp, 13 predicted proteins | sample OX3MG_FD_202532 | JGI IMG/M metagenome (GOLD analysis project Ga0307374, IMG submission 202532) | Soil microbial communities from Risofladan, Vaasa, Finland - OX-3 | ecosystem: Environmental > Terrestrial > Soil > Coastal area > Acid sulfate soil | place: Finland: Risofladan, Vaasa | collected...
ATGCGGCCGGGCCAGCAGGCGTGCCCATGCAGTCGCCAGGGCCGGCCCGGCGGCCCGGGCGGCCCGCCGCCACAGCGCTGGTTTGCGGTGCCGCGCTATGGGCCGTTCATGAACCCTGCTGTCGCTCAGCCTGGGTACCGGCGCGTACTCCGATTGCCATACACATCCCATCTGGACATCCCCCCCTCATCGCCATCCAGCCGGGCCGGCGGCGCTGGCGGCAGATCCCGCCAGGACCGCATAGCGGCACGAACGTGACGACTCCCCCGGAAGACGGCTGGCGGGTTGCCTCTTCCCGTCGCCTGCACCCAGGGCGCTTATTGTCGGCCCCTAGTTCAGGCAATGGTCATCGTGGCACGGTACCCGGTTAATGTCCAGGGAAAACGTAAATAGGCGAACCACTGGCCGGTCAATTCCGGTCGATCAGATCTGTTATTATCTTGAAATACGGATGATTCTCCCAAAAGTTAAAAATCGTCCATCCACCCGCTGCCGGGCATCTGGTCCGGAGGCACGAGAGTGGTGGCGTGACCCGAGGGTGGTTGGTGTGCCGCGGCTGGCCAGTGAGGCGGCTGCCATACCTTGTGCCAGGATTGCTCCATGTATGTCCTGATACGCATAGCAGCCTCGGCTGCTGCCCTGGCCGTGGCGACGGCACTGGTACCCGGCATCCAGCTCCAGACCGGGTCACTGGGGACGAAGGTGCTGACCCTGGTCGCCGTCGCCCTCATCTTCGGGGTCGTCAACGCGGTGCTCAAGCCGATCGTCAAGGCGGTCGGATGCGTGTTCTACGCGCTGACCCTGGGCCTGATCGCGCTCGTCGTCAACGGCCTGCTGCTCTGGCTGACCAGCGTGGTGGCCGGCGCCCTCTCACTGCCGTTCCACATCACCGGGTTCGTGCCCGCCTTCCTGGGGGCCATCATCGTCGGCGTGGTGGGCTGGCTGCTGAGCGTGCTGATCAAGGACGAGAAGAGGAAGTGACCGCGCCCGCGGGCCAGGACTCTTGGCGAGCCGTCCGGCCCTGTTGACGACCCAGCACGGGCGGGCAGAGTCAGAGTCATGAGCGCCAGGTCAGGCTCGCCGCCTGCGGCCGGCCACGGAGAAGGATCCACCCGGTGAGCGAGGGTGCCGCCCGCTCGGCGATAGACGTCCCCCGGGGCCTGTCGTCGGTGGAGGCAGCTGCCCGGCTGGCGCGGGACGGGCAGAACGTGCTGCCGCCGGCCCGGCGCGTCCCGCTGTGGCGCCGGGTGGGCGCCCAGCTGCGCGATCCGCTGGTGCTGGTGCTGCTCGCCGCCGCGGTGCTGACCATCGCCACCGGCGACTGGACCGACGCCTCGGTGATCTTGCTGGTCATCGTGGTCAACACCACCGTCGGGGTGGCCCAGGAGGTCAAGGCCGACCAGGCGATAGCCGCGCTGACCGAACTGGCCGCGCCGGAAGCCCGGGTCGTCCGGGACGGCACCCAGCACCAGGTCCCGGCCGCCGACGTGGTCGTGGGTGACCTGCTCATCCTGGCCGAAGGGGACATCGTGCCCGCGGACGCCACTGTGGTCGAGGCGGCCGCGCTGCTGGTGGACGAGGCCGCGCTGACCGGCGAATCGGTGCCGGTGGACAAGTCTGCTAACGGCGGGACCGAGCAGCCCGGTGACGCGGTGTCGGCTGGCACGGTGGTCGTCCGCGGCCGGGGCCGGGCGGTGGTGACCGCCACCGGCACGGCGAGCGCGATGGGCCGGGTGGCGGCCCTGCTGACCGCCCCGTCCGGGCTCACCCCGCTGCAGCGGCGGCTGGTCGGCGTCGGCCGGGTGCTGGCGGTGGCGGCCGTGGGGCTGTGCGCGATCGTCCTGGTCCTGGGGCTGGTCCGCGGCCAGCCGCCCGAACTCATGGTCATCACCGCGATCAGCCTGGTGGTAGCCGCCGTCCCCGAATCCCTGCCGGCCGTGGTCACCCTCGCCCTGGCGCTCGGTGCACGCCGGATGGCCGCCCGCAGTGCACTGATCCGGCGCCTGCCCGCGGTGGAGACCCTGGGCTCGGTGACCGTGCTGGGCACCGACAAGACCGGCACCTTGACCGAGGGCAACATGGTCGCCCGGCGGCTGTGGACCCCGGCCGGTGAGGGGACGGTGACCGGCACCGGCTACGCCCCGGTGGGCGAGGTCCGCCGTGACGGCCAGCGCCTGGGGCCCGGTGACGCGCCCGACCTGACCGCCCTGCTGACCGCGGTGGCCGCCTGCAACGACGCCGCCCTGCACGCTCCCGCGGCGGACGGCCAGGAGTGGACCGCGGTCGGTGACCCTACCGAGGCCGCGCTGCTGGCCGCCGCCGCCAAGCTCGGGCTCAGCCAGCCCGAGCTGGAAGCCGCCCTGCCCCGGTACGCCGAGATCCCGTTCGAGAGCAGCCGGAAACGGATGACGACCGTGCATCGCCTGCCCGGCGGCGGCGCCCGCATCATCTGCAAGGGGGCACCCGAGGCCGTGCTGGCCGGGATGGCGCTGGCCGACAGCCCGGCGACGCTGCGCCGTGCCCAGGACCGGGCCGACGAGCTGGCCAGGGACGGGTTCCGGGTGCTCGCCGTGGCCGCTGCCGGCCGGCCCGCCGGCCAGGAGCCGGGACTGCGCGACGGCGGCGCCACCGGTACCAACGAGACGCACGCCGCAGTCACGGCTGCCGAACTGGAACGAGGGCTGAGCCTGCTCGGGCTGGTCGCCATCCTCGACCCGCCCCGCGCCTCCGCGGCGGCGACCATCGCCGCCTGCCAGGCGGCCGGGATAGCCCCGGTCCTCATCACCGGTGACCACCCCGCCACCGCCCGCTCCATCGCGACCGAGCTCGGCATCATCGAACCCGGCGGGCAGGTGGTCGACTGCCGGGAAGCGGCCGATGGCGGGAGTCACGACCAGGCCCATGCCCGGGTGTATGCCAGGGCCACGCCGGAGCAGAAGCTCGCCATCATCCAGCGCCTGCGGGACGCCGGTGACGTGGTCGCGATGACCGGCGACGGCGTCAACGACGGCCCGGCGCTGCGGCGGGCCGACATCGGGGTGGCGATGGGACGCCGCGGCACGGAGGTCGCCCGCCAGGCCGCCGACCTGGTTCTCGCCGACGACGAGCTGAAGACGGTGGTCGCCGCCGCCGAGGAGGGGCGCCGCGTCTACGCCAACATCCGCCGGTTCCTGCTCTACGGGCTGTCCGGCGGCAGCGCCGAGATCGCGGTGATGCTGGCCGGGCCGGCCCTGGGACTTGCCCTGCCGCTGCTGCCCGCCCAGATCCTGTGGGTCAACCTGCTCACTCACGGCCTGCCCGGGGTGGCGCTGGGCAGCGAGCCAGCCGCCCCCGACATCATGCGCCGGGCTCCGCGCCCGCCCGCCGAGAGCGTCCTCGGGGCCGGCCTGTGGCAGCGGATCATCCGGGTCGGCCTGGTGATCGCCGCGGTGACGCTGGCGGTCGCGGTCTGGGGCCACGCGACCGGCCGGCCCTGGCAGAGCATGGCCTTCTTCGCGCTCGGGACCACCCAGCTGGCGGTCGCGGTGGGCTCCCGCGCCCGCCCGGGTACCTGGGCCAACCCGCTGCTCCCGGCCGCGGTGGCGGGGGCGCTGGCGCTGCAGTTCGCCGGGCTGTACGTGCCCATCCTGCGTGACCTGCTCGGTACCCAGCCGCTGACCCTGCTCGACCTGCTGGTGGTGTTCGCCCTGTCGACCCTGGGCTATGCCGCCATCCGGCTCGACCGGGTCCTGTTCCCCAGCCGGCACCCGGCCGCCGACCACGGTGGTGTCCCCGCTGGCGAGCTGGAAGCCGGCGCCGGCCAGCAGGGCGGCAGCGACCCGCAAGCCGGCGGCGGCCCGAAGGCCGGCCATGACCGGCCCGCGGACCGCTGACGGGAGGCCCGGCGCGGGTCAGCTCTTGCGGCCCGCGCCCGCCCGGGCGAGCGCGCCGACCGCAGGCGCCACGGTCAGCCACAGCGCGATCGTGACGACCATCGAGGTGATGTACCCGAACGGCCGGATGCCCACGTCGGTTCCCACGATCCCCGCGAAGATCATCAGCACCCAGGCGCTGAGGAAGAAGAACGGGCCGGCCGCCACGATCCCGAAGAAGTCACCCATGCCCGCCCTGCCTTTCGCCCGCGCCGCCGGCGGCCCGGCGGCGCACCGGTGCTCGGATTCCCGGCCGCACCCGGTGCTAGCGTTCCCCCGGCAGGCCGGTCCCACCCGGCGCCGGGGCGGGCTTCAGCCGGCCCCGGCGGGGCGGCGGCGGATCATGTTCAGCGCGATCAGGGTCATGACGGCGGAACCGTCGCGCCCCAGCACCTCGATCCGGGAGCGGAGCAGTCCCCGGTCAGGCTTGGAGCGCGAGGCCCGTGCCTCGATCACCGTCACCCGCACCCGCAGTTCGTCGCCCGGGCGGACCGGCTGCAGCCACCGCAGTTCGTCGATCCCGGGGGAGGCCAGGCTGGCCGCTGACGGCAGGTACTGATCGACCAGCAGGCGCATCATGAGCGCGGCCGTGTGCCAGCCGCTGGCGATCAGGCCGCCGAACGGGCCCGTGCGTGCCCATTGCGGGTCGGTGTGGATCGGCTGCGGGTCGTACTGGCGGGCGAACTCGACGATCTCGGCCTCGTCGACCACGGTGGGGCCGAACTCCTGCACCAAGCCGGGGATGAAGTCCTCGAAGTAGCGCTCATCAGGGGCTGCCATAGGGGGCCGATTCTTCCGGCCCGGGCCGGGCCGGGGCAAGCCCCGGACTGCCGGCGGCACCGGTCACGCGCGATAATCCTGGCAGGATGAAGCAGCGACCCCCGTCGGCAAGCCGGCCAGCCACCGGGCACCGCAGCGTGCCGCACACCGCCGACCTGCGGATCGAAGCATGGGCCGCGACCCGGGAGGAATGCGTGGCCGAGGCCGCCCGGGCGGTGGTGGCGAGCTTCGCCGACGTGCGGGCCGCCCGCCAGCTGCGCACCGCCGAGCGGCACATCGCCGGTGACAGCGACGCCGACCTGGTGGCCGCCGCCGTCGAGGAGGTCATCTACACCCTGGACGCCGACGGGGAGATCCCCGTCACCGTCAGCGCGCGGCGCGCCGGCGGCGGCGGGATCGACCTCACCTTCGGCCTGACCGGGCAGGACCAGGTAGAGATCACCGGCGCGGCCCCGAAGGCGGCCTGCCTGTCGGGCCTGTCCTGCGGGCAGGACCCGGCGGGCCGCTGGTCCTGCGCGATCACGATCGACGTCTGACCAGCCCTGGCTAAGCCCTTGACCACGCCGAGCGGGACCAGCCGCGCGACCCTGCGGGCCAGGCCCGCACCCTCGGCGGCCGCCACGACCTCGTTCACGTCCTTGTAGGCCAGCGGGGCCTCCTCGGCCAGCCCGCGCTGCGAGGCCCCGCGCACCGCGATCCCCCGTGCCTCCAGCTGCCGCCGCAGCTGCGGCCCGCTGACCGCGCGGAGCGCCGCGTGGCGGCTCATCACCCGGCCGGCGCCGTGACAGGTGGACGCGAACGCCCCGCCGCCCGGCACACCGGCCAGCACGTGGGAGTAGGTGCCCATCGAGCCGGGGATGAGCACCGGCTGGCCGGTGCCGCGCAGGTCCGGCGGCAGGTCGGGATGGCCGGGCGGGAGCGCCCGGGTAGCCCCCTTGCGGTGCACGCACAGCGAGGTGGGCAGGCCGTCCACCGCGTGGGTCTCGATCTTGGCCAGGTTGTGCGAGATGTCGTAGACGAGGTCGATGTCCCTGCCCGTCGTCTGCGCGAAGACGTGCCGCACCATGCTGGCGAGCACCTGCCGGTTGGCGCGGCCGTAGTTGGCGGCCGCCGCCATCGCCCCCAGGTAATCCCGCCCCTCCGGCGAGGTGACGGGCGCGCACGCCAGCTGGCGGTCGGGCACGGCAATGCCGTAGCGGCCCATCACCTTCTCCATGACCCGGACGTGGTCGCCGCAGATCTGGTGGCCCAGGCCGCGGGAGCCGCAGTGGATCATGATGCAGACCTGCCCGTGCCGCAGCCCGAACCGCCGCGCCGCGTCAGCGTCGTAGACCAGGTCCACCGCCTGGACCTCCAGGAAGTGGTTGCCCGAGCCGAGGCTGCCGACCTGGTGCAGGCCGCGGTCCATCGCCCGGCTGCTCACCTGGGCGGGGTCGGCGTCCGCCACCGCCCCCCCGTCCTCACACCGCAGCAGGTCGCGCTCGTTGCCGTGGCCTTGCGCGACCGCATACCGCGCCCCGCCCGCCAGCACGTGCCGCAGCTGCCCGGCGCCGGCCAGCCGCCAGATGCCGCCCCGCCCCGCGCCGCGCGGGGTAGCGGCTGCCAGAGCATCCATGAGCCGCCTGAGTACCGGCGCGAGCTCGGCACGGTCCAGATCGGCCGCGAGCAGCCGCACCCCGCACGAGATGTCGAACCCGACGCCGCCCGGTGACACCACGCCGCCGCGGGCCGGATCGGTGGCGGCGACCCCGCCGATCGGGAAGCCGTATCCCCAGTGCACGTCGGGCATGGCGTAGGACGCCTCGACGATGCCTGGCAGCGTCGCCACGTTCATGACCTGCTCCAGCGACCGGTCGCCGGCCAGGCCGGGCAGCAGGGCGCGGGACGCGCAGACGATTCCCGGCACCCGCATCGCCCCCTGCCGCGGGATCAGGAACCGGTAGGGCGTCTGCTCGATGAGTTCCATCTGTGTCCCCCTGCCACAGCCGCGGGATATGGGTACCTGCCCACTGCCCCCCCATTCATCCCTATCTCAGCCGGCCCGGCGGCGCCAGTGGCTGTGACAGCTGTGCCTGGCTGGTCGCCAGGGACAAGACGAGATACAATGAAAGTGCGGGGAAGGGCAAAGACCCAGCAGACGCGGAGGAGCGGAGCCCAGCCAGCACCGTGCACCGCGCAATGGTGATCCGCAACATAAGCGGAGGCCCCTCCCCGCCATCGCGCCCGGCCTTTGCGGGTAGGTTCTGGGCATGGTCGATCCGGTCCGGGCCGAACGAGAAGACGCATTCCGAGCGGATGTGGCCCGCCTGGTCCAGGCGATGCACCATCACCTTCCCACCGGTCAGCTTCCGGACGAGGTCGCCGCCCTGGTCGCGCCCGTGCGGCATCTGGCCGACCTGCTGGAAGCGGGCGCGTCCGCGGAGCATCTGCACGAGGCCGCGCTGGCGGTGGTGGACCGCTACGAGTGGCCCAGCCCGGACGCGAGCAGCGGCGGCGAGGGCCCGGTCATCGACCCCGCCATCCTGGCCGCGGTGGAACGGCTCCGGGTCGCGATGGACACAATGGACATGCTGAACGGGGAAGACACACCCGGCCAGCCGTCACCGCCGGCCTGAGCAGCCCGGTCTACTGCTCGCCCGCCGGCGGAGGCGAGTCCGCGGCGATGAGCATCTCGTGCGCCTGCCGTGCCGCGCTGACCACGGTCCGGTCCCCCGGCTCGGCCAGCGGACCGTCCTCAAGTCCCCGCGCCAGCACCCGCAGCGCGTCGGTGAGCACGGTCACCTTCGCCTCCAGGTGATGCACGCGTTCCTCCAGGCCCGTCCCCGACGGCTCCTGGTAGTGCGCGCCGATCTGCCTGGTCATCAGCTCCTCCAACGGCCCCGGGCCGCGCGGCCCAGGTCCCTCCTTCAGGCTTCACCACGGGCCGCGGGCACCCAAGAGGTCTTTCGTCACCACTTGCCGCGCGTTCGGCCCCGGGCCGGTGCCCCGGTCAGGCCGGAACGTGATCGCGCAAGCCGACTGCACCTTGCGCGGTCGCGCAGGAGGCACAGCAGAAGATCAGGTCGCCTGCCTCGACCCCGTGGCCCACGATCCGGCACCCACAGTGCTCGCACGAGGGCGCCAGCCGGTGGATCGCACACTCGAAGCTGTCGAACACGTGCGCCTCGCCGTTCATCCGCACCTCGAACGTCTTGGCGTACTCGTTGCCGCAGTTCTCACACGTCGCCATCGTTCACCCCCTCGGCTTCATACCCACATCTGCCCAGCTCATAGGCGTGTCACGGGGAGGCCACCGGCCAGCGCCACAGCCGCCGAACGTCCCGAAGCGGCCCGACCTTGTTCCTTTTCTTCCAGTGCGGTGTCCTCTAGCCCCGGCGGGGCGGGCGGCACAGCCTGGTAACGGGCGGGACATGGGGGGCAGGAAGGACGTGGCCCGATGGGAGAGCAGCACATGCACTCCCCGGTGTGCGGGAACCACGAGCGGATCGTGGTGGGAGTCGACCACTGCGGGGCCTCGGTAGCCGCACTGCGGTGGGCCGCGGCGCAGGCCCGGCTGCGCCACACGCATCTGCACGTGGTGCACGCCTGGCAGCCGCCTGGCAGCCGGTCCCAGGCCGAGGACGTCCTGCGCGATCTGCTGGCCGAGGCTTTCGCCGCGCTGCCGGCCGGGGTGGAGCAGCTGGCGGTGCAGGCCAGCCCGGCGGAGGCGCTGGTCGCGGCCAGCCACGGCGCGGCCCTGCTGGTGCTGGGCCCCCATGTGCGGGGAGCGTTCGGCGAGATCTTCCGGTCCGTGTCCCGGCGGGCCGCCGCCTTCGCCACCTGCCCGGTGGCGGCCGTGCGGGAGGGCCAGGACGGCGAGGGACGCCGCGGCCGGGTCGTGGTCGGGGTGGATGATTCCTTCACCTCCCGCGATGCCCTGTCCTGGGCGGCAGCCGAGGCGGTGCGCCGCAAGGCGCGGCTGACGGTCATCCATGCGGTGGTGCCGATGCCACGGACCGCTGCCTGGGCGCAGGGCGAGGCCCGGGAGATGGTCAGCCAGCTGCTGGCCGAGACCCTCACCGGGCCACTGGCGGACGTTCCGGTGACCATCGACACCCGGCCCGCCACCGGCCGGGCCAGCGGCAAGGGCGCCCGGTCCCGTGCCAGTGCCGCCCTGATCGGTGCGTCCGAAAGCGCCGCCCTGCTCGTCATCGGGTCACATGGCTACGGCTCCATCAGCGGTGCCATCACCGGCTCGATCACCAGCGACTGCCTGCGCGCGGCCGCCTGCCCGGTGGTGATCATCCCGGCTGCCCGGGAGGACCAGCACGCCGGGATCCGCTCGGCCCGGGTCGCGATGGAGCAGTGACGGGTGCGGCCGGCCCGGGGCCGGCCAGTCAGCCGGCCGCCACCGGCCCGTACAGTCCCGGCCGCCGGTCGGCGAGCACGTCATTGCGGGCGCTGATCCGCTTGTCGGCGGCCCGGCTCAGATCGCACACGGCGGTGAGCACGGCCGGCTCGTCGGCCACCACCGGCCCTGCCAGCGGATAGCCGCCGGGCCCGACGATGACCGTGCCGCTCACCCAGGAGACGCCGCGTTCGGCCCCGCATCGGTCGGCGACGGCGATGAAGACCCCGTTCACGCAGGCGGCGGCCTGCACCCGGACCACGTCGGCCGGCCGCTCGCCCGCCGGGACCGGGGCGGCGGGCCAGTTCACCGGCGCCGCGATGAGGCCCGCGCCGGCCAGCGCGGCCAGCCGCACCCATTCGGGGAACTCCAGGTCGTAGCAGATCATCACGGCCACCCGGCCGAACGGCAGGTCCACCAGGGCGGGCGGGGCGTCACCGGGGGTGAAGATGAGCTTCTCGGCGTCCCACAGGTGCGCCTTGCGGTAGACCGCCCGGGTACCGGACGCGTCCACCACCGCAGCGCTGTTGTACAGCCGCCCATCCCCGCCCAGCTCGCAGAAGCCGCCCACGATGACCGTGCCGTGCCCCGCGGCGAGCTGCTGCCACCGGGCCAGGGTGGGACTGGCCGCGGCCGGGGACGCCAGCCTGCGCGCCTCCGCCGGATCGGCGAACACATAGCCGGTGTCGCAGAGCTCGGGCAGCAGCACCAGGCCCGCCCCCTGGGCGGCCGCCTGGCCGACCGCCTCAGCCGCGGCTGCGGCGTTCGCGTCGAGCTCGCCCACCCCCAGCGCGAGCTGGCAGGCCGCGACCGTGGTCATGGCGCGCCCGGCCCGGGCAGGGTGAGGACGCCCGGCCCGCCAATCTCGTTCACCACCACCGCGCGCATGCTCCCATCATCGCCGCTGACCGGGCCGCGGGTGTACCCCAGCTGTGACCGCTATGGGCCACTATCGACAGCACTATCGACAACGGCGACAATCAAGACATCGCCACCGCAAACCACCGGTGCGGCGGGTATGTCAGGGATCGGGAACTGTTCGGCAGGTTGCCGGCCCGGTCTGTCTCACTAACGGTGTTTTCGGTGGGGGGGCGGTGCTGCAACGCGGGATTGTTGGCGAGACTGAAAGCGGACCGGAGCCACCCGAGCCTGCGGTCCGCGGCCTGCTCGCCCGTACGCGCTCGTTGCGCCTGTCCCTGAGCCCCGGCGACCGCGCCGCGCTTGGCATATGGGGCGCAGCGCACCTGGCCCTGTTCGTCCTGGCCTGGGCTGCTGCGTGGGTGTACCGGACCACACCCGCCCACGCGCCACTGACCGGGGTGTTCGAACACTGGGACGCGGTCCACTTGCGGAACATCGCCCAATACGGCTATTTCTCGCCACGCTCGGGCCCGAACGACACGGCCTTCTTTCCCGCGTACCCACTGGCCCTCGCGGCGGCGCACCTGATCCTGCGCAACTGGGTGCTGTCCGAGCTGGTCATTTCCGGTGTCGCGGGCTGCTTCGTCGTCGTCTCGCTGACCCGGCTCGCGGGGGGGCGCCGTGCGGTGCTCTATCTGCTCACCGCCCCCACCGCGATCTTTCTCATGGCCGGGTACGCGGAGTGCTTGTTCCTGGCCTTCGCGGTCCCCGCCTGGCACGCCGCGACCCGCGGCCGGTGGTGGCGTGCCGCGCTGCTCGCAGGACTGTCGGGGCTGGTGCGCCCGGACGCCGTCTTCCTGATTCCGGCGCTGGCTGTGATGGCACTCACCGGCCCACCCGGGGTGCGGCTGATGAATGCCGCGAAGAGCTGCTGCGCCCTCGCCGGCCCTGCAGCCTACGAGATCTACCTGACGGTGCACACCGGCACCTGGGAAGCCTGGGCCAGGGCGAAGCAGGCCGGCTGGGACCTGCACCTGGTCACACCGATCCAGTCGCTGAAGAACACCTGGTGGGCGGCGTTCCAGCACCCCTACAGCGCCGCTTTCGCATTCGGCGCCCAGCTGGAGCTCGCCGCGATGGCCGCGATGTTTCTGGCGACGCTCGCGTTCCTCTGGTGGTACCGATGGCCCGAAGCCGTCTACTGCGGGCTCGCTGTGGTCGCGCTTGGCACGCAGACCTGGTACCAGAGCTGCCCACGTACGTTGCTGGTGCTGTTCCCGATCTGGATCGCGCTTGCCGGGCTTGTAGCGCGCCAGCCATGGGTGCGATACGTGTACTTCGGCGTGAGCGCCCCGCTCGCCGCCGTGGTTGGGCTGCTGTTCCTGACCTATCAGTGGACCGGCTGAGGACCCGCCCAGGATCCGGTGCGGGCCGGCTGCCCGGCTGGCGGGCCGTGCTTGGCGAGCCGCGGTTCTACAGTCCCGGGATGCTGGGTGACGGCACGAGGCTCGGCGACGGCTCCAGCGGGGGCGGGTATGACACGAACACCGACGGGGTCGGTGAGGGGGACGGGGTCGGTGAGGGGGACGGCGACGGTGAGGGGGACGGCTGGAGCGAGACCGAATGCAGCTGCGGGGTCGGATGGCTCTGGACGCGGGGCGCCGGCGACCCCGTCGTGGCCAGAGCAACACCTGATGCGATGACCGCGGTCCCGACACCGGCCGCGATGGCCGCCCTGGCCGGGCCGATATGGCGGAACAGCCAGACCCGGTGGACAGTGGCGCCCTGCACCGCGGGCGCCGCGCCAGATGGCCACAGCGCCGCCAGCAGCAGCGCCGCTTCGCCCAGATGCGACCTGCCGCGATCTTCCCAGCCGCGGCCGTAAGCCTTGGCCGCGACCGCCCCGAGCTCGGCGACGAAAGAGAGCGCATCGGCCGGCCGGCGCTCGGGGTCCTTGGCCATCCCGGCTGCCACCAGCGGCCGTAGCGCGACGGGCAGTGGGTCCAGGGGTACCGGCTCGAAACGATGCTGGCGGAGCAGTTCGGCGGATTCTCCGCTGAAGGGCGGACTTCCCGTGAGGCACTCGTAAAAGGTTGCCGTGGCCGAGTAGACATCGCCAGCCGGGCTGGCTGCGGCGCCGGCGATCTGCTCCGGCGCCACGTATCGCAAGGTGCCTGCGGGAGGCGGGCGGTCACCGGTGCGGGCGGCGAGCCCGAAGTCGGTCAGCTTGCTCCCACCGCCGCCGCTGACGAGCACGTTCTCCGGCTTGTAGTCACGGTGCACGACACCGCGCTGGTGTGCCGCCGCCAGGCCCATCAGCGAGCCCTGCAGCACGACGAGAGCGGCCTCGGCTGTGGTATGGCCCTGATGAGCCAGGATCTCGCGCAGCGAGGCCCCTTCGATCAGTTCCATCACGATGGCGGCGCCCAATGGCGATTCGACATATTCGTACAGCCGGACGACATTCGGGTCATCCATGGCGGCCAGCACTTCCGCCTCGCCGCGGAACATCTCGGCGAACCCCGGGTCGGCCAGAAGGTCACGGCGCAGGTACTTGACAGCCACCAGGACACCCGACGCGTTGTGCCTGGCCAGCACCACATCGCCGAACCCGCCCGAACCCAGCGCCCGCAGCTCGGTGTATCCGGGAACATTCCACTCCGGCATGCTGCCTCCCTCTCCGCCGCCTCAGCCTGGCTCGCGAAACCGGGCGTCACGCCCGGTGAGCGCCGGGACTGGGCGGACCGCCCCGTGGCGACAGGCGTTCCGTCAGCAACTGATGACCACGGGGGTCGAAGCGGTCCTTGGATCAGGGCCGAGGACCTGCAAGGTGACTGTCTGCGAGGCACTGCCGTGGCCGCTGCCCTCGACGGCGACGGTCACATACACGGCTTGCTGCCCAGCGATGACCGACTGGCTCAGCGGCTGGGGCGGTTGCTGGCCCGGCTCGAACAGCCACTGGTAATTGACCGTCCCGGGGGAGCCGTTGGTCGTGATCTGCCCGGTCACGTCAACGCCGCACCCCGCTCGTGTCCGCTGGGAGATCAGGACACCGGTCACGTGGAACGGCGCATGATGGAAGCGCAGGTACAGCACAACCCCGCTGGCCGCAAGCAAGATCACAGTGAGCGCTGAGCCCAGCAGCCGGCGCAGCCTGGGCCGCCGGCGAGGGGGCATGCCCGTTTGGCCGCCGCGCCAGACGCGCTCCGCTGTCAGTCCAGCCGGGGCCACGGACACGGTATCGGGAACCCCGGGACCGTACCTCACGACTTCCGTCGGTGGGCGGGGCGGCGGGTCCCCCGGCGGGTCGGGCGGCACGACTGCTGTCGGTGGGTGGGACGGCAGGTCCGCTGGGGCAGCTGGCCCGGACCCGGTGACCGGATCACGATCCAGGAAGCTCCGCGTAGCCTCGTCACTTGTGCCAGCCGACGGCACCGGATCGGGCCCTGATGACCCCTCCCCCATCTGGCCCACCTTCCGGTTACGTCGTGTGTCGCTCCCCACCGGCCGTAAAGGAGCTGCTCTTCGATTTCGCTGTCTGGGCGACCTTCAGCTGCGACAGGGTCGGCTTACAGCCAGTACCGAGCAGGCTTGATATTGGCCGATCTGTATTCCCATAAGGGCACTCC
>Ga0307374_10010316_pt1 | contig 13567 bp, 10 predicted proteins | sample OX3MG_FD_202532 | JGI IMG/M metagenome (GOLD analysis project Ga0307374, IMG submission 202532) | Soil microbial communities from Risofladan, Vaasa, Finland - OX-3 | ecosystem: Environmental > Terrestrial > Soil > Coastal area > Acid sulfate soil | place: Finland: Risofladan, Vaasa | collected...
GCGCCGCCCTCCGGTTGCCGGGGTCGAGCGCCAACCGGTGCGCTGATCCGCCAGTGGAACTCGGCTTTATCATTAAATAAATTGGCGGAGGGAGCGTCCGCCTCATCATAGTAAATCCCGTATCTATTTCAGATATTTATGATATCACATTTAAGATAATTCCCCTGTTCCATCCCCCGTTGCGGGCGGGCTTGGCCGATACGGCATGACGCAATGAGAGACAGGCATGCGCGGCGCGCAGTGCCCGGCTCCCTCATCCAGCTATCGCGGCATCCGGGGCGCCGGCGGCGAGGGCGGCCATGTAGCCGAGGATCAGGTCGCGCGAGCGGAAGCGGCCGGCGTAGCGCTGTTCCTCTTCGCGGCGGACGATCGGGAAGGTGCCGAGGATATAATCGGCGGTCTCGCGGTCGATTCCGTACAGATGAAAGAAGACAGCGTCGAGGCGGGCGCGGCGGCGCAGCCGATCCTCCTCGTCCCAGCGGAACGGCGGGCCGTCGCAGCCCTGGTCGCGGGCAAAGGCGGCCATGTCGTGCGCCGTGTAGGTCAGGTGCAGCACGTCCTCGCGGATGATCTCTTCCGCGGTTTTTGGCCCAAAGCGGCGGGCATAGGCGTCGGCCGGAACCACGGGCAATTGTTCGAGGATATACTTGTTCAAGTGCCTGCTTTGGATTTTCTGTCGCGCGACGAAATCACAGATAATACTGTTAAAATTAGACAACAGAAGGGGAAGCGTGTTAATTGCTTCTGGCCGCTCTGGCACTAATATCGGAAGGGTATTGCCAAAACCAGAGCGAGGAACTAGAGAAGCTATCAGACTTCTTTGGTTATTTGTATTGCATACGTCATTAAAGCCGAGGGCGTAGCGGTATCGGTACGTGACCTCTCCCTCATCGACCCAATAGCGCGGCGGTGGCCGAAACGCCGGATCGGATAACTCTTGGATTGTAGAGTGCAACGCTACGCCCTGTCCGCTGATATTTCTCGGATTAACGCGTACGGAAGCGTAGCGGTGGTTGAAGATGTTGATCATCTTACCTTCGTAAAGCGGCAGCCACCGCTTATCGCCCCGCTCCCAAACCTGTCCCGCAACGCGATACGCCCCGAGCGCCTCTAGCTCCGGAGCGTCGCGGAATTTTCCGGAGGCGGTCGTCATATCGAACATCCTGAAATACCGCAGGGGCCATTGCATCAGTGCGTGCCCGCCACGGCGGTCAACAAGCACTGGAAGGCGGCGGTAAATTCCGATCGTGATTTGTGCATCATTGAGTGAGCGGAAGATCGGAGCCGTGCCGGTGTTCGGATTGATGTTCAGACATTCCCCGGCTGAAAGCGTTTGGCCGCGCAAGAATTCCTCGTCGGGTATCGCGGTCAATTTGACTGCGTACGAGAAGCGAGGAAACAACCGTTCTGATCCCCCGATCACAATCACAGTTGGTTGGTCTTCATGATGGACATCGGGGAAGAGCCAACCCCGGCGGTTTTCGAAGGAAACGAATGCATCTAGCCGCTTTGCCTTGGCGACACCGGAAAAAAACGGTGCCGCGGTCTTATCCGTGCCGATGCCGATCGGTGTGACGAAGCCGATCATACCCTCGGGTTTGACCAGCCGCATCGCCCGCTCGACGAACAGCGAATAGATGTTCACGTCGCCGCCCGACAGCAGCGGGTAGGCGCCGGCCGTCCGCGCGACGCGCGTGGCGGTCTCGGCGACCCAGGCGGCGCGATCGTAATCGGCGACAATCGGATCACCGCGCCGGCGCAACGCCTCTACCATCCGCTTCCTATCGGCGGCGCGCTGGGCGTGGGCGATCTCGGGGACGCGGGCGGCGAACCACTCGACCTCCTGAAGCTTCATGCGGTCCCAGGGCGGATTGCCGATCACCGCGTCGAAGCCGCCCGGAGGCGAGGCGCTTTCCCAATCGGTCCAGACACCCGGAAAGGCCGCCTCCCAATGCAGAAACCTGCGCTCGGCGGCGAGCGCGCGGGCGTCGGCGACAAAGGCCGCAGCCGCCTCCTGCACGGAAGCGGGGTCGAAGGTGATGCCGCGGCGGCGCAGGACCGTCCCGGCACCGCTCGGCGTCGCCAGCGGCGCGCCATTGGCGATCTTGACCGGCGGCCCGTAATTGCCGCCAAACAGCATCTCGCGGGCGAGCTCGCCGGCACCGTCGGCTGGCCGCAGCCAGCGCGCCGCATGCGCGAGGTCAAGAAAACCGCGCAAATTGGCGGTGTTTTCCTCGACACCGGCGAAGAACTCGGCGCTGCTCTTGACCTCGCCGATATCGGCATCCGCGGATTCCTCGACCCGCGCCATCCCGGCGGCGGCCTGCCTCGTTTGCGCAACGTCACCGGTGACGATCAGCCCGTAGCGTTCGTGCAATTCCCGCTCGACCGGTGCGACAAACTCGCCGAACAGCGAATCGCCGCAGCGCAGATGATGATCGAGGAACGACATCGGCGCACCCACGGTGAACGAGTGCAGCCACAGCGACAGCTTGGCCAGCTCAACCGCCATCGGGTTGAGGTCGACGCCGTAGATGACCCGCTTCAGGATGATGCGGCGGACGAGATGCCGGTCGTCGAGCTGCTGATCCGGCACGACCCAGCCATTCAGCTTGGCGGAGCGGTCGATGGCGTCGCGCAGGCGCTCGACGCGCTCGACCAGCGGCGAACGGTACGGATCGCCGGGATCGGCCCAATGCACCAGGATCGGGGCCTCGGTGATTGCCGTCAGCGCCTCGTCGGTCAGGTAATCCACGAGCGACACGAGAAAATGGCCCGATCCCATGGCCGGGTCGCAGACGCGCAGCCCGACAAAAGCCTGAGCCGGATCGAGGGCGCGGAGGTCGCGCAGCCGCTCGGTTTTCGGCCGCCGGTCGCGCGCCAGCTCATCGATCCTGGCATCGAAGGCGGCCTGGCGCTCTGCTAACAGCGGTCCAACCGCCCGCCGCAGAATAAGGCGGACCAGCTCTTCCGGCGTGTAGTACGAACCGGTGCTTTTGCGCGCGAACGGGCTGGGCCGCAGGCTCAGATTGCCGGTTTCGTCGGCGACCACCTCCTGTTCCAGCAGACGTTCGTAGATGCTGCCGAGGTGCTGTACCGACAGATCGCGGTAGTTGATGAGCCGGCGGACACCGCCTTGCTCTTCCCGCGACAACAGGTCGATCAACGGTGCCAGCTCGGCGTCGGGCAATGCGATGCGGTCGAGTAGCGGGGCGTTGGCATCGTCGAACAGCCCGCCATTGTAGGGCGGCAGCCCGAGCCCGGCATCGCCCTCGGCGATTCCCTGAAACAGGCTGTTCAATTGCGACCACCAGCTTGTCTGCCGCTGCGACAGACTCCGTTTCTGATCGACGATTTCTGCCGCCATCCCTCGCAACCGGGTCAGCGCATAATCGCGGTAGCCCTCATGCCGTACCGGCAGCAGATCGCGGTCTTCGGCGTAGAGCAGGAACAACAGGCGGAAAAGCAGCCGCAGGCTGGCCTCGCGGATGTCGGCGCGCCACACCGGGTCTTGTGGCCGTGGGTTTGGCGCCGCCTTGCCGATCGCCGACACCAACGCCGGAAACACGCGGCCGAACACGGCGCGCGATAATGCCTCGGTGACGCGTTGCTCGTAACGCCGCCCTTCTTCCAGCGCATCATCGAGAAAGGTGCTGCCGCTCGGGCCTTCCGGAACCAGGGCATCGCGACCGAACAGCAGCAAAAACACGCGGAGCCAGTGGTCCCGCTCGGCACCGGCCGGAACCGGAGGCGGCATGTCGCCGACCAGGGCAGGGAGTTCGATCTCGATGAAGCCCTCAGCCCTGGCGCTGGCCTGCGCCCAATAAAGCCGCCAAAACCGGCCGTTGGTCAGCAGACCCCAGCGCAGCCGGCCATCCGACCGCACTTCCGCGCGGCCGAGATAGCGGAGAAGCTGGGACGAGGGCGCCTCGCCGTTGCTGCCAGCGCGATCGAGGAGGGTGTCCCGCGCCTCGTTCTCGACCACCACCGCGCCAATCCGGAAGCGATCGACCGAGGCGAACGGGCGGGCTCGCGCCTTGCTGTCGGCATCGAGGAACAACAGCGCGTCGGCGACATCGCGCCGTCCGCGCCCCGGCTCTTGTTGCGGCAGGTATTCCCAGCCCAGCAGGTCTAAGATCGGATTGACGAATTCCGATTCTGTTTCCGCCTCATAGGCACGCGGCATTTCGGCAAGATTGGCCCAGTGGCGTTGTACGTGCCGGGCGAAGTCAGCGACCGACGCGGCATCCACCCGGCCGTAACGCGGCAGCTGGCGAATGCCGTCTTCGAGGAAGTATCGGGTGAATAGCCCGCCGCGAACCATGCCCGTCCCTGCCTCCCTGTTGCTCGGCCTCTCGGTCCATCACCTTCGGCCGGCCGAGGGGGCGTCCCGAGGTCGGGCTCGGCTTGTCCGGCACCATACCTCATCATTTCTCTGCGCCGGCATCGGCGTCGCTGTAGTTGATCCACGATATGCGCAGCGGTTCGGCGGGATCGCCGGCGATCTGCATCGGCAGCACCTTGCCGAGCAACGTCATGAAGGCTGCCGGGTTTTTCTCGGCTTGCCGTGCGAGGTATTCGATGCCACCGACATCGTTAAGCGCGCCGAGGATCATGGCCTTCACGTCCCCGCTCAACTTGTTCTTGGCGCCCCTTGGCCGTCCCTTCCCGGCAGCCGGCGGGCGCGTTCCTTTCGGTGCGGGCATCACCCGGTTTCCCTCTATCGAACACTAATTTGCGGCGTCACCCGTCTTCACCCTGCGGAACGCCAGTGACGATTATCAGCGGCCCGCCATCGGGACCGGCGACATTTGTTGTGACCTCCGGTCTTCCCCAGCCGCGATCAAGCATCGCTTCGGCTGCCCGCACTCGCGCCGCTGCCGGCACCTTTTCATCGCGCATGACCGCCGCGAGCGTCGCAAGGGCTTCCCCGGTGTGTTTGCGCGCCGGTTCTCGCACGGACCCGATATCCTTTGGCCGCCCGCCGGGATTGCCGCTCTTGCCAGGCTGAAATCGACCGCGCACCACCTGAATCATGCCTGTTCTGAGAAAGCACTCGATCAAAATAACACTACTTCTGTTCGGGAGGTATTATCGCGTGCTGCCAGCCGCCCCCACCCTACCACCCGAGATATATATAGGGGTGCCACATCCGGCACTGATACAGGCAGCGCGGGTGCCGCTGTCGCGCTCAATCCGACCCGCGGCATTTGCGGCATTACGGTGCCGCTTTCGGTACTGTCGCGGTGCCGCTTTTGCCACCATTCGATCCGTTTTTTTTCGAGCGGTACCGGCGCCAATCGTGCGTCCCCTCGATCAGATAGGGCATACCGACTTCGGGTCTGATCCGGGTTCGGCGATGGGTTAACCGGAAGCGGTGGTGCCACGACCGCGCAAAGCCGCGGTATCCGCCGCGGGTTACTTCGATCCAGCCGAGCCTTTCAAGTTCTGCGATCGTCGCGAAGATCGATCCGCGGCGGATGCTGCCCGCGACGAACTGGTCATAGGTCATCACAAGGTTGCCGTTTTCAAAGCCGCCGTGCGCCAGATGTTCGAGCTCCAAAAGGTCGAGCATCCGTCGGGCGTTTACCGACATGTCGTGCCACGCGTCCGATCGCATCATCTCGACGGTGTACCAGCACCAAGGCTGATCTTTCGGCGGCCCGCCAATGTCGCGACCGCGGAAGCTGGCGCGCTTGCCGCCCATCTGCGGCGCTCGCGGCGCCGGCTGGGCTAGATGGCCGCCGCTACAATCCCGGCCCCGTTCATGGTGCGCGCCCCGCCTTGGGCAGTTCGGCGAGAAATCGCTCGATGCTTTCGGCCGTGACAAAAACGCGCCGGCCAATCCGGCGAACATCGAACTCGCCAATCCTACGCCAAGCCGTCGCGTGGCTCATGTGCGTTAGCTGACAGAGCTCCTTGATTGAATAGAGCCGGCGCTCCGGGATCTTGCTTTCGAGCGATGGTGTAGCGATTGAAGGCGGCATTTTCGATCACCTCCGGTTTCAGGTGATCCCCCTCTTAATCACACCGGCCCAGCTTCCCTAATTCGTCAAATCGGCGGCCGGATTATTTTCCTGTCGAATTTCCTGCCGGATTTTTAGGGCGACCGCGAACTGACTTGTCTAACAGTTCGCGCCGCCATTGGGCGATGTCCCCCCGTGGTACACCGTTCTGCACGGCCCACTCACGGTCACCCTGTATTCCGCCCTTCGTGTTTTCAATCGGCGGATTGCCGCCCGTCTTCCGAAATTCCGCTACGCGGTCTTCGTAGTTTTTTCGGCGATCAGTTTGTGGCGACGTGCTGGTAACCGTCATCCTCTCCTTCAGCGCAGTCGCAACTGCATCCGCCAAATCAGCACCCGCCAAATCGCGCCAATTCACAGGTACGATACCCAACCAAATTAAAAAGGGCAGGGTTTCAATTTCGATGAAGTCGCACCCGATTTCCAAGCCAGTGTACTTAAATTCTATCCAAAAGTTGGGTGACAGCTGGTGTGGCACCTCACCCTTCCTGCCGCCCCATGCCTCGATTGTACTATCACACATTCCATCGATTACCATCGCGAGCACGTTGATTTGATCGATGTTTAGATGTTCTGATGCAATCTTGAGCGCCGTATCTAGAGGGATGAACGTAGGGAGTATTGGCATCGCGCCTCCGCTGGCGCTCCGCGGGATGGTCGCGGCGGAAACCGGTTGCGGTGCCCGGCTTTCGGGGATCAACCTATCCGCCGCGATCGGAATGCTACCGCGCGCCGCCGATCGGCACCACCTTCCCCGTGATCGGCATTGCGCAGAATTTCGCCCAATCCGCCATCAGCCGACGCCGCTTATCGCACAGATCGCCGCGGCGATAGGCGGCCTCAACCTTGTTCGCGACCGCGTGCGCCAGCGCCATTTCGACCGTTTCGCGCGGGTATGCGGTGCGCTCGGCGGCCCAATCCGAGAATGTCGAGCGGAAACCGTGCGCCGTCAGATCGGTGCGCTTCATGCGGCGCAACAGCATCAACATGACCATGTTGGACATCGGCAGCGCCCGCCGCGGGCCGGGAAACACCGGGGCGGTCGGGTCCGGCACGCCGTCGCGCGTCAATGCCAACCGCCGCACCGTGTCGAGCACCGCGAGCGCCGCATCGCTGAGCGGCACGCGATGTTCGCGCCCCGCCTTCATGCGCTCGGCCGGCACCGCCCAAACCTTGGCGTCGCGATCAATCTCGCCCCACCGCGCGCCCAATACCTCGCCGGTGCGCGCCGCGGTCAGGATGGCGAATTCGAGCGCCCGCGCCGCCATGCCCTCCCGGCCCCGCAGAGCAGCCAGGAATAGGGGAACATCGTCGAACGGTAGTGCGGCATGGTGCGCCACCTTCCGCACCTTGCCGCGCGCCGGCAGGATATGGGCGAGGTTGCCCTTCCATTGCGCCGGGTTCGGCCCTTCGCGGTAGCCGCGCACCGTCGCGGCGTCGAGCACCGCCTCGATCCGGCCGCGCACCCGGCTCGCGGTTTCCGGCTTCTCGGCCCAGATCGGATCGAGCACTTGCACGACAAGCCCGGCATCGATCGCCGCGACGGCCAATTCCCCCAATGTTGGGTAGGCATAGGTGGCGAGCGTGTTGCGCCATTGCTGCCGGTGCTTGCCGTTGCGCCAGCCGGCTTCATTGCGGCCGATGAATTCCTCGGCGATTTCGCGGAATGTCCGGCCCTTGGCGGCGGAAAGCCGCTGCGCTTGCCGCTGAGCGGCTTTGGCGTCGAGCGGGTCAATCCCCTCGCGGCGTTGGTTGCGGTGTGCTGTGGCCTTCGCGCGGGCTTCCGCGAGCGAAATATCGGGGAAGGGTCCAAGCCCCATGTCGCGGCGCTTGCCGTCAAGCTGAAACCGGAACACCCACGCTTTCGAGCCGGTGGGGGAAACCCGGAGGTAAAGCCCGCCCCCGTCATGCAGCACGGCCGGCCCCTTCGCCTGTCTGACCTCAACCGCCGAGAGTTTGCCCGCATGCGCCATCGCCGATCCCCGTTTCCGGTGCCGGGGGAAGGTGGGGGAACCGTTCCCCCATTCCCCATTTCGTTCCCCTATTTTCAGCGAGATAGTAGCATACGACGGGAGACAAGGGGAAACGCGACGGGCGCGGCAATTATGGGGTTTTGAGGGTATGCGAGGCAGCCTGAGACGGCCAGAAATGGGAAGATGGCGGATGGGGTGGGATTCGAACCCACGAGGAGCTTGCGCCCCTGCCGGTTTTCAAGACCGGTGCCTTCAACCGCTCGGCCACCCATCCATCACATTGATTTAGAACAAGTTTCCTGTAATCCACTGCCGGCAAAAGCGAGCATGCTACCGAAATTGCTACCGAACGCGTCTCAGCGGGCGCCCGCGACCCCGGTTATAGCAGACCGGAACACGGCGTCGATCTTGGCTGCGGCATCTTCCTGCATGGTCTCGGTGACGTGCGAGTACAGGTCGAGCGTCGTCGTCATCGTCGAGTGACCTAGTGGATCGGCGCTGACGAATGATTCCAGACGGCTTGCGGATATGCGAGGCTGGCTGGATCAGGAAAGGCATTGAGGTCCGGCTTGGTCTGGGCGACCGGGACCCCCGGCGATCCGAACCACGCCCGCGGCGGGAGCGGCGATAGAGGACGCCCTCCTCCTCGCCGGTGCCGGCGACCTCCGCCTCGAGCCGGGCCGCACTCCACCAGCTGCAGCCCTGCGGCTACGCCCCGCCGGTGCCGAGCGCACCGGCCCTCGCCCCCGCCATTGGCAGGAGGTGGGCCTCGCCGGACGCCGCCGCGGGCAGCCGGTAGGGCAATTCCGAGGGCACGAGGCGCAATTCCAGCGTGAACGGGCCGGCAAACGGGCGCAACAATGCCGCGGGCAGCCGCGCCCGCCCGCTCGTCCAGCGGTGCGTCGCCTCGTCGTCGTGGAAGCCGTCCGAGCGCGCGGCATGGCCGTGCCACGCCTCGATCAACAGATCGGCGTCCCACAGCGCGATCCGCTCGATCGGTACGCCGAGCCGCCGCTTGTCTCGCGAGGCCGGCACGACCTCGGAGGGCACGACACGGCGCGAGGCGATCCACAATTCGCCGACCGCGCCCGGCAAGTCGAAGCGATGGGTGCGGCCCTGCGAAGAATAGGGCCGCACCACCGCGCGATCGACCACGAGGTGCAGGTCCGGCTCGGCGGCGCGCCGATGCCCGTCCTCGGCCGCCGCCCGCCGCAACAGGGCGCTGCGGATCGGCAACAGCTCCGGCGAATCCCATTCGAGCCGCTTCCCGCAATAGGCCCAGCGCGGCCGCGCGTCGTCGGGATAGAGCCGCGCATAGTCGCCGGCATTCGCAAACATCATGCGGTTGTCGCAATCGACAAAGCTCTCCGCCGCCGCCCCCTCGGCAAAGATCACCTGGTGCGCGTCGAGTTCGACATGGAAATATTCGACCTCCTCGACGCTCTCGGCCTGGCTGATCGTCGTGCCGTTGAGCAGGAACTCGGCCGGCACCAGCAGGCCGTCGATATGGAGCGCGTGGGCCGGCGACACATGCAGGTCGCGCGCCGGCACGCCGTCCCCGAGCGCCCCCGCCCTGACGCAGATCGGCAGCAGCGCCTCGTTGCGCGCGACAAACCGCCCGTTATAGGCGCGATGCCCGATCCAGCGTACGGGCGCCGCTTCGCCCGCCAACGTCATCACCTCGTCGCCGATCTTCAACGCTTCGACCGCCGTCTCGCCCGCCGGCGTCCCGATCATCGTGCCGCGCCGAAAACAGGCAATGAACACATCGGTGCCGACGTTGCCGTCGGAGGCCGCCGTCCAGGTGATCGCGCTGTAGTCCTCGCCCGGGTCGAGCTGCAGCGTTACCGTGCCGCCGCCGTTGCTGACGAGCAACTGGTCGCTGCCGTTGACCGAGCCGCCGTTGAGCACCGTGCCGCCGGCAAAGCCGGCCAGGTCGATCGTGTCGAAACTGGAGACAAAGCCGCTGATCGTTCCGGGCAGCGTCGCGTCGTTGGTGATCTTCCAGATCTCGCTGGCGCCGCTCGCCGGGCCGAACGCGATCGTGCCGAAATTCGAAAGGCTGAGCCCGTTGTAATCGGCCGTCGCCGCCCCGGCCGCACCGCTCAGTTCCGCGGTATTGGTCCCGGTGCCGCCGCCGCGGACGCGCCCGGTCAGGCTGTACCCGGCCTCGATCACCAGCAGGTTGTCGCTGCTGACGTGATAGCCGTAGAAAGAGATCGCATAAGCGACGCCCGTGATCGTGCCCGAGTCGACGACCGTGCCGCCGCCGCCGAGGTCAATACCGGGGCCGAAGCCCGACGCGATCGTGCCGGAATTGGTCACCACGCCGAGGCCAGACGTGATGCGGGCGCCGAATCCGATCCCATAGATCAGCGAGGTGGCAGCGGTGTTATCGACACCGCCGCCGTGTGTGAGGTAGACGCCCGGGCTGCCGAAAAAGCCGCTGTCGATGATCGCGCCGGCGTTGCTGACGCTGCCGGCGGCTCCAAGAAAAACACCGTTGTAGCCCGAGATCAGCGCGGTGGTGGCGGTATTGGCGACATAGCCGCCACCCAGCAGCTTGACGGCGTAATTCCCGTTAGTCTGCCCACTGTGGATCGTGCCGGCATTGGTCACCGTGCCGCCGGCACCCCCGACCTGGATTGCGTAGTACTGGTCGATCCGCGCCGAGCCGGCATTGTCGACGCTGCCGCCGCCAGCGAGAATAATGCCGTTATTGGTCCCGCCCCCGGTTGTGCCGAAGCGACCGATGCTCCCCGAATTGGACACCGTCCCGGTGCCATAGACATAGACTTCCCCGAATATCGCGCCATTGTTTACGACGGTTCCCGCGCCGAAAATCTGCACTGCAGTACCGGGAAAACCACCGTCAAAGCCAAAGATGTTGCCGGCGCTCTCGTTGGTAATCAGGCTGTCGCCGACGAGGTTGGCGAGACTGCCGAGCTGGATGGCCTGACCAGCAGTGCCAGGTACCGGGGTAGAGATCCGCCCGGAGTTATCAATGGTGTAACTCGCGCCGGCCAAGCCGCTCGCCTCGATGCCGATGCTCCCATAGGCCTGCGCCCCGGCGTCAAGCCTCAGCGTGCCGATGTTAACGAATTCGCCGCCGAGCCCCAACACCACCGTGCCGGCGCTCGCCGCCAGCTCCAGGGTGTTGGTCGCGCCGACCGCGGCGCTGCCGGTGACGACACCGCCGAGCGCGTAGCCCGGATCGAGCACCAGCCGGTTGCCGCCGGTGCCGCCGAATGCGATCGCCGTGCCGGCGCCGCTGATCCTCCCGCTATCGACGACGGTGCCGCCGGAGGCGAGGAAGACTCCGATGCCGGAAGTGCCGGTGCCGTGGATCGTGCCGGAATTGGTCACCGTGCCGGCGACGCCGCCGATGCCGACGCCGATGCCGACGCCGCCGGCTCCCTCGATCAGCCCGGTGTTGCCGATGCTGCCGCTGGTGAGGTTGACGCCGTAGCCGGCCGTGCCGGTACTGAGGATCGTCCCGGCATTGGTCACCGTGCCGGCTGCGCCGGTGATGTAAACACCGGATTTCGTGCCGTAGATATAGGCCGAGCTGGCGCCGGACAGGCCGTTGCTGACGGCGCCGCCATCCATCAGGCGAACGCCGTCCGCCAACGTGCCGGTGGCCGCGATGGTGCCGTAATTGTCGACCGTCCAGCCCTGATAACCGGGTCCGTAGATCGCATCGCCGGAACTGTTGGCGACTGTCCCGGACGAGGTGACGGTCAGGGGCGACGTATAGGTCCCCGCGGTGGAGAGGGTGATCCCGACCGAGATGAGATTGTTGATCGTAGACATGCTTCCCCTCCCCCTGCCCAGAAGGGCGGCCGGAGAAGTGCTGTCTTGCCGACCAACCCACGCGACGGAAGAACGACCGTTGGTTGATTATATGCGCACCTTAAAAACTAGTGGGCTGCTTTCGCGTTATTTCAGCGTTTCGCACCAACCCTTTTTGGATGGTGTCGTTAACCCACTAGGATTATCAAAGACACCCAAATGGGTATTCTCGTGCTTCTTTCGATTTCTAGGGCGGCGGGCTCGGGCGCAGTCGGCGTCACAGCAGCCCCCTTGCGAATGATATTTCCTCGGGCGAGGGTTGCGGCAGAGATCCACCGGGTTCACCACGGGCCTGTCGCGCCGCCGGCAGGCAGCCAGCAAGCAAGGGTGCCGCAGCATGAGCGTCAGCATCTTGATTGTCGACGACGAGGCCGATGTCGCCGAGCTGTTTCGCCAGCGTTTCCGGCGTGAAGTGCGCCAGGGCACCTATGTGCTGCACTTCGCCGGGTCGGGCGAGGAAGCGTTGCAGCGGCTCGATGGCGATATCCAGCCGGAACTGATTGTCATCCTGTCGGACATCAACATGCCGGGCATGGACGGCCTGCAATTGCTGGCCGCAGTCCGGCGCCTGCACCCCGCGCTGCCGGTGATGATGGTGACGGCTTATGGCGACGACGAGCGCCGCCGCCGCGCCCACGAACTCGGCGCTGCCGAATTCATCACCAAACCGGTCGATTTCGACCTGCTGAAGCGACAGCTGCAGCAGTTTCCCGCCGCCGGCAGGTGAGCCGGCAGGCGCTTCAAAACCGCGCCGGTTCGCGGTAGACTGCGGCCGCATGCCCGTTGTCGCAATCTCAGGAGCCAGAGAATGACAGATCAGATCGACGTTTCTGAAGCTGAGATTGCGGTCCACTGGCAGGAGGAGAAATATTTTCAGCCGGCGGCATCGTTCGTCGCCCAGGCCAATCTGACCGACAATGCCGTCTATGATCGGTTCAGCCCGGATCGATTCCCCGAATGTTTCGACGAATACGCCAATCTTCTGGATTGGGACAAGCATTGGGACAAGACGCTTGATACCAGCAAGGCGCCATTCTGGAAGTGGTATGTCGGCGGCCGGCTCAACGCTTGCTACAACTGTGTCGATCGCCATCTGGCCAAGAACAAAAACAAGACCGCGCTGCATTTCGTGCCCGAACGCGAAGAGGAGACGATCCAGCACCTGACCTATCAGGAGTTGTATGTCCGGGTGAACGAGTTCGCCGCATTGCTCAAGGATTTCTGCGGGCTGAAGGCGGGCGACCGGGCCACCCTGCACATGCCGATGGTGGCAGAGTTGCCGATCGCGATGCTGGCCTGCGCCCGCCTCGGCGTCATCCACAGCCAGGTGTTCAGCGGCTTCAGCGGCAAGGCGTGCGCCGATCGGATCGTCGATTCGACGAGCCGCGTGCTGATCACGATGGACGGCTACTATCGCAGCGGCAGCCTGCAGGACCAGAAGGAAAAGGCCGACATCGCCGCCGCCGACGCCGCCGCGCAGGGCCATGCGGTCGAGAAGGTGCTGATCTGGCAACGCCATCCCGGCAAATATTCGAGCGCCCATCCGGTGGTGCCGGGCCGCGACCATATCGTCAACGAGGTGCTCAAGACCTATCGCGGCCATCGCGTCACGCCGGAACAGATGCCGGCCGAGGCGCCGCTCTTCCTGATGTATACCAGCGGCACGACCGGCAAGCCAAAAGGCTGCCAGCACGGCACCGGCGGCTACCTCGCCTA
>Ga0307374_10010317_pt1 | contig 13567 bp, 10 predicted proteins | sample OX3MG_FD_202532 | JGI IMG/M metagenome (GOLD analysis project Ga0307374, IMG submission 202532) | Soil microbial communities from Risofladan, Vaasa, Finland - OX-3 | ecosystem: Environmental > Terrestrial > Soil > Coastal area > Acid sulfate soil | place: Finland: Risofladan, Vaasa | collected...
GGCTCTATCTTCCAATGTTTGTGGTACATGTGGTACAAAATCTCGTGGTACACGTACCACGAAAAACGCACAAGCTATTGGCAATTACGGTAAGTTGCGGTCACCTACGGTAAGTCAAAAGCCCAGCAAAACATTGGTAAATGTGTGAAGTTGCTGGTAGTGAAGTTGTGGCAAATGACCTTGCCAAGGTGAGGGTCGCGGGTTCGAATCCCGTCGTCCGCACCGTCGTCCGCTCCAATGTGGTGAAATCAGGCACCGTGGTCCGCTCACCGTCGCCCGCTCAAATTGCGCTTGACGTTGTGGAGACACGAGCCTCTTTCAGTTGGCGGTGGCCAAGGGTTCGATCTCATCCAACGTTTCCACGAGCCGATCCTTCTCTATCTCCAAGTCATAGTGACCCTGAAGATTCATCCAGAAACCATCGCTCATTCCGAAGTAGCGAGAAAGACGTAGTGCCGTGTCGGCGCTAATACGCCGGGTCCCATGAACGATCTCATTAATCCTTCGCGCTGGAACGCCGATTGCCTGGGCGAGCCGGTACTGGGTTACCCCCAAGGGCTCAAGAAAATCCTCCAAGAGCATCTCGCCAGGATGAATAGGCGCCATAGCTAATTTATTTTTGCTGACCATCATTCCTCCCTAGTGGTCATCGACCAACTCGACTTCTTGTGGGCCCATGGCACTCCATCGAAAGCAGATTCTGTATTGGTCGTTAACTCGAATGCTGTAATACCCAGCCCGGTTGCCTTTCAGCTTCTCATGCTGGTTTCCGGGCGGAACTGCAAGATCCCCAATCATTTCGGCAGCGTTGATATAGGCCAATCTCCGCCAAGCCATTCGTTGTACCTTCAGACTAAATTTTCCAACTCGTTTTCGCTGCCAGATTCGTAAAGTTTCTGTGTCTCGAAATGACTTCTCAGTCAGCACCCAATAATAATAACGCATCACGATATTACTGTCAAACGTTATTAAACAAATTTGCGCGACTTCACACACTCAGTATTTCCACTGTTTGTATCGATCTCAGTGATTGCAGTCGTATGACTTGAACACGCATTGAAAAGATTCACTAATGCAAGGCTGCGGTGTTTTCTAATAGTGCTTGGGAATGGTCACCCGCGTGGTAGAGCGCCCTATGGCAGGCGGTATTTGGCTGGACCTAGTGGAATCATGAGATGGTGTCTCGGACACAAGACCACGCCAACGGCCCAGAACGAATGAATTGGAAGTACTCCGTCACCTTGCCAAGGTAGTGGAGGCGGGTTCGAATCCCTCGTCCGCTCCAACGTCGCCCGTTCCAATACTGGAGCGCGCGACGAGCGCGCGTCTTCAGCTCTCTGCCTGCTCTCCGGAGAACGAACCTGAGGACTTCTGCAGCGATCGCATCGCCGCCAGGAACCGCGTTGGCAAAGAGGCTCTTCGGATTCTGAAGGGGAGTGACACCCTCATTGGACCACGATTGAACTCAATATGCGCCAGTTCGACTTGCTTTCGTAGAACTTCAGTAGTTAGAGCGATGCGTCTTTGACGCGATGGAGATGCTGCTGAGTGCGTTACGCTTCGCACAAAAATGACGAATACTTGGGGTATCTTGCTACAGCGCGATACCGTTGCTCATTGCTTCTCGAGAGTCAGCGAATATCTCAGCAATGTTAGGTGGCCGTTATAGTGACGGGAACTCGATTGATGAACCACTTGACCCTGACCCGTCTGAAGGATCACGTGCTACGAGCACGTGATCAGGGATTGGGCCAAGATTGGATCGGCGCGTGCGAGCAGACAAGTCCCGTTCAGTTCACAAGCGTTGCAAGGTCGACGGCAGGGTCCGCAAGCGCAACACGGTCCACAGGTGCTCTAGAGGCGACGATGTTCGCGATCGTCTCTGAGACCTCCCAGATGTTGACGTTCATTCCCGCGACGAGTCGTCCATCTTTTAACCAGAAGGCGATGAACTTTCGACTGGCAGGATCTCCGCGAAAGACAATTTCGTCCCAGTCCGGGGCAAAGCCTGCATATTCCATACCGATGTCGTATTGATCGGAGAAGAAATACGGTACCCGGTCGTACGGAGTCGGCATTCCCAGCATGTTCCTTGCCGCGACTGGGCCTTGGTTGAGCGCGGCGGACCAGTGTTCAAGACGGATATGGCGGTCGAACAGAGGATGCCAGGCGTTCGCAACGTCTCCAGCCGCGTAGATGTCCGGTGAGCTTGTCGCCAGATACTGATCCGTAACGATACCGTTGTCGAGCGCGAGACCAGAGGCCTCAGCGAGTTCAACGCACGGCATGACGCCAACACCGACGACGATGACATCGCCTTCGACCAAGGTGCCGTCTACGAGGCGGACCGCTTCGGCGGAGTCGCTGCCTCGGATGGACTCGACGCCGATTCCAAAATGCAGATCGACGCCATGTTCAGCGTGGATATCTCGATAAAACCGACCGAGCTCTGGGCCGAGGACGTGTTCGAGGGGCAGACCGCCGACTTCGACCATCGCAACCTCGATGCCAAGTTCGCGTGCGGACGCGGCGACTTCGCAGCCGATCCAACCTGCCCCAATCACCACGACGCGTTTTGCCCCGTTGATGGCGGTGCGCAGCTGGTCGGAGTCTGCCAGTGTTCTGAGGTAGTGCACCCCGTTCAGGTGCGCTCCGGGCACGGAGATGCGCCGCGGTTGCGATCCGGTGGCGATGAGCAGGCTGTCGTAATGGAGACGTTCACCTGAGCCGAGAACGACCTCCCGACCAGCTACGTCAATTTTCTTTGCAGAACTTGATAGCCGCAAGTCGATGTCGTGATCGACATAGAAGCGCTCTTCGTGTACGAAAATCTTGCCCACCTCGGTCTTGCCCTGCAGGTAGTCCTTTGACAGAGGTGGACGTTCATAGGGACGTACGGGCTCTTCTCCAACGAGGACGATCGCGCCCTCGAATCCCTCGTCTCGTAGGGCTTCCGCAGCCTTTGCTCCGGCGAGACTCGCTCCCACAATGATGAATCTTTCGCCTGCGGTCATGGCCAATGCTCCTCAATTGATTTGGGAGACAAGGTTGTCATCGGCCTCAATACATCGTGACCGGTACGTACTCATCCACTCTTGTTGGTCTGATGTGTCGTTCTAGAAACTACCTCCAGATCAATTATGTCACGCGAGGCTGCATCACGGCGTAGGCCAGGTATTGCTGTGGATCCGCGCTCATGAAGCGATCGGTCGCTGCTCGCAACATTGCGCCAGACGATGGACCAGATTCACGCGGAGGCCCGGTGCACGCTCGTCGGTAGGCTGGCTTGGGAGTGATGCCAGATGCGCAAGTTCAAGATGACGTCTGTTGCAAAGATTGCCGGAGCGGCTACGATCGTTCTCGCTGCGATTGCCACCTCGTTGGCGTTGCTGATTCCGTCGAACAGCGCTTCGGCCCGTTCTCGGCGCGTTTCCTCCTGTGTCGTGCCAAGAGGATCTGGACCGGGGTATGACGCTTCAATCAGCAACCAACAGATCGATAGATCGTATTGCATCGTCGTCGGCGAGCGACTCCTCGTCATATTGAGCACCAGTAGTCCTGGCGCTTCGATGTGGCGAGATATCAAGGTTTCTGAGCCCGGTATCTTGCAGGTTGCGCCCCTTACGCTGATGTTCTCGCGCGGTGTCACCGGGATGAACTTTCGAGCGGTGCGCCCTGGAACTGTTGTGCTCAGCGCGCAGAGGCCGGCGTGTTCTCCAGTGGCACCCGGTGAGCCAACCTGTGATGCAATCGATCTCTGGCGAGCCACCATCACCGTTCGACCAGCCCCTGGTTCGCACCCACGATCATTCAGAAGCGGCCTCTTCGGTGTCGTCATGGCGGGGCCAACCTGTCCGGTTGAGAGAATCGGCCACCCGTGCCCGCCGCGTCCTGTTGTTGGTGCGGTCGATGTTCGCAACATTGCCGGGGGTACTGTTGCCACGACTCACACCGACGGCGCAGGTCGTTACTTCGTGTCGGTGAGCCCCGGGAGCTACTCGCTCGTCGTAGTCACCGGATCGGCATTTCCCCGTTGTCCAAGTGAGGGGGTTACCGTTACATCTGGGTCGCCCCAACGAATCGACGTCACCTGCGATACGGGCATCCGCTGACCCTGTTGACGCTCGACAACAAAAGATAGGCCCTCGTCTGTTCCTTTTGCATGTAACTCAAACTGCCCGTCGAACTGACGTCGATACGACGTCAGTTCGACGGCAAGGGGAACTCTCCGTTGGGGCCTATCCCTCCTTGGCAACCATCAGGGCAAGGCTTGCCGAGAGCTAGATGGCATTGGCAACATGAATCGTTGTGCTGATACGAACGGGTATCGGTGACTAATAGATCAGCACTACAGCGAGTTGGCATCGTGACGGCCCTCGCGTTTGGTAAAGGTCAGTGCGACAAGGCACTGTGAATTCTTTCGCAGGTGGGGATATTGACCCCGGCCGATCGGCGCGATGAACCGAATCAAGGTCAGTTAGACGCTCGTTGCGCGCTTGATCTAAAGATCTCCGACGATCTTGCGTGACTGAGTATCGGGACGCAGTTCGTCTTTGTGGAGCACATCCCGTTCAAGTGCGAGCCGGAATTGAAGATCGCACGAGTCAGCAAAACGAGGGTGCATGGTGATCGCGCCGGAGACCGCGAGGGCTACTCTGAGTCGCGCTGTTTCGCTTATTATGGAGCGAGGTCGACACCACCAAGGACACCTCTGGCGCCATGGCGCGGTGCGCGAGAGCGATGCCGATGTTGGCGCTGGCGATCACTGATTTGGCGTGCAGAAGTTCTATTGATTTCCTGACAGGTTCGCGCACCTCGTGACCTACCTCCGTTTCATGGTCAGTGGATCCAATGTATTTGAGAAAACATGAATTCATCGTCGCCACAACGAGCAAGCGTGTTTCGCGCGCAAATACCTTTCCATAGGTCATCCGCAAGCGAAATGAGTAGCTGGTCACCCACCTGATGGGCAAGGTTCTCATTTGCAAACGTAAACGGTCAATGTCGACGAACAAGACCGAATCTATCTTGCCCTCTCGAGCGTGTCTGTCTAGTGCGTGCTGGAGGAGGTCGAGCAACGGGCGACGCGTTGGCAGCTCGATGTGAGTTATGGAGGGCCAGAGATGCGAGTTGACATTTTAACGCAATGTGTTCGCAGGTGTCGCGAAAGGCAATCGCAACTTCCCCTTTTCTCCACTGGAATGAAACGGCGAGCGGTCGAAATCGACATGAAAGACAACTCTGTCGTCGCGTTTGAATGACGTACCACGCACAGCCTCTTATCGTTGCTCGTATTCGTATCATCTCGCTGGCAAAGATCCACACGAGTCGGAGCTGTTCAGCGATCGTGTCGTTACTGTCGAACAGCGCGATTATCGACCACCGCGTTGGTGATGCAACCAGGAAGCTCTGCCGATTCGGGGTTGAAAGGCGTCAATTGAACCATGCTGTCAAACGCGCCGCCACTCTCGTCAGGCGGGGCGGTTAGAGTTGCCAGACTTTCCTGGTGATGCTGGTGGCCAGAAGATGACGCGTTCTCAAGTGCCGTGGAACCGACGGCTGCTCGCGTCACCACTCAAGCGTGATCTGGTCCACCAAACGGCTCCGCGTGACTGGGGTCATTGACGACGGTCCAGCGCTCTCTTTTTACCATCAGCCGAGCTGACGTTTTGTCATCACGACCCAGCGCCAGGGTGGGCAGGGCCCCGCACCGGGGGTGGATTCGCGCGAGGCGTGTGACAGCCTCTGACCTGCTCGTTTGTCTCGGGGTCGAAATAGTTTGCGCTGGTCGGAAATATCTCTCAAGTCAGGCGTGTGAGGCGCCGTTAGCAACTCTGATGACTACAAGGCTGCTAAATACGCGGTTTGGCATGGAACGCGTTCCATATGACGACGACAGTGCGGCCGTGTCACAGGCGAAGCGTCGCCGTATCACGATATTTTCCATAATGGTAGTAGCCGTAATTTTCGGACTTTTTCAGATAACGGACCAATGGGTTTTGGGTCTTGCGGGTGTTGCTGCTCCGATAGCGACGATCGTCGGCGTGACACGATACCGGCCGAAGCCGCTCTGGCCATGGATGATGATCCTCGGTGCATTTGTACTCTTCATCGCCGATGGAATCATGCGGGCGAAGCTCAATACGCTTGGAAATCTGACGATTCATCGAAGTATTGTCCCGGATCTTTTGGCGTTGCCCGGTTACGCGTCCCTCATGGCGGGCCTCTATGGATTCTTGATCTCTCGTTCACACGCCGCGAAACGCCGCTTCGGCGTTGCCTACGATGGCCTTATCGCCGCTCTCGCGCTTCTCGCGGTCTCTTGGGTGTACCTCATTGAACCGATATTGAGTCGAAAGGGTACCCCGAACTCCGTACGGATCATCCTTGTGACGTATCCCGCGATCTCGATCTTCATGTTGATCGTTACCTTTCAGATTGCCTTCGCCTCGGGCCACCGTCGCACGGAGTGTGAACGCTTTATCTTCATCTCAATCGCAGGTCTGAGTGTCGGTGACATGTTGTACATGTTTGCGGAGCTGCATCTGCTTGCGCCAACGAATGTTTTCATAAACATTCCTTATATTGTCTCGTACGTCGGCGCGGCGGCGGCGATGCTCGACCCTTCGATGAAGTCGCTCTCGTCTCCCGAACTTGAAGCGCGCGCGCACTGGACTCCGTTGCGTGTAGTACTCGTCGCTATTGGTCTGAGCACGCCGTCGTTGCTGCTTCTCCGCGTGGAGCAAGAGAATTTCAGGATGCGGGTGGGGCTGTTTGTCACCGTCATCTTGCTGAGTGGTATTGCAATTTTACAGATTGTCCGCGCGCTCCAAGACGTGGAGCGATCAGAATCGAAGTTGATGTACCAAGCGACGCACGACGCCTTGACGGGGCTCCCGAACCGCCGGTTCCTCGAGCGTTATCTCGAGAAGTCTCTCGTCGGCCTGTCGATCAGCGGGGAGAAGAAGATCGGTGCTCTTTTCTTGGATCTCGATCGTTTCAAGCTCATCAACGACACCCTTGGCCATGCCCACGGCGACGCGTTGCTCATTCAGGTGGCGCGTCGCCTCCAGGCGAGTGTTCGATCCAGCGATCTCGTCACTCGGATCGGTGGCGATGAATTTGTGATCGTTCTCGGTGAGGCGGTCTCGGTGGAAAAGGCGACTGAATTCGCAAACAGTCTGCGCCGTAGCTTTAGCGCTCCGTTTTGTGTCGCAGAGGTGGAATTTGTCGTCTCCGCGAGCATCGGACTTGCGTTTGCCCAGCCAAGCGACCTCGCTCGCTTTGGACTGAACTTCGGTGAAGTTGAAGATCTTCTCCGCGATGCGGATACTGCGATGTACCAGGCGAAGGAGGGGGGCCGCGACTCGGTCGCCGTCTATGAAGAGTCGATGCGTTCCAGTGTCATCGAGCGTGTCGAGCTTGAACGCGATCTTCGCCAGGCAGCACTTCGCGGTGAACTCCAGCTTGTCTATCAGCCGATAGTTGCAATGAATGACCATCAGGTACTCGGCATGGAGGCGCTGGTGCGCTGGGCCCATCCCATCTATGGAGTCTTGTTGCCGGATCGATTCATCCATCTCGCGGAAGAGACCGAACTCATCAATGAGATTGGTACCTGGGTGCTCGACGAGGCACTTCGCGAACTCGCGATCTGTCGAAAAATGCCCGGCATGGCACACCTGACTATCTCGGTGAACCTTTCGGTCAATCAATTGCGCGATGGACTTTTGATCCCTCGTGTCGTGCTCTTGCTGGCCAATCACGGTCTCGACGCGTCGGCTCTCTGTCTTGAGCTCACGGAATCAGAGATCATCCGGGATCCTGAGTCTGCGATTCAATCGCTAAAAGAGCTTCGTGAACTTGGTATCACACTTGCGATCGACGATTTTGGCACGCAGTACTCATCACTCTCGTACCTCCAGCGACTCCCTATCGATGTGTTGAAGATTGACCGCAGCTTTGTCGAGCCACTGCGCGAGGAAAATACCGCTTCGGAATCTCTTGTCGCGGCAATTGTCGCCATGTCGAATGCGCTCGGTATTCGTACGGTAGTTGAAGGTGTCGAAACCATCGAGCAGGCGAGGCGCCTACGGGCAGTTGGCTGTTCGGTTGCCCAGGGATATTTCTACGCGCGCCCCGCTCGCAGTGATCAACTCGTCGACGTACTGTCCTTTTTATCAACGCGTGACCGTCAAGCCACAATTGGAGCGCCGCATCGTGACGAACTGATCGACGACGAAGAGATGATTACCCTCGGCCACGGCGCCTAGTTCGGCGCGGTTCTCTTGGGATCCCGGTTGGCCAAGCAGGATCGGCTGCGACCTCGCGGTAGCGTCATTGCACTGATTGTGGCCGATACGTTCTTTGCGCACTCCAAGACAGGAGATCATCGGAGAGAGTCCGCCTAAGCGCCAAATTGTACGAGCTGGCGGGGCGGATCTCGCGTGCAGGTGAAAGCGTTGCAATGCGCGAATGACCGGTCCCAATCACGACGAGCTCCCGATCCCTGGGCAGATTCTTGGCCAATTGTCCCCAGATTGGCCCAATTCCAGAGAGTTCTCGGTTCCCGGACTGGATCGGCCCGGGAGTAACTGCCCGGTCATGTCCAGACATCTTCTTCGACGAAGGTCGATGTCATCAAGGGCGCCGGGCGTGTATCTCTCGCGCTGGAAGTTGCTCAGCTCAGGTGCCGAATTGTTGGCAATGGCGCATGAGGGGCGACACGACTGAGGTCGCGGGAGACCTGCGCCCTGGGACCTCTGTTGACAAAAAATTCGGATGCGCGGAGTTCGGACAGTCTCGATGTGGAGTCTCAATGTGTGGCGTCGATTACCGATCAGACGAGATGGCTGTGCTCGAACAGCGCACCGGCGCATCGAATGAGCGGACTGAATAACCGGACTGATGAGCCGCACTGGATGACCGGACGTATTAAAAGGCCTTCGCGACGACCTCTCCGGCGGCAAAGAAGGCGCTTGTGAACTCGGTAACTTGCACCTTGTCGAACTCGGCGCAGGTGTAGATGTCGACACTGAAGAAGAGTAAAGGCTCGTCCCACGCGTAGAGGTGTGCCCCGGACGCCTCCCAATGCACCCAACCAGCCCAACCGTATTTATCGGAGCTGTGGGTCACCGGTTCGTTGAGTCGTTCCATCCCACAGACCACCGAGAGCGTCCGGAAGTAGCATTTGATCTCCTCTGGCGTAATCGGCTTGGGGCAGTAACCCTCGATGACCAGTCGTTGACGGTAAATCGGAGGGGCGAGGTCGGGAAACTCGTCGTTACCCCCAAAGATCCGAATAACGCCCATGTAATTAGCGTAGCAGTACCCGGGATTCACCTGAGGGTAGGCATTGGGGGATAGGTCCGCTTCGCAATTTCCGCCAGTGATTCTCACTGGTTTGTGCTGTGTAACGACCGGCCAACCCATCCGCGTGACCGGCGTCGAGGCGTACGGACGCGGTGTCGGTGCCAAGGATTGATTGTTCCTTTTCGGTTGCGGGCGACCACCCAGCTGTGACGATAACCACTCAGCTGTGGCGCTCGTGGTGAGAGAATAAGTGAACCGGGCGTGCAACAACGCGACCATGCACCTCTCGCGTGTCGTACTTGGGAGTTGCCGGGACGTTCTTGCATGCCGGAGTCGAGTCAGCGCTATCTCGTCGTGACCCGGTCATGGGTCCATCGAGAATTTAGCCATCTCTATCGACACTCGCCTTCGATCAACCAACTCACGCTTGCCCTCAGAGCCCGATTTTCGTGCGGCATCTGGGTCGAAAGCATGCACGCTGGGTACGCTCTGGCCTATTTCGAAGTGGTCAGGATTTTGCTCAGCGCTTCGGGCAGAGCGTGACCAGGATGAGAGATCTCGCGTCGTACTTGACATCTTTACAGATGCTGTCTGTGCGAGCACGTGGCATCGGCCCCTTTCCACTGCTCTTGTTATAGGTCTTCGAAGAGGCCCGTGTCGCAAGGATCAGGGGCATGGGGCGAGCCCGTTGTCACTAGCGTTGTCCTCGTGAGGTGAGATGCTTTTGAAAGGTTGGACTAGCATGACCGCATGCCAATGGAGTTGCGCAGCGTGGCGATTTTAAATCTTGTGCTCGTCGGTGTTCGATGACCGCAGGTACGCTCGCCTCATCTCCGTCCCGCTTGTTGACCAAGCGGAGCGTCATCGCGATCGGCGAGGCCATGAAACGGTCATTTGCTTCGGCAATCGCGACCGATCTCATCGAAGGTACTTCGAACTCGCAGACGAGTTTCATCCTGGCACTTTTCCAGCGGCGGGCCTATTTCGAGCTCGAGGCTGCCAGATACGCGGCCTTTGCGGCGACCGGCGCAACCGTCGTGGTTGGATTCCCCGATGCCGTCAACGATCTGCCAAAGGGGATTTATGGCATCGACCTGTCAAAACGCGACGAATTGATCGATTCGTGGGTGTTGATCGTGCTGAATGGTTCGCTCTCCGCGGCGATAGTTGCCGTTGACGATCACGGATTGGTCGATGGCGGGGGATCCATCGAGGCCTCGAGATCGTTCGTCGCGCGGTGGACCTTTCGTCGAGAGGACACCGTAGAGGCCTTTCGACAGATCATCCGCCCCCTCTCGTCCCAGCTTCCCGCTCGGGTACTCGCGCAGGCAGAGAGCGCGTTGCGACGAGCAGAGTCAACGCCGATGAGCCCTGGTGAACAGAGCCTTGCGACCGCAGTCGAGGTGCTTGGATCTGCACTTGAGATCGGGAACGCGTCACCGGGGTCGTATGCAACGGATTGGGACCTGCTGACAGACGTCTACAACCGCAGGTTCTTTGATCGCTACGTTCGCTCCCGTGCGGTGGAATCCGCGGCGGTGGTGGTGGCCACGCTGGTTGATGTTGATGACCTGTCAGAATTCAACCGGCAATTCGGAGTTGAAGCGGGCGATCAGGTGTTGATCACCGTCGCAGATATGTTGCGAAAAGAGCGTCGACCGGGAGATCTCGTCATTCGCTATGGTGATGACGAATTTCTCGTGCTCGCCCCGACCGCCGATCGCGAAAGTGCGCTCAGTCGCGCAGAACGCCTTGTGCTTGCGGCCCGAGCACTCAGACTCCCACCACCTTTTGATGATGAGTCGATTTCGATCTCTGCCTCGGTGACCGTTGCGGATCCGACACGAATTCCCTTCGATCGTCTTTTTGACGGCCTCAACCTCTCGAAGATGCTCGGCAAGAACGTCGCTCGGATGGTTGATTAGACCATCAAGCGGTTGGTAGCCCGCGACACTATTTTTTATTTTTGTGTTGCGCTGATTTTGTGCCGTACCGATTTTGTGTTGTACTGAACGCAATTTGTCTGTGGAAGTTTCGCATTTCGCATTCATGGGACAATCTCAGTGTGCTTCGCCACACGTGGTGACTCGCTACGCCAACGAATGTATCGGGGTCTCAGCGGTCAATTCAAGCAACGAGTTCGATTGAAGTTCTACAACCTGGTGGCGCGGACCCACTACCCAATCGAAGCAGAGAGCGAAGCGTCGAACTCGTCACGCAACAGGTGTCGAAGCGTCTTGATCGCCGATGTCTCGATCTGCGAGACGCGGGAATTTCCGACACCCAAGATTGCTCCGATTTGATCTTGCGTGAGTCCGCCGAAGAAATGCAGCGTGACCACGGTGCGTTGGCGCTCGGGAAGTTTCGCGATCGCGGCCCGTAACAGTCCAATGCGCTCCGCTTCGAGCAACTTTGATTCCGGCTGTTCCGCAAAATCCGAAACGAGCTGATCGATCGACCGATAGGCGGCAGACCAATCGTCCTCATCCTTTGGCTTGCGAAAGTGCGTAAGTTGCGCCGACTGAACCTGCTGTACGAGTTCGTTCTCTTCACGCGGATCGATGCCCATGGAGTTCATCACCTCGGCGCGATTTGGCGTCCGTCCAAGTTCGCTTGACAGATCATCGACCGCGACGCGATAGGTAATCACGCGTCGACGGATCGTGCGGGGAAGCCAATCGAGCCTTCGCAGTTCGTCATAGATCGCGCCCCGGATACGTTGTTGTGCGTAGGCGGGAAAGAGGGAGATCTGTGACGTCTCATCGAAACGGCCAATTGCCTCGATGAGGCCAAGAAGACCGGAACTCTCCAGGTCGTCAAGACTCCAGTTCGCGCGGACATTGGCGGGAAGGCGGGTGGCAACCGTGTGCACAATATTTTGATAGACAACGACGAGGGCGTTGCGGTCTTCGCACTCATGACGAGCCCAAAATTTCCGCCAGAGATGTTCGAGCGACGCGAGATCGGTGATCTCTGTCTTGTCACCACTCGCAAGGCTAGCGATCGACTGACGCTCGGCGCGGCTCGCGCGCAGAGAGGATGCTTTGCCATCTGTCGGAGACATAGCACACATCCTATTGCAGGTGGTGGTTCTGTCGCAACAGCGCGACGCCCAGTTCGAAGATGGCTTTGCATGGTCGGATAACCCCGTCCTTGTGGCGGAATTGATCTTTCATACACCTTTAATACATAACGTTGCCAAGGCGTGGTCCGCGGGAGAACGGGAACGAGAACGCTGGAAAAGTCCAGTTCATAGAGCCGTCGCGGCACATTCCACGAATGCCCGACAGGTAGATTGCCTCCGCAATCGATGGGCTTTCAGCCAGTGTCCCTGAGTTCGGCTGGGTTGACAGCTTGATTTGTCATCAAGCGTGTGCAAGTCTGTACCCGAGGGAGGCAGTGATCCCCGGTCTCTAGATGGTCGCTTGGGCCGGGGGGAGCCAGTAGCGAACCCGTCCCGATTGTGAATGGACAATCTAAGCGGGGTGTAGTGAGGATGCGGTCGCTGCTGCATGGTTCGGACTTCCTTCAGAGAACGCAACGGTGGTTACGTGAAGTTGAGCCGCGCCGCACTGTTTCTGGGATCTCCGACTCTCTTGTCCTCAATTCTTTTCTGCGTTTCTCGTCAGCTTTCTCGCCAGTCACTGGGCGCGTCATCGATCGTGTCAGCCGAGCGGTCGTGTCAACAATGTGCTTTGCAGTGTCGCGGGGCGTCGCGCTGTGGCGTTCCAAGACGGTGCTCCTTTCCCGTCAGGGTACGTTCGTCATGTCACGACCCGATTACCGCGCCGGTCGATCTGGCATGCATGGTCCGATCCTCCGTGCTCTGAGTGTTCGTGAATCGACTCGCGGTTTTTTTGAAGCGATTGGTGGATTTCTTACTGGTGTTTCCCGGACGATGGCCGACGCACGTTGTGATGCGGGCGCAGCACGTTCATTGAGCCGGCTTGGTGATCGAGTGATCTTTTCTACTGGTACCGGCAGGGCGCTTTTGTTATTGGATAGATGGATGGTCGTTGCCATTCGCGATCCGTGGCAGCTAGGGAGTTACGAAAGTGCTGACTCGAATTTTAAGAATTTATCAAGGAGACGTCATGCGACACACTTGGATAGCTAAGGCTCTTACTGTATTGACCGTCGTGTCGGGTGCCGGTATGGCGGCGTTCGTCTCATCGGCGGCGGCCTCTAACCCTAACTATGGGATCTCATTTGGAAAGGGCTGCGAGAGCCCGACCTCGATCGGCAGCCCCTACCT
>Ga0307374_10010318_pt1 | contig 13565 bp, 11 predicted proteins | sample OX3MG_FD_202532 | JGI IMG/M metagenome (GOLD analysis project Ga0307374, IMG submission 202532) | Soil microbial communities from Risofladan, Vaasa, Finland - OX-3 | ecosystem: Environmental > Terrestrial > Soil > Coastal area > Acid sulfate soil | place: Finland: Risofladan, Vaasa | collected...
AAAATAAATGAGATATAGTACTTTTCCTGGCGGTGTGGGGTGCTCATTTTGGGGCATGTAACAAACTGTTACGAACTTGCCGCTGCTCGGTCCACTTCAACGGTAGCTCATCATTTTGACCGGCTCATCCCTCGGCTTGTTGCCAGGCTTCTACCGGGCATCCACGGGGTACGGGGCATCGGGCAAGGGGCGAATTAATTACTGATATTGACTGATATAGCTACTGCCCATTCAAATACCGAATGGTTGGCTGCAGGTATTGTGGGAGACGCATTGCTGGATGCGTTTTGGAACACAACAAAGGGCTTCCCGGGGGAAGCACGGGCACATTTGGCCTTCGCGAGACATTGTGAACCGAAATCGGGTATTATCGAACAGGGATTTTCCCCGTCATATGGTCTTCTAATTGCTGCGCTGAGCTGCAAAGGCGTGTGCTTCCAGGGAGTTGAGCTTGATTTCACGATATACGCGCGAAGAGATGGGTCGTGTCTGGAACGAGGAAGGAAAATTTCGCCGCTGGCTGGAGGTAGAGCTGGCGGCCACGGAAACGCTGGCGGAAAGCGGAGTGGTGCCGGTGGCGGCCGCGGCGAAGATACGCGAGAAGGCGCGCGTTGATGCCGGGGTGGTGCGGCGAATTGCGGAGCTGGAAGCCAAGGTGAAGCACGACGTCATCGCGTTCACCATAGCGATTGGCGAAACGATCGGCGATTCCGAAGCCGCACGCTGGCTGCACTACGGGATGACCTCGAACGACGTGGTGGACACCGCGCAGGCCCTGCAGCTCCGCGAAGCCTCCCGGTTGATCGAGCACGGTATGGTGCGCTTCGGAGAAGTGCTCGAACGCCGCGCGCGCGAGTTCCAGCACACGCCGCAGATTGGCCGCACGCACGGCGTGCACGCCGAGCCCATCACCTTCGGTTTGAAAGTCGCCAACTGGTTTGCCGAGAATCGCCGCAACCTGGAACGCTTCGGCAGCGCCGCGCAGCAGATGGCCGTGGGAAAAATTTCCGGCGCCGTGGGCAATGCCTCCCATCTGGGGACCGAAGTCGAGGCCGCCATCTGCAAGCGCCTGGACCTGGACGTGGCGCCGGTGGCTTCGCAGGTGATTCAGCGCGACCGCCACGCGCAGTACCTTTCCGCGCTGGCCATCCTGACGGCCACGCTGGAAAAAATCGCTCTGGAAATCCGGCACCTGCAGCGCACCGAAGTGCGCGAAGCCGAGGAGCCCTTTGGCGGCGAGCAGCGCGGCAGTTCGGCCATGCCGCACAAGCGCAACCCGGTGTCCAGCGAACAGGTGTGCGGCCTGGCGCGCGTGGTGCGCGCCAATGCCGGAGCGGCGTTTGAAAATATCGCCCTGTGGCACGAGCGCGACATTTCACACAGCTCGGTCGAGCGCGTCATCCTGCCGGACTCCACGATCCTCGCCGATTATCTGCTCACGCGCATGACCGACATCGTCTCCGGAATGCGTGTCTTCCCCGAACGCATGCGCCGCAACCTGGAAGCTACCGGCGGCCTGATTTTTTCGGGACAACTTCTGCAGGATCTGGTTGAGGCGGGCGCCCCGCGCGAAGACGCCTACAAGTGGGTTCAGGAACACGCCATGGCGGCATGGGAGACGGAAACAAATTTCCGGCAGCGCGTCGTCTCCGATTCACGCATAAAGCTTTTTCTGGATCGCGCGGCCCTGGAGCATACCTTCGATCTGAACCGGCAGCTGCGCTATGTGGACGCGATTTTTGCCCGCGTGTTTGTGGGAAAGTAGGGGAACCGCTCCGAGCCGGGCAATCTAGTGTGCTGTCCCGGAAATAAGTCGCAATTCCGGATTGTGGGTCAGGGCTTCAGCCCTGACAAAATAGGCTGAAAACAAAGGGGCTTTAGCCCCTGAAGACGTGTTCCACTTCGTGAAGGAATTTCCGGGACAGCACACTAGACGCGCTGAACGTATCGCGCTTCCGAAGTATCCACTCTTACTTTGTCGCCCGTATTCACGAACGGCGGCACCTGGATCGTGAGGCCCGTTTCCAGCTTGGCGGCCTTCATCACGGCGCTGGCGGTCGCTTTCTGCACGGTCGGCTCGGTGTCCACGACCGTAAGATCCATCGTGTCCGGTATGACCACGCCGATCGCCTTGCCTTCGTAGAATTCCAGCTTCACCGTGGTATTCGGGATCAGGTAGTGCACCGCTTCCCCAAGCACGTCCTCACCGAGATGAAACTGCTCGAACGACTCCGTATTCATGAAGTGGTAGCCTTCGCCATCCGAATAAAGGTATTCGTGCTCGATTTCATCGAAGACGGCGCGCTCGATGTCCACCTCGGCGCGGAACCTGTAATCGATGATCGAGCCGGTGCGCAAATTGCGCATTTTCGTGGCCATGGCGGCGCGCTTGTTGCCGGGCGTGCGGTGTTCGACGCTATGCACCGTATACAGTTCGCCTTCGTGGCGGATGGTCATTCCCGGACGCAGTTGTGTTGCTCGCATGCGATTCTCTCCTGATGCCTACGGGGGCTTGCGGCAGGCGGTTCTTTCCGGCTGCGGTTTTCATGTGCGCCGTCGCAGCAGTTCGGGTGCAAAATGCGCCCCTTGCCGAACCCAGATTATAGACGCCACGGCGCGGGACGGTCAACGCACGTACGCTGGTATCCCCGCTGAGTTGCGGCCCTTTGCGGATCGGGTGGAGTACAATTGGGCTGGAACGCTGCAGCATCGCAGGAGGAAAAAATGGCCGAACCTACCTATGATGAACTAAAAGCCCGCGTGGCGGAACTGGAAAAGAAAACCGACCGCCGCTCCGGCGAATTGGATTTTAAAATTGGCGGGAAGGGTGGAGTGAGCGTTTACGGCCTTGGCCGGTTTCCAGTTACATTGTATTACGAGCAGTGGATCAGGCTGCTCGACGCATCTCCAAGGTTGCGGGATTTCCTGGAAGAAAACAAAAGCAAGCTCAAACTGAAAGAGAAATAGGTTGTAGTAGGACAGGCTTCAGCCTGTCTTCATTTTGACTTCTGCCGATACGCCAAAAATCAAACCCGGACAGGCTGAAGCCTGGCCTACTGGAACCCTCCGCCGTGCAGGGAATTCACGGCTGCGCGGCCTTGTCGCGCTCCGCTTTTCCTTCCGCCATGATTTTTTCGATTTCGTCGGGAGAGCGCGGCAGGCGCGCGGTGAGCAGCTTGTAGCCTGTGGGCGTGATGAGCGCGTCGTCCTCGATCCTCACGCCGAGGCTTTCCTCGGGGATGTAGATGCCCGGCTCGATGGTGATGACCATGCCGGGTTCCAGCGGGCGCGGCGGGCCGCTGGGATCGTGCACGTCCAGGCCGAGGTGATGGCTCAGGCCGTGAATGAAGTACCGGCCCAGCGAGCGGCCTTCCTTGTCCTTGCCGTGCGAATTGATGTAGTCCATGGCGATTTTTTGCAGGCTCGTGGAGTCTGGTCCGTAGAGCGTCATTCCCGGCTTGAGCGCGGCCAGCGCGGCGTTCTGCGCGCCCAGAACGATGTCATAAATCTCGCGCTGCCGCGGCGTGTATTTTCCATTGGCGGGAATGGTGCGCGTGATGTCGGCGGCGTAGCCGGAGTATTGCCCCCCCACGTCCATCAGCACGATGTCGCCGTCCTGAATCTGTCGGTCGAGTTTGTTGTAGTGCAGCACGGTCGAGTCGATGCCGGAGCCGACAATCGGCGCATAGGCTTCGGTCTCGCAGCCGTTGTAGGCGTGAATCTCCACCATCTTCGCCGCCACTTGATATTCGTACAGGCCCGGACGCATCAGCTTCATGGCCGCCAGTTGCGCGTCGATGGAGGCGTCAATCGCTTTCTGCAGCAGCGCAAGCTCGCCGGGGGACTTGATCGCGCGCAGCGTGCCCACGGCGGAGGAAACATCCTTGAGCGTGGCCTCTGGCGCTGCATCCCTCACCCATTGGGACCAATCCGCGGCATGCGGGTAGCCGTCGTCATGCGGCCCTGGCAGTTCCGTGTAAATTTCGTGGAAATGTTTAGCGAGCGCGGAGAGCGTGCCGCGCAACTTCGCGAAGTTTTCGACATTTGCAAAGCCCGTCCTCTCCTGGATATCGGGATCGTCGGGAGCCATACGCGGCCCATTCCACATTTCCTGCGCCGGATCGCGCGGCGGCAGGTACAGGATTTCGCGCGGGCCGCTCCAGCCCTTCTGCGCGGCCGATTCGGGAACCAGCAGCAGCGCCGCGCCCTCTTCGTTGTGCCCGGTGAGGTAGTAAAAATTCTCTTCCTGCATGAAGACGTACGAGGGATTCGCTTCTTCGTGCCCGGTGTAGCCGAACAGGACGATGGGGGCATCGATCGCGGCCATCAATTTCGCGCGCCGTTCGGCAAACACGGCGTTGGGCTCGCGCTCCCAGGCGCTTGCCAGCGGGACGATCGCCGCCAGACACGTCAGCACGAAGATCGCAATACCCCCGCGCAGGACTGCGTTTCGCCTGTTCATCGTGTCACCTCGCCAAAGCATATCGGAAAAAACATACCACGGCGTACACCTCGTGTCCCCTTCGCCGTCGCGCCCGCAATTACGGCGGCGGACGGAACATTTTGCTTGCCGGCTAAAACCCCGGAGCGCCGGTGGCTGCGGGGCGAACCTCGGAGGGCGGCACCTGCTGCCGCACGCCGCCGAACCGGAACCGGTCGATCCAGCTCTGCGCGACCGACATTACGCCGGTATAGAGGAATCCCCAGACAAACAGGAACAGGAACGGTGTGGTGGCGTAATTCTCATTCTGGATGGAGTACACGATGGTAAGAGCGAAGTAGAGTCCCAGCCCGATTTCCAGGTAGGGCATCCATCCGGCGCGATTGCGGTAAAGTTTTTTCTTCCATGTGCCGGTCTGGCCGTCGATATTGAATTTCGGGGTGCGCGCGAATTCCGATTTCACGCCGCAAATCGCTTCCAGCACGGCCTTGGCGTTGCGCACCGAAAGTCCGATGCCCACGGCCATGACCAGCGGCATATACAGAATGGAACGCTTCCACGTTTGGGGATAGAGGATGCGCTGCGAGGTCAGGTAAAAACCGGAAATCGAGCAGCTGGAGGCGATGAACAGCGGCACGTCGATCAACAGCACCTGGAACCAGCCCTGGTAGAATCGCACGATCATCGCCGGCAGCAACAAAGTCGACAGCACGATCATAAACGGGTAGCTGATATTGGCGGTGAGGTGCAACACAGCCTCTACCTTCACGCGCGTGGGCTCGTTCGAGCGGAGCACGCGCGGCAGGATCTTTTTCGCCGTCTGTATCAGGCCTTTGGCCCAGCGCGCCTGCTGCGCCTTGAAGGCGTTCATTTCCACGGGCAGTTCGGAGGCGCATTCGATTTCCGGCAAGTACAAAAACTTCCAACCGCGCAGTTGCGCGCGATAGGAAAGGTCGGTGTCTTCGGTCAGGGTGTCGTGCTGCCAGCCGCCCGCGTCGTCTATCGCGGACCGCCGCCACACCCCTGCCGTGCCGTTGAAGTTGAAGAAATTGCCGCTGCGCGACCGCGCGCCGTGCTCCATGACAAAATGGCCGTCCAGCAGAATCGATTCGACCTCGGTGAGCGCGGAATAGTGGCGGTTCAGGTACGTCCAGCGCGTTTGCACCATGGCGATCTTAGAGTTGGCAAAGTACGGCAGCGTGCGGCGCAGGAAATCCGGCGACGGCAGGAAGTCGGCGTCGAAGATGGCCACGAATTCGCCTGTGGCGGTTTTCAGTCCCTCGGCCAGCGCTCCGGCCTTGTAACCGGTGCGGTCGTTGCGATGCAGGTAGCGGATGGGCAACCCTAGCGCCTGGAAGCGCTCGACGCACCCGCGCGCCACATCCACCGTTTCGTCGGTGGAATCGTCCAGCACCTGAATGTCGAGCAACTCGTGCGGATAATCGAAGCGCGACACGGCCTCCACCAGGCGCTCGATCACGTAGCGCTCGTTGTAGATCGGAAGCTGTATGGTAACCTTGGGCCACTCCGTGACTGCGGGCGGCGGACCGGGCACGTTGCGGCGGTTCTTGAAATACTCGTACACCAGAATGTAGCGGTGCATCCCGTACGTGGCCAGAATGACCAGCACGAAGAAGTAAGGAATTATGATGGCCAGATCGAATGTGTTGAGCTGGTAGAGCCCGCGAAAGGGATTCCGGTTCGGGTCGGTGAACTTGGACCAGTAGTTCCAAAGCGGATTCTGGGCCAAGCCGGCGATCAGACTGAGTGCATGTTGCGCAAACATCAAAACGGACAGCCTCCCCTGCAAACCAGCAGCCCGCGAAAAATTCAGCTGCGAGAGAAAAAACTTTGAGCGCATTGAAACGCCGCGCCGGTGCGGGCTCTGCCGGCAGCCCGCTAAAATCAGGTCCTCAATTTCTCATCGCGATCGTTGCCATCGTATCGCTCGAAGCCGTGTTTGCCGCCATGGCGCGTCTCGGGGACCTTTCCGTTCACATCCCCGAATTTATGGCGCTCGCTCTGGGCGCGGGCGTATTGTACTTCATCGCCCTGTTCGCCCTGGAGCATACGCGAGATAACCGCGCCGTGCTGTGGCTGGTCGTGCTGGGTGCGCTGGCATTTCGCCTGACGCTGTTCCCCTACCAGCCGTCGCTTTCCACCGATGTTCACCGCTACCGCTGGGACGGCCATGTCCAGAGTGCGGGCTATAATCCCTACGCTGTGGCGCCTACCGACCCGCGCCTTGCACCGCTGCGCGATGCGGGCTGGGCGGTGATGCCCGCGCCGGAAATGCCCACGATATACCCGCCTCTGTCTATGCTGGTGTTCCGCGCGACGTGGCGCGTGCTGCCCGGCCCGGTGGGCTTTAAGCTCCCTTTTCTGCTCGCCGATCTTGCTGTCGTAGCCATGCTCGCCGGGTGGATCCGTTCGACCGAGGGACGGAACTACCAGGTGGCTATTTATGCCTGGAATCCGCTGGTTGTGGTCGAATTCGCATCCAGCGGCCACAACGGCTCCCTTGCGATCGCCTGCGTGGTCGCTACGTTGCTGATTATACGGCGGTTTCCTGGGTTGTCAACGCTTACGCTTACCGCCGGGGCCCTGTTCAAGGCGTTTCCCGCCGTGCTGCTTCCTCTGGCGTTGTTTCGAGCGGGCTGGCCGGGGCGGCTGCGCGGATGGCTGGCCGCGGCAGGATGCGCGGCCATGACGGCGGCGTGCGTATGGCCGTACCGCAACGGCTGGCGCGAACTTCTCCACACGCTTGCGTATTACCAGCGGATTTTCCAGAACTACAACTCCAGCCTTTATCCGGCTCTGCTGTGGTTTTCTGGGGTACACGAAATTGCCTCGGGCATTGGCGAAGGCGCTGTCCTGGGGCTGGCTCTGTGGCTGGCCGTGCGCCGGATCCTCTGCGCGCCGCCTTCCTGCTGATCGGCACGGTGCTGCTGTTCGCTCCCAACGGATATTCCTGGTATTTCACCTGGATCGTGCCGCTGCTGTGCTTCTTCCCCAGCCCAGCATGGCTGCTGCTCACCGTGCTGCAACTGCTTTCCTACAAGATTTTCATCAATTATCGCGCGCTGGGCGTGTGGCAGTTCGATCCGCTGTTTCAGTGGCTCTGCTATGCGCCGTTCTATGCTTTGCTGGTGTGGGAAATACTTCGCCAGAAGCCGCAGCCCAGCCCACAGCCCAGCCCGCAGCCTGATGCGCGGCCGGTTAGCTAAACCAAATTCAATAGTAGAATGCCGCCGCAGTGAGTTCGCTTAGACGTCAGACGTTGATGGATAGCGTGACGTCCGGGCGCGGTCCGGGCGGGGGAGGCATCTTCGAGCGGTCCACGGGGCGGTAGAGAGTGTCGCGTTCGACCGGAACGCGGCCGGCTTCGCGGATCAGGTGTTCCAGTTCGGCGCGCGGGGTGAACTCGGCTGTGCTGGCTCCGGCGTCGTGATAGATTTTTTCTTCGACCACGGTGCCGTCCAGGTCGTCGGCGCCGAAGCGCAGTGCGATTTGCGCGATGCTGGGCGTAAGCATCACCCAGTAGGCCTTGATGTGGTCGAAATTGTCCAGCAGCAGCCGCCCAATGGCGATGGACTTCAGGTCGTGGTAGCCGGTGGCTGGCGGCAGGTGCGACAGGCCCGTATTGGCAGGATGAAACGCCAGCGGAATGAAAGCGGAGAAGCCGTGCGTTTCATCCTGCAGGCCGCGCAGCGCGAGCATGTGCTCGACGCGCTCTTCTTCCGTCTCGACGTGGCCGTAGAGCATCGTGGCGTTTGAGCGCAAACCGATTTCATGCGCCGCGCGCGCGATGTTCAGCCATTGCTGCCCGCTGACTTTATGGTCGCAGATGAGTTTGCGCACACGCGGGTTGAAAATTTCCGCTCCCCCGCCGGGCATCGAATCCACGCCCGCCTGCTTGAGGGCGAGCAGAACTTCGCGAATCGGAAGCTTCGCGATGCGTGAAAAATAGCCGACTTCGACCATCGTGAACGCTTTCAGGTGCACGGTCGGGCAGCGCTTTTTCAGGCCGCGCAGCATGTCGAGAAAATATTCGAACGGCAGGTCGGGATGCAGCCCTCCGACCATGTGGAATTCGGTCGCGCCCTCGCGCACGCCCTGTTCGGCGCGCTTGTAAATCTCTTCTAGCGCGAAAGTGTAGGCGCCCGGCGCGTTGGGATCGCGGCCAAACGCGCACAGCTTGCAGTGCGCCACGCATACGTTGGTCGGATTGATGTGGCGATTCACGTTGAAGAAACACGTGTTGCCGTGGCGCTTCTCGCGCACATAATTCGCCAGCCACCCGATGGCGAGCAGGTCCGGGGAGCGATACAGTGCAACGCCGTCTTCGGCCGTCAGCCGCTCGCCCGCGAACACTTTGTCCGCGATGGGTTTCAACCGCTCGTCGTTGGTTTGCAGTCCGGTTTGAAGTTTGCTCATCGTAATTTTCAGGCCATCCAAAAAGTTTTCCGGCAGGATGCCGGAGTTTTCTCCGCTAGGGATGCGCCACCGCCACCGCCGCGCCCCAGAACAGCAGAAACAGAAGACTAATATAACCGTTCACGGCGAAAAACGCAGCATTCATCCGGCTCAAATCGTTCGCATGGACCAGGGAGTGCTCGTAGGCGAGCATTCCGGCGATCACGGCAATCCCGGCCCACGCCGGCCAGGGCAGCTGAAAACTCCATGCCAGCCAGGCGAGCAGCAGGATCATCACCACGTGCATGGCGCGCGCAATCCTCAGGGCGCGCGCTACACCGAATCGCTTGGGCACAGAGAAAAGCTCTACCGTCTTGTCGTACTCGATGTCCTGGCAGGCATACAGGACGTCGAAGCCGCCCACCCACAGCGTTACGGCGGCGCATAGGATCAGCATGCGCGCGTCGAGCGATCCGGCGATGGCGATCCATGCTGCCGCCGGCGACATGCCCAGGCAGAATCCCAGCACCAGGTGCGACCACGACGTGAATCGCTTCGTGTACGAATAGAAGAACAGCACGCCAAGCGCGACGGGCGAAAGCTCCAGCGCCAGCGGATTCAATTGCCACGCGGCAAGAATGAGCAATGCGGAAGCCGCGAGAGTGAAGACCCAGGCAAAACGTACCGTGAGCGCGCCGGTGGCCAGCGCGCGCGTGCGCGTGCGCGGATTTTCCCGGTCGTAGCGCAAGTCGATGATGCGGTTCATCGTCATGGCCGCCGAACGCGCCCCCACCATCGCCACGATGATCCAGGCAATCTGCCGCAGGGACGGCCAGCCCGCCGCCACGCCCGGAATTTCCGCATAGCGCGCCGCCAGCAGCGCCCCGGTCAACGCAAACGGCAGCGCGAACACGGAGTGCTCAAACTTGATCATTTCCAGAATCGTGCGTATGCGGCTCGCGCCCACCGGAAAACTCCTGGTAGGACAGGCTTCAGCCTGTCTTCTTTTGACTTCTGCCGATACAGCAAAAAATCAAACCTGGACTCCTACTTAGGCTTCGCGCGTCTTGCCCTTCGCCTGGCCTACCCAGCGGTACATCTGCTCCTGCGGCAGATCCATCTGCGCGAGGACGCGATAGACGTACTGCGCCACCAGATCGTCAATTGTTTTCGGCTGGTGATAGAACGACGGGATCGCCGGCATGATCACCGCGCCGGCCTGCTGCGCGCGCAGCATGTTTTCCAGGTGAATCCGGCTGAACGGGGTGTCGCGCACGCACAGCACCAGCCGGCGGTTTTCCTTCAGGCATACATCGGACGCGCGCGCGATCAGATCGTCGCTTGTTCCGGCCGCAATCGTCGCCAGCGTTCCCATGGAACAGGGAATCACGACCATGGCATCCACCGGATAGCTGCCCGAGGCAATCGAAGCGCCCACGTCCTTGTTCGGCAGTACTTCGGTCTTCAAGGCGCGCTGGCCGATCAGCAGTGAGGGAAGCTGCTTTAAATCGCTGGTGACCACGCTCAATTCGTGCGCGAGCAATCGCGCGCCAGTATCGGTGACAACCAGATGAATCCGCGCCACGCGCGCGTCGGCTTCCAGCAGCCGCAGCAGCGCCTGCGCCAGCACGGCCCCGGAAGCTCCGGTGACACCCACAACGATCGTTCTGTTTTCCGCCTGGCTCATGGTTTTCAGGGAGTTTCAGTCTAGACAGTGGATTGCACGAAAGTCAAGAAACGCGCGGGAAATGGGGACGCAACAGTCGTTGTCAGGTTCCCGGCACTACCGCAGCAGGACTTTCATCACGCCGGGCTGCTGCGCGTAGCGAATGGCTTTGGCGGCGTCCTGCAACGGGAAAACGCGCGAGATCAGCGGGCGAGGGTCAACGCGTCCCGAGCGCAGCAGAGCCAGCGCGGGGCGAAACGGTCCGCAGCGCGAGCCGATGACGGTCAGTTCCTTCACCACGATGGGCCACGTTTCGACGTTGGCCGGGCCATGAAATGTAGACTTGAGCACAATCGTGCCGCGCGGCGCGGTGATGTGCTGCGCGAGGGCAAGGCCGGAGGGCGAGCCGGTCGCCTCGACCGTCAACGTGTAGGCGTCCGCGCGGTGAGCGTCCGGGGAGGTGACTTTCGCGGTGGCAATATCGGCCAGCCGCGCCAGGCGCAGCTTGCGGGCATGCTTGCCGATCATGGTCACCGGAATGCCGGACGTGCGCAGCACGCGCGCGATCAACTGCGCAAGTTTGCCGTCGCCGATTACGGCCGCCTCGCGGTGCGCGCGGACATCGACTTGTTCCAGAATCTGGCATGCCGCGGCCAGCGGTTCGGTAAATACCGCCGCCTCGTCGGAAATGCCGGCCGGCACGCGATGCAGATTCACGACGGGCAAGGCGAGAAATTCGGCGAACGCTCCATCGTGGCTGACGATCCCCAAGACGCTGCGCCGCGCGCAGTGCGTCGGAATGCCCCGGCGGCAATATTCGCACAGCCCTCGCAGCCCCAGGCCCGCGCACGCCAGATTGATTTCGCCGACCACGCGCCGCTTGACCCAGCTCACATCTTTTTCACTCGCAACGCACACCACGTCGCCCACGAACTCGTGGCCCAGAGTGCCCTGAAAATTGTGATACCCGCGCAGGATTTCGATGTCGGTGTTGCAGATTCCTGCAAGCCGCACGCGAACCAGCGCCCAATCCGGCCGCAGGTGCGGCAAATGTTTCTGAATGACGGCAACGCGATTCCGGCGGGTGATTGCGGCAAGCATTGAGAAGAGATTGGAGCACAAACCCGTCCCGGCTGGCAAATCGGACCGCGCCCGAGAACATTACTTGTTCCGCACCGCCCGCAGTTGCGCTCGTTGACCCTCTGCCTGCCTGCCGACTAGGATCGAGTTGCTGTCCCAAAACACCATGTCCACTATCGACGAAGACCTGAGCCATCTCGAGAAAGACGTTCGCCAGCTGAAGATCGAGTACGAACAGTACTTCGGCGGGGGAAAGTCGCGGCCGCCCGCGGATACCGAGTGGCGCATCGAAACCATGGTGAAGCGCTACGGCGACCGCGGCGCGGCCATGAGCTATTCGCAGCGCTTTCACTACAGCAATCTGGCCCAGACCTATGCAAAATACCGGGAAATGTTCCGCAAGCGGCTGAAGCAGAAAGAAGAAGGCGGCGTGCAGCGCCATTTCGGCGCGGCCGCCCGCGATATTGAAAAGGAACGCTCCCGCAAACGGGCGGCCGGGCAAAAGGACAATTCCGCCCGGCAATTTCCGTTCACGATTTCCTGCAAGGATCCCGGCCACGAGAAGAAGAATGTGGAACGCCTTTTCGAGGCCTTCCGCAGCGCGAAACAGGAAGCGGGAGAAAACGTCGGGAAACTGACCGTCGAAGCCTTTCAGCAGTTCGTCCAGCAGAAAACCGACCAGCTCAAAAAGCAGGGCAGCGCGCGCGAAGTGGAATACATCGTCACGCTCGATGGCAAGCACGCGCGTCTCAAGGCGCGCGTTAAAGAATGAGTCCCTTATCCGTCTGAATTCTGAATTTTGAAAATTCCCAGTTCCCGCTTTTCCAAAAGCGCGCGCGCCTATACAATAAGCGTTTTCCTATCATCCCTGGGAGGGTCCTGTGCCTGTCGAACGCGCGCTCGTGAGTGTCTATGACAAAAGTGGCTTGGCCGAATTTGTGCGGCAGCTTGCCGCGTGCGGGATTGAAATCGTTTCGACCGGAGGCACCGCGAAACTCTTGCGCGAAGCGGGAATCACCGTTCGCGACGTGGCCGAACTGACAGGATGGCCCGAGATGCTGGGCGGGCGGGTGAAAACCCTGCATCCGAAAGTGCACGGCGGAATATTGTTTCGCCGGGGCGAGGCGGGCGACCTGCAGCAGACGGCCGAGCACAAGATCGCGCCCATCGATCTGGTCGTCGTGAATTTGTATCCCTTCGAGGCCACGGCCGCCCGGCCGGACCTTACGCCGGAAGAGCTCATTGAAAATATCGATATCGGCGGGCCGACCATGGTGCGCTCGGCCGCGAAGAATTTCGAAAGCGTCGCCGTGGTCACCGATCCGCGCGACTATGCCGGCGTGGCTGGCGAAATCAAGGCGCATGGCGCGGTGAGCCTGGAAACGCGGCTGGAGCTGGCGCGCAAGGCGTTCGCGCTGACCGCGCGCTATGACGGCAGGATCGCGACCGAACTGGAGCGTTTGTCCGCGAGCAACGGTACGATCCAGCTGGGCGAACGGCCCCTGCTGCCCGAGAGGCTGCACTTCGCTTACACGCGCCGGCAGGAGTTGCGCTACGGCGAAAATCCGCACCAGCGCGCGGCGCTCTACGTTCCCGCCGGCGCGGACTCTTCCGGCCTGGCCTCCGCCCGCCAGCTGCAGGGCAAGGAACTCTCCTATAACAATCTGGTGGACCTGGAATCGGCATTGTCGCTGGTCCTGGAATTCCGGAGGCCCGCGGCCGTCATCCTCAAGCACAGCAATCCTTGCGGCACCGCCGAGCAGGACACCCTGGTGGAGGCGTACGTCAAAGCCCTGGCCTGCGATCCGATCTCCGCATTTGGCAGTGTGATGGCGTTCAATCGTACGGTGGATGCCGCAACGGCCGGGGAAGTGGTAAAGCTTTTTGCCGAGTGCATCGTCGCGCCGGGTTATGAACCTGAGGCCCTTGAAAAACTTTCGTCCAAAAAGAATTTGCGGGTGC
>Ga0307374_10010320_pt1 | contig 13563 bp, 11 predicted proteins | sample OX3MG_FD_202532 | JGI IMG/M metagenome (GOLD analysis project Ga0307374, IMG submission 202532) | Soil microbial communities from Risofladan, Vaasa, Finland - OX-3 | ecosystem: Environmental > Terrestrial > Soil > Coastal area > Acid sulfate soil | place: Finland: Risofladan, Vaasa | collected...
GCGGGACCTCACGCAGCGCGGAGCCCGCGCCCTTGGCTGCGCCGGGAGGGATGAGGGCGTCGAGGCCCCGGCCGAGACCGCTACGCCGCGCCACCGCTCACCTCCAACGCGAGCGCACGGTACGCGATCGCACCGCGCGACGACGGATCGTGGACCGTGACCGGCTGACCGAACGACGGTGCCTCGGAGACCCGCACCGAGCGCGGCACGACCGTCCGGCACACCGCATCGCCGAAGTGGCTGCGCACCTCCTGGACCACCTGGTCCGCGAGCTTCGTCCGCCCGTCGTACATCGTGAGCACGATGGTCGTGACCTCGAGCGACGGGTTGAGGTTTCCGCGCACGAGCTCGACGTTGCGGAGGAGCTGGCCGACTCCCTCGAGCGCGTAGTACTCGCACTGGATGGGGACGAGAACCTCGCCGGCCGCCGCCAGGCCGTTCACCGTGATCAGCCCGAGCGACGGCGGGCAGTCGATGAGCAGGTACTGGAAGTCGTCCCGGACCTGCTCCACTGCCTTGCGAAGGCGGAGCTCCCGGCTGAAGGCCGGCACGAGCTCGATCTCCGCACCGGCGAGGTCGATGGTCGCCGGGGCGACGAACAGGTTCTTGATACTCGTCGGCTCGATGCAGTCCTCGAGCGGGACGTCGTGCAGGATCACGTCGTAGACGGAGGTGTCGAAGTTCCGCGCGTCGATCCCCAGGCCCGTCGTCGCGTTGCCCTGCGGGTCGAGATCGATGACGAGAACTCGATAGCCGAGGTCGGCGAGCGACGCGCCGAGGTTCACCGTCGTCGTCGTCTTGCCGACGCCGCCTTTCTGGTTCGCGACCGCGAACACCCTCGGAAGGGGTCTGTCGCTTCCGGTGCCACCACCCCGAGGGCGCGTCACCGGGCGCGGCGCGGCGCGCGCCGCCTCTCCACGTACTCGAGCATCTCGCCCCTTCTCGACAACTCACCTCGTGCCGCCGACACCGGACGGCGTCGGCTACTCGTCCGGCCGAATGTGGCGCCGGCCCTGCTCCGTCGAATCCCCAGCTCGCGCACGGTGCTACCCGCCCGTCGGGACGACAACGACGACGCGGCGGCAGATCGCGCGGATCGCCCACCCAGTCGTCGCGACCTCATGTCGCGCCGGCCCGCGGCGAGCCGACCCATCCTCGTCGCACGCGGCGCTGCGGTCAAGCGGACCGGGGGCGGACGGAGCATGGCGCGTGGCGCACGTGGGCCGGGTGGACGGTCCGCTTCCGACGTTCCACGTGGCGCACGACGGTGAAACAGCACGACGTCGCCGTGTGATGTTCCACGTGGTACCTTACGGTGAAACACGGGAACGACGGAAGCGGAGGCGGCGGTTGCCGACCGAGTTCGAGATCGGCGTGCTCGTCGGGATACTCGTGGGCGAGGGCCACTTCGGCGGCGACGGCCGGCAGCCGCACGTGACACTGCGCATGCACGTCCGCCACGAACCGCTCTTTCGCTGGATCGAGCGGACCTTCCCCGGCGGCCGCCTCTACGGCCCGTACAACCACGGCGGCCGCGAGTACTTCCAGTGGATGGCGCGCGGCACGTTCCTCCGCGACGAGCTCGTGCCGCTCCTCGAGGCTCGCCTCGGCGACCACCTCGACGTGCGCACGAGCGAGCGGTTCGCGGAGATGCGGGAGAACTACCGCTCCCTGCTCGACCGTCCTTAGAACAGCGGGCGCTTGTCCGGAATGCCGACACGCCGTGGGAAGCGGCCCGGACACAGCTGCACCTGGGCGAGCACCGCGAAGGACCACTGGATCTCCACCAGGCGCACGAGCTCGAGACCGAGCTCGCCACACGGTCCCGCAGGCCACCGCGAGGTCGCGGCCACCGCACCCGGGGGCTCCGATACGACGAGGCGACCACCGACACGAAGGAGCGGTGCCGCACACTCGGCGGTGACGGCAGGTCGGCCGAAGCCGCGTGCGACGACCACGTCGACGCGGCCACGGAGCTCGGCGCGCCGTCCCGCGACCTCGGCCCGCTCGCCGAGCACCGACACGCGCTCACCCCACCCCAGGCGGTCGACCGCCCGTTCGAGCAGCGCCGCGCGCTGCACGCGGCCGTCGAGAAGGGTCACGCGCAGCGTCGGGCAGCGCGCCGCGATCACGAGGCCGGGGATCCCACCTCCGCTGCCGAGGTCGACCAGCCACGCGTCGTCGAACAGCTCCGGCCCGGCTGCGTCGACGAACGCCGACGCGTGCGCGACCTGCGCTTCGAGCTCCCCCGGGCCGAGTGCGCCGACGTCGCGCGCCTCGCGGAGGATCTCCAGCACCGTGACCGGCTCACCGCTGCGCATCACGTCTCCGTCAGGCCGATGCAGCCCGCCGGAGCGGCCGCTCACCGGTCCGCGTCGACGCTTCCTGCCGGTCGCACGACCACGTAGCGCCGGGGATCCGTGCCTTCGGACGTCGTCTCCACACCGTCGATGCTGTTGACGACGTCGTGCACGATCTTGCGGTCGGCCGCGGACATCGGTTCGAGTGCCTCGGCGGAGCCGGAGGCGAGGACCTCGTCGGCGACCCGGCGCGTGAACGCCTCGAGCGCCGCTGCGCGCCGGGCGCGGAAGCCTGCGACGTCGACGACGATGCGCGTGCCGTGCTCCTCACCGCGGCGCTGGACGACGGTCCGGGTGAGCTCCTGGAGCGCGTCGAGGGTCGCGCCACGCGGGCCGACGAGCAGCCCGAGATCCTCGCCGGTCACCTCGACCGAGATGTGCTCCTCGCTCACGAGCACGTCCGTCGCGGCGTCGAGGCCGAACCGCTCCACGACACCACGCACGAACGCCCCGGCGATCTCGGCCTGCTGGTCCACGCTCATCTGATCTTCCTCCTCTTCGGGAGCACCGGAGCCCCGTTCGACCGGAGCACGCTCCGCCGTTCCTCGTCCCCGGCCACCCCGCCGCTTGCGCGGCGCTCCCGCCGGTCGCGTCGTCGTCCCGTCGGCCGCGTCCGCCGATCCACCGTCGTCCACGCTCGCGCGCGCCGTTTCCTCGACCTCGGCGGGTGCGTCCGACGAGGACGGCCGCTGCTGCGCACCACGGCGCCCGCCACCGCGCTGCTGGCGAGCAGGCCCGTCGGGGCGGGTCGGGGCGGACCGCTCCGCCGACGACGAGCGACCGCTCCGCTCGCGGCGCCCGCGCTGGGGTCGCTTCGGGCGCGGCGCGGACGGCCGGACGCGGGCGCGCACGCGCGCCTCCGTCCGTCCGAGACCGAGGAACCCAGGTCGCGCCTGCTCGAGGATCACGAACTCCGCGTCCTGCTCGTCGACTCCGAGCTCGTCGAGCGCGGTCGCGAGTGCCGATGCGACGTCACGACCTGTCGTCTCGACCCACTCCATCGTCAGCGGGGTTTCCTCGCTCGCTTGCCCTGCGCCCGCGGCTGCGACTTTCGGTCGGCCGGGGCGCTCGCGTTGCGCGCAGTCGAACCCTGCGGTCGGGCGGGTGGCTTCGCGCGGGGGGGCGTGCGGCTCTGCGCCGGCCGATCCCGGGCGCGGGGCGCGCCGCTCGTGTCAGCTGTCCGTGAGCGCCCCATGCCTCGCTCCTCGCTGTCCGCCGCGGACTGGAGCGCGGCGCCGCGCAGGCGACCGAGCAGTCCCCTGCCACCCGGGGCTCCTCCCGACGGAACCGCTCGCGCCGCGAGCACCTTCGGATCGTTCTTCGTGCGCTCACGGAGCTTCGCGAGCGACGCCTGCAGCTGGGGGTCGCGCCGGTACATGAACTCCTGTTGCCCGATGCGGAACAAGCTCGAGACGATGAAGTAGACGTTGACCCCGGCGGGGATCGAGATGTAGATGAACGCGAAGATCAGCGGCATGACCTTCTGCATCTGCTGCATCTGCGGGTTCGCCTGTGCCGCTGCGGGGTTGCGGCCGCTCAGCTGCTTCATCTGGACGTACTGCAGCGCGATCGCGACGAGGATCATCACGATGTACGGGATCTTCTGCGGCCAGGAGAGGCCGGGCGTCCGCACGGAGTCCGAGAGGTTGATGCCGAACGCGGGGAGCAGCTTGCCCGACTGGCCGTACGCGATGCTGTGGTAGAGCTTCGTCGTGTGGGCGATGTAGAGGGGCTGGACCTTCGTCACCCCGTTGACGGTGACCTCGTGGGTGAGGCCGCGGATCGTCGCGTAAAGGATCCAGAAGATCGGGAACTGCAGGAACATCGGAAGGCAGCCGCCGGTCGGGCTGACTCCGTTCTCCTTGTACAGCGCCATCATCTCTTCGTTGAGCTTCTGGCGCAGCTCCTGGCGCTCGGCGGTCGCCATCCCCGGCTTCGCCTTGTACTTCGCCTGGAGCGCCTTCATCTCGGGCGCGAGGACCTGCATCCGCATCATGGAGCGCGCGCCGCGCCGGGTGATCGGGAAGACGACGATCATCACGGCGATCGTGAGGAGCGCGATGGCGATCGCGTAGTTCGGGATGACCGCGTAGAACTCCGCGAGGAGCCATGCGAACGCGACGAACAGCGGGTGGACGAGGTTGCCGAGCGAGGAGGCGAAGATCGCCGCGATCAGGTGCACGGTCGTCGGCTCAGCCTGGAACCGGGTCGAATCCGCGCCCGCCCAGCGGATTGCAGCGCGCGATCCGCCGTACTGACAGCCAGCCGCCCTTGATCACGCCGTGGACCGTGACGGCCTCGGTCGCGTACTCCGAGCAGGACGGGACGAACCGGCACGGTGACAGCCGACCACGCCGCGCGGCCTGGTAGACGCGGATCGCGCCGATCACACCGGCGCGCGCGACACGCGTCGCGCCACTCACGGACGCCCCCGGCTCGCTCTTTGCATCGTGTCGATCACTCGCTCTCTCAACTCGTCGAAGTGGAGGCCGTGGACGTCGGGTCCGACTCCGACGAGGTACGCCCCGGGCGCAAGGCCGGAGGCTGCTTCGGCGGCGATCGATCGCAGGCGCCGGCGCCAGCGGTTACGGTCGACGGCACCACCGACGTTGCGGCCGATCGAGTACGCGACCGACACGGGCCCGTCGGGCCCGTCCGCCGCGACGAAGTGTACCGTGACCGGCCCGCTCCTGGCCCGACGGGGGCTGCGCGCCAGCGCCCGGAAGGCCTGGCGGCCCCGGACCGGCTGAGGGCGTCCGCTCAAGCCGACAGGCGCACCCGTCCCCTGCGGCGGCGCGCCTTCAAGATCGCCTGGCCGGCGCGCGTCGACATGCGGTGACGGAAGCCGTGGCGCTTCGCCCGCTTCCTCGTGTTCGGCTGGTAGGTCCGCTTCATCTCGCCCCTTTGAAAAGACCCCGCATCCTAGCGCGACGCCAGGACCGGCGACTGCCGCGTCCCCCGGAGCGCCGGCCGTCGAGGTTGTAGGATGCGGGGCCTCGAGGATCGCCCCGTGGTCCACAGCGTCGTTAGTCCACAGATGTGGACCTGGCTGTGGAGAACTCCCTGGCCAGAAGGCTGGAGGCCGGTGACGGACGCGCAGCAACTGTGGGACGAGTGTGCTGGGGCCATCCAGTCACAAGTGTCGGAAGCCACGTGGCGAACGTGGTTCGCGAGCATCGCGCCGGTCGCCATCGCGAACGGCGTCCTCGTCCTCGCGGTCCCGAACTCCCTGGTCAGAGAACGCCTTGAGAGTAGATTTCAGGGCCTTCTGCGCGATGCCCTGCACGACTCGAGCGGGAGCGACCTGCCGATCCGCTTCGACGTCCTCGTGGACGATGCGGCGGTCGAGGAAGGTGACGGGGAGCGCCCACGCGAGCGCCCGCACGTGACGGAGGTCCAACCCCCGTCGTCCACAGGGGAAGCCCCCGACGCCTCCGCGACAGCCCCGAGCGCCCCGAGCAGCCGGTACACGTTCGACACGTTCGTCATCGGCCCGTCGAACCGCTTCGCGCACGCCGCCGCGCTCTCGGTGGCCGAGGCACCGGCGCGCGCGTACAACCCGCTGTTCATCATCGGTGCCGCGGGACTCGGCAAGACGCACCTGCTCCAGTCGATCCGGACCTACGTCACCGAGAACTTCGCCCGCTTCCACGTCCGCTACGTCTCGACCGAGACGTTCATGAACGAGTTCGTCGAGGCGATCAGGAACAACACGACGGGTGCCTTCAAGCGCCGCTACCGCGAGTGCGACGTACTGCTCATCGACGACATCCAGTTCATCGAGGGCAAGGAGTCCCTGCAGGAGGAGTTCTTCCACACGTTCAACTCGCTCTACGAGGCTTCCCGCCAGCTCGTGCTCACCTCGGACCGCCCGCCGGGGTCCATCGCGACCCTCGAGAGCAGGCTCCGCAGCCGCTTTCTGTCCGGGCTCATCGCGGACATCCAGCCCCCCGAGCTCGAGACCCGGATCGCGATCCTCCGGACGAAGGCCGAGCACGAGCGCGCGATCGTCGGCGACGAGGTGCTCGAGTTCATCGCGAGCAACGTGAAGGACAACATCCGCGAGCTCGAGGGCGCGCTGATCAGGGTCACGGCCTACGCGAGCCTCAACCGCCAGCCGCTCACCCGCGAGCTCGCCGAGACCGTGCTCGCCGACCTCGTCGCGAGCCGCCAGCCGCGGCGGATCACCGCCCAGCAGATCCTGAACACGACCGCGGACTACTTCGGCTTCGAGATCGCCGAGATGTGCGGCCCGAGCAGGCGCCGCCCGCTCGTCATCGCCCGCCAGATCGGCATGTACGTCTTCCGGGAGCTCACCGACTTCTCGTACCCGGCGATCGCGCGCGAGTTCGGGGGACGTGACCACACGACGGTCATCCACGCGGTCGAGAAGATCGCCGCGCTCATGAAGGAGCGGCGCCAGATCTACGACCAGGTAACCGAGCTCATCGTGAAGGTCCGCAACGGTGAGTGACCGATGCGCGCGGGAGAACCTGTGGACCGCGGCGCGGGAGAACCTGTGCACGGCGCGCCCAGCGCGGTGGATCGGCGCACACCCGTCCACAGCCCTGGCGCACCCCGCGGCGCGGGCTGTGGGCGCGCACCGCGGTCCTGTGGGTACGATCAGCGGCCCCGACCTGCGTCGACGGCCACTCGTCCACAATCCCCAACACCTACTGCTACTACGGCTCTTTTCACGAACATCTGGTCAGAAGGGAGTGCACGAACGGTGAAGTTCCGGACCGAACGTGACGGCTTGCTCGACGCGCTGGCAACCGCCGGCCGTGCAGCCTCGACCCGCGGCCCCGGTGGACCGGGTGCGGCCAACCTCCAGCTCGTGCTCCACGGGAACCATCTCGTGGTGACGGGTTCGGACCAGGACCTCGTGATCGAGGTGCGCACGAGCGTCGCCGGCGACTCGGACGGCAGCGTGCTCGCGCCCGCGCGCCTGCTCGTCGACATCGTGCGATCCTTCGATCCCGGCGCGATCACGCTCACGAGTGACGACGACGAGGTCCGCCTGACCTCCGGCAAGGCCGAGTTCGTCGTGCGGGTGCCGGTGTCCGCCGAGATCGCGCGCCTGTCGGCCGCCGAAGGCGAGGGGATCACCCTTCCCGCAGCGCTGTTCGCGGAAGGACTCCGCCAGGTGGTCCGTGCCGCGCTCGCGGACGACACACGCGCGCCGCAGCTCACCGGCGTGCTGATGGTCGCGACCGAGACCGGGCTGCGCCTCGTGGCCACGGACTCCTACCGGCTCGCGTTCCGCGACCTCGCGGGCGTGAGCGCGCTCTCGGCGGGATCGGAGGTCCTCGTCCCGGCGCGGGCTCTCGCGGAGATCCAGCGCCTCGTCGGGGCGAGCGCTCCGGCGGATGGTCCCGCGGCCGACGACGAGCCCCTCGTGTTCCACCACGGCGAGCTCGACGCGGTCTTCGACCTCGGCGCAGTCCAGCTCACGACACGACTGTTGCGCGGGCCGTTCCCGGACTACGAGCGGCTGCTCCCGCCCTCCTACCCGAACTCGTTCAGCGCGTCGCGCGACGAGCTCGCCGCCGCGCTCCGCCGCGTCCGGCTCATGGTCCGCGACACGAAGGACGCGACGACCCCGGTCCGGATCTCCTTCGGCGAGCAGGGCGCGGAGCTCACCGTGCTGACCGCCGAGACCGGCCGCGCCGCCGAGCGCGTCGACGGCGCCTACAGCGGCGAGGAGCTCACGGTCGCGTTCAACCCGACGTATCTCCTCGAAGGGATCGAGGCGATCCGGGCCGACACGATCCTGCTCGACGTCATCGACTCGACCAAGCCGGCGACCGTCCGCGGCAGCGGCGAGGACGACTACCGCTACCTGCTCATGCCGGTGAGGGTGCCCTGACCGAAGTCTCCTGGCTCGAGGTCTCGGACTTCCGCAACTTCGCGCGGGCGGAGCTCCGGCCGGTGCCGGGCGGCCTGACGGTCGTAACTGGAGAGAACGGAGCCGGCAAGACGAGCCTGCTCGAGGCCGTCGGCTACGCGTCGACTCTCAAGTCGTTCCGCAAAAGCCCTCGTGAGGCACTTGTGCGCACCGGCGCGTCCGCGGCGGTCGTGAGAATCGAGACGCTGGACGCCGGCCGGCCGACGCTCGTCGAGATCGAGATCGCGGGGACCGGACGGGACCAGGTGTTCCGCAACCGGCAGCGCGTCGCCCGGGTCGCGGACCTCGCCGAGACCGCCCGGTGCACGGTGTTCACCCCCGACGACCTCGCGCTCGTGAAGGGTGGCCCGCAAGAGCGGCGCGAGTACCTCGACGACGTCGCAGTCGCCGCGCGACCGCGGCTCGCGGCGACGCGCCAGGCGGTCGAACGGGCGCTGCGGCAGCGCAACGTGCTGCTGCGCCAGGCCGCGGGCCGCTCGTCGCCCGAGGTGCTCGCGACGCTCGACGTCTGGGACGCGCAGCTCGCGGACGCCGGGAGCGCGCTCACCGCGGCGAGGGCCGAGCTCGTGGCGGAGCTCGAGCCGCCGGCGAGCGCCGCGTACGGCCGGCTGACGGGTGCCGACGGCGGGCTCGACCTCACCTACCGGCGCTCGTACGAGGGATCGCTCGCCGACGCGCTCGCGGCGAGCCGGGCCGAGGACCTGCGCCGCGTGGTCACGACCGTCGGCCCGCACCGCGACGACCTCGAGGTGGTGAGCGGGGGACTCGACGCACGCTCCCGGCTCTCGCAGGGCCGCCAGCGGTGCGTGACGCTCGCGCTCCGGCTCGCCGCGCACACGGTCGTCGGCGCCCACGCGGGGAGCGCGCCGGTGCTCCTGCTCGACGACGCGTTCTCCGAGCTCGACGACGCGACGGCGACTGCGCTGCTGCGCGAGCTCCCCGCCGGCCAGGCGATCCTCACGACGGCGGGGTCGCTCCCACGCGGCGCGGTGCCCGATAGCGTCGTGACCGTGCGGGACGGAAGGATCGTCACGTGAGCTCGCAACGGCCGCGACGCCCGGCTCCCCGCAAAGGCGCCGGTGGGGAGCCGGCCCCACCCGCGACGAGCATCGCGAGCGCGCTCGACGCGTACCTGAGGAGCCAGGGGCACGAGGAGGTCGGGGCGCTCGGCGCCGTGGACGCGTGCTGGGCGGAGGTCGTCGGAGGCGAGGTGGCGGCCCACGCGCGCCCGCGCGCGCTGCGCGGCGACGTCCTCGTCGTCGCGGTCGACCACCCGGGGTGGGCGACCCAGCTCGCGTTCCTCTCCGAGCAGGTCCTCGCGTCGCTCGAGCACCGCCTCGGCCGCCGGGTGGCCGCCACGCTCGAGGTCACGACGCGGAGGCGTCCTGACGTAGAATGAGGGCGACAGCCAGCCGGGCACCGCGCGCGAAGCCGCAGGTCGTCCCGCTGCCCCGACGTCGCAGTCGAAGGAACGCGCCCGTGGTCCGAACGATCGAACCCGATGATGAGTGACACCAGCGGGCCGGAGGGCACCGGGACGCGACCACCCGCCGACGCCGGGTCCTACGAGGCCAAGGACATCACGATCCTCGAGGGCCTCGACCCGGTGCGCAAGCGGCCCGGGATGTTCATCGGGTCGACGTCGTCGAGCGGGCTCCACCACCTCGTGTGGGAGGTCGTGGACAACTCGGTCGACGAGGCGATGCAGGGGTTCGGCACGCGCATCGACGTCTCGCTGTTGAAGGACGGCGGCGTGCGGGTCCAGGACAACGGCCGAGGCATCCCCGTCGACCCGCACCCGAGCGACCCGTCGCGCTCGGCCGCGGAGATCGTCCTCACCGTGCTCCACGCGGGCGGGAAGTTCGGCGGGTCCGGCTACAAGGTGTCCGGCGGGCTCCACGGCGTCGGCGTCTCGGTCGTGAACGCGCTCTCGAGCCGGCTGGAGCTGCAGATCGACCTCGGGGGAAAGCGCCACGAGATGGCGTTCGTGAACGGCGGATCGCCGGTCGGGCCGCTCGAGGTCACCGGCCCGGCGCCACGCGGCCGGACCGGCACGACGGTGACGTTCTGGCCGGATCCGACGATCTTCGAGGAGACCGAGTTCCGCGCCCAGACCGTTCTCGAGCGCCTCCAGATGATGGCCTTCCTCCAGCGGGGCCTCGAGATCACCTTCGCGGACGAGCGGCCCGGCCACGAGCACAACGAGACGTTCCGCTACACCGGCGGCATCGAAGACTTCGTCAGGCACCTGAACCAGACGAAGGAGCCCCTGTTCAAGAAGGTCGCGTACTTCGAGCAGTCCGAGGACGACCAGGAGGCGGAGCTCGCGCTCCAGTGGAACACGAGCTACTACGAGAGCATCCACTCCTTCGCGAACGGCATCGCGACGCTCGAGGGCGGCATGCACGAGGAGGGCCTGAAGAAGGCCCTCACGAACGTCGTGAACCGGTACGCGAAGGCGCGCAACCTGCTCAAGGACGCGGACCCGAACCTCTCCGGCGAGGACATCCGCGAGGGTCTCACGGCCATCGTGTCCGTGCGCCTTCGCGAGCCGCAGTTCGAGGGACAGACGAAGGCGAAGCTCGGCAACGTGTCGATGCGCTCGCTCGTCGAGCGCACCACGAACGAGAAGCTCGCCGAGTGGCTCGAGGAGAACCCCCGGGAGGCCGGGCAGATCGTCCAGACGGCGCTCCTCGCGCAGCGCGCCCGGGCCGCGGCGCGACACGCACGGGACCTCACGCGCCGCAAGAGCGCGCTCGACGGCGCGGGCCTGCCCGGCAAGCTCGTCGACTGCTCGTCGCGCAACGCGTCCGAGTCCGAGCTGTTCATCGTCGAGGGGAACTCCGCCGCCGCCTCGGCCCGCGACGCCCGCGACCCGAGGACCCAGGCAATCCTGCCGATCCGGGGAAAGATCTTGAACGTCGAGAAGGCGCGCGTCGACAAGATGCTGAAGAACGCCGAGATCCAGGCGCTCATCATGGCGATCGGCGCCGGGGTAGCGGACGACTTCGACGTCGCGAAGATCCGCTACCACAAGGTCATCATCCTCGCCGACGCGGACGTCGACGGCTCGCACATCAGGACGCTGCTGCTCACGTTCTTCCTGCGCCAGATGAAGCCGCTCGTCGACGCCGGCCACGTGTACGCCGCGCAGCCGCCGCTGTTCTCGACGCTCGTCGGGAACGCGAAGACCTACCTGAAGGACGAGACGGCGCGCGCGCGCTTCCTCGACGAGCACCCGAACCACAAGCAGGAGTTCCAGCGCCTGAAGGGTCTCGGGGAGATGGACTTCCACGAGCTGAGGGACACGACGATGGACGCCGGCAGGCGCTCGCTGCTCCAGATCACCATGGAGGAGGCGAGCATCGCGGACCAGGTCTGCTCCGTGCTCATGGGCGACGACGTGGACGTGCGGCGCCGGTTCATCCAGACGAACGCGAAGGACGTGCGGTTCCTCGACTTCTGACCGCCCCGGCCCGAGGGGCCGGGCACCGGTGAGGCCGGGCGCGAGGACATCTACGACGAGCACCGGAGGAATTGCCGCTCATGGCACGAGGTGAGGACAGCGCGGGGGCCGGCGGGGGCGAACCGCCCGTCGGCTCGGTCGAGCCGATCGAGATCCAGGAGGAGATGGAGCGCTCCTTCCTCGAGTACTCGATGTCGGTCATCGTGTCCCGCGCGCTCCCGGACGTCCGCGACGGGCTGAAGCCCGTCCACCGGCGGATCCTCTACGGGATGTGGGACACGGGCCTGCGTCCGGACCGCCCGTTCGTGAAGTGCGCGAAGGTCGTCGGCGACGTGATGGGGCGCTTCCACCCGCACGGGGACTCGTCGCTCTACGAGGCGCTCGCCCGCATGGTGCAGAACTTCAGCCTCCGCCACCCGCTCATCGACGGGCACGGGAACTTCGGCGCGCCCGGGCCGGAGATGGGCCCCGCCGCGATGCGCTACACCGAGTGCCGGCTCGCCCCGCTCGCGATGACCCTCATGGAGGGCATCGACGAGGAGACGGTCGACTTCGTCCCGAACTACGACAGCACGGACCGCGAGCCGGTCGTGCTCCCCGCTCGCTTCCCGAACCTGCTCGTGAACGGCTCGCAGGGCATCGCGGTCGGGATGGCGACGAACATCCCGCCGCACAACCTCGGCGAGGTCATCGACGCGACCCGTCACCTCATCGACCACCCGGACGCGACGCCCGACGACCTCATGGCGTTCGTGAAGGGCCCGGACTTCCCGACCGGTGCGCTCATCCTCGGCCGCTCGGGGATCCTCGACGCCTACCGGACCGGGCGCGGCTCCGTGAAGCTGCGGGCAGTCGCGGAGATCACCGAGAGCCGGGGCGGCGTCCCGCAGATCGTGGTGACCGAGATCCCGTACCAGACCGCGATCGACGTGATCGAGAAGCAGATCTCCGACGCGATCGACGCGGGGAACGTCTCGGGCATCTCCGACGCGCAGAACGACTCTGCCGGGGGCAAGCCGCGCCTCGTGATCACCTTGAAGCGCGACGCGAACGCGAACGTCGTGCTCAACAACCTCTACAAGCACACGCAGCTCCAGACGAGCTTCGGCGTCCACATGCTCGCGCTCGTCGACGGCGTGCCGCGCCTCGTGAACCTCGCACAGGCGCTCGGCGCCTACATCGTCCACCAGGTCGAGGTCGTCACGCGGCGCTCGCAGTTCCGGCTCGACCGTGCCCGCAAGCGCGCGCACATCGTCGAGGGCCTGCTCCGTGCGCTCGACATGCTCGACGCGATCATCGCGGCGATCCGGGCGTCGGCGGACCGCGGCGCCGCGCGTGCCGCGCTCATGGACGCGCCGTTCGACTTCTCCGAGGAGCAGGCGACCCACATCCTCGACATGCAGCTCGGGCGCCTCACCCGCCTCGGCCGGGCCGAGCTCGAGGAGGAGATGGCCCAGCTCCGCGAGACGATGGCCGAGCTCGAGGCGATCCTCGGCGACCCCGCACGGCTCCGCGAGGTGATCTCGGGCGAGCTCCAGGTCGTCCGCGACCGGCACGCGACGCCGCGGCGCAGCGCGATCGTCCACGACCCGGGCTCGCTCGACGCCGAGGACCTCATCGAGGACGAGCCGATCGTCGTCACGCTCACCCGGGCGGGTTACGTGAAGGCCGTCGCGTCCGACGCGTTCCGCACGCAGTCCCGCGGCGGCCGCGGCGTCCAGGGGGCCCGGCTGAAGGAGGAGGACCTCGTCGCGCAGGTCGTGCACACGACCGCGCTCGCGCACGTCCTCCTGTTCTCGAACCGGGGCAAGGTCTACCGGCTGCGCGCC
>Ga0307374_10010324_pt1 | contig 13557 bp, 12 predicted proteins | sample OX3MG_FD_202532 | JGI IMG/M metagenome (GOLD analysis project Ga0307374, IMG submission 202532) | Soil microbial communities from Risofladan, Vaasa, Finland - OX-3 | ecosystem: Environmental > Terrestrial > Soil > Coastal area > Acid sulfate soil | place: Finland: Risofladan, Vaasa | collected...
ACAAGCCCTTGGATACCAAGGCAATCTTGCTGCGTTTTCGACCGGTGGCCCACGGCGATGGGCGAAACCTGCCAAATTCTACACGCCATCGTATTGACCATGTCAAAGAGCTTCACGATTTCAATAATCTACCGAGATTCGAGCGGGTGCGGGGTTTCGCGCGGCACATCGCCGCTCGAAAGCGTCCGGCGAGTACGAAACACGTTTAACCAGGGCCGGCCTCCTTATCCAGAAACACGCAATCTTACTATATGACGGTAGCTCGGCGTTCCATTTTCGAGAACGTTTTGCCGATGCTTTCCATGGCCAGCTCGATTTTGTCTGCCGGTCCGACATCAATCAGAAGGACGTGGTCCTCGCCATTCTTCACCAGTTCACGCAATTGCGTCTCGAGTTCGGCGCGACGCCGCTGCGAGAGACGACACTGGAAAACGGAAAGCTGTATCCAGTCGCCATAACCATGCATGGCTTTGAACACGCGCCGCCAGCGCTTTTGGTCGGAAATGTCGTAGGTCACGATGAAGAGGCGTTCGTCGGCCATGGGGCGAGTGCTCACCGCGGCAAATAGTGAGGATAGGTCGGCAACTCTCCCAGAAGAAACCGGGACAGCAACCGCGTCTGAACCAACAGCATGCGGCGCATGCTCACCTGATAGCCGAAGACAGGATGCGTCGTCTCCTGGGAGAGACGACGCTCGAACGCCTCGACAAAGCGTCGGCGTCCTGCTTGCGTCAGCGCAGTACCCGTGACCGCCACAACGAAATCACTCGGCCCGACCTCGCCGGTATTGACCGCCGACAGCACGACGGAATCGGCAATGATCGCGCGGAACGGCTCCATGAGGTCGAGCGCCAGTGCCGGGCGACCATAGCGCGGTGCATGATAAAAGCCCCGGTAGGGATCCAGGCCCACCGATGCCAACGCGATCGTCAAATGCCTGGTCAGCATCGCGTAGGCGAGCGACAGCATGGCGTTGACCGGATCGGTTGGCGGACGACGATTGCGCGCCTCGAAACGGAACGGCGCCAGTTCACCGGCGCCTTGCTTGTCCTCGGGCGATTTCAATAGACCCGCGAAGGCGCGGAAATAAACGGCGGCCGCGTCTCCTTCGACGCCGAGCAGCTGCGCCAGCGTCGCCACACCATCCGCGGATTTGCGCGCGGCCCCAAGCCGGTCGAGCGCCAATTGCCGCTCCTCCGGGGCCCCGCGCCAATTGCGGCGCAGGATCGTCCGTTGGTTCGTGATCTTCGCCGCGACCAGCTCCTTGGCGAACCGCAGGCACGCGGCCTCGTCGAAGCTCAAGCGATATTGCGCCGTGCGGATCTCGACATTCCGATGGCCAATGCCGTGGGCAACACCGCGAAACCAGCCGCTGTGGCTGTGAAAGGTCACCGGAATCTCGCGCTCCAGCAGCGCCGCGAGCGCGGGCGTGGTGATCGATACATTGCCGAACAGCGCCACATCCGAAATGTCGATGAAGCGCACCTGTGCTTCGCCTTTCTCCTCGTCGGTGATCTTGAGCGTCTCGCCTTCCTTGCCGATCCGGGCATGCTGGGATTGCACGATGAGCGGCAGTGCCTCGTCCGGCGGAACGGCGATCGTCCGCGGCGCGAGCGACGAGCCCGACAGAGAGCGAACCTCATCCGGCAGGCACACGGTCACGAGCGCACAGCGCGGGCATTTCGGACTATCCTTGAGCGGCGGCGGGATATGACCTTGAGAAACAGTCAGACGAAGATCGCTGACCGCCGCCTGCGCCGCCGACCGAAGCGTCTCGTCGAGCGTGATGCGCACCCGCTCACGGCTCTCGGCATAATAGATGGCGCCTTCCTCCACGCGGTAGCCGTTCTCTTCGAGCAACAGCGCCTGGAGGCAGACCTGGATGCGCTCCGGTTCGTAGACGCCTTGCGCAATATGGGGGCGCCGGCCGCGCTTGTAATCGATCGGCGTCACCACGCCATCCTCGGCTTCCGCGACATCGAGCTTGGCGATGACGCCCAGCGTCGCCGAGGAGAGCGTCAGCGACCGGCTGACAATTTTGTCGCCGGTCGGAGCTTCGTCCGCTTCGAGCGTTTCGGGTGCCGGCAGCGGCGCGCTCGGGCGATCGACACGACCATGAACGCGCTTGCCCTCGACGGTATCACCAGTCTCCGACCATTCGCCCTGTGTCCACATGAGATAAGCCAGACGCGGGCAATAGACGAACTCGTTCACCATCCGCGCCGGAATGAGCGGCGTGTCGCCGCTTATAGGCGGCGCGGGGAGGTGAAATTCGAGCTGGTTATCGGTCGGCATCGCTGTGCTCCATCTAAGAGAGCGGCCGTGCGCGCGCGAAGTTCATGAACTTTCCGACCGATATGCGCTGCGCGACGACAACATGGTCGACTCCCAGATGTTTGAGCCCTTCGGGTTTGCGCAAGTTCGGATGGGAAAGCAAAGCACGGATGGCAGTTAGCGTCGCCGCATCACGCCAGATCGGAAAAGCAAAGGAAAAGCCGTCTACCCCGGACATGCCGCCGATGACGGTGGGGCGGACGCGTCCCGCCCGCATCTCGGGAGCGAGAGTGAGTGCAGCCAGGCCGACGGCCGCAAGACGATTGGCGCCATGCTGTGTACGTGCCTTGTAGGCGGCATCGGTCGGATCGCCGGCCATCAGCGAATAACGGACATCTTCCGCCGGGTCCCAGCGGAAGGAAAAAGTCGGATCGTCGCGGCGCCAAGGCTGGAACAGCGCCTCGGCCAGGCACTGGGATGCGGACAAACTAACAGCGCTTCTTCCTTTTCCGCGAGGCGGCGGTGCCGCTTCGCGCGGCACGCCGGCGAGCCGTTCAAGGAAATGCTGATGACCCTGGCCGAAGAGGAGGCACAACGGCGTCGGGTCCACCGGTTCTGTTTTGTCATCCTTGATGGCCGAGTCGCTCATCAAGCCCGCCAGGAGGTCGATGCGCTCGCGACGATCCGCACAAGACGCCGTCGCCTCCCGCGTCAGCAGCTCGCGACACTCCTTCCGCGAGTAGTTCAAGTCTTTGCGGTCATCGAATTCATAACCTACCGCGACCGTCTCGATCCCTTCGGCGGCGACTCCTGAGATTTGCTCAGCGGTGACTTCCCGCGCGAGAACCAGCCGCGGCCTAAGCGGCGGCCAATCGATGTCCCAGGCGGCACGCGGATACAGTGTGTCGTCCGCGGTTTCCAAAGCCCGCAAAAGTCCCAGCAGCGCGAGAAAGGCAAGCAGGTTGTCCGGCTCCAACCCGTCGAGGCGATGCGATTTCGCGGCGGTCATTCGCCCTCCTCCTCTGCACGGGTCCGAGCTTCTTCGGAAGCACGATGGTCGGCGAGGCGTAAGATCGCCTCCATGCGCGCCAGTTCCCACACGCCGTAACGAGCCTTGAGTCGTGCGAAAAGCGAGGACCAATCGAGGCCATTCCAGTCGAAGGCGAGAGACTGCGGCCCAACGTCCGGCGCCTTTTCTTCGGGATCTCGATGCGGAAAGAAAGGACGTCCATAACCGTGGTGAGAGCCGACGAGCCAGAGGACGAGATCGGGATCACCGGCCTGCGCCAAGCCCGCATGCGCGCATGCAAGCCTGACCGACAGCGCCTCGTGCCGCCAGCGATCAGGCAGCCCCGCTTTTTCCCGCGCCACGGGCGGCAGCACACGGCCGGATTTGGCGAGAATGTTCTTCTCGTCTTCGTCGTCGAAGCCCAGTGGATCGCCGAAATGCAGCCAGGCCTGGAAGCGTGGGTCGCGCTTTCCCTGGTCGTGAAGGAAACCTGCAAGTTTCAGATCCGTGACGAGTCCGGCTGGCAGACCTGCGCGTTTCGCAAGGTCTTCGGCTTTGCATTCGACGTCGCGGCTGTGCTGATCCAACGAAAGCGGGAAATCGAAGATCGATCCGGCCGAATCGTCTTCGGTGGAATTGGGACGCCCGTCTTCGTCACCATTGGTGCTCTTCCGCTCTTCACGGATTTTAACCCCGAAAGGCGCTAAGAATACCAGCCCACGGGGCTCGCCCTTCTCGTTTTCTCCATAGAGATCGAAATCCACGACGACGCGGGGCTTTCCCCGCTTGCCTTTGGCGTCTTCGAGCTGCTCAAGTGCTTCCCTGATCTCCGCTGGCAACTTGAGTTCAAGCAAGGCTTGCCTGACCGTCTCCGCATTTTCCCCCCGCAATTCGGCCAGCGTTCCAGCGAGCATCTCGTCGCTCACATGTTGCCCGGACAACCCCAGCGCGACGCGCACGGCAAACTTCTTTTGTGCGAAGGGTTCGGCTGCTTTCTGCGCCACATCCTCAGCGGGCACCAAAGACTCGGGATTCCAGCCGAAGGTGTCCACGCCTCCATAGCTTGCCGGAACGACGATGGTATCGCCGGGCCTAAGCGCGAAAGGGTCTATCCATTGCGAACGCTCGTCCTCTCCTCTCCAGCGGAAGACGCGCCTTCTCTCGCGCCCTTCATCGTCATCAGGCCCTTGAGTCGGAACGTCCGCAACATCGGCAGCCGATTTGCGGCGCCCGTCAAGCCAGCGCCTTACTGTCCAGATCGGCAGTTCGATCGCTTCGCGCGAGCGCGGCGGAACAACTGTCAGCAGGCGGATCAAATCCTGATCGTCCCAAGCGGGGTCGATGTCCGCCCGCCAAACGATTGTGATCGAATCCGGCTGGCGAGCCGGACCATGCAGATACAGCGCCACATCCGGATCGGCTGCCGGGATCGGCGCGGTCTGGCTCAGGAGATCGAGATGGGCGGGGAGAAGAACGGGCGCGTCCGGTTTTTCCGTCAGCGCCAGATGATCTGGCGGCGTCAGCGCGTCCATCTTGTCAATACCGAAATCGACAGATAGTGCGCCATTCTCTTTTTTCGCGACGCCGGCAAGATATTCCCAGGCCAGCTTGATCGCCTTGCCATAGACGGGATCGTCTGCCCACGCCGAAATATCGGTTCTGTCCGCGATGATTGCCGCATAGGGCTTGATGTCGCGGCCAGCGCGGTTGAGCCGGCCGAAACGCTGCCGCAGGGAGTCGAGCGGGGCAGCCTCAGTGATGAGCGCGTCGAGATCGATATCCACGCCGGCCTCGATACATTGGGTCGCAACGAGGACGAGCGGCCTTTCGCGCTCACGCGATTCGCTGGTGCGGATCGGCTTTAGCTTTTCAACGAGATCGTCCCGGTCCACCGGCCTTGCTGGTCCGATCATCAGGACGACTTCAGGAATTGGCTCTTCTGCAGCACCGTCCTCCGGCTTTTCCGGAAACTGCTTCCTGAGTTGCGCGAAAACCTCCCGCGCCCTGGCAACACGGTTGACGACCACACCTATCGCCGGTCGCTGAACGCCGTTTTGGCTGTCTTTGAAGTGCTTGAGCCCCTCTTTGATCTGATTAACAACAGCCGGCGCGCGGCGTGCAGGGTCTCTCGCACTGCTACCGCTCCCGTCATCCGTATCATCGATTTCGGTCGCCTCCTCCGTCTCCTTTCTTGATTTGGCGGGCGCAACAAGCAGCGCAGGCTTTTCGGCTTCCAGCCGCTGCCTCAGAATCGGGTTTGCCCTGTCGTCGTCGTCGAGCGAAAAGACATCTTCCGACTTTTCTCCAGGCGTGGCGGAAAGACGCGCAAAACCCCAAGGCGCGACACCTTTTCCCTTACGCCATTTCTCTCCACGGTAGCGTTCAACCCAGTCCAGCGTCTGCCTGAACGGCTCGGCAAGATGTGCCTCGTCGAGCAGAATCAGACAATCGGAGCCGATCAGGCCGGCATGGACCGGCTTCATGGAATCGGAAACGCCGTAGCCACGAAACAGGAGCCGCGAACCGACCTGATCGACGGTGGAGCACAACACCGTCGGTTGCGAGGGCGTCCGCGCCCAATCGTCTTCGCGCGGAATGCCGCCACGCTGGCGCCGCGCGATGAGCGGCGGCCCATCGCCGGAAAGCACCTTGAGACGCTCGGCCACACGCGCGGTCACGTCGCCGGCCGGCACGGCAAGCGCCGCTTCAAGCAAGCGCGCGCGTTCAAAGGCATCGTCCACCACCAACCGGCGGTCCACTACGAAGGCGATGCGGACTGGGGCGCGCCGCTCCGCGAAGCGATCGGCTTCCAGTGCCAGATGGAACAGCGCGATATCGATCGCCGCCGTCTTGCCGGATCCGGTGGGCAGATCGAGCGTGTGGGGCCACTCGCCTTTCGCCGCCACCTGCGCGAGCAGCCGTTTCTGCCACGGAAACGGCGGGTAGCCATGAACCTCGTGAATGAAGGTGCTGAAGTCCTCAGCGGTCAGCATCGGCGCCCTCGCTATCCACGGGCCGACACAATCCCAATCCCACGAACCGTCCCGCGCCCAAGATCACTGGGCCGTCGATGGGTTCGGCGAAGCGGATCACGGCATGGGTGAGCTGACGGCTGGCCAGCGATGGCGGCAGGCGCCAGTTCATCCAGCGCGGCGACTTGCCGGAGGGATAGGCGGCCGGCGCGCCCTCAATAGCCGAATGCTTGGCAACGACGACCGCCTCCGGTTCCGGAAGCCCGATATTGCGGCATGCCGCGGCAATCTGTCCGGCGGACTCTTCCTGACGCGCGGCCCCTGTCTCTTTCAGATGCCGGTCGAGCACGATGGGCGTCACTGTCGCAAAGACAGACGCCGGTCCGGTGTAAAGCGCGGGATTGAGCGACCGCTTGTCCGCCGGCGGCTCGAAGGTCGGGGAAAGACCGATCGAAAAGGCGGAACTGGCGGACGTTCCCGACTTTGACGTCAGGGTGAGAATCCGTCGGCCCCGCTCTTCATCAACAGGCGAAAGGTTCCGCATGACTTTGCGAAACGCTCCGTCCGCCTCTATTCCGCCGTCCGCTGGCGGAATGAGCGCGAAACCCATCACATGACCATCGGCATAGGGAAAGCCGGCGAACGCCAACGGAATGATTGCAAGGTGCGGTGCGCGGGCTGGCGCTCCATCCGCCGCGTGGCCGCTGACTACCTCGGGGATTTTGTCTTCGAGTCCGATCTGCTGATATCCGCTGAGGAGTGTATCTCGCAGCGTTTTGGCGACGAGAGCACACGCGCGTACATCCGGCATATCGCCTGTGACATGCTCGAGAATCAGCCAGCGATTTCCATCGCCGAACAGATTTGACCGCGCGACTTTCGCCTCCGGCTCCGGCGGAACGCGCGCGCCCTTTTGCGGCCGGTCTTTCTTGTCGGCCGATTTCTCAAAACGGACATAGGCTTGGCACAACTCTTCCAGGCGCCCTTGATAGACACCGCGCTGAGGTCGCTTTGCTGCGCCCAACTCCAGCGCGCCAGGGTCAAGCAGAAAACGGCAGCGCGTCAGGCTGGCGGAGTGGCCGATATAGGCCGTGTCGTGGGCCAAAGCCTGCAGCGCAGAGAACATCGCCTCATCGGGCTCTGCGGCAGACCAACACAGGCGGATGACAGGGTCATGCGGGCGCGCGGCGGGAAAGCCATATTCGCGTGCCTGCCGATTGCGCAATGCAGGCAAAACATTTTTTGCGTGCTTCTGCTTGTCACTGCTCGGATCATTCGCTGGGACGAAGACGGTTACGCCGGGGCGCGATTCCGCCTCCGAGGCGAAAAGACGCGGAACTGAAAGCATCTCCAGCCATTCGAGCGCTCTGCGCTCTTCTTCCCGTTCGCCTCGCGCGGCCCAACTCGCAACCAGCGCGGAAAAAATGCGATCGGGCTGCGGTGGCCAGTCCGGCGCTTCGCTGTCGGGACTTATGGCGGCAAACGAGACACCCAGCAGATATTCGACCTCAAGAATGAGACTCATTCTGGCTCGCCCCGTCCTCATCGCCACCTTCAAGCGCAAGGGCCAGTTTCTGGCTCTCGCGAACGATCTCAACGAGCTTGTTCTGGGGCTTGAGCTTCAGCGGTTCGGGCGAGAGGGCAAAGCCGGCGCTTTGCGCGGCATGGTATGCCGCATCGTAAAACGCTCGCGCTTGCGCGCGGTCGATGACGATTGCTTCCGTCGAGCCATCAGAGCGCACCAGATCGAGTGGCGCACGCCCGTCGCAGACGAGGTCGCAACGCGATCGCAGTGCGTAGCCACGCGCATCCTGCTCGGTGAGCGCGACGAGGCCGAGCGCCGCAAGTAAACTGTGGCCCGCCACGTCCTTATCAGCGCCGCCAAAACGCAATCGGCGCAGCGCCGCAAAACTCAAGACGAAGCTGTGCTCGATGTGGTCGCAGGTCACGCCGAGCGGCTGAACCGAAGGAGCGATATTCCCATGGTTGATCTCGGAGGGCCTGACCTCCTTTGCATTCTTGCCAGCGCTCGCCTTCGTCGTGCTCCAGCCGTCCTCGCCCTTGAAGACTTTGACCTTTCTAAGCACTCCCAAGGGATCTATGCGACTGCCGGTGCGCCGGCCCGATGTTTGAATTTCGACTTCACCGGTTCGCTGGTTCACAACCACGTCTTCGACCGGCACATCGATACCGACGATTTCGGAAATCAGGCAGCGGGCGAACTTGGCGCCGAGGCCGCCGCCTTGCCCGGTCGAATGCCACGCGCCAAACAAGAGCGCCGTCGGCGATGTTTCGAGCAGAACCGACGCATCCGCCGCTTTCGCCTTGGCGAGACGCTGGCCGACATCGCTCTCCATGAAAGGGACGTCCTTGTACAGGCTGTCACGCAGAATGGCGTCGTAGACACGATGCGGGGCATCGAGCGACGTGATCTTGCTGATGCCGTCAAGCTTGGCTTCGGTAAAATCGACTTCGACATAGGGAATAGGAATGCCGTCAGAGACGGCGGCGAGCAGGCATTCCTCAAGTCGATTTGCCTGAGACTGTACGCTGTCGACCAGGACACACCAGATGTCTGCCCCGTTCAGCCGCCGGCGCTCATAGACGTGCCTGGGCGGCGCATTTCGGTTAGCGCGTTTGGCTTCGTCAGATGGCGGATAAGTCGGCGGAAAGATCTTGTCACCTTTGCCACCCACCGGCTGAAGCACCTGACGGCGGCGCAGGGCGGCATCTTCGGCCACCATGCCGTTCAGTTTACCGATATCCATGCGCCCCCCTCTGTCGCCGATGGCGACCCTATCCGCGGTGCCAGCACTCAACGCCGCTTGAAACGTCCGTCTATTAGCCGTACATAATAGCCACGTTCCGGATGCAACTCAAGGCATGCGCGACATGTCAGGAAAAGCTACGACCAAGGCGCGAGATGAGCGGTTGGAGGCGCGGGTCTCCCGCGACCAGAAGGCGTTGTTCCAGCGGGCTGCCGAGCTGCAGGGACGCACACTGACGGATTTCGTGATCGCCAGTGTGCATGACGCGGCCGTACGCGTCATCGAGGAAACTCAGACGATCCGGCTGAGCGCCGCCGACAGCCGGGTCTTCGCGGAGGCGCTCCTCAATCCACGAGAGCCGAACGCCCGGCTCAAAGCGGCCGCGCAACGATACCTCAAGCTGATCAGCGCTTGAGTGGCGTCCACTACGCCGGCGCTGCGTATCGAGCCTTTAGCGGATCGGCACGATCGAGAGAGCTTCGCCAGCGGCGTTGAGCCGCTAGACAGGTATCTGCGACACCAGGCGGGACAGGACGCAAGACGGCGGGTCGCCTCGTGCTTCGTGTTGGTCAGCGATGGCGATCGTGTTCCGATCGGCTATTACACGCTTGCGGCGACCAGCATCGCTCTTGCCGAATTGCCCGAGGCGCTTGCGAAGCGGCTACCACGCTATCCGGTTGTCCCGGCGACGCTGATGGGACGGCTGGCGGTCGATGCGCGCCACCAGGGGCGAGGACACGGCGAGCTCATGCTCCTCGATGCCTTTAGCCGCGCGCTGCGGAACGAGATCGCGTCCTACGCCTTCGTCGTCGACGCCAAAGACGACAACGCGGTTCGGTTCTATCAACGCTACCGGTTCAGATTTCTTGTCGAAGGAGGTCGAAGGTTGTTCATCCCAATGGCTGAGATCGCCAAATTGTTCTCGTAGCATTCTGAAGATGGCGACCAGCGGCCGTCGGAAGAATGTAGTCATATTTCTGACAGACCGGAACCGAAAGATCTTGCGCCAGTGGGTGGGCGGATAAGTGGGGTAAAGGAAGGCTCCTAGGACTGGGGAAATTGTAATCTTCGTGCTACATAAACGGCGTTTTAGTAGCGCGAAGAACGCAAATGCCGGCGCCACAGCTTCCCGCAGCCGGGCGGCGGATCACTCCACCGTATAACCGAGCGCACGATATCCAGATCGCCGTTTCGCTGCCATCCGCGCCAGAACGGGCACGAGGTCATCGACATAGTCGACGACGAGAATCTCCGTTTTACCAGCATGCTGCCGGTGAAGCCGGCCGACATATTGGGCCAACGTGCCCTTCCACGAAATGGGCATCGTCAAGAACAGCGCGTCCAATCTTGGGTCATCAAAGCCCTCGCCGATGTATCGCTCTGTCGCGAGGATGAGCCGTTCCTGATCGTCCGCCACTCGCAGAGCGACATCTGATGCCTTGCGTTCGGCCACCGACATTCCGCCTCGAAGGACGACAAGATTGCGCACGAAGCGCGAAAAGCGGCCTTGCAGATATTCCAGATGATCCCGGCGCTCCGTCAGCACGACCGGTGACCGTTTCGCCTCCAGCGCCTTCAGCACATCGTCGAAGATCAGGTTGTTACGCGACTCGTCCTGTGCGATCGCTGCGTAAATTGCTGGCATGGAAGGACGGTCCGCCCCCGCCAGAGGTGGCGGAAGTTGAAACTGCGTCGATCGAGGCCTGACGCGATGAACGATCCCCCGCCCGGCGGCCTGGGCGCGCGCATCAACGCGATGCCGAACAGGGCCGCATTGCATGAAGATAATCGGATGATGACCATCTTTGCGGGCCACGGTCGCGGACAGTCCGAGGACGTAGCGCGCCTTCGTTCGGCGGGCCACAAGCTCAAAACTCGCCGCCGAAAGATGATGGCACTCGTCGACAACCAGATGACCGTAGTCCGCTACCATGTCGGATACTTCACCTCGGTGCACGAGGTGTAAATTCGCGCGCAATAGTGACCCCCTGAGGGGCGGTTTTCGCGTCCAATAGTGACCCCCTCTAACGCTGCGTGTCAGCGTCCCTTCCTTTGTGCCGGTGTCGGCTGGGAAGGGTGTTTGGGGGATGATTGGCGTGGACATTATCGGGGAGATCCGGCGGGCCTATTTCGATCATCATCGTCCGATCAAGGAGATCGTTCGGACGCTGTCGGTGTCGCGCGCGACGGTGCGCAAGGTCATCCGCGGCCGGGCGACAGAGTTCAAGTACGAGCGCGGCGTGCAGCCGGTGCCGAAGCTGGGTGAGTGGGTCGAGGTTCTGACCGAGATCCTGGAGCAGGAAGCCAAGCTGCCCCGGCGGGAACGCCGCTCGACGCAGCGTCTGTTCGAGGAGCTACGCGGGCGAGGCTACGACGGCGCGCACGATAGCGTGCACCGGTTCGTGAGGGGCTGGCGCGACGAGCGGGCACGAGTTCCGGCGCAGGCTTTCGTGCCGATGAGCTTTGCACCGGGCGAGGCGTACCAGTTCGACTGGAGCCACGAGACGATCACGCTCCAAGGGCTGCCGCTGATGGTCAAAGCGGCGCACATGAAGCTGTCGCACAGCCGCATGCCGTTCGTCCGCGTCTACTTCCGCGAGACCCAAGAGCTGGTCTTCGATGCCCACGACAAGGCGTTCCGGTTTTACGGCGGGGTCTGCCGGCGCGGCATCTACGACAACATGAAGACGGCGGTGGAGGCGATCTTCATTGGCAAGGCGCGCCAGTACAACCGCCGCTTTCTGCAGATGTGTTCGCACCACCTGGTCGAACCGGTGGCGTGCACGCCGGCGTCAGGCTGGGAGAAGGGGCAAGTCGAGAATCAGGTCGGCAACCTGCGCGACCAGCTGTTCCGGCCCAAGCTGCGGGTGAAGAGCCTCATCGAGGCGAATGCCTGGCTGGAAGATCAGTGCATCGCCTACGCCAAGCGTACCCAACACCCGGAGTTCAAGGATCGGACTATCTGGGACGTGTTCCAGGACGAACGGCCCAGCCTGATGGAGCTGCGCGGGCCGTTCGACGGCTTCGTCGAGAAGGCGGTGCGCGCCAGCACTACCTGCCTGATCTCGGCGGATCGCAACCGCTACAGCGTCGACGCTCGCGCGGCCGGGCGCATGGTTCTGGTTCGCTCCCACGCCGAACGCATCGTCGTACTTCTCGATGGCGAGATGGTGGCCGACCATCAGCGCAGCTTCAAGCATGAACAGATCATCTACGATCCCTGGCATTACCTCCCGATTCTGGTGAGGAAGCCCGGCGCGTTGCGCAACGGCGCTCCCTTCAAGGACTGGGACCTGCCGCCCGCCCTGGCCCAAGTTCGCGGCAAGCTGAAGAGCCACGTCGACGGCGATCGCCAGTTCGTCAAGGTGCTGGGCGCGGTGCTCGATCATGGCTTGGCCGCCGTCGAAGCGGCGTGTGCCGAGGCCTTGGAGGCTGGCATCGCCAGCGGCGACGTGATTCTCACGGTGCTCGCCCGACGGCTCCAGCCCGCGCCGCCGCCCAGCATCACCACCCCCGACGCGCTGCGCCTGACAATCGAACCTGCGGCCGATTGCGGCCGCTACGACAGCATAAGGAAGGTCGCGTGATGGAACGCCATGAGATCCTTGACGCCATGAGCGAACTCAAGCTCTACGGCATGCGCGCCAGCTTCGACGAGATCGCCGGCAAGGGTCTCACTCGGCGCGACGAGATCTATCCCCTCATCGCCAGCCTGATCCGAGCAGAGCGCACTCACCGTCAGGCGCGATCGATCAGCTATCGCATCGGTGGCGCCAGGTTCCCGATGCTCAAAGACCTCGACAAGTTCGTCTTCGCCGATACGCCGGTGGACGAGGGCCAGGTTCGCGAACTCGCCACAGGCGGCTTCCTGGACGCCAAGCGCAACGCGATCTTCATCGGTGGAACCGGCACCGGCAAAACCCATCTGTGCATCGGCGTGGCCTCGGCCGTCATCCGCGCTCGCGCGCGCGGCCGGTTCTTCAATCTCGTCGATCTGGTCAACCAGCTCGAGCAGGAAAAGGCCGCCGGCCGCAGCGGCCGCCTGGCCGAAAAGCTGTTGCGCTACGATCTCATCGCCATCGACGAGCTCGGCTATCTGCCCTTCAGTCAACCTGGCGGGCAGCTCCTGTTCCATCTGATCAGCAAGCTCTACGAGAACACCTCACTGCTGATCACCACCAATCTCGCCTTCGCCGATTGGCCCCAGGTCTTCGGCGACGCCAAGATGACTACCGCCATGCTCGACCGTCTGACCCATCACTGCGACATCATCGAGACCGGCAACACCAGCTGGCGCTTCAAAAACCGAAGCTGACAAATCCCCCCTCCACGGCCGGGTTTGCCCAGGTGGGTCCACAGGGACCTCCCGCGCGCCGCTGCGTCAGACTCTTGCGGTCACTCCACGGCGCGCGGGTCCCTCCTGTGGACTACCTGGACAAACCCTCCTGCCCGTCACGCCGACAAAACACATCGTCCCAGAGGGGGCGCGATTGGACGCGAAATGGGGGGCACGGTTGGAAGCGAATTGACAATT
>Ga0307374_10010327_pt1 | contig 13556 bp, 9 predicted proteins | sample OX3MG_FD_202532 | JGI IMG/M metagenome (GOLD analysis project Ga0307374, IMG submission 202532) | Soil microbial communities from Risofladan, Vaasa, Finland - OX-3 | ecosystem: Environmental > Terrestrial > Soil > Coastal area > Acid sulfate soil | place: Finland: Risofladan, Vaasa | collected...
GAGATGAGCGCCGCGCCAAATGCGCAGAGCGGAATCGCAAGCGCGCCCGCGGCCGTGCGCTCGAACGCGATCAGCGCGATGATCGCGCCGAATGCGCCGCCGCCCGAGATGCCCAGAATCCCGCCCTCGGCAAGCGGATTGCGCACCAGCGCCTGCAGCGCCGCGCCGACCACCGCCAGCACCGCGCCGACCGCCGCGCCCATGATCACGCGCGGAAGGCGCGCGCCGAAGAGGATCGCATGGTCGGGGCTCTGGCGATGGGTGAACGCCGTGACGAGGCTGATATGGACGCTGCCGAAGGCGGCCGACGCAAGCGCGGCGCCGAGCATAAGCGCGGCGAGCGCGCCGAGCGCGAGCGCCATCCGCGCGTGCGTCAGATGGGCGCCCGCGAGCGCCTCGAAGCGATGCGCGACAACGGTTGGCGGCATCGCCGCCGGATGCGACGATCGAGCCCGGGCCTTTGATTCGCTCATTGCGGCGCTGCCGCTCCCGCCACGGCTGACCCGTCGGAGACTTTCGTGACGCTCGGAGGGAACGTGTTCGGATGGATCAGCGCGGCTAAAATCTCGAGCGAGCGGGCGATGCGCGGCCCCGGATGGAGCACGGGGTCCTGCGGATAGCCGTAAACATGATGGTTGCGGACCGCGGGAATCGATTGATAGCGCGACCAGAAACTGCCGGGCGCGTTCGCCTCGTCACCCATTGAACCGTCGAGAATAACGTCGGGGCGAATCGCGATAATGTATTCGAGGCTGAGCCGCGGCCAGGTCTCGGTGGTCGCGTCGGCGATATTGTTCGCGTCGGCAAGATGGAGCAGCTCATCGAGAAAGGTGCCCGGGCCGACCGCGACCATCGGCTGATGTCCCACCAGCATCACGACCGTGCGCGGCCTGACGCCCGTGAGACGATTCACCACCGCCGCGATTCGGGCGCGGATGCTCGCGAGCAGCGCCGCCGCGGCTTCCTGCTTACCGGTGCGCCCGCCGATAAGCGCGATGCTGCGCTCGATTCCGTCGAGCGTGTCGTCATCGACCGTCATCATCGGATAGCCCATCGCAGCGAGCGCGCGGACCTCGCGCTGGTTGGAGGAGATACCGGGTCCGATGATGAGCGTCGGACGGAGCGCCGCGATCGCCTCGACGTTGGGAGTCAGGAACGAGCCGACCCGCGGAAGCTTCGTGGCTGCCGCCGGATAGTCGCAGTACTGTGAGACGCCGACGACGCTGCCGCCCTCGCCCAGCGCGTAGAGCGTCTCGGTGACGGAGGGAGCGAGCGAAACGATCCGCTCGCGGACGGAATCGGCGCGTGCCACGCCGACCGTGATCATGACGGCGATAGCAGCGATTATCGCTGTTCCAGGAGAGTTGCGCGGCGGACCGGATCTCACTGAGCGAAAGTAGCGGATCGGGCCGCGCGGGGTAAGCAGCGCCCGCGACGCCTTGCCTGTGTGGGGCGGGCTCGGTTAGTTTCGGGGCCAACAGAGGCAGGATATCGCTCGTGCTGAAAATTGCAGTTTGTATCAAGCAGATTCCGCTAATCGAGGACGCCAACTTCGATCCGGCGACCAAGACTATCCGGCGCGACGGCGTCAACGTGATCAGCGCATTCGATTTGCGCGGGCTCTCGCTCGCCGCCGAGTTCAAAAAGACTCACGCCGCGAGCGCGACGGTGGTTACGATGGGGCCGCCGCAGGCGCGCGGGGCGCTTGCCGAATCGCTCGCGATGGGGATGGACCGCGCAGTGCATCTGGAGGACCGCGCGTTTGCCGGATCGGACAGCCTCGCGACCGCGCGCACGCTGGCCGCGTGGCTTCGGCGCGAAGCCTTCGACCTGATAGTCCTGGGCAAGTATTCGCTCGACGCCGAGACCGGACAAGTCGGCCCCGAAATCGCCGAACTTCTCGGAATCGCGCAGATAACCGGAGTCCGCAAGATAACGATCGAGAGCGGCGTAATCCGGGCCGAACGCGAGAGCGACGAGGGTTACGAGGAGATCGAATGCGCGATGCCGGCCGTGATCACGTGCGCTGAGCGCGTCGCGACGCCGATCAAGGTGAAGCCGGGCGCAGTCGAGGCGGCGGCGGGACGGCCGATCGAGACCGTGCGCGCGGCGGAGCTTGGGCTAGGGCCGGAGCGATGCGGCTTTGCCGGGTCGCCGACCTGGGTGCATGAAGTGCGCGCGGTCGAGAGCAGCTATCCGCCGTGCCGCATGATCGACGGGACCGATCCGAAGCGTGCCGCGCGCGAGATAATGGCGGCGCTCGAAGATTTGGGCGCGCTGACTCCCGAGACGCCTCATCGCCGGCCAATCGGCGGCGCGATTCGCACGCCCGCGCCGGGACGCGACGTCTTGGTCGCGTGCGAGACCGACATGAGCGGCGCGATCACGCGGACTACGCTCGAACTGCTCTCGTGCGCCGAGGAACTGGCCGATCGGCTGGGCGGCGCGGTGGTCGCAGCGGGCTTTCCGGTGGGATTCGCGGCGCACGCTTCAGAGTTGGCCGCGCATGGCGCCGACCGGGTCGTGGTGCTCGACCATCAGCGGCTCGAATCGTACGCGCCCGAGTGCGTGGCGGAAGCCTTCGCGGCACTCGTCAGCGAACGCAAGCCGTGGGGATTGCTGCTGAGCGCGACCGAGCGCGGGCGCGACTGGGGGCCGCGGCTGGCGGCGCGGCTCGAGCTCGGGCTTACGGGCGATGCGATTGGAATCGAGCTCGACGCGGACGCGCGGATGGTGGCGCTCAAGCCGGCCTTTGGCGGCAACATCGTCGCGCCGATCATGTCGAAGACCTTCCCGCAGATGGCGACGGTGCGTGGCGGCGTGCTCGAGATAGCGGCGCCCAATCACGCGCGCCGCGCCGCGGTTGAATTCATGCGTCCGCAGATCGGGCCGGCGCGAAGCCGCATCGTCGCCGCGCACTCGCTGCTCGACACCTCGATCGAGCCGCTCGATGGCGCCCATGTGATTGTCGGCGTGGGCGTGGGAATCGGCGGTCCGGCCGGGGTCGAAATTGCGAAGTCGCTGGCACACGCGGCCGGTGCTGCGCTGTGCGCGACGCGGCGCGTCACCGACCAGGGATGGGTGCCGCGCCAGCTTCAGGTGGGGCTCACGGGCAAGACAATCGATCCGCGGCTTTACTTTGCGATCGCGGTGCGCGGCGCGCCCAATCACACGGTCGGAATCAAGCGCGCCCGCACGGTGGTCGCGATCAACAACGACCCCGACGCGCCGATCTTCGAGCGCGCCACGCTCGGCGTGGTGGCGGATTTCAACGCAATGGTCCCGGCGCTGGCCGCGGCGCTGAGAGGCCGGACGCATATCGGCTGAAAATGATCTTTCCTTGAGGAGTCAGCAAGATGTTAATCGTGATGCCTAAACGTCTTTTAGCCATCGAATGTGACGGCAGAAGTTCCTTGGGCACTTCTTGACACAAGGCTGAGCACCGTCTATTACTCTTAAGCGTTCACTATTGGATAACGGTGATTCGGTCTCAGATACGGTTCGATGGAGGTCATTGCACCGTCTGACTGGCAATGATTTTCAGAAGCCGACTTAGGACGATGGAGAGAAGCTATATGAAACGATTCGTGGCGGCGGCCCTGAGTGCAACCCTGAGCGTCGCACTCGTCACAAGCTCATATGCGGCTTCGGTCGGCGGAACAGTCTCGGCCGCGCAGGGTGGCTCCCTGGGAGGGATGCAGGTCATTATCAAGGACGCCAGCGGCAAAGTGATCGGATCCACTACCACCGGCGCCAACGGCGTTTACGACATCAGCAACGTGCCGCCGGGCAATTACCAGGTGACCCTCGATCCGGGGTCGACCGGCTTTCAGGGGCAGACGCTGGCGTCGTACGTGACCAACGACGGGCTGTGCCTGAACTGGGGCGTCTCAAATCAGTCACCCGCGATCGGAACCGCCGCGCCAGGCAGCGTGTGTGACGATCCGCCTGACTACGCCCCGTACGTCGGCGGCGCAGCGGCCCTGCTTGCTGCGGGAGCGATTGCCGCGGTGGCCGTAAACATCGGCCCTGATAACCATAGCAAGAAGACGACGACGAGCACCCAGTAACGAAAGCTCGTATCCGATACGGCCGGTCGGTTGATGCCGTTGCGGCTGGACATGTGAAAATCCCAGGCTATTTTCTGCTGGTGTTGTGTTTGGTCGCGCTCGCGGGATGTGCGGCGGGTGGAGCGCCGAACAGCGCCGCTGGCGACCCCCAGACCGAAGCGCGCGGGCCGCTGAGTGACAGCGGACAGAGCGGCGGTACGCTGACACCGGCGGCCGCGGCCGCAGCTGCGACCGACTCGCCCGATGCGGTCGAGGATCCCGAGGACGCCGGCCGGCTCGACGCGTTATGGAAGACCCGTGCGGCCCAGGCGAACTCGACGGACTACCCGATCGGGCCGGGCGACGAGGTGGAGATTTCGGTCCCGCCCATCGACGAATTGAAGGAGCGGCTGGTCAGAGTCGATACCGACGGAACATTTTCGCTACCGTTGTTGGGAACCGTGCAAGCCGGCGGCCTGACTGAACAGCAACTGCGCCAGACCCTCAGCGATCGCTTGAAGAAGTACATGTTCAATCCCGAGATCGATGTCTTCGTCAGGGAGTACAAGAGCCGGCAGGTCGCGGTGGTGGGCGAAGTGATGAGTCCCGGGCTGGTGACGCTCACCGGGCCGAACGAGTCGGTACTCGATGTTCTGACCCATGCGGGAGGACTTGGTCCGGCGGCCGCCGATGAGCTTATCCTGCTGCCGGCCGAGAGCAACGCGCCGGACACCATGGGCCGCGTGACGGAAGCATCGGCTCTCGCGTCGAATCCGTTGCGCAACGCCGACGTGGAGTCGGACGCGCGAACCGCTTCGGCGACTGACCAGGCGTCCGGCGCTTCGGCACGCGCGCGGACGGCTTCGATGACCGATCCGGCAGCGCTGGTCTCCCCCGAACAGCATCCGATCCTGATTGCACTCAAAAGCACGGCGCTAAGCGGCGACAGCCACTACCTGAATCTTCCAGTTCGGCCGGGCGACGTAATTATCGTTCCGGGCGGGGGCGAAGTGATGGTGGTAGGCTGGGTGCAGAATCCCGGCCACTTCAGGGTCGGTTCGGGCTTGACTGTGCTCGGCGCGATAGGCGCGGCCGGCGGTCCGATGTATGCGGCGGACACTTCGGGAATAGACCTTATCCGTTCCGAGCGCGACGGGTCGAAGGTTTCGGTGCCGATCAATCTGGACAAGATTGAAAGCGGCGAGGAAGCCGATCCGCCGGTGCATGGCAACGACGTAATCAATGTGCCGTACTCGAATGTCAAAATCGGGCCATATGTCTTTTACCAGGTGCTGACCAAGATGATGCTTGGCGGACCCACGATTCCGGCGCCATAGTTGGATCTGACGTGAAAGAGCCCTCACCATACTTCATCCGGCGCACCGCACCGCTCGAGCCGATGGTCGAACCGGACGACTGGGCGCCGCACTTCGACGAGGAGTTTGCGCGGGTCGACCTGACCGCCTACTGGCGGCTGGTGCGCAAGCATCTGGGGCTGATCGCGGCGGTGTCTGGCGCGGTGGTCTTTCTGACCATGCTGCATGTGTATATTGCGCAGCCGATGTACACCGCGCAGACGACGATAATGATCCAGCCGAGGCCACCCACCGGACTGGACCCCACAGAGGCCCTGATCGAGATCGAATCGGCCTACGACGGCTCGGACTACTTCAAGACTCAGACCGAGATTTTGCGCAGCGAGACGCTGGCGGCCGCGGTGATACGGAATCTCGGCTTGCAGCACGACCCGGCGTTCGTGGGACGCGCACAGGGTCCGGGGCTCTTCGCACGGATGCTTGAGGGCTTCCGCGCTACGGCTCACAGCGTCGTTTCGCATTCGCCTCCGACCTCGGCCGCGCAGCGGCCCGAGACGCTGCGCGGCGTCGACCCCGCGCTGGTCGGCGCTTACCTGGGCGGCCTCTCGATCAGTTCGCTCCAGGATACGAGCCTGGTCACAATCAGCTTCACCGCCGCCGACCCGGGACTGGCCGCGCGGATAGCCAACGCGCATGCCGAGGCCTACGTCGAGCGCGGAATCGAATTGCATAGCCAGGCCGGCCAGGAATCCGAAAAGTTCCTGCGGCAGAAATTGATCGAGATCAAGGATCAGCTGGAGAAATCCGAGATCGCGCTCAATGACTACCGTCGCCAGAAGGGGATAATTCCGGGGCTGATGTCGCTCGACGGCAAGGATACGGTGGTGCTCGACCGGCTGTCGGACCTGAGCAAGGACCTGACCAAGGCGCAGGTGGAAAGGATTGGGCTCGAGTCTCAGATCGAGCTGGTCCAGCGCCGCCAATACGCTTCGCTTCCGCAGGTCATGGGCAACAGCATGATCCAGGGGCTGCAGGAGCAGCTAAACCAGCTCTACGCGCAGGACGCGAGCCTTTCCAATGAGTTCACCTCGGCCTACCCGCCGCTTGCCGAACTTCGCGCCAAGGAAGCGGAAGTCAACCAGCGGCTGGTGGCGCAGACCGACGCAGTCGTCCGCGGTATCCAGTCGGGCTATCAGCAAGCGGTCGAAAAAGAACGCGAACTGGAAATCGAGATGCAGAAGCAGCGGTCGGTGACGATGAGCCTCAACGACGCCGCGGTGCAATACGCGATTCTGCAGCGCGACGTCGACACCAATCGCGAACTCTACAACGCGGTGCTCACCCGGATGAAGGATGTGGGTGTCGAGAGCGAATCGCAGACCTCGAACGTCTCGATTGTCGACCGGGCGCTGCCGCCGGGAGAATCTTCGAGCCCGCGCAAGATGCGTGATCTGATGCTGAGCGCGGTGCTGGGCCTGTGCGGGGCGATCGGGCTCGCGCTGCTGCTCGATTACATGGACAACACGCTCAAGGATCCGGAAGAGGCAGAGCGATATCTGCGCATCCCCAACCTTGGGGTTATCCCCGACTTCGCCCGCGCCAACGGCAGCGTCTACCGGCTGCGCAACTATGCTCCGGTGCGGGGTCTTACCGGACTTGCGCCGGCCGGCGAATTGGAAGGCCCCAACGGCAAAATGATCACCAATGGCAAGCGGACCGCGCCCAAGGAATTGGTGACGATGCATGGCGCGTATTCGGCGCTCGGCGAAGCCTATCGGAATCTGCGCACGGCGCTGTTGTTGTCGCGCGCGGGGGCGCCGCCAAAGGTCACGCTGGTCACGAGCGCGGTGGTCGGCGAGGGCAAGACCGTGACTGCGGTGAACACCGCGGCGATGCTGGCGCAGCTTGGCGCAAGCGTGCTCTTGATCGACGCCGACTTGCGCCGCCCGCGATGCCATCGGGTGCTTGGAATCGATAACAATACCGGACTGACCGAGGTGTTGACCGGAGTGCGCGAGCTGGCCGATATGGTGCGGCCCAGCGGTATCGACAATCTGTTCATATTGAGTTCGGGCTCGGTGCCGCCAAACGCGACTGAGCTGCTGGGATCGCCCAAGATGAATCAGGTGATCACGCTGGCGCAGCAGCGCTATGATTACGTGGTGGTGGACTCGGCGCCGGTGCTGCTGGTGAGCGACGCCCTGCTGATTTCGGCGATGGTCGACGGCGTGCTACTGGTCACCAACGCGTCAGGCACTCCCAAGCAGCAGGTGCGCGCGGCCCGGGCGCGGCTCGATTATGCGCGAGCCAAGGTTTTTGGGCTGGTGCTGAACCGCTTCAAGGCCCATCATTCGCAGCAGGGCTATCTTTATCATCAGGGATACTACACAGCCGACGATGACGGCGCTCATCGGAACGAGGAAGCGGTCTGACGCGACGCAGCGCCGCTCGGCGGTGGGGGCCACAACCAACCGATCGAGAGCATGAGTTTTCTTCCACGAGTTCGATCGGCAAACCTGGCGCGGACGATGACGAAGCGCGCGGGACGATCATGATGCACGCGGGCGGCCGGGCGCCGCGGCGGGCCGGGCGCGCCGCCTGAGCCGATGCGCTCGGAGCCGCGGGCGGGATGGTTGCGTTGGGCAGCCTCGATTACACAATCGTATTTCTCCTGAGCCTGTTAGCGCTGGTGCCGCCGCTGTTGATCGGATCGGTCAATCCGGGGGCCTACTCGATCCTCGAGCGCGCGATCTTTCTGATGGTCGTGCTGTGGATGGCGCGGGCGTTCGTCTTTGGCGGCCCGCTGTTGCGCGAGGGCGCGCTCAGCGCACTGCGTGTTTTCGCGTTCCCGATGGCGGTACTGATCGCGATACTCGCCTTGCAGCTCGTGCCGCTGCCACCTCAAATACTCAGGATCCTTTCGCCGCCCACCTATCGAACTTACGTCGAGACGCTGCCCGGATGGCCGCATGCGGCGGCCTATCATGACGTCAATCTGCGTGTCGCGCCCCGCGTCCCAAAAGGCGCCGTAGTACTGCCGACAGTCAACGAAGTGCGCGCGGGCGCGGCAATCCCGTTTGCTCCGCCGAAGGCCGCGCCGGTTCCGTCAGGCCCTCCGGCGGCCAAGGCCAGGCACAGCGGCCATCGCTGGCGTTCGATCTCGTTCGAGCCGGCGGTGGCGGCCGCGGGCGTGCTTAAAGCCGTCGCGTATGCGGCACTGTTTATCGTGATAGTGCTCTATCCGTTCGGTTGGGATGACGATCCGGGCGCGGAGCTGCGTTTTTATCGGATCCTGCTCGGGACGGTGGTGCTGTCGGGTTTCATTATTGCGGCGCTGGGGCTGCTGAATTGGGCGTCGTGGAACGGAAAGGTGCTGTGGTTTTACGTTCCGCGCGATTGGGGCGTTCCACAGGTCGATATTGTGCCCCGCGCGCGCGGGCCATTCGTCGATCCCGATCATTTCGCCAACTATCTTGCGATGATCCTGCCGCTGGTGGTGGCGGGAGGAATGTTCCGGTCGGACCTGGTACCGAGGCGGTGGCGCGGAGCGGTGGGGTTCGTATGCGCGGCGGTCGGCTTTACCATGACGTGTGCGATTTTGCTGAGTCTTTCGCGCGCGGGGTGGATCGCGGGCGCAGTCGGGCTGGCCACGCTGGCGGCGATGCTGGTTGGCGTGCCGGAGGAGCGGCGCGAGAGGTTCGCGCCGCGGCTCTCGGGGCGGACGATGCGGCTGGCGGCGGCGGGCTTCGCACTGATGGTCGTCGCGGCACTGGTGATTGTCGGGCCGGTGGGACGCGGCCTGACCGACGTGCGGCTGCGTCAGGCCGTGATGGGATCGGAATTTTCGGAGCGCTATACGATGTGGCGCGACTCGCTTGGAATGATTCGCGATTTTCCGGCCTTCGGCGTGGGGCTGGGATGCTGGGGCGAGCTGTTCACGCGCTACGTCAAGCCGCCCTGGTCGCCCTGGTATTTCTTCCGCGAAGCGCACGACGACTATATCCAGTTCGCGGCCGAGACGGGGGCGATCGGCCTGGCGGCGTTCGGGTGGCTTGCGTTCGTGCTGATTAGAGCGATGCGCCGGGGGCAGCGGACGCAGGATCCGAAGCGATGGCCGATGCTCGCGGCAGTGCTGGCGTCGGTGGCCGTGGCTGGGTTTCATGAATTGTTCGACTTCAGCCTGCACATGCCGGCCAACGCGATAATGCTGACGATACTGGTCGCGGTGGGCGTGCGGATGGCGACGACGATCGGCGATATAGTGGCCGACGAGCCGGCGACGCGGCGTTCACGCGAAGCGGCGCTCATTATCGCGGGGGCGGCGGTGGTCCTGATTGTGGCGGCGTCGGGCCAGCATGACACGGCTTATCCCTACTACCTGAAGACTGCGCACGACGCGCCAGGGGCGCTTCGCCACGTGATCAGGCATCCGGCCGACTCCGACGGCCACTTCACGCTGGCAAAACTCGGGCAAGACCTGATGAGCCGGGACGCGTGGGCGCGCGAGATCGGAATTTCCGTGTGGCTCGATCCGACCAATCCATACAAGCGCGATCTCTACGTCGAGACCCTGCTGCAGCGCGCGAAGGCCAAGGAAGGGATGCGGGAGCTGACGGTTTCGGTCTACAACTCGCCCGAGCCGGACACGCACTACTATCTCAGCCGGCGGTTCGTGGGCTGGCTGACGCCGGCGGCGCGTGCGGCAGTGGAGAAGGGATTTGCGCAGGCGATTGCGCAGCGTCTGCGGGGCGCGTTCGAGGGATTGGCCGACTACTACGAGCGATCGGGAAATTACGCGGCCGAGGCGGAGCTATATGCCAGGGCGGCCGCGACGGAGACTGATCCGAACAAGCGTATCGGCCTGATGCTGAACGCGGGAAAGGCTTACGCCACCGCGCGGATGCCGCATCATGCGATCGCGACTTACCACCTGGCGATCAAGGCGGCGCCGGGCGATATCCGCGCGTACGAGGGACTGGCCGAGAATGTCTACGGGCCCGCAAATAACATGGCGGCGGCGCGCAAGACGATCGAGGCCGCGATCGCCGACGGCGGCGACCCCTACGTACTCTACCTTTCGCTGGCCGACGCGGCCGTGGCGGCGAAGAATCCCGAGGCGGAGGCTATCGCGCTGAATCTCGCGCTCAAGGAGCAGCCCGAGGGCTTCGAGGTGCTCACGCGCCTGGGCGACTTCTACATGGACTCGGGCAATTACGATCGCGCCATCCTCAACTTTCAGCAGGCGGCCGACACCAATCCGGATTCGGCCGACACATTCTTCAAGCTGGGTATCGCTGACGAGAGTGACTTTCGGTATTACGACGCCGACAAGGCATTTGCCGAGGCGGTCGCGCTTGATCCGCAGAACGAGGTAGTCCGCGGCTATTACACCGCCTTCAAGCAGCATATGGCGAAGGAGTCGATTGGCAGCCAGACCGATCCCGCGCCATCGGCGAGCCAGCCATCAGATAGTCAATCGCCGGATAATCCTTCGCCGGACAGCCAATCGCCGGACAGCAATCCACAAGGCGATACCAGTCCATAGCGCCCGCGGGTGAAAATAATCTACCTAACTCCATCGGGCCGGATCGGCGGCGCCGAGCGCGCATTGACAGGTCTTATAGCGAGCCTTCGCACGGCGCGGCCCGAGTGGCGGATGGAGGTCGTGGCGGGAAGCGATGGCGAGCTTATCGGGGCGGCGCGGGATCTCGGCGCCGGGGCACGTGTGCTGCCTTTTCCGTCTGTGCTGGCCCGGCTGGGAGACGCAGGGGCGGGCGGCCCGGCGGGCGCGCAGATGTATCCGGCGACGGCGCTGATGCGGACCGTGCTCGCGGCGCCGTCGACCGCGCTTTACGCTTTGCGGCTGCGACGGATGCTGCGGGCGGCCGCGCCTTCGGTGATTCACAGCAACGGGCTTAAGATGCATCTGATTGCCTCGTGGGCGGCGCCGCGCGGCGTGCCGGTACTCTGGCATATTCACGACTACGTATCGGCGCGGCCGGTGATGATGCCGCTCTTGCGGGCGCACGCGCGGCGATGCGCCGTGGCGGTGGCGAATTCGACCAGCGTGGCGGAGGACCTGCGTGCGGCGTGCGGCGGACGATTTCCAATTTTCCCGATCCACTATGCAATTGACCTCGAGCGCTTCTCGCCGTTCGGGCCCGTGATCGATCTGGACGAGGCCGCGGGCCTCGACCCGCCGTCCACCCCCGTGGTGAGGGTCGGGCTGGTGGCCACGATGGCGCGCTGGAAAGGCCATCAGGTATTCCTTCGCGCGCTGGCTCGGTTGCCGCAAGATGTGGCGGTGCGCGGCTATGTGATCGGAGGGCCGCTCTACGCGACTCGGGGAAGCCAGTACGAGGTGGACGAACTGCGCCGGATGGCAAAGGAGCTCGGCCTGGAGGGGCGGGTCGGCTTCACCGGCTTTATCGGCGACGCGGCGGGGGTGATGCGAGCGCTCGATATCGTGGTCCATGCGAGCACCGAGGCGGAGCCGTTCGGACTCGTTATCGCGGAGGCGATGGGTTGCGGGCGGGCGGTGATAGCGAGCCCGCTCGGCGGCGCGGCGGAATTGATTTCACCGGGAATCGACGCGCTCGTGCACGAGCCTGGATCGGCGGCCTCGCTGGCGGCGCGGATTGAGGAACTCGCACGCGATCCGGCGCGGCGCGCGGCGCTTGGCGCGCGGGCGGTCGAGAGCGCGCGCGAGCGCTTCAGCCTGGCGCGGCTGGCGCGGCAAATAGCGCCGGTGTACGAGCGGATCGCCAAAGCGGCAGAGCGATGCGAATCCTCCATCTGAGCGCGGGCAACCTGCACGGCGGTGTTGAAACGCTGCTCGAGACGATGGCGCGCTGGCGCGGCGCGACGCCGGAGGTCGAGGCGGAGTTTGCGCTTTGTTTCGAGGGCGTGACAGCAGCGCGGCTTCGCGGCGAAGGCGTTCGCGTGCATATCCTGGGGCCGGCGCGGGTGCGCAATCCGCTCAGTATCCTCAATGCGCGCAGGCAGCTTCGGCGGTTGCTTGCGGAGCGACGCTTCGATGCGGCGATCGCGCATTCGGCGTGGATCGAAGGGCTATGTTATCCCGCGATACGCGCTTTCAAAGTGCCGCTGGTGTTCTGGATGCATGATGCGCCGGCGCACCGGCACTGGACGCATCGATGGGCCGCGCGCGTTTCGCCCGCGCTGGCGATTTGTAACAGCCGCTTTACGCGCGGATCCCTGCCGTTGATCCATCGGCGGGTGCGCGCGGAGGTCATCTACTATCCGGTCGCCGCGCCGGCCTCGAATTTCGCGAGCGCGGCGGCGCGTGCCGCCACGCGGGCGGAGCTCGGTACGGCGGCGGAGGCGGTGGTAATAATCCAGGCCAGCCGCATGGAGCGGTGGAAGGGACAGGCGCTCCATCTCGAAGCGCTCGGAATGATCGCGGGCGTGGGCGGCTGGGAGTGCTGGTTCGTGGGCGGGCCGCAGCGCGCGGCCGAGCAGGCCTATTTCGACTCGCTGATTGAACGGGCGGGCGAGCTGGGACTCGAATCCAGAGTAAGATTTCTCGGCCAGCGTCCGGACGTCGGACGGCTGCTTGGCGCGGCGGACATTTTCTGTCAGCCGAATCTCGGGCCCGAGCCATTCGGCATCGTGTTTATCGAAGCGATGTACGCGGGGCTGCCGGTCGTAACAACCGCGATCGGGGGCGTGATGGAAACCGTCGATGAGCGTTTGGGAATCCTGGTTCCCGCGAACGATCGGGCCGCGCTCGCGGCGGCGCTTCGGCGTTTGATCGAGGATGGGGGCCTCAGAAAGCGGTTGGGCGAGCGCGGCCCCGCGCGGGCCGCGGAACTCTGCGAGCCGGGCGCGCGGATGCGCGAGCTTGCGGCGAAACTGAAAGAGGTTGTCGCGCAACGGCGCGCAGAGAATTCCGGCGGCGCGGGAGTCATTCGATGAATCGCTTTTTCGCCGCGGCGGTTCGAGGCGGGACGCGGACAGGCCTCGGTATCGCGGGGCCGGCGGCGGAGCCCCGGCGCGGATACTACGTTGGAAGCGGCCATGACTCGGGATACGATGGATTGAGATTTTCCCGCCGGGCGTTGCGGCGGACGGACGCACTGAAGGACTGAACTGCTCAATGGCGATCGCGGTTGACAACCGGGTGGCAGGCGGCGCTCGAACAGCACCGGGCCGCCGTCTTGAACCGAAG
>Ga0307374_10010328_pt1 | contig 13556 bp, 11 predicted proteins | sample OX3MG_FD_202532 | JGI IMG/M metagenome (GOLD analysis project Ga0307374, IMG submission 202532) | Soil microbial communities from Risofladan, Vaasa, Finland - OX-3 | ecosystem: Environmental > Terrestrial > Soil > Coastal area > Acid sulfate soil | place: Finland: Risofladan, Vaasa | collected...
CGATGTGGTCGGACAGATCAGCCTGAGATCCCTGGAGAAGAACAGCCGCAGGCGGAAACAAAAACAAAGGCAGGGTCAGCAAACACCGCATCCCAGACAAAATCCTCCAAATTCCCAGCCCCCCCAGCCTCGCAGTAATCCCCGTCGCCCCCGGTAATGCTTAAAGGGCATTCCTAGGTTTCCAATACGCAGATTCAGGCAATGCAGCTCCGCAGATAGGGCCACCAACCTGGCTGTAGCTTGCCGGCAAAGGAGGGATGACATGAAGCAGGGTTGACTCATCCACGGAACCCAAAATAGGTGATTACCTGGGTAATCTGACCTGGTAATCAAATATGTTATGGGTAATCAGGAAAAGGGTTAACGGGGATTATTGCGGGCACAGAGGGAATCCGGAATATCTGCTGATACTACACGTAGATATAAAATACGATGTCCGGCATTGTTCAGGTGAATGCCATCCCCTGCCCCATATTCCTTTATCTGGGTACCGCTTGCCTGGGCTAGTCCGGTCCAGAAATCAATGGATTTTTTCCCAAAAAAGGAGTAAATCCAGTCACGCATTTGAACAAGCTTGTGCAATTTAGTTCCCGAAAGATTCCTGGGTTGGGTAGTCGTAACCCATAAAGGGACATGGCTTTTATCTGCCAGTCTTGCTACCCTTTCAAAATTGGCTTTCTGCTCTTGCTGAGTGAGGTTTTCTGCGGCATCATTCGAAGGCAGGTTGATGATAATGGCATCCGGATCCAGGGAAAGGGCCTTGCTGATGTTGCGGGAAGTATCCGGAAGCTTCCTGCCTTTTGGAGGAAGGTAACCGTCAGCCTGGATCTGGTAGGTATCATAGCCTCCTTCAGCCAGGTTGACTACCGTATACGCCGGATTGATGGACTTCAGGTAGCGGGTATACCTGGCTACCCATGAACTGTCTGAAATGGGATTGGCTCCTGTTCCGTAGGCCGTGGAAGATCCCAGGATGACAATCCGGTAGGCATTGGAGCATGCCTGGCCATGACAGATCAGCCAGCTGCAAAACCATAAAGAGAACAGGATGATCTTTTTCATAAGCAAGGGGCAAAGCTAAAACAAAAACAGCAGGCCGACTCGGATTTCCCTTTTTTGTAAAAGGGCCTTCAAACGGGCTGTAGTTTGACACTTTTTGCTTATAATGATTTGATAATCAAGTAAGTAATTTTTCTGTGCCACTACATTTCCGGGAGATTAGCCCTACTTCCGGGAGGTATATCCCGGTGACAGGAATTGGTCTGCCAGGCCAATGGCCGGGGAAAGATGTTCCTGCCAGGATTCCGGATCAGGTATTCAGGCCTCCGCAGATACTGATTACCTGTCCGGTGATATACCCTGAAAGGTCTGAGGCCAGAAACAAGGCCAGATTGGCAATATCTTCTGCTTTGCCGAACCGGCCCAGGGGGATTTTTTCCAGGTATGATTTAGCCACTTCCCCCTCATTCAGCATACGGGTCATATCTGTTTCAACGAATCCTGGTGCAATCGCATTGCACCGTACATTTCGGCTGCCCAGTTCCTGGGCAATGGATTTGGTGAAGCCGATAATCCCGGCTTTGGATGCAGCATAACTGCTTTGACCAGCATTTCCCCGGATTCCGATAATGGAACTCATATTGATGATGGAACCGCTTCTGGCCTTCATCATGGGCCTTATCACCTGCCTGGTCATGGCATATACGCTTTTAAGATTGGTGTCCATCACTTCATCCCATTGCTCCTGACTCATCCTCAGCAGGAGATTATCCCTGGAAATTCCCGCATTATTGACACAGACATCCACAGTCCCGAAGGTTTTCAGCACTTCGGCTACAAAGCTTTCGCAATCGGTATAACTGGCTGCATTGGACCGACGGGATAGGGCCATTCCCCCCAGTAGTTTCAGTTTATCAGCCAGCAGGGCGGCTTTTTCTTCGGAGTTTTGCCAGGTGAAAGCCACATGTGCTCCCTGCTCAGCCAGTTTCAGGGCAATAGCCTCCCCAATTCCCCGGCTTGCTCCGGTTATTATGGCTATCTTATTGTCCAGTAGTTTCATCTTGATTTAAGAAAAGGAAATTCAGGAAGTAATTTAATATTTTTCTGACTTATCATTCGCTGAACAGGAGTATTTCCTGGACATATTTGCGGTCATTGCAAAGCCGGGGTACCTTATGCTGACCACCGAGTTTACCCTTGCTTTTAAGCCAGGCATTGAAAATCCCCGCCTTGATCGGGATGATTTCAGGCATTTCCATGGCCAGGTTCCGGTAGCGCTTGGCTTCATAATCCGAATTAAGCTCCTGAAGTGCCCGGTCTAGCTCCATCCGGAACCTTTCAATATCTGCAGGCACTGTGGCAAACTCAATGAGCCATTGGTGGTGCCCGTTATGACTGGCACTAAAGTATACCGGTGCGACGGTATAGTCATTCACGACAGCCCCGGTTGCCTGGCAAGCCAGGGCAATGGCATTTTCCGCGTTGTCCACTATTAGCTCTTCCCCGAAGGCATTGATGAACTGCCGGGTCCGCCCGGTAACCCGGATCCGGAAGGGGTTCAGGGTGGTGAACTGTACCGTATCTCCCACCAGGTACCTCCAAAGCCCCCCATTGGTGCTGATCACCAGGGCATAGTTCGTCCCGGTTTCTACCTCATCGAGCTGAAGGGTTTGTGGGGATTGGCTGCCAAATTCTTCCATCGGCATGAATTCATAGAATATGCCATGGTTCAGGAAAAGCAACAAACCCTCATCCTCGTGCAGGTTATCCTGAGCAGCAAAAAATCCTTCCGAAGCATTATAGGTTTCCAGAAAATGCATTTCCGGTGTTCCGGCCAGCTTTTCAAACTGTCCATGATAAGGGGCAAAGCTGACCCCGCCATGCATATATAATTCAAGCTTAGGCCATATCTGGAATAGGGTATTCGCGCCAGTAAGTTCCAATATGCGCCTGATCAGGACCAGGGTCCAGGTGGGCACCCCGGCGATGGAAGTGACATTTTCATGGATGACCGTGCCTGCCATCCGGTCGATCTTTTCCTCCCATTCATCCATCAGGGCTATGGACAGGTCCGGCGTTCGGATCATTTGCCCGTAAAATGGCATGTTCTGAAGCATAACGGCACTCAGGTCTCCAAAAAAGCTGTCGCTATTCAGCTTATTTACCTGGTGGCTGCCACCGATTACCAGGGTCTTTCCGGTAAGCAGGTCGGATTCAGGGTAATTTTTATAATAGAGGGAAAGTACATCCCGGCCTGCCCGGAAATGACAATCATCAAGGCTTTCCATGCTGACCGGAATGAATTTGCTCTTGTCGCTGGTGGTACCGCTGGATTTGGCGAACCATTTGACCGGGCTGTTCCAAAGCAAATTCTGCTCCCCATCCATGATCCGCTGGATGACCGGTTTGAGGCTTTCATAGGTACATACGGGAACGGCTTTCTTATAGTCTGCAATCCGGAAAATCCGGGAAAATCCGTATTTACGGCCATATTCCGTATACTGGCCGGACCCGAGCAGTTGCTGAAATACCTGCTCCTGCACATCCTGAGGATACTGCATAAAATAATCAATGCGTCCCAGGCGAAACCTGGCCAGTTGGGATAATGCCGGACTGAGTAATTTCATGGTATCGCATGGGCTGCAGGGGGATCAGGGAGCCGGTTGTCGGGCAGACTCCTTCCTGCGGAGCACGAAATTCTGTCCAAGATATACTTTTCTCACCTGTTCATCTGCGGCAAGTTCTTCGGCGGTACCGGACTTCAGGATCTTTCCCTCGAACAACAGATAAGCCCGGTCCGTTATGGAAAGGGTCTCATGCACATTGTGATCGGTGATCAGAATGCCAATATTCTTATATCTGAGGCGGTCCACGATGGACTGGATATCTTCCACCGCAATGGGATCAATGCCGGCGAAAGGCTCATCCAGCAGGATGAATTTCGGATCCACTGCGAGTGCCCGGGCAATCTCGGTCCTTCTTCTTTCCCCACCGCTCAACACATCTCCGTTGCTTTTCCGGACATGCTGGAGATGCAGTTCATCCAGCAATGATTCCAGTTTTTCCTTTTGCTGCATTTTTTTCATGCCTATCATTTCCAGGATAGCTAAAATATTATCTTCCACACTGAGCTTGCGGAATATGGAAGGTTCCTGGGGGAGATAACCCAGGCCCATTTTAGCCCGTTTGTACATCGGAAGGGCGGAGATATTTTCATCATCGACAAATACCTCCCCTGCATCCGGCTTGATCAGGCCCACCACCATATAGAATGTGGTGGTTTTGCCTGCGCCGTTGGGTCCAAGCAGGCCCACTATCTCACCCTGGGTGACTTCAATGGACACATGATCGACGACAGTGCGTCGTCCGTAACGTTTGACCAGTTCGCGGGTATGTATCTTCAAGGGATTAATGTTGAATACCCAAAAATAGGCAATAAGGAGCTATCCCTTTGCCTATAAGGGGGCAGATGCCATATTGAAAGGCAATCTTACTACATTTGCAAAATTTCGGTAAATTATCACTCCCTGTGAAGGTAACAGATCATATCAGTCAGGCAAAGGGTATCCAGGTCTCCTTTGAGATCCTGCCGCCGCTGAAAGGCAGGAGCATTGAATCCATTTATGAACACCTGGATCCCCTGATGGAATTCAGCCCCGCCTTCATCAATGTCACTTATCATCGCAGCGAACAGATATTCAAAAAACGGGCAGACGGTAATTTTGAAAAAGTGGATATCCGGAAACGGCCCGGAACGGTGGGCATTTGTGCAGCCATCATGAATCATTACCGAATAGACGCTGTGCCGCATCTGATCTGTGGCGGATTTAGCAGGGAAGAGACGGAAAATGCCCTGATCGATCTCAATTTCCTGGGTATTGACAATGTACTGGTGCTGCGGGGTGATGCGATTGCCAATGAGTCTTTTTTTGAACCGGACCCCAACGGGCATCGCTATGCCGTGGAATTACTGCAGCAGGTGGTGAGCATGAACCAGGGCATATATCTGGAGCAGGACCTTCGGGAAGGAGTCAAAACCAATTTCTGTATCGGAGTAGCCGGGTATCCTGAAAAACATTTCGAGGCGCCCAACATGCAGACGGATCTCATTCACCTGAAAAACAAGGTCGACAGGGGAGCAGATTATATCACCACACAGATGTTCTTTGATAACCGCAAATACTTTGATTTTGTCTCCAGATGCAGAGAAACCGGGATCCACGTTCCCATCATCCCCGGATTAAAGCCCATTACCAGCAAAAAGCAGCTGACCGTGCTGCCGCATATCTTTCATGTAGATATACCCAGGGAGCTTTCTGAAGCCATCCAGTCCTGCAAGACGGATAAAGAGGTGGAAATGGTCGGCAAGGAATGGCTGGTCCACCAAAGCCGGGAACTGAAAAATGCGGGAGTGCCCGGACTTCACTATTATACCCTGGGCAAACCTTCCGTCATCCGGGATGCAGTCCGGGAAATCATTTGATGGAACCGAATTCAAAACCCGCGAACAGACTGAATGAAACATTCCGGTCTGCATTGCTTCCATTTCCGCCATGCAGGATATTAGAAAACCCCAGTTCTCCGTTAAGGCCGACCAGTAAGTTGAACGGCGACTGATATCCCAGCTGGAAATGGGCGCCGGCATCGAAACGGTCAAAAGATCCTGCTCCCCCGGCATTGCTTTTGAACGGATCCGTTTTCAGGCTGCTTCCCGTGCTTCCCCCGATCCCATAGGCTACATAAGGTCCGAATCCGGCCCATAATCGGTTGTCCCCGCCAAGATACGGCTTGATCACAAAATCCATCGGGAGTTCCAGATAAGACAGAGAAAGGATATCCCCGCTGGTTATATCCCTACCTCCCTTGCCTGCATAGCAAAGCGTGGGCTGCAGGTAAAGATCAGGACCAACCGGAAAATCAGTGTAGATTCCTGCTTCCATGGATAGGCGAAGATTGCTGGTGATCCGGTTACCGGGCGTTCTGGCCGTATATGCGGAAAATTCCGGTCCCAGGGTGAGTCCGAACCCCCCGGTATAGGACACGTTCTGCTGACCCATGACATGGATAGAGAATCCCAATGAAAACAGAAAGCATATCCGCTTTTTCATGGAAACACGGAGATTATTCATTTCTTCTGATATATCAGCAGATACTCTCCCAGTCTGATCAGCCGCCAGCCGGACGACTGCGCAAACGTAGAAAATCCGACAATCCCTTTACGTCCAGTTGCTTGGCAATGATTATCTTTTTGCTGTTAAGCAGGTAAACAACAGGGGTCATATACACGTTATACAGCTGCCGGTAATGGCTGCTATGCCTGGGATCCCAGGCATTGATCCAGTTGTTCAGGTGATGGACATGAATGAAATTTAACCATTGCTCCCTTGTACCTCCGGTCCGGACTGCCAGCACTTTCATCCCCATTTTTTTCCAAGCCTTCTCATATGCGGAATCCATTCGGGGCACATCTACCTGGCAATGACCGCAGGTCGGATCCCAAAAAACGATCAGGGTATATTTCGCATGGATGCCATATAAGGATATGCGATGCTGCATGGTGCTGTCCAGCAGATCCAGGGCCGGAGCCTTTTCGCCGATCAGGTTGGCAGAAAGGGAATAAGCCCGTTCAATGATCTTCTGCTGCTGGGCATGGGTCAGCCAGGTGGCATCTCCAGGTACATAGTATTTTTCTACCAGGTGAAAAAATACAGCATCCATGCCCATGTACCTGGAGGTTTCATAGGTATAGGTCAGCCAGGAAAGGGTGAATTTGAACATTTCCCGGTTGGCCATGGTCTTTTTCAGCAATAGGTCGGCAGCGGCATTTATGGAATCGGGAAAGGGCATGACATAATGGGTAAAATAATCCTGTAGGCGGCCTTCATAGATGGGTGTCCTGAGCAGGGCGCTGTCTGAAAAATCCACATTATCCCAGTAATGGATTTTCATATACCGGAAGGCAAATGAAGAATCCGGATGTCCATCCGGCAGCTTTGGGGCTGTTGGGATTGTGGGATCCAGCATCGCCCTGAATATCCTGGCCAGCAAGCTTCCGGGATGATCATGGATGAACTGTTTCCTGAACTGATAGATCGATTCATTCAGGTCCTTCCGGTCCTGCAGGGCACGGGAGGAATCTGCATGGTTTGCTGCCTGATGCATTTCCCCGGCAATTTGGACACTGCGGCTGTTCACCGTAGCCAGGAAATGATTGTACCTGGAAAAAAGGCTATTGTCCGGGCTATGACTGAATATTGTTTTTCCTGCCAGGTCAGCGGTATCGGCGGTTACTGAAAAATCCTGGTCCTTTCCCATCAGTAACTCAAAAAAATGGCGCTTGTCAGGCATCAGCAGGAAATAGATTCCTTCAGGATATTTTTTTTCACCGGAGAAAATGGCCACACCCTGGGCGTCCAGGCGTGAGGAATCAGCCAGGTAAGTCTTTTCCCCGTAATAATTACCCAGGTAAAGCAGGGTATCCTTCCAGCCGGTGATCTTCACCCGGATATGATGCCCCTGTGCATGGCCCTGCGCTGATAGCAGCAGCACGGATAAGACCAGCAAAATACTGCGCATGCTGAAAATAAATTATTTCCAAGTAAAGCTAAAGTATTTCGCACAATTGGAATACAAGCCAGTGCCCAATCAGGAACTTCTCAATGAAGTAGCTTCAATAACCCATCACGCCTGCTGGCATTCCTGGTTCTGCCTTTGAACACCATACCTTTTTGTAAGCTATCCGGTAATCTTGCCAGCCTAACTATTCTATTCCAACTACCTTTAAGCCATGGATTATGGGTGGGTGGAATGCCTTGGAATTGTCAGCACCCTTCCATTTTAATAATGATATGGTGGGCGCCGGTTATCCTTCCGGTTTAATCGATAGGTGTTGACCAATTATGCTGCCCAGGGGGATACCCCATTTAATTACCTTTGCCTGCACTTTACCCCGGATCTTATTTTATACTTTGGCCCGCGACCCTGAAATACTTCGGGAAGTTCTGGTCAGTGGCTATGCTGCTGAAGGACGATCCCTTGCCAGGATCGAAGGGAAGGTAGTCTTCATTGAAGGTGCCGTGCCCGGGGACCTGGTGGATGTACGCATTGGTAAAAACAAAAAGGACTGGGCAGAAGGGAAGGTCATCCGGTTTCACCAGTATTCTTTGCACCGGGTGGAACCTTTCTGCAGTCATTTTGGGGTCTGTGGGGGCTGTAAATGGCAAATGTTGCCCTATGACCAACAATTGCAATTTAAACAACAGCAGGTACAGGATAGCCTGGAAAGGATTGGCAAACTGGACCTTCCTGCCCTCAATCCCATCCTGGGGGCGGCCAGAACCAGTTTTTACCGCAATAAGCTGGAATTTACCTTCAGCAACCGGGCCTGGTTGCCTGAGGAGGAATATGATCCGCAGCAGGAAGCTTTTCCGAGGCGGGATGCCCTGGGGTTCCACCTGCCGGGAGGATTTGACAAAGTACTGGATATCCACAAATGCTACCTGCAGGAAGATCCCAGCAACCAGATTCGTGATACCATCCGGGTCTATGCCCTGGAACACGGGCTTTCCTTCTATGATATCCGGACCGGGGAGGGCTGGTTGCGAAACCTCGTGATCCGCATCTGCCGCAGCGGGGAAGTCCTGGTGAACCTGGTTTTTCATCATGATGACCGGGAGCAGCGGGAACTTTTACTGGACCACCTGATCCGTCAGTTGCCATCCATCAACTCAGTGGTGTATACCATCAATTCCAAAGCCAATGACAATCTCAGCGACCAACAGTGCATCACCTACCGGGGTCCAGGGTATCTTCTGGAACAATTGGGGGGATTCCAGTTCAGGATCGGGCCTAAATCATTCTTCCAGACCAACAGCTATCAGGGAGAAAAGCTCTATGAAGTGGTGAGAACGTTTGCCGATCTGCATGGGGAAGAAACTGTCTATGATCTGTATTGCGGAACCGGAACTATCGGTATTTTTGTTTCGCCGGGGGCCCGCAGGGTGATCGGAGTTGAATTGCTCGGGGAAGCCATTGAGGATGCCCGGGAAAATGCCCGGATCAATCAGATCGGACATGCACAGTTCTTTTCGGGGGATGTGAATACCATCTGTAATGATCTTTTTTTTCAGGAGCATGGTGCTCCGGATCTGGTCATTACGGATCCCCCAAGGGCTGGGATGACCAGTAAATTAATGGATAAGCTGATTGACATGGAGTCTCCCAGAATCGTATATGTGAGCTGTAATCCGGCCACCCAGGCCAGGGACCTGGTAAAATTAGGGGATCATTATACAGTGGAAAAGGTACAGCCAGTGGATATGTTCCCGCATACCCAGCATATTGAAAACGTGGTCCTGCTGCTTAGGCGGTGACCGGAAATATTGATACATGACCGAATTCAGGCCCGGAAGTTTCCAGATACTGCCTACTGTGGTTAAAAACCTGCTGATCATCAATGGCCTGGTTTTTCTGGCCCAGATGACCCTCCCCTCCATATTGCATGTACACGTTACAGAAATGTTCGCCCTTCATTACTGGCGCTCCGACCTGTTCAAACCCTACCAGTTCCTGACCCATATGTTCATGCATGGGGGCTGGGAGCATATCCTGTTCAATATGTTTGCGCTTTGGATGTTCGGAAGTGTCCTGGAAAATTACTGGGGCCCGAAACGGTTCCTGATCTTTTATATGATCTGCGGACTCGGGGCTGCCCTGGTGTATATGGTGGTCCTGGACTGGAGGTTTCATATCATGGCTGCCCAGAATGGTTATACGGTCACTCAGATCGGTTCCCTGTGGACCCAGTATGAAAACCACATCAGCACTGCTTTTGCCAGCCTCCCCCAATCACTTATACAGGTCTGGGTTGAGCCCACTCTGGGAGCCTCCGGGGCCATTTTCGGTTGCCTGGCAGCCTTTGGGCTGCTCTTCCCCAACAGCATGATCTATTTTTATTTTTTTATCCCGATGAAAGCCAAATGGTTTGTGCTGGGGTATATCGCGTTGGAACTCTACCTGGGAATTAAGAATTCCCCGACGGACAACGTCGCCCATTTCGCGCATCTGGGAGGGGCGTTATTCGCCTTTATACTGATCAAACTCTGGAATAAAGGGGGCCGCCGGAATTTTTCCTGAAGACCGGCCGGAGAACGGGCTATAAACTGTAAATTTGCTGTAATGGGTATCCAATGAAAGTAGCCGTTAAATATGAACGCCGGAAGATTTTTTTCGGTGAGAATAACAATATCATCTGGCGGCTGATCATAGCTAATGCCGTTGTATTCACTGCCCTGTTTATTGTCCAAATCCTGTTTTTGGTCACCGGTCAGGCCGATAAGGATTTTACTAAGGATATTTATCCCTGGGCCGTCATGCCCTCGGGATTGCAAATGTGGCTGACCCGGCCCTGGACCCTGATCAGTTTCATGTTCGTGCATGAAGGATTCATTGAACTGCTGACCCATATGTTATGGCTCTGGGGATTCGGAACCCTGCTGCAGGAATTTGCCGGACCCCGCAAAGTGTTGCCATTATACCTGTATGGCGGACTGGCCGGTGCGGTTTTCTTCATGGCATTCCATTATGCAAATCCGGCATTCCGCGCCATGCCTGCAGGTATCCCCCTTTTCGGTTCCGGCCCCAGCATCATGGCGATCACCCTGGCAGTCACCGTACTGGTCCCTAAATACCGGATATTTCCCATGCTGGGCGGAGGAATTCCACTATGGGTGATCACGGCCATATTCCTGGTGGTGGATATTGCCGGAGCCTCTACGGTTTTGCTTTCTGCAGATTTCGGAGGGGCCCTGATGGGTCTGGCTTTTGGTTCACAGCTGAAGAAAGGGAATGACTGGTCGGGGTGGGCAGTGAGGCTCATGGATCGATTCGACCAGGCTTTCGATCCGGAGAAAAAAAGTAAGCAAACAGCCCGTCCTTCGCGGATCCGCAAGTTTTACAAGCAGGATGCTCCACCGTTCCGCAGGATCGGGGCCGTTCCGGAAAAGAAAATTGACGAGCTGCTGGACAAAATCAACCAGGAAGGGTATGATTCGCTGACCCAGGACGAAAAGGATATCCTGATGCGGGCTAGTCATCAGGATGAATAATAACTCCCACGTGAAGTTCATGCGTTTTTTCACCAAGCGACTAGTACTGGCCATCCACCTTGTCGTTGCAGCGCTTTTCCTGCTGAGTTGCCTGGTACCGATGATCAGCCCGGTCCGATTCTGGCCCATGGAACTGCTTGGCCTGCTATTTCCTCTCCTGCTGGTCCTTATCCTGGCGTTTGCGATCTTCTGGCTTTTGCTGGATGCCAGGTACTCCCTCATATCCGTAGCCCTCCTTTTGGCCGGATGGAAGCTTATTTTGGTTTTGTTTGCTTTTCACTTCAGCGGAGGGAATCCATTGAGGAAAGACCCCAAAAGCATCACTATCCTTTCCTATAATGTGCATTATTTCCGTCCATTTGATGACAAGCCGGATAAAGACAACCTGGTTAGGACAGCCATGCTTAAGCTGATCGCGGACCAGCATCCGGATATCGCTTGCTTTCAGGAATTCTCCACATCCAATATACGGGGGAAACAAGGATTCGATAGCCTGATCTCAGACCGGCTTGGACTGCCCTACAGGTTCTTCAGCAGTGATTATAATTCTCCGCATTATCATTCGGGGGTGATCCTGTTTTCGCGGTTTCCGATCCTGAACACCGGAAAGATCAGCCTGATGGGCAGTTTACCCAGCGAGAGCCTGATCTACGCTGACCTATTGGACGGAACGGACACTTTCCGGGTGGTCACCATGCATCTGCAATCCATCTACCTGAACCATCATGATCTGGAAGACATTGACCAGTTGAAAAGCAGGGGCGATTCCGCCCTGGAAGTTTCCAGGACCGTCATCAGCAAGATTAAACGAGCCAGTATCAGACGCGGCTTGCAGGCAGTCAGGGTGGCTGCGGAGGTCGGCCGCAGCCCATATCCGGTGATTGTTTGCGGAGATTTCAATGATACTCCTGATTCCTACACTTATTTCAGGATTAGGGGGAAACTGCAGGATGCATTTCTGGAAAAGGGATGGGGGATAGGCAGGACCTATATGGGTATCTCACCGACCCTGCGCATTGATTTCATATTGCCGGACCGGCATTTCCGGGTGAATTCTTTTAAACGAATTCCCCGTAATCTCTCCGATCATTATCCCATTATCTGCAACCTGTCCAGGCGGGAGCTGGGAAGGTCCGGGTAAGCCAGGATTTATTCCTATATCAGGGCAAATGAACCAACCGGCGCTATAGATTAACCCACCTCCCCAAATGATTAATGCTTTTCCAGCCAGACCATCAGGTTATTGCCAACCTGGTCCAGGTCTATTGCCGCATTGGATAGCAGCACAATTGCAAATCTTTTATCCAGGTCAATGGCCAGGTAGCTGAAATAGCCCCCTGTTTCCCCGTTATGGAAAAGCAGGGTATCTGCTCCAGGATGGATATAGTGCCAGGCCAGCCCCACCGTGGCTTCACTGCTATTGAAGGTCACGTAATGGGTTAGCTGTATGTCCTTATTTAACCATCCGGGGGCCTTACCCAAATTGGCTTTTGCATATTTCAACAGATCTGCAGCGGTGGACCGGAGCGCTCCTGCACCCGCCAGTGCCTTGAAATTCCAGGGTCCGGCATATTCCCCATTGGCATCATAGCCCTTCGCAAACCGGGAAGAATCCGGTTTTCGGATCGATTGCCGGGTATCTTTCATTCCAAGGGGATTGCAGATTGTTTTGACGACCAGGGTTTCGAAGGAAGCGTGATTGACCCTTTCCAGGGCCACTCCCAGGGTACCCATGCCCAGATTGGAATAATCATATGATGCGCCGGGCCTGCGGACTGTTTTGAAGTGTTTATAAAATCGAAACAACTGATTATCCCCATATTCCGAATAGGGGTCTTTCAGGGTTTGTGCAGAGAGAACAATATTATCCGGCATCCTGGGAAGCCCCGAAGTATGGTTGGCCAGGGTAAGTAAAGTAATGGGCACATGATCATATTCAAGGGGTCCGATAGAATCCGGCAGGAATTTATTCAGCGGGTCATCCAGCTTCAGCTTTCTTTTATCTACGGCATCGGCTAGCAGGGTAGCCGTAAAAGTTTTGGTAATGGAACCAATTTCAAAAAGGGTATTCGGGGCAGGGATATGGTGGTTTCCCCGGCCTGTTTCTCCGTAGCCGTAATAATAGACCCGGTTTCCCACCAGGATCCCCAAACTCAAACCAACGGTATTGCGCAGTGACATGTAGGTCCGGACCGCAGAATCCACTTCTTTATCCAGGGCAGAATTTAAGGGGTTGTTGGTTGGAACGGCAAAATCCTTAACGGCATCCTCCTGATAAGGCTGGAAAAGGAATGTTTCGATTTTGCCTGTTTGGTCCAGGCTTAATAATAAGGTCAAATTTACCGAACTGCACACCACCTTATATTTTCCAATCCCATTGACATAGCTTTCTCCAATAGTTCTTTCTATCTCCCCGATAGGAAATAAATTATGCTGGCAAAGCTGGGTAAA
>Ga0307374_10010332_pt1 | contig 13545 bp, 8 predicted proteins | sample OX3MG_FD_202532 | JGI IMG/M metagenome (GOLD analysis project Ga0307374, IMG submission 202532) | Soil microbial communities from Risofladan, Vaasa, Finland - OX-3 | ecosystem: Environmental > Terrestrial > Soil > Coastal area > Acid sulfate soil | place: Finland: Risofladan, Vaasa | collected...
TTGAGAGTCGTTGTGCTCGTGGCGGGTCCTTTATAGGACGCGTCAGCGTGGCTGACGCGTCTCTCTCTCTCTCTCTCTCTCTCTCTCTGCTTCAGCCGGCGCCGCTGCGCTAAGCCCGCTCGCCGAGTCGAGCGTTCCCGCCGGCGCCTCCCCCGTAGGGGGGTGGGTGTCGTGAGGCCTCAGGCCCCCCTCCGTCCGGCAAGCCGGACGGTATCCCCCCACGGGGGGAGAACGAGTGGGCTTCGTCTCTCGCGCACACGCGCGTGTCAGAGCCGCATAGAGCTTCTTCCCCTCCGGGTTATTGGGGACCGAGGGGGATCACAGGTGTCGTACCCACGCGGAATGGTCGCACGCGACTTTGCCTCCGTTCTGCTGGACGGGCAGCCCCTGGGCGCCATCTCCACTTGGGCGCCCGCGCTCATGGGTGTCCAGGGGTCCGTCCTCACTACCCCCGTGCGTCCGGTAGGCCGGACGGAGGGGGGGCGTTGGTGAGATGGCCGGTAAGCGAGCATCACGGTCTGCTCGTGCCGCGCAGGCGTATAACGGCGCTGTCCGTGAGCAGCTCGTCGATCTTCAGCGCGCACGGATCCTCAGCGCGACGTTCGACGTCGTCGCGCAACGGGGGGCGGGCAGCGTGACCGTCGCTCATGTCGTCGAGCGCTCCGGTGTGAGCCGGCGCACGTTCTACGAGAACTTCGAGGATTGCCAGGACTGCCTGCTCGCCTCGTTTGAGCGCGCATTGACGCTCGCCTCGCAACGCGTCGTCCCGGCGTATGAGTCCGAGAAGGGTTGGCGGGAGCGAATCAGAGCGGGCCTCGTCGCGCTGCTCGCCTTCTGCGATGAGCAGCCGAGCGTCGCTTTGATGCTCGTGTGCGAGTCACAGGCAAGCGGTCCGAGGGTCGCGCAGCGCCGGACGGAGATCCTCGCGCGCCTCACACGGATCGTCGATCAAGGCCGCACCCTTACGGGCACACCCAAAGGGCGCATACCCAGAGGGCACGCGGCGGCAGGCAACTCGGGTAAGGCCGAGAACATCTCGCCACTCGCGGCGGAGGGGACCATCGGCGGTGTGCTCGCGGTGATCCAGGCAAGGCTCACAGACGCGAAGCGCACCCAACGGGCACATACCCAAAGGGCACGCGGCGGCAAGCCGCTCGTCGCGTTGACGAACGAGCTGATGAGCATGATCGTCCTTCCGTACTTCGGTGCTCAGGCAGCCAGGCGCGAGCTGAAGCGCGCCACACCGGCATCCTCCTCGGAGGCGATCGAGCGCACCATGCTCGGGGACCCTTTCAAAGAGGCCGGGATGCGTCTCACCTACAGGACGGTGCGTGTCCTGATGGCGGCAGCCGAGCACCCCGGAGCCTCAAACCGTCTGATCGCCGACACCGCGGAGATCACAGACCAGGGCCAGATCTCAAAGCTGCTCGGTCGCCTGGAGCGTGCAGGGATGGTCACCAACACTGGGCTCGGTCCGGGCAAGGGCGCCCCCAACTCGTGGAGCCTGACCGAGAACGGCGAGCGGATCGCGCAGAGCATCCGCGCCAACACCGAAGGCAGCCAAAGCAACGGAGCGAGCGAGCGATGACCCCCCACACCCGCATCCTCGCCCCTACGGTCGGCGCCACACCACAAGCTTGCAGTCAACAAGGAAGTAAACAAGTAAAGGCTCTCTCTGCCTCACCGAGCCTGTTGTCCTTTATCTCAATACCTGAGCGTTTCGTCCTAGGAAACGCGATTCGGGAAGGTTCACTCAATGCGCAGTCGCCTTTTGGTATCGCAAGGCTCCGCATCGAGGTCGCAGTTATCACCGACCGTTGTGGTCGGAAGTATCTGAAACCCATAACGGGAGGAGTGTAGGCAGATGCACCGCATACGCATACAGTTGAACGCGACGACCATGGTGGCCATCGTGGCCTTGGTCTTCGCAATGACGGGGGGCGCTTTCGCCGTCACGGGGCATAGCGCCGCGAAGAAGAAAGCGAGGTCGAAACTTGTTATCACCTCGACCAAACAGATCAAGCCGAGCGTGCTCAAGCAGTTGCAGGGCAAGATTGGCAAGACGGGCGCGGCCGGTGTGAATGGCGCGAATGGCGCTGGTGGCGCTCAGGGTCCGGCGGGTGCCAACGGCAAAGACGGCGCCAATGGGACCAATGGCACGAATGGCACGAATGGCGCTCCCGGCAAGAGCGTGGTCACGACCGCGATCACCACTGCTGGGCTGGAAGGCAAATGTGTCGGTCTCGGCGGAACCAAGGTTGAAATCGAAGGCGAACCGGCGAGCAAAAAGTTCGTCTGCAACGGTTCTCCTTGGACCGCCGGCGGCACCCTTCCCTCCAAAGCCACCGAGGGCGGCGCCTGGGTGATCGACCAGACTACTAGGAAATACCTCGGTAATGGCGGTGCGTCGGACTATATGGTGCCTCTAACCTTTCCGATCCCGCTAGCGGCGCCGCTGAAGGGCTCCGGTTGCGCTCCCTTCAACGTCCCGGGGGAACCGTGCCAGATCCATATTTTCGAAGGCGCAACCGCTCCCACCGGTTGCAAACTGGTCGAAAGCGGTACCGAAACCAAGGAAGTGGCTGCCGAACCCGGCAACCTCTGCGTCTACGTCAGGGTTACCGAACCGAATACCCTGGCCCTGGCCGAAAAGATGGTCGCACTGAATCCCGGCGCTGCCGTTGGGGCAGACGCCCTTCAAACGGGCAAGTCGGGCGCAATGCTCCAGAACTTCAACGCCGAACTCCCAGAAAACTCGGCCGCTTACGGCACCTGGGCGGTGACCGCCGAATAGACCGCCGAGGCTGACTCGCTTTGGGCCCTCCGGGGTGGCTACCTGCCGCTCCGGAGGGTGATGTATCGACTTCAACGCCCACCTCGACTTTCACGTCCACCTATGATCACAGCGAACACTAAGGAGATCCCAGTGAAGGCAACGGCACGCCGCTTCGCGCCCATCCTCGCTTGCGTACAGAGGACTGGTGGTCCCGCGCTGCGCCTGGCCGCCCTTCTGGCCGTCGTGGGTCTCGCCGTCATCATGCTCTCGGCCCCTGTCGCGCTGGCCGCCCGTGGTCATGAACGCTCCTCGCTGCCGGCATTCGGAGGAGTCTGCTCAGCGGAACCCTGTGAAGGCAGGCTGATGAAGCCGTTTGGGGCGGCGGTCGAGGAAGCGACCGGCGATCTGTACGTGCTCGACAATGGCAGCAACCGTGTCGTGCGCTACAGCTCCTCCGGGGCGTATCTGGGCGAATTCAACGGCAGTGGCCTGCTCGTGGGCGAAGGGAAAGCCGCTGGTAGCGGTGGTCTGGCAAACGAAGAACCGACCGGTGCGTTCAAAAAACCGCAGTCGATCGCGATCGACAACTCCTGCGAGCAGCACAGGCCCGCGCCGTTGCCTGAACCGCAGTGTAAAGAAGCCGATCCCTCCAACGGCGACGTTTACGTCGTGGACAGTTTCGGGCTGTCTGGACCCAACGTTATTGACAAGTTCACCGCAAGCGGAGAATACATCGGTCAGATCACGCGCAAGTCGATCACGAACCCCAAAATGATCGAATTTGTAAGGTTCTCAGGGGTCGCGGTCGATCCGAAAGGCAGGGTGTTTGCTTCGGGAACGCACATGGAATTAGTACCAAGACCTGGATTTAATAACGGCGAAGAAGTAGAAGTAGAAGAAGAAGGCGTCGATGCGTTCAGCAACGCCACCGTGAATTCGTGGGAATCGTGGCGACGGAAAGGAACCGCCGGTGGAACATTCGGAGCTGTCGAACTGGGGCTAGCCGTCGATTCTCTTGGCGATCTGTATGTTCGTAACCACAGCTTCCAATCCAACGGGGACATAGTTTCTGAGTGGGCGTTTGGTGCGGGGCTCTACTTGGAACCGATCATTAGCCCGGTCGGCGGGCCGGAAGAGGCGGTGACCGGTGTGGCCCGCGGCGGTGTGGCGACGGAAGCGTCGACCAATGATGTATATATAGACAATGCCAGCAGTATCGCTCGTCTTGGGCCGGCCAGTGGAGGCTCGAATCCGCTGGTTGAACGGTTTGGCGCAGGCGACCTTCCGGCAACGCCGTGCGACGAAGGACTCGGGCACGAACGGTCGTGTTGGGGTGGTATCGCTGTCGATTCGATAACGGGCCAGGTGTACGTCGTCACGTCCGAAGAGCAGGTCGTGCAGTTCATCCTCGAAGAACCTGCTGCGCCGAGGGTGCAAAGCGAGTCGCTTGTCGGTCTGACCGATGACAGCGCAACGCTCCAAGCGGAAATCAATCCGCGTTCGCTCGCGGGCGAAGCCTCCACGGAATACCATTTCGAATACGGACAGTGCTCGGGTGGGCCCGCGACGTGCGGGTCGACATACGGTTCGAGTACGCCTGTCGAATCGCTGTCCGCGGGCTTTGAAGTGGAAACGGCGAGCGCGCCGCTTGAAGGGTTGCAGGCGGATCGCACCTACCATTTCCGGGTGGTGGCGAGTAACGCGCACGGTCCGGTGCTGGGCGCCGATCAGGTGTTCACGACTCGCGTCGCCGGCGAATTCGCGCTGCCTGACGGCCGCCGGTGGGAAATGGTCTCTCCTTCCGATCTTCACGGCACTTTGATTCAGCCGCTCAACCACAATTCAAGCGAAGGCTCGCCGGTCCAGGCGGCCGCTGAAGGTGCGGCGTTTACTTTTGCCACCGTCACGCCGACCGAATCCGAACCTGCCGGTAACGCGAACAACACTCAGGTCTTCTCCAAGCGTGGCCCGTCCGGTGGCTGGTCTTCCCATGACATCACCGTTTCGCATCCTGCGGCGGCCACGACCTCGCTCGGTGAAGGGGCGGAGGCGCGCATCTTCTCCGAAGATCTCTCCAAGGCCGCCTTCCAACCATTCGGCCCCTTCACCCCGCTGTCTGCATCGGCCTCAGAACAGACGGCGTATCTGCACGACAACACGACCGGTGTCTTCACGCCGTTTGTCACGGGCTGTCCAGAATCCGAATCGTGCCCGGCGGCGGTCGAAGCCGCCGCCGACGTGCCGCCCGGTACGGTCTTTGGCCAATCGAACCCTGAATCCGCACCGGGGAAGGCGCTATGTCCACCGGTGCTTTGGTGTGGTCCAACATTCCTCGGTGGCAGTCCCGATCTCGGCCACGTCGTCCTTGAATCCAACGTAGCGCTCACTTCGACGCCGTTGCCTGAAACTTTCCCCCGGGGTCTCTATGAGTGGAGCGCCGGCCTTCCCGCCGCACAGCAGCTCCAGTTGATCAGCCTGCTGCCGCCCGCAAGTCCTGGCGCTGAAGAAAAGGCGGCAGTCGGGTCGACTAGTTTGGGCTTTGCCGGGGATGTGCGTGGTGCCGTGTCCGCCGATGGTTCGCGAGTGTTCTTTTCCACCAAGACACATCTATACATGCGTGATACGGTCGCCCACAAGACGCTCCAGCTCGATAGCGTCCAGGGTGGCTCCGGCGCCGTCCCGTCGCCCAATAAGGTCGAATTCCAAGTCGCGTCTGCCGATGGCTCGCGTGTCTTCTTCAGCGACGAACAGGCCCTCACCGAAGACTCCGGCGCCGTAGAAGATAAGCCCGACCTGTATGAATGCTGGATTGTCGAAGGGCCGGGGGGTGCGCCTGAATGCAATCTCACGGACCTGACCCCAATGAAAGGCAGCGAACGTGGCCATGTGTTCCCGACGATCCCCGGCGCCTCGGCTGACGGTTCCTATGTCTATTTCGTCGCCGACGGCGTTTTGGCTCCGGGCGCCTCTCTTGGTAGCTGTGCTGGAAGTGACGGCAACTCTCCAAATCCGGCTCACAGGTGCAACCTGTACGTTCGTCATGATGGTGCGACCACATTTATTGCCAGTCTGTCCGCTTTGGACACGCCGGACTGGAGCAGGGGCCTGTCCGCGCTGAGCTGGCTCACCGCTCGTGTCTCTCCCGACGGGCGCTGGCTGGCGTTCATGTCGCGGCGCTCGCTGACGGGCTATGACAATCGCGATGCGGCCAGCGGGGTGCCTGACGAGGAGGTCTATCTATATGAAGCCGAACACGGGCGCCTCACGTGTGCTTCGTGTGATCCTTCCGGCGCTCGCCCCCACGGCGTCAAATACGAAGTAGCCAATCTGCCGCTCTCCAGTGGAGATCGCGTCTGGGAAGAACAAGATTGGCTTGCCGCCAACATTCCCGGCTGGACTCGCTACCGCGTGAGTACCGCTGCGCATCAGCCGCGTTATCTCTCCGACAGCGGGCGCCTCTTCTTCAATACCACGGACAATCTCGTGGCCAAGGATTCCAACGGCGTCGGCGATGTGTACGAGTTCGAGCCGGAAGGCGTGCCTTCTACAGAACAGGCCTGTTCGTCGACCAGCACGAACGGCGGTGTCGTCTACAGGCCGGGGCATTCCTTTGAAGTGGGAGGCGAACCTCGCGGCGAAGAAGCCGCCGGCTGTGTCGGGCTGATCTCCTCCGGGACCTCCAAGGAAGAATCGGCGTTCTTGGACGCTTCGGAAAGCGGTGGCGACGTCTTCTTCCTCTCCACCGCGATTCTCTCGCCGTTGGATGTCGAAGGCGCGCGGACGGTGTACGACGCGCATGAATGCACGCCGTCCTCGCCGTGTCCGCCTCCGGTCGCTGCGTCGCCGCCGGCCTGTACGACCGAAGCGTCGTGTAAGGCGCCGCCCTCGCCGCAACCGGCGATCTACGGTCTGTCCGGTAGCGCGACGTTCTCGGGTCCGGGCAATTCCACACCCCCGTCGCCGACCGTGAAAGGCAAGACCGCCGCGCAACTGCGGGCCGAAAAGCTGGCGAAGGCATTGAAGGCGTGCCATAGGGACAAACGCAAGGCTAAGCGGCGGGCCTGTGAAAAGGCTGCCCACCGGCGCTATGGCGCCAGCGCGAGCAGGAGCGCGAAGCGAGCCGGCAACGAGCGGAGGGCGAGCCGATGACCACCAAGACCCGTTTGCCTTTCACGCTTGGTGTTCTGTTGGGGACCCTGGCGGTGTCGGTCTCCGTCGCTTCTGCGTCAACGTCGACGTCGCCATGGTTGAGCCTCTCCTCGACCTCGCGTCCGGGATATCTGCATTCCGGCGCCGAACCTCCCGCGGTCGACGGGGAGATCGCGGCAACCGCGGTCAATGTCGGTGACGGCACGCTCGACGGTTCCGGCACGCCGTTGAAGATCGTCGATACGTTGCCGGCGGGTTTGCATGCGGTGTTCGCCCAAGCGAACAAGTTCGGTAACGCCAACCTCGATCATCCCGCGATTCTCTGCACGGTGGTCTCGGCGCGTGTCGTCGAATGCAGTTTCGCCGGGTTCCTGTCGCCCTACGAGCAGGTCGAAGTCCTGATCGGGGTCACCGTCGAAGAAGGCGCGTCCAGCGGTGAGAACGAAGTCGCTGTCTCGGGTGGTGGCGCTCCGTCCGCTCACATACAGCATCCAGTCACGATCAGCGACTTGCCGACGCCGTTCGGTGTCGAAACGTATGAACTGACGCCTGAAGAAGCGGGCGGTGGGCTTGACCGTCAGGCCGGTTCGCATCCCTTCCAGCTCACGACCGTCCTCAACGTCAACCAGGTGCTCGAATTCGGCCATAAGCGCAAAGAAAACGTACCGGTCCCGGTCGCTTTGCCGAAGGATCTCACGTTCAATCTGCCTGCCGGCCTGATCGGCAACCCGGATTCCTATGAACGTTGCACGATTGCCCAGTTCATGAATTTCTCCAAAAAATTTGGTCTGTCGTCTGTCAACGAATGCCCTCCGGGCAGTGTCATCGGCGTCGCCTCCGTTTTGCTCCATGAAGAAGAGGGCGAACCAATTCACTCGGAGCTGTTGGCCACCGTTCCGATTTTCAATCTCACGCCGGCGGCTGGCGAGCCCGCTCGCTTTGGCTTCGCGCCCGCTCAGATACCGGTCCTGTTCGACACCTCCGTGCGCACCGGCGGAGACTATGGCGTCACCGTCACCCTGTCGAACATCTCCCACCAGGCGAGTCTGCTCTCCAGCACCGTGGCGTTCTGGGGTGTCCCAGGCGATCCGCGCCACGATGCTCTGCGCGGCTACGTCTGCATCGCCGAAACCGAAAAAGTCCTCGCTCCCGGCTCCTGTCAGCGTAGCGCGCAGGAACATCCCGCGCCGTTCCTGTCGATGCCGACGTCGTGTTCGGGTGCTCCGCTTGAAACGTCGATGCTGGCGGACTCGTGGACTGAACCGCATCGGATCGTCTCGCCACAACCGGATCCCAGCGTGCCGATGCCGAGCATGCACGGCTGCGGGCTGCTGCCGTTCGCCTCGGAAGTGAGGGTCTCCCCGGATGTGGAAGCCGGGAGCACTCCGAGCGGGTTGAAGGTGGACGTACACGTCCCCCAGCAGGAAGCGCTCAACGGCGAAGGCCTGGCGCCCGCGATGTTGAAGAACATCGTGGTGACGCTGCCCGAAGGGTTGCAGCTCAACCCCTCCGCGGCGGATGGTCTACAGGCCTGCACGATCGAACAGGTCGGGTTGAACAACGCCAACGACGCTGCCTGTCCTGACGCGTCGAAGATCGCGAACGTGACGATCAAGTCGCCCTTGCTGCCCTCAGGACAGTTCCTGCACGGGTTCGTGTACTTGGCCTCCCCACAGAACTTCGCGGGGCCGCCGGTGAACCCGTTCTCAAAACACGTCGCTATGTACCTCGTCGCCAAGGACCCGGTCTCGGGGACGCTGATCAAGCTTGCCGGCCGGGTCGAACTCGGTGGGGAACCGGGCGTTACCGGTCTGCAACCAGGCCAGATCCGCTCGACGTTCGCCAACAACCCGCAGCTCCCGTTCGAAGACGCCGAAATTGAATTCTTCGGCGGTGAACGCGCCCCGCTGGCGACGCCCGCGTTGTGCAGGCTGCCCGGTCAGGAAGGCTACGTCACGCACGCCCTGTTCGAACCGTGGACGAACACGCCCGCGCACACCGAAATCCTGCCTTCCAGCTCGGAATTCGACATCCTCAGCGGGCCGAACGGCATCCCATGCGCGAACCCGCTGCCGTTCGCTCCCTCGCTGACATCGGAGACCACGGACGTCAACGCCGGCGGCTTCACTCCACTCTCGACGACCCTGTCGCGGCCGAACGGCAACCAGAATCTGCAGTCGGTGACGCTTCACTATCCGCCCGGCGTCTCCGGGATGCTCACCGGTGTCCCGTTGTGCTCTGAAGTGGACGCGAACGCGGGCACGTGTCCGGCGGCGAGCCAGATCGGCGAAACGATCGTCTCGGTGGGCGTGGGCGGCGACCCGTTCACCGTCACCGGCGGCAAGGTCTACATCACCGAAAAATACGCGGGCGCTCCGTTTGGCCTGTCGATAGTCAACCCGGCCAAGGCCGGCCCGTTCGACCTGCAGGAAGGCAGGCCGATCGTGGTGCGGGGCAAGATCGAAATCGACCCGATCACCTCCGCATTGACGGTCACGACCGACGCGTCGGGTCCGCACGCGATCCCGACGATGGTCGAAGGCTTCGCTTTGCAGATCCAGCACGTCAACGTGCTGATCAACCGGCCCGGGTTCACGTTCAACCCGACGAGCTGCAACCCGATGTCGATCACGGGCGCGATCGACAGCGCCGAAGGCGCAAGCTCGCCGGTATCGGTGCCCTTCCAGGTCGCCAACTGCGAAAGGCTCGCCTTCAAGCCGAAGTTCACCGTGTCCACGTCCGGGAAGACATCCCGGGCCAACGGCGCGAGCCTGCACGTCAAGCTCGCCTACCCCAAAGCCGCGTTCGGGACCCAGGCGAACATCCGCTCGGTCAAGGTCGATCTGCCCAAGGCGCTGCCCTCGCGGCTGAAGACGCTCCAGAATGCGTGCCTCGCACGAGTCTTCGAAGCGAACCCTGCCGCGTGTCCCTCGGCGTCGATCGTCGGGCACGCCAAGGCGATCACGCCGCTGGTCCCCGTCCCGCTGACCGGGCCCGCCTACTTCGTCTCCCACGGCGGCGAAGCGTTCCCGCAGCTGATCGTCGTACTTCAGGGCTACGGCGTCACCGTGGATCTGCACGGCGAAACGTTCATCAGCACAAAGGGCATCACGAGCAGCACGTTCAGGACGGTTCCCGACGTGCCCGTCGGCACGTTCGAACTCAACCTGCCCGAGGGTCCCTACTCGGCGCTGGCGGCCAACGGGGACCTGTGCGCGTCCACGCTCACGATGCCGACCGTGTTCACGGCTCAGAACGGCGCGGTGATCCACCAGTCCACGCCGATCGAAGCGCAGGGCTGCCCGTACGCGCTGCGGGTCGTGCGTCGCAAGGTCACCAAGCGTACGCTCACGCTGCAGGTGGTCGTGCCGCAGGGCGGCAGGCTCTCAGCGACGGGTAAGGGCCTCTCGGGCGCCGCCAAGAGCGCGAAGGGCCGCTCCACGCTCACCCTGACGCTCAAAGAGCGCCACGCGGGCAGGTTGCGCACGAGCGTCCTGTTGCGCTTCACGCCCGGCAAGGGCAGGCAGCGCAAGGTGCTGCGCAAGAGCATCACCGTTTCCTTCCGCTGATCCTCTCTCACGCCGTATCAGGCGCTCCCGGACCAAGCTCCACGGTCCGGGAGCGGGGTGCGACGCATTGAAAGGAGCGCGGGCCGCTTGACCGTGCCCGGCTTCGTGGCGTCACAAGGAACGCCGATGGCGCGTCAGCGCCCATCCCCATTCAGGCCTCGACGGCGGCGATCGACCGCTCGTCGATCGGGATGCTCGCGTCGATGTCCGCGTCGGCCAGGAGGTCTTGCAGGTGTTGCGGGTGGTTGTACAGACAGCGGCGTCTTGCGTACATGACGGGGATCGAGTCGTACTCGTGCTCGATGGCTGTGGTTTCTCGTATGCCGCCCTTGGCGAGCTTCAGGTGGGTTGCCTGCTCGCTCGTTCGCTTATGGCCGAGGTATGTCGAGTGCAGCTGCACGGCGCTTTCCGTGATCACGGTGTCCAGCACCAGCACGTACGGGCCGATCGATGTGACCCTGGTCTCGGACTCCACCTGCTTGCCGTCGATCAGGATGCGGACGGGCAGCTCGGACTGTTCGGGCATGGTCGGACGGTAGCGGGGTTGGCGGAGCGATCTGCCGGGGTCCAGCGTTGTTCGTCGGCGTCGTGCTGTCACAGCCGCCGCCTTGACGCCGAGCGCTTCTCATCCGCCCGCATGGGCTTCGCGGGGCTGGCGGCTGAGAACGCTCGGGTCTGTCGGCGGCTTGCTTGGCGTCCGGCCGGGCGCTGATGGGCTTGGAACTTGGTTATGAGCTGCTATCGGGCGGGCTTGTGGCCTCGGCACGCGGGGCGCGGGGGCTTGGCTTGGTGGGACCACGGGCGCGGACTCGGCCAAGACATCGGCCGCCGTGCTCGATCAGGAGTACGTGCCGGTGTGACTCAACCGCCCACTGGTCGCGCTGGACCATCGCAAGCCGATCCGCGTCCTTGCCTCCGGCGGTTCTCGCGGATCGTCGCGGGACTCGAGGCTCCGACGTTCTCCTGAAGGTCGGCGCGTGACGCGGCTGTGTCAAAGGCCGGTGTCCGCGTCGTCTACTGCGACTTCGCCGGGAGCGTCTTGGCGAAGGTCACGCCCCTCTTCACCCATGCCGCGAGCTCGCGCTTGGACTTCACGCCCTCAGGCGCCACCGTGATCCAGCCGTCCATCGTACGTCCGCCCATCTCCATCATTGCTGCGTGGGGACGCGCGAGGCATGTCTCGGTGTCGGTCAGATCGACGCGGACAAGCAGTCCGCCCGTGTGCGACGCCGCGACGGACATGTTGCCGCGCAGGAGGAACGCGAGACCGCCGAACATCTTCTTCTCGGTGATCGCATCCTCGTCGGCGAGCAATTCGCGCAAGCGGTTAGCCAGATCCTCGTCGTAGGGCATTGTTGCGAGCGTATCGTCTCACCGACGGGGACTACACGGCCTGACTTCGTCTCGCCACTCGGTGTGAGCGCTCAAGCGCGGGCGAGCGCGTACTGCATAAAGCTGGATGTGGCCCGCAGTTCGGGATCGAGGCGGGCTTCGATCCGTTAGGCTCTCGATCGTGGCTGGGCCGAGCATCCACAGCGAGTCGCTCGTCGTAGGCGTTGGCGGCGGCTTCAATCCTCGCATCGTCGAGCCGCTGTGGCTCGTTCAGCACAACCTTGTCGCAGAGAACGAGGCGGCGAGCGCCGAGAGACAGTTGATCGACGAGGACCTCTCGCGGATCGTGTTGCCGTGGGCCGAACTGGTCGTCTTGAAAGACCAGCTCCAGGTGAGTGCGCGCAACGAGATCGTCAATGCCGCCCAGATACGCGATCTCGTAGTCGGCCTGCTGCGCCTGTTGCCGCACACGCCTGTGGGGGTCGTATCGATCAACCATCGCGTGCAGGTGCGCGCCGAGACAGAGGAGCAATGGCTCGGCGTCGGCCATGCCCTCGCGCCCAAGGAGCTGTGGGACGGGATCCTGGACGAGCCCGGCATGTTCGACTTCGCGATGCAGGGCGTTCGCTCCGATGACCTGCAAGGAGCGATAAAGGTCAGGATACGGCCGCTGTTCGACATACAGTGGGGTGTGTTCGTCAACGTCAACGACGAGTTCGCGATCCCAGATCGCGACAGCCGTGAACCAGCGGGTCTCGCCGCCGATCTGATCGAGAAGGTCTGGCCAAAAGCCGAGATGCGCGCTACCCAGATCCGCGAGCGGCTGTTTGAGAGGATATTCCGCTGATATGGCCTTTGCCACGACTGCCCCATCCACGATCTCCTCGCATGTGAGCGACGAGCTGCTGTCTGAAGCGCCGAAGATCTCTCACCCCGTCTTGGCGAGAACACCCGGTCCGGGCGTTGACACTGCGCGCACTGAAGTAATCGAGGGCGATGCCGTCGATAGGGATCCCGTTGTCGTCACCGAGATCGCGAAGCTTCTGCCGTTCCCGCGCTTGTTGGATCAGCCCTACGAACAGGAGGATGCGGTCCTTCGGCCGTTGCAATCGTGGGAGGGGGTCGTGCTGGACGTTGGTGAGGAGACGTTCTCCGTGAGGGTCGCAGACGTTTCCGGCGAGCACGCCGATGAGGAGATGGAGCTGGACAAGGCCGAGATATCTGAGTTCGATCTGGAGCTTCTTCAGCCGGGCGCCATCTTCTACTGGACGATCGGCTACCGCGAGGACCTCCGCACCGGTGGCCGCGAGCGCGTGTCCAAGATCCGTCTGCGCCGGCTGCCGGCCTGGAGCCGCTCGGAACTCGTCGCAGCGCGTGAACGCGCTGCGACGCTCGCACATGAGCTTGAGTGGTAGCGGCCCGCCTCTTGGCGTGCCGCAGCCCGAGGAACTCGAGATCTCGCTGTTCGGCCCCGGCTATGGCGAGTGCATCGTGCTGCATCTCGGCGACGGGCGCTGGATGATCGTCGACTCGTGCGTCGACGCACGGTCAGGTAGGCCCGCCGCCCTGGACTATCTCGAGGCGATCGGGGTCGATCCGGCGGCGCAGGTGGCCGTCATCCTCGCCACGCACTGGCACGACGATCATGTTCGTGGGCTCGCAGATGTGCTCCGTGCCTGTGAGAGAGCGCGCTTCATGTGCTCCAACGCATTTCATGCT
>Ga0307374_10010334_pt1 | contig 13543 bp, 11 predicted proteins | sample OX3MG_FD_202532 | JGI IMG/M metagenome (GOLD analysis project Ga0307374, IMG submission 202532) | Soil microbial communities from Risofladan, Vaasa, Finland - OX-3 | ecosystem: Environmental > Terrestrial > Soil > Coastal area > Acid sulfate soil | place: Finland: Risofladan, Vaasa | collected...
GGCGGCCAGGGTCAGGCCCGATTCGGAGACCTTGCGCAGGTCACCGAAGAGATTGACCAGATCGGCGGCCTCGATACCGGCCAGGGCGGAGAAGTCGGTGTTGGCCACCTCCTTGCGCACCATGCCCAGAGCCACCCGGATCGTCTCGTTCATCCCCACCTCCCCAGGAGATCGGCCCTCCCCACTTGAGGAGGGAACGTACGTTCGAGTATACCCAGCTGGTGTGACACCGGGGCCGCACTTTTGCGGATTTTCCGAGATTTCTTCCGGCAGTCCCGAAAGCGAGGATGCGGCAGAGGTCGCGCTGGAGGTTGGCAGCGAGGACGTAGGCCAACGTCAGCGGTAACGCCACCTCGAACGAGGCGGCGGAGTTGTGCCGCTACTCCAACCAGTGGATCCAGTCCAGGGTGGTCTTGGGCGGGTCCTCGAGCAACTTCGACAGGGCGGAGATGAGGTTGGTCGGGTAGGCACTCCCGCCTCGGTGGAACCGCCTCGGCGACGTGAAGATCACACCCCCGTGTTGGCGGCGGACTGCGGCCCAAGCGCGCACGATGCGATCGAAGTCGCGGGCGTTCTCCGACACCAGGACGCGTTCTGCTGCCCTGGCCGCCTGCAGCAGGTCCTCGTCATCCAGGGATGAGAGGGCCGGGTCAGAGGAGGCGGCGGTGACGTCGTGACCCATGGCTTGCAGACGAACGGCGGCAACCGAGGAGTGGTGGACGTCGAGCAGAAGCCTCACCTCCCCAGGAGCGTTTGGCGACGCAGCCACAGGCTCTCAGCCTCCGCTGCAGCTGCCTCGTTGGCGTTGATGCGATCATCGATCTCGCCGGTGTATTCGGCGTAGTAACCGAGCGCGGCCTCAACCTGGTCTGGGCGCAGCCCGAACAGCTCGCTGGCCCGTTCCAGGCGGCCGACCGCAGGGAGATCAGCACCCAGGACGCCTTCAATGACCTCCCACACATCGGGACCATCGAATAGACCGGCGCGCCGGTCCGAGGGTCCGCCCCGGAACACGATGCGGGGATGACGACGCATTCGTAGTCCCTCTTCGATCAACTCCTCGGCCAGGGCCGAAGCCGACCGATTGACGGCAGTGGCCTCCTGCTTCAGCCGCTCGGGAGTTGAACCATCCCGGAATCGCAACGACATTGGATGCGTCATGACTACAATGTAGTCAAACCCGGTACCCGGAGTCGTGCGATACAAGGTCAGAGGAGGTCCAGGATCCCGGCCCAGCCGCCCTCCTTGGCCGGCGGGACGACGTGGTCGGCCACGGCCAGAGCATCGGGATGGCTTCCCGCCAGGGACACCGCCACCGCCGCCCCGTCCAGCAGTTCGACGTCGTTGGGGCCGTCCCCGATGGCCAGGACCCGGGTGGGATCGATGGCCGCCGTCTCGCACCAGGCCAGCACGCCGCCCCACTTGGACACGCCCAGGGCGCTCACGATGAGGGCGGCGCCCCCGTAATCCAGGGAGCGATCCAGGCGGGGGGTAGCCACTCCGTCCAGCTCATCCACCACCTGCTGGCCCGGCTCGTAGTCGATGCCGATGACACCGAAGGAGAGGACCTCGTGGTCCCGGATCACCTGATCGAGGTCAGCGATGCCCAGCTTGGTCCCGAGGGCGGCCACGTGCTCCGGACTCGTGCCCGGAGTCGGGGTGGTGAAGGCGTCCAGGCCGGGGTGGTCCACATAGACCACCGGGTCGATCCCGGCCCGTCCGAAGGCTTCCAGGGTCCGCCGGGCGTCATCGACGGCGAAGGGCCTCCGATGAAAACAAGCGCCGCCCCCGAGCTCCAGCCCGATGGCGCCATTGAGCATGACCGCCGCCGGTGCCCAGCCGAGGCGCGCCAACGGCTCCCGGGTCGAGGTGACCCGCCGGCCGGTGGCCACCAGCAACGGAGTGCCCCGCCGGCGCAGTTCCTCCAACGCCGCCACCGTGTCGGGATGCACCGAGTCGTCGGTGTGCCAGAGGGTCCCGTCCAGATCGGTGACCACCAGGGAGATACCGGCCGAAGCGGAGTTCAAAGGATCGCCTCCATGCGTTGACGCTACCGTCGAAAGGGTTCGGTACTTCCAACGTCACCTATCCTGGCCACCACCTGTAACGGCGGGGTCGAGAGACCGGGAGAACTTCATGTGGCGTTCGAGATCGGCGGCCGCGGCCGCTCTGTTTCCAGCGGTCCTGGCCCTCGGTTCGGCTCCGGCCTGGGCCAAGCCGGCCGGTCCGGGCGGCGGGAGTGGCGGCGCGACTTCCACCCCGACGGGACTGGACGTCAGCTACCCCCAGTGCAATGACACCCTGCCCACGGGCGATGCCTTCGCCATCATCGGCCTCAACGGCGGCCTGGCCAACAACTACAACACCTGCCTGGGCGTTGAACTCTCCTACGCTCAAGGGCTCAAGCAGACCACCACCCAGCCCGTGGCCCAGCTCTACGTCAATACCGCCGATCCCGGCAACACGGTGAGCGACTGGCCCTACGGGTCCGCCTACACCGCATCGGCCCCCTTGGGTGCCTTCGGATCGACGGGCGCCTCCGACCCCTACGGAACCTGCGCCAGCTCCAGCACCAACACCGCCGCCTGCGCCTATGTGTACGGCTACGACATGGTGGCCGGCGTCAACTCGACCATCGTCGGGGACCTGAGGGACCTGTCCACCCAGACCACCACCTCGGCCAGCGGGTTGCGCTGGTGGCTGGACGTGGAGACCCAGAACTCCTGGCTGTCGAACACCGGCATGAACGTGGCCGACCTGCAGGGCATGGTGGCTGCCCTGGCCTCTGCCGGCGTCCCTTCCACGGCCATAGGTGTCTACTCGACTGCCTCGCAGTGGAACACCATCACCGCCACACCCGGGGCGACCTACAACGGGGGTACCAACACCCTCTGGGACCTGAACGAATGGGTGACCGGCGCCCGGAAGCTGTCGGGAGCGGAGTCCGACTGCACCCAGACCACCTTCACCGGCGGGCCGATGCAGCTCAGCCAGTGGTTCTCCAGCCCCTACGACGGTGACTATTCCTGCGCCCACTAGCCATGCCGGCCAGCCATGACGGCCAGTCATGACGGCCAGCCATGACTACGAGCTCGGCCCCACCACCGTCACCAGCGTCCCAATTGGCGTAAGGGGCCACAGCTGGCCGGCGGTGGCGATGGGCATCTCCACACAGCCGTTGCTCTGCGGGGAGCCGTAGCTCGCCCTGACGAAGCCGTGCAGCGCGTCCCCACCGGTGAAGAAGCTGGCCCACGGAACGGCGGGGTCATCGTAATGAGTCCCGTTCGGGTTGGTTCCTTTCATCTCTGAACTGGGGGCGTGCTCGAAGACGGGGTAAGTCCCATCTGGCGTGTCCGCACCGTGAACGCCGGTGTTGACCGCGATGTTGGGGAACTGGGCTACGCCGTTCACATACAACGTCAGGGTCTCGGGGCGGACCTTGGAAACAAAGGCGTAGTCATAGGGCTTGGGATCGACCGCACCGGTGGCGGCCGCCTGTAGCAGCGCCGACCAAAGAGCGGCGCCGGCCAGGCCGTCCACGGTCAGGTCGTGCTGGTTTTCGAAGGTCATGATCGCCCCGCGCGTGAGCGGCCCGAAGTCACCCGGCGCCCAATGGTCCTCCAGGCCGGACAAAGGGTTGGCCCAGCGCCAGGTGAAGGTGCCGGGCTGGGGCTGAGCTGCTTCGTTGGGCACCGGCGGCGGTGCGGTCGGGGTGAAGCTCACCGGCAGGTAGCCCAGACCGGCCAGGAGCTGCTGGAGTCGCAGGGTGCCGGGGGCCACTGCGAAAGTGGCCGTCGCGGTACTCGCCAGGAAGGTACCGTCCGTCGACCGCACACCCGAAGCCCCTCCGGGAACGGTCAGCGTCTCCGTGATCCCAGGGATGAAGGGCCCGGAGGCGATGAAGGCGACGGTGGTGGGAGTGACCAACTGCCAAACCCCGGGGACGGCCGGGCTCAGCACGGGCATAGCGCCGGCAGGGGACAGAGGAACGGAGAAGGTAACCGTCACGCCGGCATCCGACGCGACCCCTGTGGCCCCCGCGGCTGGTACCTCGGACCTGACCACCAGCGGGGGCTTGGGCGCGGTTAGGGGCACGGTTGCCCTGCGGGCCGGCACCCCCGCGCTGGCATGTCTGATCCATAGCCCGGTGCCGGCCCCGGCGCCCAAGATGGCGACGGCCAGACCCACCGGCCAGACCCGACGCCTCGGGGTCATTCTGAACCGCCGTCTGCGCAACTGATGCTCCCGAAGTTGGGGTGGCTTGACACGGAAGTCTCTACCCTCAACCGGTGACAAGCCTGACACCGTTCCAGCCCGAATGCCGGTCGGTGCTCGGGAGGAGCGCCTTTGCCCCGGGGCCGGCGCGCCAGAATGTGGTTCATGCCGACGCGACCGAGGCGCCAGGGGTTACTGCCCGTGTTCACAGTCGTGATCGGGTTAGCGGCCTCCGCCTGTGGCACCGCCGGCCAGCCGATGTCGTCTTCGACCGGCTCGGCCAATTCGCACGGATCATCCGCCGCCCCCGCCACGTCCGCCACTACCGCCACGTCCGCCACCGGCGCCACGTCCGCCACCACCGCAACGACGGGCGCGGTCAATCCTGCCGCCATCCCCCTGGGCGACGGCTACGTGTCGAGCACGCCGAAGGTCGGCTACGTGGACTCGTGTCAGACCTCGTTCCCCTCAACGGGCGGCGCCCAAGTAGTCGGCCCGTGGATCAACTCCACGGCCAAGACATGGGACTCGCTGACCAAGATTCACGTTCAGGGCTCCGTCAGCTGGCCCTCGGCCAGCTACTCGGTCACGGTGTCCGGTGCCGGCCGCATCATCAAGACCAACGATCTGCCCATCGATCACACCACCGGCGTCTTTCCCATCGCCAGCACCGATCCGGCCTTCGCCTACGACCGCAACCCCAACTCCATCCGAGCCCAGTCGATCACGTGGACCCTGCCCGAGAACCCGACACCCGGCCCGGCGCCATCGTGTACCTCCGGTGGTCCCATCGGTGTGCTCGACGACGGCGTACTGCTCTACAACGCCCTCGACGGTGAAGGTCGCGACGCCGGGGCGCATGAGATCCTCGACAGCTGTGACGCGCATCCTCAGATGAGTGATGAGCTGCACCATCACTTCGTCCCGTCGTGCATCCTCGATCGAGCCACGGCCGGCTCGACCCTGGTCGGCTACGCCCTCGACGGCTACGGCATCTACGTCGAGCGCGATTCCTCCGGCCGGTTACTGACCAACGCCGACCTCGACGCCTGCCACGGTCGCAGCTCCGAGGTGCTCTGGAACGGTAGGGAACAGACGATCTACCACTACGACGCCACCCTCGAGTATCCGTACACGGTCGGGTGCTTCCACGGCACCCCCATCAGCACCGGAGGCGGGTAGCACCCGCCCGCTGTCGGGGCTGTCTCCAGGACGGCCGCGCGGCTGTACGGCCTGGACAGCTGGTTCCGGTTACCGGTCAGCCCAGGCGGCTATGGCGTCGGCAGCCTCGGCCTGCACGGACAGGGCCGTGGGGTAATCGAACGATCCGTTCATCACCAGGGCGAAATCCACCGGACGCCGGCCATCGAAGCTGCCCACCATGGAGGCGACCCCGTCGATCCAGCCGCCCTTGACGGCCAGCCGTCCCCCGAGGGGCGGACCTTGCCACAGGTCATAGAGGGTTCCGGTGCGCCCGGCCACCGGCACGCCGTCGGCAATGGCCGACAGACCCGGACGACGGCCCAGCTCGTAGGCGGCCAGCAGCTCGGGGCAGGTGGCCCGGTTCTCGGGAGAGAGGCCGGACCCGTCCACCATCACCGCCCCGGCGGTGGGGACACCCAACCGGGCGACCACCGACAGCACGGCCTGGGTCCCGGCTGCAGTGGTGCCCCGGCCGGTGACGGCCAGCCCGACCAGCCGGGTGAGCAGTTCGGCTACATGGTTATCGCTGGTAGCGAGCATGTAGGCCACGATGGCCGACAGCGGCGCCGAGGTCACCGAGGCCACTGGGTGGGCGCCGGCCGGGGCGGGGCCGTCGGGTCCGGTCGGCCCCACCACCACCCCGCCTCCTCGGAGCAGTTCCGACAGCCGGGTGGCGGCGTAAGCGGGCGGATCCGCGGCCGGCACCCAGGACGACAGCCATTCGGTCCAGCCCTCGTCCAGGCTCAGGGCCGACAGGGACCCGACGTCCCCCTCGGACAGGTAGATGGGCTTCCAAGTCGGCAGGTAGCGCCGCTGGGAGAGGAGGCTGTCGTCCCCACTGATGCCGGAGGGGACCGAGGCGATCCCGGCCCGGCGCAGGGCCTGGGCCAGCCAGGCCAGCGGCGTCACCGGGGGGCTGGGGACGTGGGAGTGCGTGACCACCAGGCCCAGGTAGGCATCGGTGGCCAGCATCGGGTCGCCTGAACCCACCAGCCACAGGTGTGGGGCGACTCCATGCACCACCGGCGCCGATGCCACCACCTCGGTCACGAAACGATGGTCCGGACCCAGGGTCGCCAGAGCCGCCGCCGCCACCAGCAGCTTCTGGGCCGATGCCGGCGCCAGGGCCGGGCCGCTCCCGGTCCCGCTGGTGACCGCCGGGGAACCCGGCACCTCCACCGCCGCACAGCCGGCCCGCCCGCCCAGGGTTGCGTCGAGCTGGGCCAGGATCGGGGCCAGGGCGGCGGTGGCGCCGGCGCTGGCAGTGCCCCCGGTGAAGGTGCCGGCGCCGGTCGGCCGACGGACCGGGCCCGCCGGCGCCGATCGGGGCAGGGAGCTAGATCGGGCGGCGGGCCGCGACGCCGCCACCGATGCCGCACCATCCATGGCTCCCAAGGCGACCACGCCGGCCAGCAGCAGAGCCACGGCCAGGGCGCTCAGCGCCACCCGGACGCGGCCTTGTATCACCCGCCGGCCCATCACCGAGACGATACGCGGCGCGCCGCGGCCATCCGGACGCGGCCATCCGGACGCGGCCTACCGGGCTGCCCCGCACGCCTCGAAGCGGTTCCCTCCGGCCTGCTTGGCCAGGTACATGGCCCCGTGGGCTCGTACCCGGAATTGCGCCACCGCGTCCGGCTCAGGTCCGCCTGGGTGCTGAGACCGACCCGGCGCCGGCCATGACTCCGGCCCACTCCGGAGCCCGACTCGTAACGCCGGCCGAAGTCGGCCCCGCCGCCCCGGCCGCAGTCCGGGTCCGGGTCCGGGCCCGGCCGGCCACGGCCTCCTGGCGGCGGCGATAGCCCGAGGTCCCTTCCGGGAAGTCCCGGGCTGTCTTGGCCCTATGACAGGCCTTGCAGCGGGGCCGGAGGTTCTCAAACGAGGTCACCCCGCCCTTGGCCGAGGGCTCCACGTGGTCCCACTCCAGGCCCAGGCTCCGGCCACAGTCCACACAGCAGTTGAACATCGAGGCCAGAGCCGAGCGGAGATGGGCACCACGCCTACGTCCCAGGTGCGCCACCGAGGCCACCGAGACCCCGTCGGAGATGATGAACTTCAAAGCGGCTTCGCCCAGATAGGACCGGGCCACCTCCACCGCCACCGGACCGATGCCGGGGATCTGACAGTGCTCACCGGGCAGGGCCACGCCCCTCTTGAGGGCTTCCCAGTCCACCAGGATCATGAGATCGACCTTGGGCCGGGTGGCCTTGGGGCTGGACCCGGCCCCGCCGGCCCCGCCCGCCCCACCGGCCCCGCCCGCCCCACCGGCGAGGATCATCTCAGCGAAGGCATCGAAGAGGTTGTGGCGGGAATCGATGCGCTCAGGTCCACCGGCGTTGGCCTTGAACCGGTCATCGGCGGCCCCCTGGGCCCGGGCCCAGATGGCGGCAATCACATCCGGGGCGCCCTGGGCCTGGAGATGAGCGAGGCCCTCTGAATCACACCAGGTCCGAAGATTGCGCTTGGCCCGGGCATAGGCGGCCCGCCGGGCATCAGCGTCGGGATCGGGATCACTGACCGCGGCGGCCTTGTTGCGCAGGTTGGTGAAGTCCCGCTTCTTGGCTTCATCCAGCAAGGACTCTTCGGCCGAGGCGTTGCGATCCGCCGCCTTGGCCACCTCGGTGGCCTCCGCTGCGGACAACAGCCCATCGGTAAAGGCATCTTTGGTGGGGGTGTGCTTGGCCAGGCGCTCGGCTAAGTCCAACAGCCCCTCCGCCGCAGTTCGGGACATGCCCGCCGCGGAGGACAACAGGTCCTTGGTGTCTTTGAACCCGGTTCCGGCTAAAGCGGAGCGATCCGCGGCTTCCACCCGACCGGCGGCCAGGGTGAGGCCGGACTCGGAGACCTTGCGCAGGTCCCCGAAGAGATTGACCAGATCGGCCGCCTCGATCCCGGGCAGGGACCCGAAGTCGGTGTTGGCCACCTCCTTGCGCACCATGCCCAGTGCCACCCGGATCGTCTCGTTCATCCCCACCTCCCCACGAGATCGGCCCCTCCCCACCTTTGAGAGAGGGGAACACCTGTTCGTAAATCATACCTTGGGGGTGTGACGGTGGGCGCGACTTTTTGCCGATTTGCTGGGATTTTTTCAAGCCCTCGAGTCGATCTGGCATGGACCCGGTAGTCACCCCGGTTCAATGGAACACCATCATCGGTACACCGGGAAGCTCCTTCGCCACCAACACCCGGGGGGCAGGACGGATGGGTCACCCACCGGCTCCCGGAGGCTCTCGGGGCCGACTCCCCGACTGGACCCAGAGCTCTTTGACTGGCGGGCCGATGGAGATCAGCCGATGGTTCTCCAATCCCTACGACGGTGACTAATCCTGCGTCGAATAGGAACCCCGCCGCCGGCTGGCGGTATCTGCCTCCTGCGGGGTGGTCGCCCTCAGGGATTGGTTAGACAGGTCGAATACAATAGAATGAGACCTCCGAGTTCGGCGGATGTCCTGGGAACGGGAGGGGCGTTCGTGACTCAATTGACGATCGAGCTCCAGGAGCCTGTCGGTCTTCGACGGGCGCCGTCCCCGACCCGGACGGTCCGGGCCAAGCCAGGGGCGACGCTCACCTTGGTCCCGCCTCCGAAGTCGAGGGCGAGCGCTCCGCGTACGGCCGTGAGGACTGGGACGCCGAAGGCCCAGCGGAGCCCGAAGGCGGCAGCTCGCCCCAGTGCGCTTCCCCGTCGTCCGAGGCAACCCGTCGGGAAAGCCGCGGCAAAGATGCCGGACCCGGTCGCCGAGCCGAAGGTTGCCAAGCCCGCCCCGGCCAAGGCCAAGTCCGCCCCGGCCAAGGCCAAGGCCAAGGCCGCCCCGGCCAAGGCCAAGGCCAAGGCCGCCCCGGCCAAGGCCAAGGCCGCCCCGGCCGCCCGCCCCGGCCGGCTTCCACTGACTGGTTCGGCCCCTGCACCCCGGCCGCCCGCCGCCCGCCCGAGACCGTCCAGCCCGCCTGAATCCGCCCGGGCGGGGACCAAAGCTGTCACCAAGGCAGTCCGACTCCGCCCTACCGGTGCCACAACGACAACCACTCACGCGTCGAACCGCCGGGTTGGCGCCGGCACCAGGCCCCGGCCGGCCGGCCGGCCGGATCGGGTTGGGTCGTCCGCTGCGAAGCCGAGGGCGGCGCAGCCATCCTGTGCTGATGCGGGCCCCCCCGGCGCGACCGGCAGGGCCACCGGGAAGGCGGGGTCGTCTCGTGCCTCTCGGGCTCCGACCGAGGCCGTGCTTCAGTCCGTGGCGGCTGAGCGCGAGGGCGAGAGGTGGAAACCACGGCCCCGGCTGGCCTGGATTGTGCGTTCGGCAACCATCGCGGTCCCGTTCGGCATGTCCCTCGCCGCCGGTCTCTACGTGGGCTCGATGTTGCCTATCTCTGGCGGGATGGGGTGGAGGGTGCTGGCCTGGCTGGTCGCCTCGATCGTCGCCACCGGGGTGCTTGTGTTGATCGACCGCCTCTTCCGCCGTCTCGTCCCCTTGGTGGTGCTCCTGCGGCTATCGCTTGTGTTCCCGGACCGCGCCCCAGGTCGGGTTTCGACCGCCCTCAGGGCGTGTGCCACCCTGCGCCCGGAGCGACAGCTGGATCGCCTCGGCGTGGCCCCCGACGGCGAATCCCCGGCGCAAGCCGCCCAACGAATCGTCACGCTCCTGAGCGCCCTCAACGCCCATGACCGCCGGACGCGGGGCCACAGCGAGCGGGTACGGGCGCTGGTCGATCTGATCGCGCAGGAGATGGGACTGGTCGATGCGGACGCCGATCGTCTCCGATGGGCCGCTCTCCTTCATGACATCGGGAAGCTCAGGACATCGTCGCGGATCCTGCAGAAGCCCTCCGGGCTGACCCGACACGAGTGGGAGCTCATCAAGCGACACCCCGAAACGGGGGCGTCCATAGCCGGCGCCCTGCGGCCTTGGCTCGGGGAGTGGTGGCTCGGAATCGGTCATCACCACGAGCGCTGGGATGGAGGTGGCTATCCCGCCGGCCTGGCCGGGGATGAGATCAGCCTGGCCGGCCGGATCGTCGCGGTGGCCGACGGCTTCGAAGTGATGACGGCGCCGCGTCCGTACCGCCGCCCGGTCGGCTTGGCCGCGGCCCGCGAAGAGCTGGTGCGCTGCTCCGGCCAGCAGTTCGATCCAGTTGTGGTCAGAGCCTTATTGAGCGTGTCGATCGGACGACTTCAGCGGGTCATGGGTCCGCTGTCCTGGCTTGGCCAGCTCCCGGTCCTCCGGGCGGTCCCCCACGCCCAGGTCGTGGTGGCCACGTCAGGACGACAGGCGGCTACCACCTTGGCTGTCTTCTCCACTGCAGGAGTTGTGGCCGTCGGCGTGGCCGGCCCCCGTCCCGCCTCGACCGCTCCCTCCCACGGCGTTCGCCCGGCACCGTCGGAGCCCGCCCTGGTCCGGCCCATCCTGACCCATGACGTCTTGGTGCCGAAGACCGGGGTCAGCCGTAGGCCGGCCACGAAGCTGGGGACCCGAACCGGCTCGGCCGGATCCCGGGGCGGCGCTCCTCGGAAGACGCCCGCCCAGCCCCCGTCGGCCCGGGGCTCCTCATCCGCGGCTTCTGGCTCCAAGGGTTCCCCGGCCCCCGCCTCGACGGGTGACTCCCCTCCGGCTGGCCGGGCCCCCCGGGGCGCGGCTCCGGTCCCGGCCAGCGGTGCGCCTGGCCGGGCCCCCCAGGGCGCGGCTCCGGTCCCGGCCAGCGGTGCGCCCGCCCGGGCCTCGTCGACCTCGGCCGATGCGCCGTCCCCGGCACCCTCCGGGACGAGCCAGGCCACCAACCGTGGATCCGATGCTGATCCCACGGCGACGGACGCTCCGGACTCCGAGGGCCGATCCGCCCTGGGCCAGGTCTCCAGCAACGCCGGATCACACGATCCGTCGCCGCCGGCCCGGTCGGCCCCGAGGCAGCAGGACGTAGCTAATCGGCGCTGAGGCGGCGGGGGACTCGACCCCGGCGGGCCGGCGGGAGACAGCGCAGCGGGAAAGGTAACCGTCACAATGGCATCCGAGGCGATCCCCGTGGCCCCCGCGGGCGGCACCACGGACCTGATCGCCAGCGGCGGCTTGGCCGGTGCCAGGGACACGGTGGACCTTCTGGCCGACACCCCGGAGTGGGCGTGTCCGATCCACAGCCCGGCCCCGGCAGCCGCGTCCTGGCCCGATTGCCGGTCGGCCCGGGCGGCTATGGCGTCGGCGCGGCGGCCCGGGTCTGCACGGACAAGGCGGTCGGGTAGTCGAAGGCTCCGTTCATCACCAAGGCGAAATCCACGGGACGCCGGCCCGCCAAGGTGCCGACCATGGAGGCGACCCCGTCGATCCAGCCGCCCTTGACGGCCAGGTGCCCCCCCGAGGGGTGGACCCTGCCACAGGTTGTAGAGGGTGCCGGTGCGCCCGGCCACCGGCACGCGGTGGCAATAGCCGACAGATCCGGTCGGCGCCGTAACTCGTAGGCGGCCATCCGGACGCGGCCATCCGGACGCGGCCATCCGGACGCGGCCATCCGGACGCCGCCTACCGGACGCCGCCTACCGGGCTGCCCCGCACGACTCGAAGCGGTTCCCTCCGGCCTGCTTGGCCAGGTACATGGCCCCGTCGGCCTGCCTGAGCAACTCATCGGGTCCGGGTCCCTGCTCGGGCCAGTGGGCTACGCCGATGCTGGCCCGGAAGGAGAACCGCTGGGGTCCGACCCGCAGGGGCCGGCTGAGGGAGTCGATGGCCCGCTGGGCTACCAGCATGGATTCCTCCATGGAGGCGGGGTTGGACAGGAGGACGGCAAACTCATCTCCTCCCAGGCGGGCCACGGTGTCGGTGTCGCGCACCACTCCCGCCAGACGGTGGCTCAGCTCCACGAGGACCTCGTCCCCGCAGTGGTGGCCGAAACCGTCATTGACTTCCTTGAAGCGGTCGAGGTCGATGTAGAGGAGCCCGACCCGCCGTTTCTCCCGGGCGGCCACGGCCACCGCGTGTTCCAGCCGATCGGCGAAGTGGATCCGATTGGACAGCCCCGTCAGCGGATCATGAGTGGCGGCGTGGGCCAGGTGGCCGGTGATGGCGTACTGCTCGGACACGTCCACGATCTGGGTGAAGAACCGGCCCGGGCCCGTGCCCATGGTCGTGCTGGAGAGCAGCACGTGGAGCACGGCGCCATCGGCGCCGGCCAGACAATGCTCGCCCTGGTAGGTCGAGTGAGGGCCGTCGACCAGCTCGACCAGGGACCGGGCCAAGTGGGAGTCGTCCTCGGGGTGAGCCAGCCCGGCCAGGGGCCGGCCCAGGAGATCGTCCCCGGCCTGGCCCACCAGCCGGCAGAGGGCCGGGTTGACCTGCAGGAGGAGGCCGGCGCGGTCGCTGAAGGCCATGCCGATGGGGGAGGTGTCGAAGGCTTGGGAGAAACGGTGCTCACTGGCCTGCAGCGCTTCCAAGGCGGCCAGCGTCTCCGCCGCCGCCTCAGCTCGCTGGACGGCCCCCGCCACCAGGCCGGCCACCAGGCGCAACGCGTCCCGGCCGGATCCGGCCAGGGCGCCCGGGGTCGGGGCGGAGACGCCGAGGACCCCGACCACCGAGCCGCCGGCGCTGAGGGGGACCAGGACCAGTGTTCCGATGCCGGTGCGCTCGGCCAGGGCCCGCGTGTAGTCCGAGTAGGTGGCGGTGTCGGCCACGTACACCTCCTCCTCGGAGGCGAAGCAGCCACCGGCCAGGCTGGAGGCGATGGGAACGGTGTCCCCGACGGCGTAGGTGGGCGGGTTTCCGTCCGTAGCCCGCACCCTCAGGTGGTCACCGTCGGCCCACCACACGCTGCAGTTGGCCGCCTGGGCCAGTTGAGCCACACCGGTGGCCACCAGCCGCAGGGAGCGGTCCACGTCCGGCCCGGCCTCGGCCAGCTTGGCCTGGAGACCCACCACCCGGTGCAGACGGTCGGCCTCGGCGGCCAGCTCCCGCTCCATCTGGCGCAGGTGGGTCACGTCGGTCATCGTGACCATCCATCCCGGCCGGCCGGACCACAGCACGGCCACTTCCCTCAGCTGCATGTCGGCTGATCGTCCGTCGGCCAGGCGGTGACGGACGATCCGGGTGGCCCTCAGCTCCGGTCCACGGTCGGCCATGACGCGCCGGTCGGCCGCGTCCTCCGGTGGGTA
>Ga0307374_10010335_pt1 | contig 13542 bp, 9 predicted proteins | sample OX3MG_FD_202532 | JGI IMG/M metagenome (GOLD analysis project Ga0307374, IMG submission 202532) | Soil microbial communities from Risofladan, Vaasa, Finland - OX-3 | ecosystem: Environmental > Terrestrial > Soil > Coastal area > Acid sulfate soil | place: Finland: Risofladan, Vaasa | collected...
TAGAGCCGCCGAATCTCGAAGATGTCGTTGCAGCCGTTGCGCTCGATGGGATTGAATCCGTCGGCCCCAAGTTCGTGAACCACGATGGGGAGGACATCGCGCGCGCGCCCGTCGGTGTGGTAGAGGAACTTGTACCCTTTGTCATGGACCGGCTTCACGATCCGTTTCCACATGGGCAGGGCTTTTCGGCGGATGAAGTCCGGGCTGAAAATCAATCCATGGTTGGCGGCGACGTCCTCGCCCATAAAGAGCAACGGCGCGGAAGGAGCCTCGGCATAGACCTCCGCGATATACTGCGAGAAGGTTCCGCATACTTCAATGAGCCGATCCACCAACTCGGGCGCCTCGTAGATGGCCTCGCAAAACATCTTCATGTCAGTGTACGTGTAGGCGTCCGTAAGGGGACCTTCGACTCCGCCGATATAGACGACGTCGTAAGAATCATAAATTTCCTTGATCTTCCTGATCTCCGGCTTGTACCACTCCTCCACTTCGCTCTTCTTGGGCATGTTGGGCATGTTCTTTTCGAGCCCCTGAAGGTCGCTAAAGGGCCGCTTGTCGATCCAGGAAGTTCCGCCCGCCTCCGTGACCCGCCAGTTGCCCGGGTCCACCCCGAAGAAACGAACCCAATTCTTAATCTTGCCGCCCAGCCAGTGATGGTCCGGGTCGTGAATATAGCGAGTGGCGTCCAGCCCCACCCGCTTGCACATGCGGGCGTTGCGTTCGATCAAATCGCCTTCTCCCCCGTAACGCTTGAGCATTTCGCTGTGATCCAGCAGGTCGTAAGTCATAATTCGGTCAGGAATCTCCCAATTGATGGTCTTGACGAACCTTTCGTAATTGATCATCGGGGCTTGCTCCGGTCAATGAAGTCGTTAATGCGTGGCATTCCTGCGGGGCTACTTATCGGCGCAGAGTTCAGATCCTGGGCTCACGAGAATGATAGACAGGAATTGTATTTGAACTGATCTTGGCATCTATTGAATCGTTCCATCCGGTTCCATCCGCCGGGGATTTACGCTCAAATCAACGGTAATCAGCAGCTCCCAGTGCTGGCTGCCGAAAGCAGGAATCACCGGCAGTTTCCCCCATTGCCGCGCCACGTCCCAGCGGTCAAAAGGGGCGGTGCAAGGTTCGGGAGCAATGTGATAGCAATCATTCCAACCGCCTTCATTCACCCACATGCCAAGATATGGAACCTGCTGGACTGGCCAGGCAAGCCCCGCCGTCTCACGCGTCTTTGGGTCGTGCAGGATGACATAGCCCTCTTTGAACTCGTCGAGAAAGAAGTACTTGAAATAGAGCTTGTCTCCAGGGGGGTTGATCCGCGAAAGATCAAACTCCTTGTCGTCGGCGGTTCTGGCGATAGGGAAGCTGAACCTTTCCCCGTAACCTCCCAGCGCCGGACCCGCGACGGTATTCATGATGTTGCGCGCCGACGGCGGCACGATCACCCGGGTGCCTGGAGTCATGTTGAACAATGGATGCGCCGACCACAACGCAGGGAAATCAAAACCTGAAAGGTTCTCCGCCTGGTAACGAAGCAGAATCGTATTCGAGCGGGTGAAGCTCACCGTCCGGGTCAGAATGTAGGGAAAGCGCACACTGTGAACCCATGTCCGCACTTCCGACTCCGATTGTTCACACTTCCAAGGCAGGCTCCAGACTTCGCCGTGGTCGGGCATCTTCGTCCCGGCCCAGGGCTCGCAGTCGCAATAGCATTCGCTAATCGTTGGAAACATCTCATCGAAGCCGGAGATTTCACCATTCTCGTAAGGATCTGCGTAGGAAGCCTTCCGAAACCGCTTCCCGGGCTGCTGGAACAGGCATTCGCGGCCGGTCCGCTTATGCACGAGGGAAGCGATTTTCGCCCCGCGTTCGGGCACCAGAGTGAGGCGCAGGTCTTCACTCTCCATGAGCACCGCGTCTTCACCCTTGTACATGCCGGGGAAAATGGTGACCGGAGGAACAGGTTTGCCGGCAGCCGGCTTCATATCGATCGAGTCCTCCACATTATGCCTGAAAAACCTCTGGCGGATTAAGATGGCGTGAAAGAGGTCGGGCTGGTTTCGGCTGGAAACGCAAGGCTCGCTCCTTTTGCCGCGTGCGGTTTGATGATCCGGCCCATCAGTATGCGCCAACGGTCTCGCGTTTGCAACGCCGGGGTATTCTGGAGGGCTCTCCTTTTCAGACCGGCAAGTTCTGCATTACGATGGAGTGTCCCGGTGAAGGGGGTGCGAGAAACGAATCGACCCCCAAAAGCGCTGAAGTGTGGGATCATCCGGACAAATGATGATGATGCCTTGTGTTCTCGGCATTGATGTTGGTTCCTCCTCGGCGAAGGTCGGCCTCTTCGACCTGGCAGGCACAACTCTTGCCATTTCGACGCATTCATACCCCACGTTTCAGCCCCGCGCGGGATTCAAGGAGCAGGACCCGGAACGGTGGTGGCAAGCCGTCATCCAGGGAATTCGGGCGGTCAGGCGCAAGGTTCCGCGAAGGGAAATTCTGGCGGTGGGCGCAACGGGACATATCTCAAGTCTCACCTTCGTCGATGCATCCGGAAAAGTGCTTCGCCCCGCCATTAGCTTCCAGGATCTAAGGGCTGCCGATCAACTGGAAACTCTTTACGCGCGTTTCTCGCGCCAGGAGCTTGCTCAGTTATTGGGCATTGACTTGCCGCCGGCTGCCAACTGGCCTTTGCCGCGCCTGCTGTGGTTTCGCAAGCATGAACCGGCCATCCTCGATGCCGCGCATCGAGTATTGCAGGCGAAGGATTTCGTTAATTTCCGCTTCACCGGTGAAATGGTCAGCGACTGCTCGAGCAACCGGGGCATGGTCGATTTCGCCACCGAAAAGGTTGCGGCAAGTGTTTTTTCCGCCTTCGACTTGCCCGCCCGCTTGGTCCCGCGAATCTCCCCTCCCCACCAAATCATCGGCGGGATTTCGAGTGCAGCCGCCAGGCAAACCGGCCTTCCCGAAGGTCTGCCCGTGGTGACCGGCTGGAACGACTTCAACGCCGGCGTGCTGGGAAGCGGCACCGTGCATGAAGGCGATTCGCTCAATGTCACAGGCACCAGCGACCACCTTGGGGTTATCACCACGAAGAGTTACAGTGTGCCGGAACTGATCTGGGCGCCCTTCCTGGGCGAGAAACACCTCCTTTACGGTGTTACGTCCTCCGGTGGAGGTTCGCTTGCCTGGGTCAGCGAACTATTCCAGCGAAAGGCGGACGAGCTCCTGCGCTCAGCCGAGACGGTGCCGGCCGGCGCCGACTCACTTCTCTTTCTCCCTTACCTCGAGGGCGAACGGTCGCCAATCTGGGATCCGCGGGCGTCGGGAACTTTCATCGGAATTCATACCTTGCACGGATTGCGCCACTTTGCAAGGGCGGTCCTTGAAGGAGTGGCGTACAGTCTTCGCCAGATTTTGGAGCTGGTGACCGGCCTGGAACCCGCCGTCAAACAGCGCCTGGTGGTTTCCGGCGGGGCAGCGCGGGCGGATCTCTGGAATCAAATCAAGGCAGACGTCTTTGGCCGCCCCATCGTCACGCTTGCCAACCCCCACGTGGGAGTCATGGGAACTGCCATCCTGGCGGCTGTCGGTACCGGACACTATGTCAGCTATGAGGAAGCCGTAAAGGAAATGGTGCACACCGGGCGCGAATATCTGCCCCAGCCAAGCCACGCGGAGCGTTACCGGGAATGCTATTCTAATTACTGCCGCCTCTATCCCGCATTGCGCGCCTGGTTTGCGGAAACACACCAACAGAGGATCATCACGGAGGACCATCGTGCCTGAAAGGAATGCCGTCATTTTCGGGGCCGGCAAAATATCGCGCGGTTTTATCGCCCATTTGCTGGCGCTCTCAGACTTCCACATTACCTTTATTGAGAAGTCCAAGGATCTCGTTTCACTCTTGCGCCAGCAGGCTAAATATAAAGTGCACATCATGGGTGCTCCGGAAAAGAACATCGTGATTGATGGGTTTGAGGTTCTCTCCACCGATGAAAATCAAGCCATCGCAGAGAAGATTGCCAAAGCTTCGGTGGTCTTCATTTCAGTCGGAGGACCTAACTTGCCGCAGGTTGCTCCGCTGCTGGCGGAGGGCGTGCGGCGCGCAGCCGGGGTAGAACGGTCCATTCCCCTCAATATCATCCTTTGTGAAAACTACTACCAGCCTGCCGCTTGGCTTCGGCAGATGGTCACCGAACAACTCGGCCCCGCCGAAGCCGCGTGGCTCAAGGAGCATATCGGATTTGTTGAAACCATGGTCCTGCGTTCGTCCATCGAACCCACGGAGGAGATGAAGGCGGAGGATCCCCTCAGCGTGAAGACCCAGGACATGTGGGAAATGCCCGCCGATCAAGAAGCTTTCGTCGGGCCCATTCCGCAAATCTTGGGTGTTGCCCCGAAGGCAAAGTTTCAGGCCAGCCTCACTCGAAAGCTCTTCACCTATAACGCCAGCAACGCGATCTTCGCCTACTTGGGCTATCTGAAAAGCTACAAGCTGCTGAGCGATGCCGCCAACGATCCGGAGTTGATCGAAGTCGCACAAGCAGCCAGCCGGGAGGCGGGCGCGGCGCTCTCGAAGCGTTTTGGATTTGATCCGGAGGACCAGGCGAAGTTCGCCGCCTCCGCGATTGCCAAGTACCAGAAGCGGGAAATCGTTGACCCCATCGAACGCAACGCCCGGGACCCGATCCGGAAGCTCGGCCGGAATGACCGGCTGGTCGGCCCGGCATGTCTTGCCATCGAGGAAGGGATTCGTCCCGCCGCTTTAAGCCGGGGGATTGCTGCGGCGCTTCTGTATGATGAACCGTCCGACGCGGCGGCCCAAAAGATTCAGTCCATCCTGCTCGAGTCCGGCGTCCCCAGAGCCTTACGGGAAGTCTGCGGCATTGATCCTGACGGCGAGTTGGCCCGCTTGATTTTCGAAGCCTACGAGGCATTGAAGCGAGAAATGCAAATCTCGAAGTAGCCGTGGGAGCCCTTGCCGGCGGAGCGGTCGGTGCCCTCATCTTCGCTGCTACCATTGCACGCCGCAGACGGCGGCCCGCATGAGTAGAACCCATGACGACCGGCTCCTAAGCAGCCGCCAAATGTCCGGTTCTCATCCGGGATACAATGTGCTAGAGTCCTCACATCAGGTTAAGAAAGGCTTGGGGCTGGCAGGTTCTTGATTGCAAGGCAACCTCAGATGGCTGGTCGTCCATCGCAGTGGAGTGAATTCCCTTCCCCGAGTCCCGTCGCAAAGGAGGTCCCATGGCAACTGGGCCGTTGAATGATCAGCAATTGAAGGAATACCACGAGAACGGGTTTGTCGTGGCGCGAAGAATGTTCGATGCGGAAGAGATGAGCCTGCTCTCGCGCGCCTCCAAGGAGGACCGGGAACTGGACCGGCACTCTTATGGAGCCGCCGACGGAGAGGGAGGCAAAGCCCGCCTGTCGCTCTGGAACCATCCGGGTGACTCGATCTATGGAATGTTTGCGCGCTGCGAATCCGTCGTTGGCTCCATGGAAAAGATTCTGGCGGGCGAAGTCTATCACTACCACTCGAAGATGATCATGAAGGACGCCAAAATCGGCGGCGCCTTTGCCTGGCATCAGGACTACGGTTACTGGTATCAAAACGGCGTCTTGTATCCTCTGCTGTCGAGCGTATTTATCGCCCTTGACCCGGCGACACGGGAAAATGGCTGCATGCAGGTACTCCGCGACTCGCATCACCTGGAGCGGATCGATCACAAGCTAACCGGCCAGCAAGCCGGGGCCGATCTGGAACGCGTCAATGAAGTCTTGAAGACTTTGGAACTGGTCTACGTCGAAATGGATCCCGGCGACGCACTCTTCTTCCACTGCAACCTTTTGCACCGCTCTGACGGGAACAGGTCCGAGAAACCGCGCTGGGCCATGATCTGCTGTTACAACGCAGCGCGGAACAACCCTTATAAGGAATCCCATCATCCACGTTACACGCCGCTCGTAAAGGTGCAGGACTCTGCGATCAAGGAAGCCGGCCTGCGCCGCTTCGCGGATACCCAGGCGGATGTCGCCTGGCTTAGCCCTATCGAGGATGAAAGCGCTCGGAGCCTGGACCAAAAATCGTAGGGCTCAATGCAAAGAAGAAGGGCGGGCAGCATGGCCCGCCTCGAGTAAGGAGGAAGCTCGCATGGCCGCGTACCGAATCAGTGACGAGGAGTTGAGCCGCTTTAACAAAGATGGCTTTATCATCGTACGCTCGCTTTTCGACGACGAAGAAATGAAGCTCCTGCGGGAGGCCGTGGAAGTGGATCGCGACTTGGCCGCAGCCGCCTACGAGGTGAAGGACAAGGACGGTGGGACGGCCCAGATGGCCATCTGGCAAGGTACCGGCGACGATCTTTACGGCTTGATCGCCCGCTCCGAACGCCTGGTCAAGACCATGGAGCGCTTGCTCGACGATGAGGTCTACCACTGGCACTCGAAGATGGCGATCAAGCAGCCCTACAGCGGCGGGGCATGGGAGTGGCACCAGGACTACGGTTACTGGTACGAGTATGGCTGCCTTTTCCCGCTTCTTTCAACGTGCATGCTGGCCGTGGATCGCGCCACCCGGGAAAACGGCTGCCTGCAGGTCTTGAAGGGTTCTCATCAACTGGGCCGGATCGATCACGGAAAGTCGGGATCGCAATCGGGCTCCGATCCGGAGCGGCTGGAAATCGCCATGAAGACCTTTGAGAGGGTGTATTGCGAGCTGGAGATTGGCGACGCGGTCATCTTCCATTGCAATCTCCTCCATGGCTCCGCCCAGAACAAGTCGCCAAACCCGCGCCGGGCTTTTCTGTGCTGCTATAACGCCAGGCGCAACAGCCCCTACAAGGTAGTGCGCCATCCGCAATACACGCCGCTCTCGATTGTTCCGGATTCGGCCATCAAGGAAGCCGGCATCAAAATCCAGGCTCAAGACTATCGGAAGACGAGCCACTACGAGTTGAAGCTGTAAGAATCCGCTGCAAGCGCCGGCCTTCCCATTCCGGGGATGCCGCACAGAGGGGACCGGAGGGCAAGGTCATGCGGGTGAATAAACACCCTGCGATCGGGCTGGGCCGGCTTTTCTCAACATCAAAACTGCCCAGTGCAAGCGTGAAGACGCGGGCAAATCCATGATTATCGGGAAGGAATCCTATGGACTATCCTAGCAACGGCTCACCCCTCCTGGCCCATCATCACACACCCGGTTCCGGCTCATCCGGGAGCGGAGCGAAGGCAGCCGCAACTCCCGGAGCCAAGTCCGTTCCGAAAGGTGCTGCGAGCGGCCAAGGAAAGATGAAATTCAAGGTTCTCTATACCGCTGACCACTTGCCGGAACAGGCCCAGAAAGTACTCGTGGACGCCCACGGCGGTTTTGCCGTGGATCATCGTCCCGGAAAGGGCGAGACTTATTTTGCGCTTCCAGGCGCCGGAATTCTCAAGATCAGCGCCGACCTCAAGACGGTCCGGCCGCTCGACACTCCTGAAGAAGTGAAGAAGTCCAACCTGCACAGTACTCGGATCTGGAGCGGACCCGATGAAGAAGTCTTCCTCGTCTTCGCAGCGAACAATGCCGGCAAGATTTTTACAACCACGTTAGACGGAAAACTTCTCGGCACGCTCGAAGCTCCGGGGGCCGATCACGACTTCGACAATCAGGAGGTGAACGACTACTTTCTCGGACAGGGTAATTTTGTTCCGACGGGCGTGGACCATCTTGACGGGCGCTATTATGTCACCACGGGATATTCCAATCTCGACTACGTGCTGTCCGCAAAGGTCCTGCGTACCAGCCCGTTTCAGGCTGAGTGGTCGGACCTGGCCTTCGGAGGAAAAGGCGACGCGCCCGGGCAGTTCGGCACCGGGCACGCCATCACCGTGCCGCCCGGCAAAAAGCGCCTGGATATCGCGGATCGTCCCCACTCTCGTATCGAGCGATTTTCAAAGTACGGACACTTCCGCTCCATGCTGAAATTGCCGAGCGGTTCGCTGCCTTGCGACATTGATTATCTGGAGGGATACGCGGTGGTGGCCTGCCTCGAGGGGCCCGATAAGAGCAAAGGAGCTCCCCTCTATATCCTCGAAAAAGACAAATTGGTTTCCAGCGTCATGCCCAAAGAGGAGCTTGGGCTTACCAATTTCGTCCACAACCACAACGCCGTGCTGCACAAAATCGACGGCAAGTTCTACATCATCGCTCAGGCCTGGAACCCCGGCGATTTTGCCATTTTGGAACAGGTTGCTGCATAAACCTTCACATTCTGCTCCCGTTCCGGGGCGAGGTTCCGCCCGTTCCGTTAACGCAGCGTTCCGGTTTGGTACTGCAACATGGCATTCCGATCTTGAAAGTCGTACTGCGCGTTGACGTCCTGGATTTCGGCTTGCGTTTCATTGAGCTGAGCCTGCGAGAGCGCCACGATGGAGCTGAGGCCGAGTTTGTACCTGCCCTGCGCCAGCGCCAGGGAGAGTTTAGCTTGATGAAGAAATTTGCTGGCGACATCGATCTGCTGGTAGCTGGTGACCGTATTGGCCCAGGCGACGCGCACATCGCGGGCGATCCGCTCCTTCATGTCCTGCAGCTCTTCATCCGCGGCCTGCGCTCGCAGCATCGCCGCCTCCCGCCGGGCGGCAAAGAGATGCCCGTTAAAAACCGGAATCTCGATGTTGATGGCCGCCGCCTCGTAATGATCGGGGATCAGCCTCGCAGGGGTTAACTGGTTGATCAGAGGAATACCCCCGGCGACTCCTTCGGCGCTTACGGTGGGCAGCGAAAGGTCCTTTTCAGCGCGTTCGAATTTGTATGCTGACCGGTCGCTCAAAGCAAGGCTGCGGATCTCCGGGCGAGTGCTCATGGCCTCGTGCACAAGCGCCTCGGGAGCGGCGGGAGGCGGAGGGGGCAGCGCCTCTCCCACAAGCTTGTAGGGCTGAATCTTCTCAAGACCCATGGCGCGGGCAAGCTGCGCGAAGGAAATCTTAATGTTATTTTGCGCCTGAATCTCAAAGAGTTTTGCCTGGGCAAGGTTCACCTGGGCAAAGCTCAGATCGATCTCGGATTTCAGCTTGTTCTTCACCAGGGCCGAGACTTGATCCAGCACCACTTGACGTTCTTTAAACGTCCTTTCAGCCACCTTTGAAAGCGCTTGGGCGCGCAGAACTCCGAAAAACGCCTGGTCGACGCCCAGCAATACCGAATAACGGGCTGATTGCGCGTCTTCGTTCGCGGCGTGAGCCTGAAGCTTCGCGGTCGCCACCAGATTCTTGGTGCGGCCAAAGTCGGTGATAAGCTGCCCCACGGAAATGCCTTGGCCAAACCGGTTGAAAAGGCTGGAGTCCGTCAGATATCCCGCTCCAATGCGAGACGCGTGCGCCACGATATTCCGGATCGCTTTGAGCGGCCCGGAAAGGTCTTCCCCGCTGGGCTTCACGTACACATCAATATCCCGCTCAAGCTTGTAGTGATCCACCTCCGTGGGCGTCAGGATCGGCTTGATGGTGCACAACTGGTCCAGGTAAGTGGTCGATTTGAGGCGGGGATCATGGAGGGGCAGAGTGTCCAAGTCCGCCAGCGAGACGACAGTTTTGGGCGGAAACTGCACCGAGACAAAGTGCTGATTTCCGGATTTGGGATCAATCCAGTATCCCGGCGCGATCATCTGGTTGGAGGTCAGGGCCGTAATCACGTTATCGATGACATTTTTGGGGGTTAACCCCAACTCGCTCACGCGCGTGCGGTTGAGGTTAATTTGCAGGGCCGGATAATCCATGTCCTGCGGAATATAAACGTCGCTGATGGAGGGGAGCCGGCGGATTTTGCCCGCCAGTTCGCGGGCAATGCCCATATCCGCGTTCAAGTCCATGCCACTCACTTGGATATCAATGGGCGCGGGCACCCCTTGGTCCAAAACGGACTCCACCAGTGAACCGGAATGGAAATAGGTTCTCAACTCAGGGAATTGCTGCGCGATCTTGCGCCGGGTCTCGTCCATATACTGAAAGCTGCTGGCGCGATGATCGGAGTTGAGCCCTACTTGGATGAAGGCGGTGTGCATGGCCGCGTTGGGCGTGAACAAGGATTCAAAACCCGAGGAGAGACCTATGTTCGAAACGATGGTATTCAAGTCATGGGGGCTCACCGTATGCCGGATGACGTTTTCAACCTGTTCCACATAATGCTCCGTCACTCCCAGCCGCGAACCGCTGGGCGCCTTGAGGTTGATCATGAATTGGCCGGCGTCCGTGCGAGGGAAGAAGGAAAACCCGAGCAGGGGATAAAGCGCCAGGCTGAGAGCGAAGATACCGGCGAATCCCGCCATGGTAGCCCGTGGACGGTCGAGCGACATCTGGACCCACCGTTCGTAGTGGTCCAGCATGGTCTCAAATCGAGTATTGAACGCCCGGTAGAAACGCTGCCCAAAAGATTTCCTGTTTGCCTTTCCTTCCTCACCCTCGCGTGAATCCACCACGGGCTTGAGGGCTTTGGCGCAGAAAAGCGGCACCACCCCAACCGCCACGAAATAAGAGGCGATCAACGAAAGCACCACGCCGGCCGCAAGGGCCACGAAGAGAAACTTGCTGACCCCGTACAGCATCGTGACGGGGAAGAAAACCACGATCGTCGCGAGCGTTATGGCAAGCACGGCGGTCGCCACCTCATTGGTGCCCTCCTCGGAGGCTTTCCCGGGCGGATCACCCAGTTCCATGTGGCGGTATATGTTTTCAAGCACGAAGATCGAATTGCCGATCAAGCGCGGAATGGCCAGGGCCAAACCGCTTAACAGCATCGCGTTGATGGTGCTTCCTCCAAGGTAGAGAAAGAAGAGAGCGGCAAGGACGGAAAGCGGAATGGAAAGAAAGATCGCGCTCGTGGCCCGCAGGCTGCCCAGGAAGAGAAGAATCACCAGCGCGGTGGCGAAAAGGCCGATTCCTCCTTCACTGGTCACGGTACGAATGGCTTGGCGCACAAATTGCGACTGGTCAAACACCACCATGGCCTTCATCCGCTTGGGAATGTCGCGCAGGTGCTGGATGGCGTTGCGGACTCCATCGACCAGTTGAATGGTGTTGGTGTTCCCGCCTTGTTTCATGATCCCGACGTAAACGGAGCGCTGGCCGTCAATGCGCACGACGTTGTATTGCAGCGAGGACGCGTCAACGGCATGGCCGACGTCCGAGACATACACGTTCTTTTCGCCGACGGTTTTGAGGACAATATGATTGAGTGCTTTGGCGTTCGCGACTTGCGCGTTCGTGTAAATGTAGTAATCCAACGGGCCGATGCGGACATCGCCCGCCGGAAGGATCAGGTTGGACTGGTTGACGGCCTTCACCACGTCCATCGGGCTCAAGCCCAGAGCCTGGAGCTTGAGGGGGTCCACGTAGACCATCTCCATGCGATATTTGCCGCCAAAAGGTGGAGGCACGGTGGCGCCGCGAACGCCAGCAATCTGATCGCGAATTTCGTACTGCAAGTAATCGCGGAGCTGCGTTTCCGACAACCCCTTGCCCTTCACCGCCAGCAGACAGACGGGCAGGAATGAAGCGGAGGTCTGCAATACCACCGGAGGAAGCGTCCCGTGAGGCAGGCGACGCAGGTCTGCCATCGCCAAGTTTGAAATTTCAGTCACGTCGGCGTTGGGATCGCTTCCGGGAGTGAAAAACACTTTGATCAAGCTCACCCCGGGAAGGGAGCGAGACTCAATGTGATCGATATTGCTGCCGAGCGTGAAAAATCGCTCGAAGGTATTGGTAATTTGGGCTTTCACCTGCTCGGGTGGCATTCCGCTGTAAAAGGTGGCGCAGGTTACCACCGGAATATTGATGCGGGGGAACAAGTCGACGGGCATCTTCACGATGCTCGCCAGCCCCAGGACGCAGGTGATCAGGCAAGTCACAATGATGAGGTGCGGATTGCGGATCGCAAACTTGGACATACCTACCCCTTGGCCATGAGCTCCGCGGGATTAAGGACTTTGGGCTCAACTTTCTCGCCAGGGCTGTAGCTGGCCTGTTCGCTGAAAACCACCAGTTCACCCTCCCTCAGTCCGGAAAGGACCTCGGCCATATTGGGGGTTTCGATTCCAAGCTGCACCGTGCGCCTTTCGATCGTGTGGTCTGGGGTGACGACTAAAACGATCCCTTGGCCAGGCCCGGAGCGCACCACGGCTGGGATCGGGATCGCGAGCGCGTGGGCGGCGCTCTGGACGGGAAAATGGACTTATGCGTACATGCCGGGGACGAGTTGGTAGGCTGGGTTGGCCACCTCGACTTCTGTATGCATGGTGCGGGTGTCCAGATCGATCTGGTCCGAGGTACGTGAAACCTTGCCCGCAAAGATCTTATGGAGGACGGGCACCTTCACCCGAACAACCTCGCCCAAATGGATGTCAGGAACAACCCGCTCCGGCACGGGGATCACCAGCCGCAAAAGATCGTTCTCCGAGAGATGGCAAAGGGCTAGGGCGGTCTTTGTGGATGACGTACCCGCGGGAAGCAGCGCGCCCGTGTAAGCGTCAAGTCGGGTCACGACGCCCGTAAATGGCGCGGTAATACGGGAGTAGTCGGCCATCGCCTCGTCACGCTGGAGGGTGGACCGGTCCGCCGCGAGTTCTTCTTGGGCTGCGGCAAGAGCCGCCTGAGCCGCAGAAATGGCGGACTTATTCCCTTGACAGACCCAACAGGCCATGATATGCTCTCTATGTATAAAGGAGATGCACATGAATCTAATAGACTTGGCACAGAACTTCAGCGACGAAGCAAGCGCAATCAAATACCTGGAAAGCAAGCTATGGCCCGATGGACCCGTTTGTCCCCATTGTGGAGTTGTGGGAGAGGCTTTTGAGATGCACTCAAAGGCTGATACCACCAACAAGATGCGGCCTGGGCTTTGGAAGTGCTCAGGATGCCGAAAGACCTTCCGGGTAACAGTCGGCACGATCTTTGAAGATTCGCACATCCCGCTTCACAGATGGATGATGGCAATTCATTTGATGTGTGCCAGCAAGAAGGGCATCAGCGCCCACCAATTGCACCGCATGTTGGGATTGGGTTATCGCGCCGCTTGGTTTATGGCGCACCGGATTCGTTACGCAATGGCTCAGAATCCAGAGTCTAAGCTCTCAGGCACAGTTGAAGTTGATGAAACCTATGTCGGCGGGAAATTGCGAGTTGGTTCATATGCTCGCAAGCCAGGAATGCGACCAAAAGACTTCCCAGCGCCATCAGCTAACAAAGCTCCTGTGGTGGCTCTGGTGCAACGCAATGGGAAGGTAAGGTCTTTTCATGTGGAGCGGGTGACCGCAAAGAATCTGAAGCCAATCTTGAAGGAGCACATCGCACAAGAGGCAAAGCTGAATACCGACGAAAACAAGATTTACCTTTTCGCGCGAGAATACTTCGCAGGGCACGATAGGAAAGCGATTAACGTACAGGTAGCCTGACAGGAAAACCTTAAAAGGGGCTACTATCGCTGTTCGAGTTTCTCAAGAAAATATGATGTTTTTTCTTGATCGGTAGCATATGTTATTTCAGTCG
>Ga0307374_10010336_pt1 | contig 13540 bp, 11 predicted proteins | sample OX3MG_FD_202532 | JGI IMG/M metagenome (GOLD analysis project Ga0307374, IMG submission 202532) | Soil microbial communities from Risofladan, Vaasa, Finland - OX-3 | ecosystem: Environmental > Terrestrial > Soil > Coastal area > Acid sulfate soil | place: Finland: Risofladan, Vaasa | collected...
TTCGCCGGCGCAGCTGCTCGGCGGGCCACTCGACGCCCAGGATCAGCGCGTTCCAAAGCGGCCGCGCGTCCCCGGTTTCCTCCCACATTTCGGAAATGGGCCGGCCGGAAACCTCCAGGACTTCGAGAGCGCGCACGAGCCGCTGGATGTTATTGGAGGGAATTTTAGCCGCGGCCGCCGGATCCCTCTCGGCCAGCCGAGCGTGCAGGAACGTCCGGCCTTTTTCCCGGCCCAAGGCTTCCAGCCGCCGGCGCACGGCCTCGTCTTTTCGTGGCATGGGCGAGAGGCCTTTTAAGAACGCCTTCACGTAAAGGCCGGTTCCCCCCACAAGAAGGGGCAGCTTTCCGCGCTTCAAAATATCTTCCGCCGCGTGCCGCGCTTTTTTGGCGAAACTCCCCGCGTCGAAGGGTTCCGCGGGATCGGCCTCGTCAATGAGGCTGTAGGGGACGCCGCGCGCGCGGCCCAAGGAGTCGCGCGCGGGCTTGGCGGTTCCGGCGTCAAGACAACGGTAGACCTGGCGCGAATCGGCGGAAATGATTTCTCCGTTTAATTCCCGGGCCAGGGCCAGGGCCAAGTCGGTTTTGCCGGACGCGGTCGGCCCGACGACGCAGATGATTTTCGGCGCGGAGCTTATTTTTTCCAATACAGCGCTTTCTGGGGCTTGGCGCAGAGATGGTGGAAGCGGCAGTCGGGCACGCAGGCCTCGGGGAGCTTGAGGGCGACGCGGATGTCGCAGTCTTGGTTGTCCAAAGCCATGTTGTTGATGAGGTCCTTATGCTTCTTTTCTATTTTCGTGAATGAAATGCCGACTTTGTAGGTCTGCCCTTTCTCCATGACGCGGGCGACCCTGCCCTCGACCGAGACGGATTTTAGGCCCGGGAGCGAGAGAATCATCTCGATTCTCCGGGAGTGCGGCGGCTCGATGAAGGTGACCAGGGAGAGCCCCCCGGCGGACAAATCGGTCAGCACGGCCGGCTGGGAAGACTTGTCCTGCGCGTCCAGGCGCAGCGTGATGGGGCCGACAAAGCCTCCAACGGGGAAACGGGCATAGCGCCGCTTGTCCGAAGGATTAGATCGTTTCGCTTTCATGCAAGTTCCCCCAGCAAGGTCCGTTTTGTCGCGCCCGTGACGGCCAAAGACGCGAGTGAGCCGGGCCGAGCGGTCCCGGGCCATTTGGCGTTAAATCCCCCGCGGGTCCGCCCGAAGCCGGGCTCTTCGCAGAGAACCTCGGCCGTCTTTCCCACGTGCGCCTTCAACGCTTCGCTAGTCAATTCGTCCATGAGTTGATTAAGCCGCTTAAGCCTGTCTTCCTTGACCTCCCGGGAAACGTCGTCCGGCCAGGAGGCGCTTTGGGTTCCCTGCCGCGGCGAATACTTGAAGCAGTAAGCCCAAGCCGGGCGGACGTCCTTCAAGAAATCCAGCGTTTCCTGGAAATCCTCCTCGGTCTCGGTAGGAAATCCTACTATAATGTCGGTGGAAATCACAATGCCGGGCACGGCGGCGCGCGCCGCGCGCGCTTTTTCAAGGTAAGCCCCGGGAGTGTAGTTGCGGCGCATGAGCTTGAGCACCCGCTCCGAGGCGGACTGCAGGGGCAAATGAAGGTGCTCGCAGACCGAGCGGCACTTGGCCATCGCGGAGAGCATGCTCTCGTCCACGTAGTAAGGGTGCGGGCTCATGAAGCGCAGGCGCTCCAAGCCCGGGGTTTTGTCCAGGAGCCGGAGGAGATCGCCGAAGCCGACTTTCCCCTCCGCGTTTTCCGATTCGTAGCTGTTGACGGTTTGGCCGAGCAGCATGATTTCCTTGGCGCCCGCCGCCGTTTTGGTCCGGGCCTCGCCGAGGATGTCTTCGACCGGCCGGTAAAGCTCCCGTCCGCGGACCGAGGGGACGATGCAGTAGGAGCAGGAGTAGTTGCAGCCGCGCATGATGGTCAGATAAGCCGAAACGGGCGATGCCGTCGGCGGCAAAATTTCCGGCGCGAAGCTTTCCGGCTGCTCTTTGAGCGCGTCAAAGCGGGCGTCGAGCGTTTCCCGGACGATTTCAGGAAAGCGCTCGACGGACTTGGCGCCCACGATGAGATCCACGTAGGGAAATTTTTGGCGGATGGAGTCCCCCGCGCGCTCGGCCGCGCAGCCGCTGACGATGAGCACGCGGTTGGGGTTGGCCGCTTTCCAGGGGCGCAGCGAGCCGATGAGGGAAATCGCGCGGTCCTCGGCGTGCTGGCGGACCGTGCAGGTCGAGATGAGGATGACGTCGGCTTCATCGGGAGTGTCCGCCCTGGAAAAACCGCGCGCGGCCAGCGGCGCGGACATTTCCTCCGCGTCGGCCTCGGACATCTGGCATCCTAGCGCGATGGTGTGAAGTTTCATGGATCGGATTTCTTGACGGGACGCTTTATCGATTATATCATGCCCAGGCGGCTTTCCAGGGCGAGAATGGCCAGCGCGGCCAGCAGGGTCGCCACGGTCACGAGCGTCCCCACGCGGACGAAGCGCCAAAAGCCGATCCCGGCTTTTCCCCCCGCCTGCTTAAGCACGATAAGGTTGGCCATGGATCCGATGGGAGTCAAATTGCCGGCCAAAGTGCTTGATGCCGCGACCGTGAGCCACAATACCCGGTTGCGGGCGGCCGCTTGAATGACGGGGCGAGCCAGAATGACCGCCGGGACGTTGCTGACGAGGTTGGAAAGAACGAGCATCGATCCGCCGGCCGCCAGCAGGCGCGAACCGGCCGAACCCCCGAGCGCCGGCGTAACGAGCCGCAAAATGACGGCCGTGGCGCCCGAAGCCTCGAAGCCTTGGATGAGAATGAAAAGCGAGGCGAAGAAAAGCAGCAGTTCCCAGTCCACTCGGGCGTGAATTTGCTCGGTCTTGACGCGGCCCACGATTAGGATGAGCGCCCCGACGGCCGCCGCGGCGAGCGGGAAGGAGAAGCCGACGGCCCACAGGGCGAGGAGGACGGCGGCTGCGGCGGCGCATTTGACCAGAAGCGCTTTATTGATGGGTGCCTTCATTTTTCCGGCCGCGCGCGAGAGATCGGAAAAACCGAAAAGGCTTTTGCGGAACGCGAAAGCCAGGATGAGCGCGTCCAGGGAAAGCCCGACCAGCGAAACGGGCGCCATGCGGATCAGGAAATCAAAGAAGGAAAAGTGCGCGGTGATGCCGATGAAGGCGTTTTGCGGGTTCCCCGTCACCGACATGGCCGAGCCGATGTTGGCGGCGGTGACTAAAGCGGTGAGGTAGGGGATGCTGGGCAAATCCAGCCGGTCCGTGATTTCAAGCACGACGGGCGCGAAGACCAGGCAGATGGTGTCGTTGACGAAGAAGGCGGAGAGAATTCCGGAGATGAAGATAAGAAACACCAGGAGCTCGACGCGCGTGCGCGCCAGGGCCGCCGTACGCGAGGCGATCCATTCGAAAAATCCGGAAATTTGAAAGTGCGCGACCAGGATCATGATGCCCAGCAGGAACAAGATGGTGTTCCAGTCCACGCACAAATAAGCTTGGTCGAGATTCACCGCGCCGAAGACAACCATGGCTACGGCCCCGCAAAACGCGGCGGACGCGCGATTGATGTGGCTGCCCAGGCCGCTTTCCACCGCGATGAGGGCGTAGGCGCACGAAAAAATCGCGACGAAAAGCCAGCGCAGATGGACGGTCGCCAAGGCCGGGCTCAAGTTTTTTGGCAGGTCCTGCAGCGGCCGAAAATCTCGTGGCGGTGCCACTGCGGGGTGAAGCCGAATTTGCGGCAGGTGTCTTCCTGGATTTTCTCGAGCTTGGGCCAGCGCATTTCCTGGATGCGGCCGCAGGAGACGCAGATGAGGTGATCGTGGTGCGGGCGCTCGAGGTTGACCTCGAAGCGGCGCCGGCCGGCCTCATCCGAAACGTGGTTGACCAGGCCGCATTCCTCGAGCATCTTGAGCGTGCGGAAAACCGTGGCCCGGCCGAGGCCGTAGGGACGCATCGCCCGGGAGATGTCCTCTTGTCCGAGGTGCTTGTCGCTTTGGAGCAGGAAATCGAGGATGCGCCGGCGTTGGGAGGTCAGCCGCAGGCCGCTTTGCGCCAAGTGCTTGCGGAAGACCTCGTAGACCCGGCCCGCGTAGTCTCTCTGCCCGCCGTTCTTGGCCGGGAAATGGTCGATTTCCTTCACGGTAGGATTGTACTATTTTCCGCTTACGGGCCGAAAATCAAAATTGGTATAGTAGGCCGGTTTATGGCGCGGAAATTTCCGGCCGCTGCTTGGCTGACCGCAATCGTCCTTGCGCAATCCGTTTTGGGTTTTCTCTATTTGAGAAAAACCGCCGTCTTTAACGCGCCCGACGAGCCCTATCATTTCGCCTACGTCGCTTTTCTATCCCAGAGAGGACATCTGCCCGAGGCCTCCGGCCCGCGCCTGTTCAGCGAGGCCATTCAACCGCCGCTCTATTACCTGTCCGCTCTTCCGCTCTATCGCCTCACGCAGCGCAGGGCCTTGCCGGATTGCGTGCGCGCGCTGAGGGCTCAGAATCTTCTTTATGCCGTCCTGAACGTTTGGCTGATTTTTCTTCTCATTCGCCGATTATGCGGGGAAAAAACGGCGCTCCTGAGCGCCGCGTTCGCGGCTTTTTTGCCGCAGTATCTTTTCATCGGCGCCAGCGTGAGCAACGCTCCGCTGGCGAATCTCTTGGCCACGGCGGCGCTTTATGGAGGCCTCGGAATTTTAGAGAGGCCCAATTCCCGCCGAAATATTGTTTTCGAGGGGCTGGCGATAGGATTGGGATTGCTGGCCAAGCTCACGACCGCGTGCTGCGCCGCGGCGGCTATTTTCACCTATGCCTGGAGCGGCCGCAGGGAAGCGCTAAAAACCTCGGGGCGCGCGGCGGCTGTCGCCATTCTCGGGGTGTTCGCGGGCGGCTGGCCGCTGTGGCGCAATTACCGGCTTTACGGCGGCATCGCGGGCGAGCATGCGATGTTTCACGAATCCGCGATGCATTGGAGAGAACTCGGCTTTTGGAGCGTAAAACTCTTCGAGAGCTTCTGGGGTCTTTTCGCCTGGATGGCCTCTCCGCTTCCGCGGCCGGCGTATGTCCTCTTGGCGTTCTCGACGCTCGCGGCCGCCGCGGGATTTTTTCTCTGGGCGCGCGCTCATCGCGAGGATCTGCGCAGGCCCGGCATGCTCCTGATGTTTTCCGCCGCCGTCTTGGCTTTCGCCCAGACGTTTTATCAGGGGTTCCTGCATGCGCGCCAGCCGCAGGGGCGCTATCTCTTCCCGGCGCTCGCCCCCATCGCCATGATGTTCGCGCTGGGCGCCGCGGAATTGTGGCGCCGCGCGCCGAAGAAGCTCCGGCCGGCCCTCGCAGCGCTCCTGATTTTAGGAGAGCTCGCGCTTCAGCTTGTCAGCCTCAGGGCGCTTTAAAAATGCCGACACCGTCAAATGGCGATATGGAGAATTCGAGATTCGCGCGGAAGTTCGCCGCTTGCCTGGCGGTGCTCCTCATCGTTATCGCGGCGGCAGGGACGCTCGATTTTATCTTGAGGCCGTCGAAGTTTTCCATGAATGATCTACAGTTGTTTTGGATCGTGTCGCCGGGCCGGTTTTTTGTTCCGGTTCCGGGCGACAAAGGATTCGTCCAAACCAATCCTGAATTGGTTCAGCTTGATAATGAGCCGGTCCGGTTCTCCGCGCGCAAGAAAGCGGATTACAGGATTTTTTGCGTTGGGGGTTCGACGACTCAGGGATGGCCTTTTCACCACGTCCTTTCCTACCCGAAGCTTTTAAGCGCGATTCTTTCCGATGTCCTGCCGGGCCGAAAAGTAGAGGTCATCAACGCCGGCTTCATGGCTTCCGATTCAACGAGCGATCTTCCTCTGGTTAGGGAGATTGTGCGGTATCAGCCGGATTTGCTGCTGATTTACGAGGGGCGCAACGAATGGTGGAATTATCCCCTGCATCATGGGTTTAAGGCATATGTCCTCGAGCTTTATGTTTGGACGATGCGCCATTTCGCCATTTGCGAACGCTTGCGCCAGGCGGCCCTTTCCCAGCGCCGTTTTAATCAGGCGGAGCTTTTTCGCAATTGGGCGGACATTCACCGCAGTTCCTTCTCGGTTGATGCCGATTTAACTGCAAATCTTAAGGCGATGGCGGCCGTGGCGGGTGCGCATGACTGCAAATCGATCGTTATGACCCAAGTATTCTATCGCTCGGATATATGGGAGGGTTTTTGGTTCAAAGCGATTAATGGCTCTATTCGCGCGCTGGCTGGCAATGATTCCGGCCGTAATCCGGGCCTCATTCATATCGCGCGAGTTTTTCAAAACGATCCGCGCGGCGAGAGCCTTCTCATTCCGCCGACTCCCGTCCACCCCGCGATCTCGACGGATATTTCCTCATGGCCAAGACGACGGCGCGAAGCCTCTATCGGATGCATCTCATCGCGCCCCAGTCTTCATGGCATTGGAACCGGCTAAGGAGCCAAGCGGAGTATCTCGGGGAATTGGGCGTCACTTCGGGAGATCTCGCCCAAGTCTATGAAACGGTGGCTGAAGTTTTTGTCGAATTAGGAAACCCTAAAGCAGCCGCCATCTACCGGCGCAAGGCGGCCGCTTTCAAGGCTCGCGGGCATGGAGCGCTTAAATAGCCGTTGCGGGCCTGAGAACAAGCTCTTTGTCTAGGCCAGCTTCGCGTGCGTGCCGTCGCAGAAAGGCTTCTTGGCCGAATGCTTGCAGCCGCACCAAGCGACGGTCTTGGCTTCGCTGATCTCCACGCGGATGGGCGTCATTCCGGTGTTGAGCCTGGAATGCGAGCCGTCGCAGTAGGGCTGGTTTTGGGATTGTCCGCAGGCGCACCAAAACTTGGCGCCGGGCTCCTCTTTTTTGACGTAGGGCGCCTTCTGAGCGATTTTAGGTTCGGGCATTTTATATCTCCTGTTGATGCGGGTTACGGCTTGCCGCCGTTCCAAACTTACGTATTTCAGATGTTCGGGGCGTCCAAGGCGCCGGTGACGGCCTTGGGATCGAAAAGATCCGCGAGCTCTCTTTTGGAAAGGATTTTTTTCTCCAAAACCACGGCGCCGACGGTCGTCTTGCGCTTGACCGCTTCTTTAAAAACCTCCGCCGCCTTGGCGTAGCCGATCTTTGGGTTCAAGAGCGTCGCCAAGGACGGGCTTTGCTCGAAATAAGAACCGCATTTTTGCGCGTCCGCCGAGATGCCCTGCACGCAGCGCTGGTCCACCACGGGCAGGTAATTGATAAGCAGGCGGATGGAGTCGAGCAAGTCGTAGGCGACCAGGGGCGTCATGACGTTTAGGTCCATCTGGCCGGCCTGGGCGCACAGGCTCACGGCCAAGTCGCGTCCGACGATCTGGAAAGCGATCATGTTGAGGCACTCGATCATTGATGGGTTGATTTTTCCCGGCATGATGGAGGAGCCCGGTTGAACGGCGGGCAGGGCGATTTCGGCGAACCCCGTGATGGGCCCCGAGCACATGAGCCGCAGATCGTTGGAGATGCGGATGAGCTCCAAGGCCAGCTCCTTCAAGGCGCTTGAGACCGCCGCCAAGGGCTGGTGGCTTTGCAGCGCCATGCGCGGATCGCGCGCGACTTTAAGCGGCAAATTGGTGATTTGCCCGAGGTGCTTGACGGCTTTTTCCCTAAAGCCGGGCGCGCTGTTGATGCCCGTGCCCGCGGCGTTTCCCCCCAGCGCGACGTGATGCAAAAGCTCGGCGCGGCGGGAAATCTCCTCGCGGCAGGCCGCGAGCGCCTGGGCGTAGGCCGCGAACTCCTGGCCCAACGTGATGGGCACGGCGTCCTGCAGGTGCGTGCGCGCGGACTTGATGACGGTGGAGAACTCCTCGGCCTTTTGCTCGAAGGTTTCGACCAGGGAGTCCAATATCGGCAGGAGCTTGCGGATTTCCATGAGCACGGCCACGTAGGTCGCGGTCGGAAACGTGTCGTTGGTCGACTGGGCCATGTTGACGTGATCGTTGGGATGGACGGCCTTGTATTCCCCTTTGGGGCTCCCCATAATTTCCGCGGCGCGGTTGGCGACGACCTCGTTGGCGTTCATGTTGAAGGAGGTTCCCGCGCCGGCTTGGTAGACGTCCACGATGAACTCCGCGTCCCAGCGGCCGTCCAAGACCTCGTTGCAGGCTTTGACGACGGCTTCGGCCTTGTCCTTGGCGAGCGCGCCCAACTCCCCGTTGGCCATGGCGCAGGCTTTCTTGACGGAGGCGTAGGCGCGGATGAGAGCCGGGTGGGCCTTCACGCCGGAGACCGGGAAATTCTCGGAGGCCCGCAGGGTTTGAATGCCGTAGTACGCCTGCGCCGGCACGCGTTTCTCCCCTAATGAATCCTTTTCGACGCGCGTTTCTTGCTTCGCCATTGGTTCGTGACCTCTCATGACCTGAGATTTTTTGGTTTTCACACGCCTTCCACCGCGTCGGATTTGATCCATCCCTGGAGTCCTTCCTTGAGAACGCCGATTTCGATCCAGTCGCCCTGCGGGGCCAAAATCTCCACGCGGCGCCCTTCCGGAGCCGTGAAGATGACGTTGAAGCCGTCTCCCGGCCCGCTGCGGATTTCAGCCGAGGGGTTTACGATGACTCCCAGGCGCTCCGGCTCCAGGCTTTTTCTCACCAAAAACCACCCGCCCCAAAAAATCCAGAGCGCCAAAGCGGAGGCGGCCCAGGGTTTAAGTTTGTCACGGACGTCGGGCAGCAGAATCCAGAAACCGCAGAGGATGAGCGCCAGCCAGCACAGAGTCCATTGCAGCCCGGAGAGTTCCGGCAGGCTAAACCAGTAAAAGACGTCGAAGAGCGCGGGCGGCACCCCGGGCGGAACCAGAGTCTCGCCGGCTTTATTCAGCGCGAAGTTGAGGTTGTAGCGGATGTTGGAGTTGCGCGGATCGAGATCGAAGGCTTTTTGATACGCGGCGATGGCGGGCCCCAGCCGGCCCTGCTTGAAAAGAGAGTCTCCGAGATTATAGAGGTAGGCGGAGTTTTCCGGATGCTGGGCGGAAATCTGGGAAAAGATCGCGGACGCGCCGGCGTAATCGCCGGCATCGTAGTTCTTCTGCGCCTGCTTGAACGCGGGCGAGGGAGAGAAGGCCGCGGCGCCCAATGGCAGCCACGCGGTTAAAGCCAGGGCCGCCGCGAAAATTTTCACGGCGGGCTTCATGAGTCCAGCTCCTTTTCCACGGCCTTGAGCAGCTCGGCCAAATCCGGAGCGCCGGCTTTTCCCGCTCCGGAATGGGCGGCGGGAGCGAAGCGCCGAAGGTCGAGTTCTTCCCAGGCATTTTTGATTCCAGATAGCGCTCCGGCGCTAATATTCGGATGGCGCAGGCGCAGAAGCTCCTGAGCCCGCCGCAAGGTCAGGCCGGCGGGCGGCTCGCTGATTTTGTCCGCGAGATAGCCGCAGAGCGCCTCGCTCATCAAGTCCGCCGACTTCTTGGGGTCGCGCTCGGCTTCGCGGGAGGCTTCCGCGATGAGGGCCAGCGCCGTCTTGCAGGCCTGGCGCGCGCGCAGCCGCTTGGGATCGGCCAATCGGCGTCGTTCCACGCCGCGCCACAGCAGGCAAGCGGCGAAGAAAATAAAGGGCAGCGCGTTTTGCGGCCCGCCTCGGCCGAGGCGCCTAAGCAGGCTGACAAGGGGCGAGTTTTCCGGGTTTGTATTGAGGTAGCGGATATCCTGGGAAATCTCGGTCAGACCGGGCGCGGAAGCGGCTCCTAAAGAAGCAAAGCCCGCGGCTTGGTTCGCCGGGCCCGGCTTGACGCCGACCGAGAGGGGCTTGGTGCGGATTGTTTCGTAGGCGCCGTGGGCCGGATCGAAATAGGCGAACGCGATTGGCGGGATGGTCAGATCTCCCGAGATTCTGGGGATAAGCACGGTTTTGTAGACCTTGGATCCTTCCACGACGTCATTCTTCTTGTCGAGGTTAAGCGAACTGACCGTTTCGTAGGTCCTGAAGCTCGTCAGCTCCGGCATCCGCAGATCGCCCACCGCCCGCAAGTTTCCCTGCCCTTGGATGGAGACGGTCAGATTGAGCGCTCCCCCCACCTGCGTCCGGTTTTTATCAAGGGAGTCCGAAATGGAGAAATGCCCGACCGCCCCGGAAAAGTTCCTCGGCTGTCCGGCGGCCGGCAGAGGCAGGACGATCAGCTTTAACGCGTTGGTCGAGACCGTCTTCATTTGCGCCGCGCCGAAGTTCATGTTGAAAACCTGGTTGAAGAAATTCGGGGAAAACGGATCCATTCCTTGCCCGGCCACCGGGCACCGCACCGACGCCGGCCCGATGACGAGGCGGCCGTCGCGCTCCGGAAAAATCGCCGTCTTGATCACGGACACGTCGTACATCCGGCCGCGGAATTGGGCGGTTTCGCGGCGAATGGGAGGCAGATCTTCCTTCATGAACCCGGAAAGATCCGGCGGCGTGTATTGCGGATTTCCGGCAAGCGCGGCGGCGTTGTAGAACTTGACGGTCAAAGTCGCCTGTTCGTCAACGTAGACTTTCTTTTTATCCAACTGCGCGGTGACGAAAAAATCAGGCGCTCCAGGGACTTCATGGGCCTGGGCCATCGAAGGCGGCGGCGAGCCCTGCGCCGGCGCCGCGGCTGCGGGGGCCGAGCGCAGGACCTCGATAGCGATGGGGCTGGTCTGCACCGTGCGCTTGTTGTAGGTGAGCGTGATGGGCGGAATAACGCCTTTGCCCACGAAACGCGGCACCAGCACGTAGGTGTAATCGATGGAGCTGGAAATCTTGCCGTTGACGATGGAGATGCTTTGGTTCCTGCCGGAGGAGTAGCGGCTGAAATCAGGCATGGGCGGAATGCGCGGATCGGGAAGAGAACTGGAGGGGCCGCTGACGTCCACGGTCAGGGTGATTTGCCCGTTCAAGGCGACTTGGCTGCGGTCGACCTGGGCGTTGATGGAAATTTGCGCCCGCAGCGCGGCCGGAACGGACGCGAGCAGCAGCGCGGCCAACCCCGCCGCCCTTATCTTTCCACGCATGGCGCTATTCTATATTTTTCCGGCGCGAGCCCTCACCAGTCCTCGCCGCCGGAGGCTTGCTTGGCCTGCTTCTTGAATTGCTTGGTCATCGGCTTTTCGCGCTCCGCGACCGCCTGCATGATGCGCTTGGCGTCCTGCGGAGAAATTTGATTTTGCGGGTTCGGCTTAGGCTGCTGGTTTTGGCTGCTTTGGCCGCCGCCCCGCGGCTTCGGATTGTTTTGATTCTGCGGGTTCCGATTGTTCTTGTTCCGCTGATTTTGTTTTTGGTTTTTCTTTTTGGACGGCGGATGCTTGAGCGCGCGCAGCGCCACCGCCAGGTTGTAGCGCGCGTCGGCGTCGGCGGGGTCGAGCACCACGGCTTTGCGAAAATCGCCGACCGCCGCCTTGTAATTGCCTTGGACGAAATCGATGTCTCCCAGGTTGTAGCTGGCGGCGGAGCGCACTCGCGGCGGCGCGGACGAAGCGGCGAGGGCCTTGAACGCCTTGGAGGCCTCGTCCATGTCTTCCAGGCGGAACAAGGCGTCTCCGGAGTTGAAGACGGGGCGGATGTCATGGGGGCTTTTCGCCGCCGCCGCCGAATAATCGTCGAGCGCGTCGAGATAGCTTTCCTTGTCGTAAAGCTTGTTGCCCGCCCGGAGATCGCTCTCGGTCGTCGCGGCGCGGGCGCCGGAGGCGCAAAAGGCGAGCAGGAGAACAAGGCCGCCCAAAACCGCCGATTTTCCGGATCCTTCGGATTTTCCCAGCCAGTCGCCGGTCTCAGGGATGAGGAAGGCGGCCAGCAAAAGAACGAAAGCCAGGGCCAAGGGCCACTGGAAATGGTTGCGGTAATGGCTGGCGGACGTGGAAACGCTTTGAGCCTGGGTCGTTTTGAGGATTTGCTGGGCCACGGCCGAAACCTCGCTCTGATCCGCGTTGGCCCGGTAATAAGCGCCGCCGGTCGCGGCGGCCAGGCCGGAAAGAACGTCTTCGTGCAGATGCGTGATGACGGTGTTCCCTTTGCCGTCCTTCTTATAGCCGGTCAGGTTTCCGGAAGAATCCCTCAGCGGAATCGGGGCGCCTTCCGCCGTTCCAAACCCGATGGCGTAGATGCGCACGCCCAACGGCGCCGCGGCCTTGGCCGCGGCCAGGGGGTTGCTCTTATGATCCCCCCCGTCGCTGAGGATGACCAGGGACTTGACGCCGGGATATTGCTGGAGAATTTGCGCGGCCTCGGTGATGGCCGGCCCGAGAGTCGTGCCCGGCGCCGGCAGCATGTCCGGGGACAGGGAATCGGCGGCCTGGCGCAGGGCGTCCTCGTCGAGGGTCATGGGGCAGATGACGGCGGGCTCTCCCGAGAAAGTCATGAGCCCGATGCGGTTTCCGGAAAGCTCGTCCAAAAGCAGCGCGAGATCCTGCTTGGCGGCTTTTAATCGCGAGGGCGAGGCGTCCTGCGCGGACATGGATAGGGACGTGTCCACCGCGATGAGAATTTGGCGGGTCCTGGATTTGCTGGCGACCAATTGGACGCCCCACTGCGGTCCGGCCAAGGCGAAGAAAATAAGCGCCAGCGCCGAGGCTTCAAGCGCGAGTTTCAGTGACCGTCGAGCGGTTATTTTTTCGGGAATGAGCCGCCCCAGCGTCGCGGGCGTTCCCAGAAGGGCGTTCAAGCGCCGGCGCCTCTTGTTCGCCGCCCAAGCGGCGAGGGCCATCGCGGCGAGCGCCGGAATCATCCACAGCAGCCAAGCCGGATTTTTCCACATAATCTTAGGGCCACCTCAAAAAGAACGTCCCGCCCAGAACGGCTTCCAAGATCAGTAAAATCGCGGCCAACGCCGCCGGATATCGATAGAGGTCGGACTTGATGATTTCCGGCGGCCGGCTGGTCTTGGATTTTTCCAGCTTGTCGATGGTTCCGTAAATTTCCTTGAGGTTCTGCGAATCGGAGACGCGGAAATAGCGTCCTCCCGTCATGTCCGCGATTTGGGTCAGCAAGGCGTCGTCGAGATCGTCCGGAACGGTGGCCATGACGGTCCCGTTCGGGGTCTGGACCGGCGCGAGGGCGTTGCCATGCTTGGCGCACCCGATGGTGTAGACTTTCACCCCTTCGGTCGCGGCGACCTTGGCCGCGGTGATCGGATCGATGAGGCCTGTGTTGCTGCGCCCGTCCGTCATCAGGATGATGATTTTGCTTTTCGCGGTTCCGGCCTTCAAGTGATTGAGCGCCGAGACGATGCCGTCGCCGATGGCGGTGCCGTCCGCGCCGGTCATGCCCGGATAGAGCGCGGAGATTTGGGAGTCCAAGGCGGAGTAGTCCGAGGTCAGCGGGCAGACCAGCTCCGGGGCTCCCCCGAACTGCACGGCGCCGATCAAGTCCGAAGTGCGGCGCGCGATGAAGTCCAGGGCCGCCGCCTTGGCCGCCTGGATGCGCGACGGCGACAAGTCGATGGCGCTCATCGACGTGGAGGTGTCCATCGCCAGCATGATGTCTATGCCTTCGCCGGAGCCGCGCAGGCGTTCCAGGATTTTTTGGGGGCGGGTCAGGGCCGCGATGATGAGGACCATAGCGGCGAGGATGAGCGC